>Ga0180438_10011768_pt1 | contig 10510 bp, 9 predicted proteins | sample SS_ome_12_FD_132455 | JGI IMG/M metagenome (GOLD analysis project Ga0180438, IMG submission 132455) | Hypersaline lake sediment archaeal communities from the Salton Sea, California, USA - SS_3_D_2 metaG | ecosystem: Environmental > Aquatic > Non-marine Saline and Alkaline > Hypersaline >... | reverse complement strand
TGCCGGACGATCCGGTCTCCCGCCAGGTAATCCAGGCCCTGGTCTATCCAGGGCAGGTTGAAAGTTTTTTGCGTTGCCTTGTACATTGTTGTCTCTCCCGATCTGGTCTGTGCTCTGGTCGTGGCCGCTGCGCCGCAAACCGGCCTCAGAGGACCTCCTTGCCTTTGAGGCCGATAGGAAATTTCTCCAGGTAGGCATTGGGCTGGGTGCCGTCAAAGGTAATGCCGTCGATAAACTCGGTCTGCGGCGGCCTGTACCCGGTTTCCTTATCGAAGTCGGGAAACTCCTCGGCTTTCACCAGGCCTTCGGCTATGAGTGCCTCGGCCGCCTTGCGATAGATGTCCGGACGGTAGACACTGGCCGCGGTTTCCCTATACCAGTCATCCGGCTTGTACTCGGCGATCTGGCCCCAGCGGCGCATTTGCGTGAGGTACCAGACAGCATCGGAGTAATACGGGTAGGTCGCGTTGTAGCGGAAGAATACGTTGAAGTCGGGCACCGAGCGCTTGTCGCCTTTCTCGTATTCGAAAGTGCCGGTCATGGAATTGGCGATGACATCGTAGTCCGCACCCACGTAGTTCGGCCTGGAAAGTATTTTCACCGCTTCCGGCCGATTGGCATTGTTGTTTTCATCCAGCCACTTGCCGGCGCGGATCAGGGCTTTCACCACGCGAACGGTGGTATTCGGATACTTTTCTGTAAACTCCCGGGTCAGGCCGAAAACTTTCTCCGGATTGTCTTTCCAGATTTCATAGTCAGTGATAACCGGCACGCCAATGCCCTTGAATACAGCCTGCTGGTTCCAGGGCTCACCGACGCAGTAGCCGTAAATGGTGCCGGCTTCCAGCGTTGCTGGCATCTGCGGCGGCGGCGTCACCGACAACAGGGCGTCGGCATCCAGCGTGCCGGCGATGTCGCCCTTGTGCGGCGCATAGTAACCGGGCTTGATGCCGCCGGCAGCCAGCCAGTAGCGCAGCTCATAGTTGTGCGTGGATACCGGGAATACCATGCCCATCTTGAAGGGCTTTCCTTCCTGCTGGTATTTCTCCACGACAGGCTTCAGCGCATCGGCCTTGATCGGGTGCTGTGGCCTGCCATCCGCCATCCTGGGCACGTTGGGCTTCATCAGTTCCCAGATTTCGTTGGACACGGTGATGCCGTTGCCGTTGAGATCCATGGAGAACGGCGTGACGATATGCGCCCTGGTGCCGAAACCGATGGTGGCTGCCAGCGGCTGTCCAGCCAGCATGTGAGCACCGTCAAGCTGGCCATCGATAACGCCGTCGAGCAGCACTTTCCAGTTGGCCTGCGCTTCCAGCGTGACGTACAGACCCTCGTCTTCAAAGTATCCTTTTTCGTAGGCGATGGCCAGGGGCGCCATGTCGGTGAGTTTGATGAAGCCAAACTTGAGGTCTTCTTTTTCCGGTTCACCGATTTCTGCAAACACCGGTGATGATGTCATTACCAACGCGATGGCGGCGATATGCCGGACAATGCGCGTTCCCCATTTGTTATTGCTAAAGTGTTTCAGCATGTTGTTTCCTCGCTCAAAAACGACGGTCTGATAGTTTTGAAAATGTAAAAAAAAAGCGCCCATTCGTTTATGAAAGCCGTGGCATGGCTTTCATAAACGAACGAACGCTTTTGTCCGGTTGCAATGCCGCTGGCGTTATCTGCCGTCCAGGGGCATCACCCTGATTGTGGTTCGCCAGGTATCGCTGTTGACACTCACCCTCGCGGGAGCAAACCCTGTTTTTACATAAGCAGAATGCGTGCCAGAAACAGAAATGCGTGCGACAACAGAAAGTTATCAGAAAAGCGGCATGTTCTTATATTCGAATAGCAGCAGGTTTTGCTGCATTTCGGTGCGTCTGTACTGCTGCAATTGTCGTTTTGGTGCAGCGTCAACCGCAGAGTAATTTGGCGGCGTCGATAATTCGCTCGGCGATGTCGACCACTTTCACCCGCTGGTCCATGGCCGTGCGGCGGATTATCTTGTAAGCCTCGGCATCATCCACCCCGCGCTGCTCCATGATCACGCGCTTGGCGGCTTCCACCGAGTCCCGCTTGTACAGCTCGGATTGTGTGACTTCCAGTTGCTTGTGCAATAACTGGTACCTGTCGAAGGTCGCGATCGCAGCATCAATCACAGGACGTACGCGCGAAATATCGACATCATCAACGACGTAGGCACTCACACCGGCCTCGATCGCCCGCCGGATGGTGTAACCCTGGTCGTCCTGGCTGAACATAACCATCGGTCGTGGTGTGCTGGCCTGTACCGACTGCAGGTTTTCCATAATGTCGCGATCCGGCAGCTCGATATCGATGATGACGAGGTCAGGCTGAGACTGTTCGATCTGTTCCAGTAAATCGTGACCGGGTGAAATGCAGGCGATCACCTCGCAGCCGGCGGCTTTGAGGATATCGGCGATCGATTCGCTGCGATCTGGTGCCTCGTCGATGAGCATGACCTTGAGATTATCGGGCGTGCGGGTATTCAATTTCTGTGTCTCAAACTAGCGCCGGGTGCGCAAACGTCAGGTGTGATTTCGACAATCCAGCCAGTAACGAAATACATAATGCAAAAAAAATGCCAACAAAAAGCGCCCGAACACGGGGGAAAACCCGCTATTGCCGGAAGATCAACCGAAAGAAAATGACTGGACCAGGAAAACCAAGCAGGTCATGACGAGACCTGGGACACAGGGCAGTCTGCTGTTACCCGGTATATATCACCACAGGAAACGACAACGCCCGGGCCCCGGGATAAACAGTATAAGGTGTTGTTTTAAATGGTGCCGGAAATAGGAATCGAACCTACGACCTTCTCATTACGAATGAGCTGCTCTACCGACTGAGCTATTCCGGCATATTGGCAAGCCTGACGCGCTGTCTACTGCGGTGCGCAGTATACCAAATCAGTGAGCGGCATTCAGGGCGTATGGCGCCGGGTCGATCAATGTTTGTCTCTCGAGCACGATTTCGGCCATCAGCCGCGCGGACGCGGCCCCCAGGACGACGCCGTTGCGGTAATGGCCGGCATGGATGTACAGGCCTTCGATCTCGGGGTGCGCGCATATGTAAGGAATGCCCTGTTCGGTGCCCGGTCTCAGTCCCGCCCATTGCCGCTCGATCTCCATATCGGCGAGCGCGGGTATGATTTCGACCGCCGCACGGCGGAGTTCAACCTGGGCGTCATCAGTGATGCGCTTGTCAAACCCGGTTCGCTCGAGCGTGCTGCCGGCCAGCACGCGGCCGTCCTTGCGGGGGATGATGTAGTGCCCTGACGAAAGCACCATGCGTTTTACCAACCCGGGCTCGCCCCTGAACATGATCATCTGGCCTTTAACCGGCTCTACCGCCACATTCTGGTCGGTTCGGATAAAGCCCGCGCTCCAGGCGCCGCTCGCTATGACTATTTTAGGGGCGCTCATGACACCGGCCGCAGTCTTTACCGCGGTGACACGGCCGGCATCATAGACCAGTTCGCTGACGGGCGTGTGCTCGAGATAGCGGATGCCGAGCGAATCAAGACTGCCCCTGAAGGCTTTGACCAGTTTCGGATTTCTGATCTGCATGATGTCCGGCAGCCACAATCCGTTTTCGATCGAGGAGCTCAGCTGTGGCTCGATTTCGTGTATCCGCTGCGTTTCCCTGACTGCCTGTAACTCGACAGACCATTGGGCCGCCCAGCTTTCAGCCGGCTGCTGCTCTTCGAGCCCGGCGTACAGCAGGCCGCTGTTCAGCAGTTCGCAGTCGATCCCGCTTTCCTCGTGCAGTTGCCGCGCCAGGTCCGGATAGATCGTCTTGCTGATCTCGGCAAGCCGGTTGACCGCGTCGCTGTATCGCCACGGGTACAGCGGCGAAATGATGCCGCCCCCGGCCCAGGATGATTCACCGCCCAGTGGACCGCGCTCGATGACCAGCACCTCCAGGCCGGCCTCGTGCAGCTCACGCGCAGTCAGCATGCCGATGATTCCGCCGCCGATAACTATGACTTCAGGCAAGATAACACCCCGCTTGATCTCGTGTTCAAAGCCCCGTACACAATTTCTGGTAACCGATTGACACTATACAACACCCCCTGCATAAAATAATCTCGCATTATCAACGCGCCATCCAGAACCCCCGGAATACCTATGACCAACTATGCTACTCGCCTGGCAAGCCTGCTGTTATTCCTGCAACTGGCGCTTCCGTCGCTGGTGCTGGCGGCCGGTGAACCGCCCACTATCAAGGAAGTCGTGGAAAAACAGGGACCGGAAAAAGCCGCCGCAGACGCCGAAACCGAGACGGTAAAAGGGCCTTACGACGAATACGGCCGTACGACGCCACGATCCAGCGTTATGAACCTGGCCAAGGCACTGACTGCCTACGACTTCGAAACCGCGGTCCATTACATGGATTTGCGCAACCTGCCTTTTACCGTCAACGAAGAAGATGGCCCGGAACTCGCGCGCAAGCTTTTTATCGTCGCCGACCGGAGCATGCTGGTCGATTACGCGGAAATAAGCAACGACCCCGAGGGGCACACCGATGACGGCCTGCCGAGCTACCGTGACCGTATCACCACGATAAAGACCAGCGACGGCCCGGTTGATATCCTGATGCAGCGCGTACCACGCGGCGATGGTGTATTTATCTGGAAGCTGTCGAATGCCACCGTCGCGCGCATCCCCGCACTCGACGAAGAATTCGGCTACGGACCTATAGGCGACAGGCTGTCGCTGATGTTCCCACATTATTACCTGAAGGGCCTGGAATTATGGCAATGGGCAATGCTGCTCGTGCTGACCGGCGTCGCTGTTGTGGCTGCCTATATCATTACATGGATACTGTTCAAACTGGTTACACTCTACCGCAAGGAGCAAACGTCGGCCGCTAAAAAGTTCATCAACGGACCGCTGCGCTTTCTTATATTCATACTGCTGTTCCGGTCGACATTTGACCTGATAGCGCCTTCACTCGAGGCGCAAGCCTACTTCGAAGCAAAAACCTTCCTGACTGTCGCAATCATCTGGTTCATGATGGGCATCGTTGACCTGATCATGGCGCGCATCGCCGAGAGCATGAGCCGGCGCGGACAGGCGGATGCGACGGTACTGCTCAAACCCGCCAGGACAGCAGTCAAGTTAACCGTGATCATTATCGGCATAGTCACCTGGCTGGACAACATGGGTTACCAGGTCACGACACTGGTGGCAGGCCTCGGTGTCGGCGGCGTCGCTGTTGCGTTCGCGGCACAACGTTCGCTGGAAAACCTGATCGGGTCGATCATGATTTACTCATCGCAGCCCGTCCATGTCGGGGATTTCTGTGTTTTTGCTGGCAAGCTCGGCGTGGTCGAGGAAATCGGGCTGCGCGCAACCCGGCTGCGCACACTGGAGCGCACGGTCGTGCATATCCCAAATGCAAAGTTTTCGACCGACATCATCGAAAACCTGACCCAGCGCGACAAAATTCTCTACCGGGCGCGCCTGCGCCTGTCACTGCATACGACTCCAAGTCAGATGAAAGAAGTGCTCGAAAAGCTGCGCGATTACATCAGCCGGAACGAGGTGATCGACGAGGAAGCCTCCCGCGTACGCTTTCTGGATTTCGGCGAGTACGCGCAGGAAATCGAACTGTATGCCTATGTCAGGACGGTCGATTTTGTCGAGTACCTCGGGCACCGCGAAGACATCAATCTGCGCATCGGGGAGATACTGGAAGCAGCGGGTACGGAACTGGTGGTTCCGGCCAATAAGACCTACTTCGAAGGCCGGGATGTGCCGGTCAACGCCTGAAGCCTGAACCAATGGTTGCTGCGCTCAAGAGACTGTTCACCTATGCGCTGATATTCGTCGTCGGCGGCCTGACAGTGTTTGTTCTGGGCGACCTCGCGGTCAGTCTGCGGCTTCCGGATCTGCAGCCCTGGCATACCATCAAACTCGAAAATGAATTCGATGCGGGCATGGAAACATTGTATGACTGGGAGCGCTATCGTCAGCAGGAGCAGAAGCTGTTCGATGAACTGGACACTCATTTGCAGGCCACCATCCGGCCGGCGATCCAGCTCAATCAATCACGCTACGCCGAAGGCGGCAACCGGTTCGCGCGCCGGCTGGCGGTGGACTGGAACCGCAGTTACCGCCTGGATGCCCCGGATCCAAAGGGCGTCGCGCTGCTGGTTCACGGCCTGTCGGATTCACCCTATTCACTCAGAAGCATCGCGCAGATATTCAACCGGCACGGCATCATCGTATACGGTCTGCGCCTGCCGGGCCACGGCACCCTGCCTTCCGGCCTCGATGACGTAAACTGGCAGGACTGGCTTGCGGCCGTTCGTGTCGTCGACAGGCATATCCGTCAGCACCATGACGAACTCCCGTATTATTTCGCGGGATACTCTGCCGGTGCGGCGCTCGGCGTGAAGCTGACACTCGATGCGATCGCACGGGAACAGGACCCGCCGCAGCAGCTGTTTCTGTTTTCTCCTGCGCTGGGCGTAAACCCGCTGGCAATGTTCGCAAACCTGCAGCGGGGCATCAGCCATTTCAAGCCGCTTCGGAAGGCACGCTGGCTGGATGTTCTTCCGGAATACGACCCCTACAAATACAACTCATTCACGAAAAACGCGGGCCGGCAAATTTCGGCACTGGTCGGACAGATCTACAGCGACATCGACCGGTTGAAAAAAGCCGGCAAGGCCGAACAGCTGCCTCGCATCATCAGCTTCCAGTCGCTGGTCGATGCCACTGTCAGCGCGGTCGATCTCGTCGACAGGCTTTACGCGGTCGTCAGAAACAAAAACTCGGAGCTCGTGCTGTTCGACGTGAACCAGATGAGTTACTACAAGAAGCTGATCTACTATGATCCTGACAGGATCGTACAGGCGCTGGAGAAACAGACGGACAGCAACTACCGGCTGACCCTGATCACGAACCAGAGCGATCTGACACTGCAGGTAGCCGAGATCACACTGCCCTCGCCATCGTGGCCATACCGCGAGCGTCCACTCGCTCTCGCCTGGCCCGGTGATATTTTTTCACTGTCGCATACCTCGGTCACTTTTCCGCCGGATGACCCGGTCTACGGGTTCAGCACCCGGGACAGCAGCGGAAACGAAACACTGACACTGGGAAATCTGAGTATTCGCGGTGAACGCGGAGTATTGACGGTGCCGGCCGGCAACCTGCTGCGGCTGCGCTCCAATCCGTTTTTCGAGTATATCGAACAGCGAGTCACGGAAATCGTGTCGCCGCCCGCGGCCGGTCTGGCGATTTCGGCCAAACCACGGCAGCGGTGATTATCATTCGCAGCTTGAATTAGCCTTGATAGCGGCGGGCGCGTAGTCGATGTACTTCTGGCAATAGCAGCGATGCTCGCCTTCGGCCCAGGTTTTCTGGCAAACGGAGAGCATCTTTTTCGTAATATCCGAGGACAGTTCCTGCTGTACGGCGGCGCTGGCGGCCAGCGCTTCCTGCTCCCTGCGCAGGGCTTCCTCCTTTGCGCGTCGGGCCGCCTCCGCTTCCTTTCGTTTACGTTCAGCCTCGGCCGCCGCTTTCCTGCGTTGCTGATCGACGTCCTCTACCTGCAGATCGATTTTCGCCTGCGCATTGATTCGGGCCGCATCGTTATCGCAGTCGTAAGTAATCGGCTTGATCGTACCGTAGCCCTCGGGCGGACCGATCTTGCATTTGGGCCTGGGCTTCGATTTGGGTTTGGGCGCCACGACAACCGCCGGTGGAGCGGCAACCGCTGCTGCGGCCCTGGCTTTTGCATCGGCCTCGGCCTGCGCCTGTTCTTCCTGTGCGCGGATCGCCGCGAGCTTCTCGTCCTGCTGCCGGGTGAATTCCTGGCCGACCTGATCGAAATCAGCAATGCTGAATTTGACCTTGACCGTGGTTCTGTAAGGCTTCAGCTCGTACTCGATACTGCGGCCGCTTTCCAGCGCGGAAATCGTATCCTTGGTCAGGCGCATCACGAAAGCACCCTGCTCGCCCAGGTTCTGGCAGACATCCTTCCTCACTGTCAGGCCCTGTTCCAGAAAGCGGTTGTGGCTGTCCTGGTTGTTCAGACACCACTGGAACACATCCAGGCGCTTTCCGTCGACCCTGACATCGTTCACCGCAAAGCCCTCGAACTGACGGGCGCCGTACTGGGAGTCCTCTGCGGACCCGGTCAGGCGCAGGCGCAGACGTACGCCGTCATAGAACAGGTGATACCAGGTGCCGTCGGAACCCTTCACCGACTTGGTCGCGGTCTGTTCCCCGAAGCTCCAGGCAACGTCGTGGCCGGCGGTCACCTTGATCGCTTTATTGAATGGATTATTTTCGCCCGCGATCACCTGACCGTTAGTAATCAGTATGGCCAGGAAAATGGAAATTCGAATAACACTCATCACCCCAAAGACACCCTGAGTTCTGTAAGCTATTAAAAAGAATCAGAAATTCGGATCAATTTATTGATTTATAGCACATCAACAGGATTTTTCCGGGCGCCGCCCCCTGACAGGGCGCACACCCGGTCTCCCACCGTGGACCGCACCCGCAGTCCCGGCCCGCAACACCGCCAGATCGTGTAAAATTCCCGGGCTATGAACGTAACTGTCAACGGCGAAAGCCGCTCACTGGATGCCGAAGCCAGCCTGGCCGAGCTGCTGCAAGCGCTGGGCCTTCAGGACAAACGCATCGCTGTCGAGGTCAACCGCGATATCGTGCCGCGCAGCGAATACGGCAGCTTCAGGCTCACCGAAAACGACACCATTGAAATCGTCAACGCGATTGGCGGCGGCTGAGCGCCGGAACCCGCCACGCGACCAATATCACCACCATTAGAACCCGGATAATTATGGCCACACCTGCACAATCCGTTCCCGCTTCCAACGACGACCCGTTGGTCATCGCGGGCGAGCGCTATCAATCCCGCCTGCTTGTCGGCACCGGCAAGTACAAAGACAACGAGGAGACACGCCAGGCGATAGAAGCCAGCGGTGCCGAGATCATAACGGTCGCCATCCGCCGGACCAATATCGGGCAGAATCCGGACGAACCGAACCTGCTGGACGTGATTCCAGTGGACCGGTACACGCTGCTGCCCAACACCGCCGGCTGCTACACCGTGGAGGATGCGGTGCGCACCTGCAGGCTGGCGCGCGAACTGCTCGATGGTCACAAGCTGGTGAAACTGGAGGTTCTGGGTGACGAAAAGACCCTTTTCCCGGACGTAACCGCCACCCTGGAAGCCGCGGAAATCCTGGTCAAGGACGGTTTCGACGTGATGGTCTACACCAACGATGACCCGCTGATCGCCAAACGCCTCGAAGACCTCGGCTGCGCTGCGGTCATGCCGCTGGCGGCGCCGATCGGATCGGGCCTGGGTATTCGCAATCCCTACAACATCCTGACGATCGTCGAGAACGCCGGCGTGCCTATCCTGGTCGATGCCGGTGTCGGTACGGCTTCCGACGCGCCCATCGCCATGGAGCTGGGCTGTGACGGCATCCTGATGAACACCGCGATCGCAGCGGCCCGGAACCCGGTATTGATGGCATCCGCGATGAAGAAGGCCACCGAGGCCGGACGCGAAGCCTATCTCGCAGGCCGGATGCCGAAGAAGCGGTTTGCATCGGCCTCGTCACCGCTCGACGGCCTGTTTTTCTGACAACGGATCCGGCCGGTGTTGCCAGCCGGGAACCCGGCCCGGAGCGATCTGGTTTTGCCGGCGACCCTCAGGGCGCGAGTCCCAGCATCATGGAACCAAAACGTCGACCAATCCGAAGCTACGTGCTGCGCCAGGGGCGTCTGACCCGTGGCCAGCAGCAGGCGCTGGACCGGCTTTGGGATGCTTACGGTATCGACTACACTGACCAGGCGCTCGACCTGGACAGCCTTTACGGCCGCAGCGCCGAGCGTGTCCTTGAAATCGGCTTCGGCAACGGCGACTCGTTGTTCCAGCAGGCCGCCTCCAGTCCGGACAGGGATTATCTGGGCATCGAAGTTCACCGCCCCGGTGTCGGTCACCTGTTGCGACTGGCCGGCGAGGCCGGTCTGACCAACCTGCGCGTGATAAACCATGACGCCGTCGACGTGATGCGGCACCAGGTACCGGACCAGGCCCTCGACTGTGTCCAGCTTTTTTTCCCGGATCCCTGGCACAAGAAGCGCCACCACAAGCGGCGGATCGTGAACCCGGATTTTGCACAGCTCGTTCGCAGAAAGCTCAAGCCTGGCGGCCTGTTTCACCTGGCTACCGACTGGCAGGACTATGCCGGGCACATGCTCGCAACCATGGAACAGGCAGAAGGATTCAGCAACACCGCGGGAAAGGGCAACTACGCAAGGGACACGGACCGCCCGCCGACAAAGTTTGAACGCCGCGGCCGGCGGCTGGGGCACGGGGTTTGGGATCTGGTGTATCAGCGCGTTTAGGGAGGGACCATTAAAACGCAGAGGCCGCAGAGACGCAGAGAACGCAAAGTAATCTTATTTTCGGCTGCGCCGGTTATATCGATAACGACATACCC
>Ga0180438_10011767_pt1 | contig 10511 bp, 8 predicted proteins | sample SS_ome_12_FD_132455 | JGI IMG/M metagenome (GOLD analysis project Ga0180438, IMG submission 132455) | Hypersaline lake sediment archaeal communities from the Salton Sea, California, USA - SS_3_D_2 metaG | ecosystem: Environmental > Aquatic > Non-marine Saline and Alkaline > Hypersaline >... | reverse complement strand
CGTTCGGCCTGGGTCTGGCCCTGTCGGCAGGGCTGGGCGCCCGGGGAGTCTCGCGCTGGCTCGGGCTGCGTCTGTTCCGCAGCGCGTTGCGCGACGCAGAGAAGCGGCTTGGCCGGGAGCTTGCCGACATCTGGGCCGAATCGACCCCGGCCGGCGACCACGCTATCACGCCCGACCCCTGAGCCGCCGACCATGCCCAAGGACAAGCCACCCCTGTTTGCCGGCCTCCGCCAAGAGCTGGGCGGCCTGTCGGGTGAGCTGGCGCGATGGCTCAAGGCCCACTGGGAGCTGGCCCGGCTTGAGATCGAGGCCGATCTCAGCGAGGCCCGGCGCTTGGCCGTTGCGCTCGTGGCCGCGGGCGTGCTGGGGCTGGCGGCCTTGCCGCTGTTGGCCACGGCCCTGGCCTGGCAGCTCGATGGCTGCGCGGGCCTGGGGTTCAGCGGGTGGCTCGCGCTATTCGGGGTCGTGCTGCTACTGTCGGCAGCCGTGGGCGGAGTGCTCGCCTGGCGACGCTTCCGGCGCCGCTACAGCGGCCTGGAGGAAACCCTCGAAGAGCTGCGCGAGGACCTGGTGTGGCTTGGGGAATGGATCGAGAAGAGTGGTGAGTGGCGAGTGGAGAGTGGTGAGGAGTGAGGGGTGGTTGTATCGCCGACACTCTCCACTCACCACTCTCCACTCACCACTCCCTACGCGTACCCCCCGTCCATCCCCAGCCGGGTCTTCAACTCCTCGAACTTCCGGGCGTAGCGATCGCTCGAGGAGTGGACGTGCTCGGCCTCGGTGATGAACTTCATCTGCTCGTCGCAGCGAACGCGGCGGTCGCCCAGCACCTCCTCGAAGCCGTCGAGATCCTCGCCGTAGACGATCAGGAGCTTGTGCTCGTCGAACTGGACTTCCAGGGGCACGCCCGGGTTGAGCACGGCCAGGCCGGTGCAGCCGTCGTTCGTCAAGAGGTCCTCGTACTCCCAGAGGATGCTTTTCAAGACCGGCATGTCGATGTGCTCGCGGTACAGGTCGGTGTGGCCGCTGCTCTCGCGGCTGTGGCTGGTCTCCAGCACCACGTCGACCACGTTGCCCAGCGGGTCCAGCAGGTCCATGAAGACGTCGAACACATCCTGGCCCGAGACCGCCGCCATCAGCACCGGCACGCTGGTCTTGCTCTGCTCGTCGCGATAAGCGTCGTGGCGGAAGCCCTGCGTGGGCACGACCTGCAAGTCGTAGCTGGGCCGCACGGCGTCGGTCAGCAGAAAGCTGCCGTAGCGGCAAACCCCCAGATGAGCCTCCAGCTCCTCTTCACTGAGGTGCTCGAAGCTGCTCGTCCCGGCGGGCAGCGAGCCCTCGCGTAGCACGTTGCGGAAAAACCGTTTCAGGAAGCCCATCGGTGCTCTCTATGCGTGACGTGTGCGACTCACCGCGGGAGGGGATGGACGAGCCGAGCGGAAGCCTCTCTAACCAACCGTAGGTTACGCCGTGCGCGGGTGGGGGAGGTTGGCCTCGGTTCCCCGGGCCGATTTCGGGCGGCCCTGGCAGAAACGGAACAACCGGTACGCCCGCCAAAACCTCTCCGGGGGTGCCGGCCGCCGGGGACGTTCGGGCGGCGTCGCGGCCCCCCGCGCGCCACGCCGCCGGGAGCTGCCCCCAGCAAGTCTAGCACCGGAAACGACGCCGCAAGCCTCGCCGCCCCACCGCAGTTCCCCGCTGCCCGGCACGGCACGTGAGCCTGTCCGTATCGGGGAAAGTTTGCGAGGCATCGGGGCAACGGAGCGCTGGAATCCGGCCAGCGTGGGCCCGTTCGTAGTGACCGCATTCATGCGGTCTTCTCCCGACGCCCTCGTCAATCGACCCGATGAATCGGGTCACTACGAACCGGTTAGCGGTGGCCCCAACTCCCGCCAGCCGGTAGACTTAGGAAAATCGGCTAACCTTCTCCCGCCCGAACCGCGAGGCAGCCCGATGCCGCGCCCCGCTCAAATTTCTCCCTTCCGTACGCATCTCGCTCCGCGAGATGGGATTTCGTCTCGCGGAGCGAGATGCCTACTCGCCGCGCGATTGCTGTTGGCAACGTGCCTTTGTGCCGCCGCGCTGGCCGGCTGTGGTGGGCCGACCTCTCAGGCGGAACGGGGCCCGGACTCGGACGCCGCCTCCCGGGCCGCCGAGGACTCGGGACGCCTTGAGCGCGAGACCTGGGACATCGTCCGCATCGAGGGCACGCAGGTCGGCTACGCCCATACCCGGCTCTTGCGCCAGACGCGCGACGGGCGCGAGGTCTTCCGCGTCGAGGCCCGGCAGCACCTCCGCGTCGAGCGGTTCGGCGAGCCGACCGAAGTCGACGTCGCCTTCACGAGCGTGGAAACGCCCGACGGGAAGCTGATCGAGCTTCAGACCGAGATGTCGCTCGGGCCCACGCCCACCCGGACCGCCGGCCGGGTCGACGGCGGGCGCCTGCACCTCGAAACCACCACCGCCGGCAAGACCGTGCGCAACACGATCCCCTGGTCGGACGACTACGGCGGACCGGCCGCCATGGAGCTGTCGCTGTTGCGCGAGCCGATGAAGCCCGGCCAGGAGCGGACGGTCCGCTCGCTCGAGCCGGGGCTCAACGTGGTGGCCACCCGGCGGCTCCGCGCCACGAAACCCGAAGAGGTCGAATTGCCCGAGGGCCGCCGCAAGCTCTTGCGCATCGACCTAGCGACCCTCTTGCCCGACGGCCAGCAGTTTCGCGGGACCCTCTGGACCGACGAAGACGGGGACGTGCTTCGGAGCTGGACTGACGCGTTCGACATGGTGAGCGTTCGGGCCACCAAGGAGCTGGCGCTTGCCCAAGGGGAGGAGTTACTCGACTTGGGCACGGGCATCGCGGTGAAGCTCGACCGACCGATCGCACGGCCGCACGAGACGGTCAAGGCCCGGTACCGCGTCGAGCTGGAGGGCAGCGACCCGGCCGAGGTCTTTCCTTCGGGCGCGTCACAGCGGGTCGAGTCGACCGGAAAGAACACGGCGGTGGTCACCGTCTACGCCCTGCGGCCCGGGCGGCCGGGCGGCAACCCCGACGCGGTGCCCGACGAGCCGACCGACGACGACCGGCGCCCGAACAGCGTCGTGCAGAGCGACGCCCCGAAGGTCGTCGAGCTGGCCCGAGACGCCGTGGGCGACGCGGAGGACCCGTGGCAGAAGGCGGTGGGCCTGGAGCGGTTCGTGGGCGACTACATCCGCAGGGTGGATTTCACCCAGGCCCTGGCCACCGCCGCCGAGGTGGCCGACAACCCGACCGGCGATTGCACCGAGCACGCCGTGCTGCTGGCCGCGATGGCCCGGGCCGCCGGGCTCCCCGCCCGCGCGGCCATGGGGCTCATCTACGTGGCGGGCGAACAGTCGTTCCTCTATCACATGTGGACCGAGGTCTACATCGGCGGGCGTTGGATCCCGCTCGACGCCACCCTGGCCCGCGGCGGCACGAGCGCCGCCTACATCAAGGTGGGCCACAGCAACCTCGAGGGCGCCTCGGCCCTAAGCAGCCTGCTGCCGGTCGCCCGGGTGATGCGCAAGCTGAAGGTGGAGGTGGAGGAGGTGGAGTATTAGGCTCTGTTGGAGGAGTCGAGAACGGGGTGCCATGGGCGGCTTGTCCGCCCTTGCACGTGGAAAACGGGATGCCATGGGCGGCTTGTCCGCCCTTGAACCTGGTGATTCGGCAGCGGCAGACAAGCTGCCGCTGGCACCCAGGGGTCTTCCGACAAAGGCTAGAGCGGTTGCCCCTACTCCGGCAGCGTGAAGTCCGCGATCCAGAGCTGGCTCGATCGCTTCTCGCCCCGCGTGCTCGTCCACATCAGCTTCTTGCCGTCGGGCGAGAAGACCGGCAGCACGTCGGCCGCCGGGTGGTCGGTGACCCGCCAGGTGGGCCCGGGCCGGATGCGGCCGTCTTCCTCGCGGTACCGCATCAGCCACAGATCATAGTTTGGGCGCACGTTGGGGTTTGAGTGATCGGCCCCGGCCCAGATAATGTACGGCCCCTTGGGATACCAGTAAGGCCCGAAGTTCACCCCGTCGTTGTCCGTCAGGGCGGTCTCGTGCTTCCCGTCGATGCCGATCACGTAGATTTGCAGGTAGTGCTCCCGCTTCCGATCGCTGCGAAACACGACCCACCGCCCGTCGGGCGAGATGAACGGCCCGCCGTCGTAGCCCTTCGCGTCGGTCAATTGCCGCGGGTTCGAGCCGTCGGCGTCCATCACCCAGACGTCCGGGTCGCCGTCCCTGAAGCTGCAAAAGGCGATCCGCTTCCCCTCCGGGCCGTACGCCCCCTCGGCGTCGTAGCCCTTGGCCTCGGTCAGTCGCTTCAAGTTCGACCCGCCCGGGTCCGCCTCGAAGATCTCCATCCACGGATCGAACGGCCACGAGTACCGCCGTTTCTTCCCAGTCTTCTTCTCTTCCTCGAGCGCCGCTCGCTCGGCCGCCTCGGTCTCCTCGAGCTTGGGGTCCAAGTGGCTCGACGCAAGCAGTATTTTCCTCCCATCCGGCCTGAAGTAGCTGCACGTGGTCCTCCCCCGGCCCGTGCTCACCATGCGCGGCTTACCGCCATCGAGCGGCATGGTAAATATCCGGTAGAACGGGTATCCCTCCTCGACCGCCTGAAAGATGATCGTCCCCATGTCCGGCGAGAAATACCCCTCCCCGGCCTTGACGAAGTCCGAGGTGACCTGGCGGACGTTGGTCAGATACTCGGCTTCGGGAGAGTCTCCCGCTACCGCCGCACTTGCACACACACCTGCAAGCGCCATCACCAGCGACCGATAGCCAACGCGTTGAACGGGTGGGGTCATCTCGAAGACTCCCTGAGGACGCTTTGCGTCTTTGTCGGGCGAGGGCCCCGCCAAAAAGTGCGGGGGACTATCAGGAAGTACCGGCAGGAAGGACCGCCTCTCGGTCCATTTCGATGGATTCGACGCGGAACCCCGCTCGTTCCACGTCCCGCACTGCCGAGGCGATGGCCTCTTGGAGGGACTCGCGCGAACGGACGAACTCCAGTTCCAGACCATCGGCATGGACGCCGATCGAGGCGTCGTCGCATCCGGCCGCTCCCAGTGCGTCCGTGGCGTCCAGCAACTCCTCATCGGAAATCTGCGCGGAGAACGGACCGCGGACGATGAGACGGAAGTGGTATTCGGTCATCATGGCTCCCCGAATGTGCCTGTTCGGATGGTCGGCCAACGCTTGTCTCCAATGATCCCCGTCGTCATGCCCTACGTATTAGGGCTCTTGCCGTTCTTGCCTATCCGCACTATCGATATTCTACCCGGCTCTCCATTGCGTGGACCAGGGGCCGCTCGCCGTTCCGGGTGGTCTTGGGACCGGGTGGGGCGTATAGTCGGGCAGGGAGGTTTCCTAGGGCGCGAGGGCGAGGTGATGAAAATCTACACCCGCAAGGGCGACGACGGCCAAACGGAGATCCTCGGCGGCGGCCGGGTGGCGAAGGACGCGGCGCGGCCGGAGGTCTGTGGGGCGCTGGATGAGCTCAACGCGGTGTTGGGGCTCGCCCGGGCACACGGGCTTGCCGAAGGGGGGGCGGTGGACCTCGATCGCGTGGTTGAGCGGGTCCAGGGCGAGATATTCCAGGTCGGGGCCGAACTGGCGGCCGTCGATCCGCAGACGCGGGGCCTGCGAACCATCGGGCCGGAGCACACCCGGGCGTTGGAGGAGGCGATCGACCGGTTCGACGCCACGTTGCCGTCTCTGGAAGCGTTCGTTCTTCCGGGGGGGACGCCGGCGGCCGGGTTTCTGCACCTGGCCCGCACTGTCTGCCGCCGGGCCGAGCGGCGCCTGGTCACCCTATCAAGGACGGAGCCCGGGAGCGTCTCACCGGAGCTGCTGGCCTATCTCAACCGGCTGAGCGACCTGCTCTTCGTGCTGGCGCGGGCGGCCAACGCCCGGGCGGGCGTGGCGGACGATCCCTGGCAGGGACCGTGAGGGGACTCGGGGACGGCCTATCGGACGGATGCCGGGGGCAGCTTGCCTGCCCCTGAAGAGCCGAGGGCGGGCAAGCCGCCCATGTCATCCGCTTCCATGTGTCAGTCGAGAGCCCCGGAGCTTGAGAAGTCGCGGGCCGTTGCGCACGAAATCGCGACCCAACTTCAGTCGATGTGCCTAATCGGTAGGCACCTCCTGCACGACGCGCGGGCATTCTCGGCCCGACCGCTCGTCACGGACGCACCGTTTGGAAATGGACGCTCTTCCCCTAACGTGTTGGTCAGCCAGGAACTTAGGTTCCAAACCCGACCGCGCCGCGCCAGTTTTGGCACGGGCGTTGCTCCCCCCGGAGGTGACTTCACACGTTTACGCGGAAGCGGAGCGCGGTGGCGGGGAAGTCGAAATGCACGTGTCGGTGCTCTGCAACCTTACCCACTCGTTCGGGAGGTGGTCGGTCGGATGAAACGGCTCGCGATGGGGTTGGTGGTCGCCGTGGCGGCGATGGTCGTGTGCGGGAGTGTCCTTTGGCCTGAGACAAGCTGCTGGGCGCAAACCGAGCCCCTCGAACCCTCGGGGGCCGAGTCCGAAGCCCCGGCCGCCCCCCCGCCGCCGACCCTCGACACCGGCGACAACGCCTGGATGCTCACCTCGTGCGCGCTGGTGTTGTTTATGACCGCACCCGGCCTGGCCCTGTTCTACAGCGGGCTGGTGCGCAAGAAGAACGTCTTAGGCGTAATGATGCAGTGCATTTTTCTGATGGGGCTGATGAGCGTGGTCTGGGCCCTGTGGGGATACTCGCTGGCCTTCGGCGGCAGCGGGGCCTGGATCGGCAACCTCGATCACGTGCTGCTCAAAGGCGTGCAGTCGGAGTGGAACGAGGCCGCCGGCGGGTCCGACGTGCCGCTCTCCGGCTCGATCCCCACGCTGACCTTCATGCTCTTCCAGGGCATGTTCGTCATCATCACGCCGGCCCTGATCTGCGGGGCGTTCGCCGAGCGCATGAAGTTCAGCACCATGGTGGTCTTCATGATCCTTTGGGGCACGCTGGTCTATTGCCCGCTGTGCCATTGGGTGTGGGGCGGGGGAATCCTGCAATACGGCAGCGAGCACGCGGGGATCTCGGCCGGTGGGGCACTCGACTTCGCCGGCGGCACGGTGGTCCACATCAGCTCGGGCGTGTCGGCCCTGATTTGTGCCTTGCTCATCGGCAAGCGCCTGGGTCACGGCAGCGAGCCGATGCCCCCGCACAACCTGACGTACACGGCCGTGGGCGCCGCCATGCTCTGGGTCGGCTGGTTCGGGTTCAACGCCGGCAGCCAGTTGCACGCTGACGGGCTGGCCGCCAGCGCGTTTGCGGTCACCCATTTCGGGGCCGCCGCCGGGGCGCTGGCCTGGGCCGGCATGGAGTGGATCACGCGCGGGAAGCCGAGCCTGTTGGGCGCCTGCTCCGGGCTGGTGGCCGGGTTGGTTTGCGTCACACCCGCCGCCGGGTTCGTCCAGCCGATCTCGGGCATCCTCATGGGGCTGGCCGCCGGAGTGGTCTGCTTCTACGCCTGCACGGCCATCAAGAACAGGTTCCGTTACGACGACTCGCTCGACGCCTTCGGGGTCCACGGCGTGGGCGGCACGCTGGGGGCCATACTCACCGGCGTGTTCGCCACCCGCGCCGTGAACAACGTGGCCGATGGCGACCCCGTGGGCCTCGTCGAAGGCGGCTCGGTGATCGTCGGCCAGATCGCCGCCACGGCGATCACTTGGGTCCTGGCCGTCGTGGCCACGTTCATCATCCTCAAGGTTCTCGACGCCACGATGGGCCTGCGCGTATCGGAGCGCGAGGAGATGGAGGGGTTGGACCTCAGCCAGCACGGCGAGGAGGGATACATTTTCGAGGTCGCCTAGCAGCGAAAAAGGGACCAGGTTTATTTTGCCGTAACGGCCCGAAGGGTGCTTCGCACAAAGTAAACCTGGTCCCTTTTTCGTTGCTGGACAACCGGGGCTGCCACTGCTAGATTGAGTCCTTCCGCGGTCCTGGCCGCTTGTGCGAGGGCCCCGGGCGCGAGGTTGCAAAGGAGTTCGCTGGTGAAGAAGATCGAAGCGATCATCCGGCATTTCAAGCTGGAAGAAGTCAAAGACGCGCTGGGCGAGCAGGGCGTCGCGGGAATGACCATCACCGAGGTCCGCGGCTTCGGCCGCCAGAAGGGCCACACCGAGATGTACCGCGGCACGGAGTACGAAGTCGACTTCGTGCCCAAGATCAAGCTCGAGGTGGTCGTGCCCGACGACACCGCCCGGAACGTGCTTGACACGATCATCCGGGCCGCCCAGACCGGCCAGGTCGGCGACGGCAAGGTGTTCGTCTCCGATCTGTCCGAAGCGGTCCGAATCCGCACCGGCGAATCGGGCAACGACGCGCTATAACGCCCGGACACGATCGTACGCCCTCAGCTCGCCGCGATGTCGCTGCTCCGCCCGAACGTGCTGGCCGCCAAGGCGAGGCTCGCCGAGGGGCTCGAACATCTCAGCCAGCGGCACCGTGCCGGCCACTCGGGCGTGACCGTGTGCGAAGAGCTGGCCGCGCTGCGCGACGCGGTGATCAACGATCTCTACGCCGCAGTCCTGTCCGACTTGAGCGAGGACCGGGCGGCCGGGGTAGGCGGCCGTGCAGCTCTGGTGGCCCACGGGGGTTACGGCCGGCGCGACGTCGCCCCGCAAAGCGACGTCGACCTGATGATCCTGCACCCCCGGGGGCTGGCCGGGCGGGTGGCGCCCGTGGCCGAACGCCTGTTGCGCGACGTGTTCGACGCCTCGCTGGTCCTGGGCCACAGCGTGCGAACCCCCGAGGAGGCCGTGCGCCTGGCCGTGGCCGACCCCTCGATCTTGACCTCGCTGGCCGAATCCCGGCTGCTGGCCGGCGACGCCGATTTGTTCGAGCGATTCGTCGAGCGGCTGCGGCGGGAAGTGCGCCGCCGGGCACGGACGCTGCTCGCGGCGATCGAGCGGGCCCGACTCGGCGAACGCCTCCGCTACGGAGGAACCGTCTTCCTGCTCGAGCCGAACCTCAAGCGGTCGCGCGGCGGGCTGCGCGACTTGCAGCTCGTGCGCTGGGCCGGCTTTGTCCGCTACGGCACCACGGACCCCGATGAGCTGCGGCGCGGGCAGGCCCTCTCGGCCGACGACCTCGAGGTGGTCCGCCAGGCAACCGAGTTCCTGCTCAGGGTCCGCAACGAGCTGCACTTCCACGCCGGACACGCGTCCGACGTGCTCGATCGGGCCGAGCAGGTTCGCATTGCCGAGGGCTTCGGATACGGCGACTCGCCGGGGATGCTGCCGGTCGAGCGGTTCATGCGGGAGTACTTCCGCCACACCGGTGCGGTCAGCCACCTTGCCGGGCGGTTCGTGGCCCGGGCCAAGACCCGCGACCGCGCCGCCAAGCTGGCCACGATGGTGCTCGGCCACCGGGTGGTCGGTGGAATGCGCGCCGGGCCGGTCGGGCTGATGGCCACGCGCCAGGGACTGGCCGCGCTGAAGGGCGACCTGACCGAGATCATGCGCCTCGTGGTGCTGGCCAATCTGTACGACAAGCCGATCGCGCCCGCCACCTGGGAGGTGATCCGGCGCGAGGCGGCCCGGCTGCCCCAGGGAACTCCCGCCGAGGCCCGCCGGCGGTTCCTCGCGCTCTTGGCCCACCCGGGCCGGCTGGGCACGCTGCTGCGCGACCTGCACGACGTCGGGCTCTTAAGCCGGTTCATCCCCGAGTTCGAGCACGCCCGCGGCCTCTTGCAGTTCAACCAGTACCACAAGTACACCGTCGACGAACACTGTCTTCGGGCCGTGGAGTTTGCCACCGACCTGCTCGACCACCAGGGCCCGCTGGGGCGCGTCTACCGGCGGATCGGGCCGAAGCGGACGCTGCACCTGGCCCTCCTGATCCACGACCTGGGCAAGGGCCGTGGGGGCGATCACCTCGATATCGGGCGCCGGATCGCCCAGGAGGCGGCCGGGCGCCTGGAGCTGCCCCCGCACGAAGCCGAGATGCTCGCGTTCCTCGTGGGGAGCCACTTCCTGATGAACCACCTGGCCTTCCGCCGCGACACGGGCGACGAGCGGCTCGTGGTCCGCTTCGCCGTCGAAGTCGGCTCGCCCGAGCTGCTCGACATGCTCTACGTGCTCACTGCGGCCGACTTGGGCGCGGTCGGGCCGGGCGTCTGGGACACCTGGAAAGAGGACATCGTCACCGACCTCTACCGCCGGGCCGCGCGCCACCTGGCCGCCGACAGCTCGGCCGTGGACGTCGAACAGCGGCTCCACGAGCGGCGCCGGGCCGCGGGCGCCCGGCTCGGCCGCCGGGGCAAAGACCCTTGGTTCGCCCGGCAGATCGAGGCCCTACCCGCCGCTTATCTTCTCGCGGCCGCCCCGGAACAGATCGCCGCCGATCTGGAGATGCTCGCCGCCGTGGAGCCGGGCGGGGCCACGGCCCAGGGGCAGTACTCCCCGGAGACCGGGACCTCGCAGTACGTCGTCGGCACGCGAGAGGACGTCACGCCGGGGATCTT
>Ga0180438_10011766_pt1 | contig 10512 bp, 8 predicted proteins | sample SS_ome_12_FD_132455 | JGI IMG/M metagenome (GOLD analysis project Ga0180438, IMG submission 132455) | Hypersaline lake sediment archaeal communities from the Salton Sea, California, USA - SS_3_D_2 metaG | ecosystem: Environmental > Aquatic > Non-marine Saline and Alkaline > Hypersaline >... | reverse complement strand
GTTGGCCGCATAGCCGACGATCTCGCCTGACTTGTTCACAGCGTGGGCGCGGGTCAAGGAGTCGAACGGCGAGTTCTTGAGGAACTTTTCGAGCGAGATCATCGCCCCGTCCGGACTGGGCCAGACGGCCGCCTCGGTGTACAGGCTGGTCGTACCGACGACGACTCCGTTGTCGTTCACGTCGAGTGGAAAGGCGGCCGAGCCCGACTGGCCGACGTCCAGAATCAAGGGAATTCCGGCCATCCACACCACTGCCTCGGAGATGAAGTTCTGCGGATCGATTTCAGCACTGCCGCAGGCCATGCCCAGGTTGTTCGTCGCCGTGGCCTCCGCGTTGCCGGAAAGGATTGCCGCGGACCCGGCGAGCAGCCCTCCGTCGTCGGTCAAGGTCACCGTCCACTCGACGGCGTTTCCGTTCGACTGGCCGACAATTATGACCACACCGGCATCCTGATCGCTGACGTCGTTGGCGACGACGTAATCCCAGCCGTCTGGAGCAGGGTCGAGCGTGGACAGTTCGAGAGGTCCCCAGACGCCGCTCTCGGTGACGCGCCAGACGAGGGCCGAATCATTGTCTTCTCCTCGATGGTTTTGAGCAATCGACACTGGCCACCGACAGCCACGAGCTGCTACTTGCAGTCACAGACGAGGCCCCCCATAACAGAAGACGTTGCTCCCCGTGAGGACGTTTCACGCAATGCTCTTCCGGGGCTGGGACCATGCCTTACCCAGATAGCCACCGACCTTGGCGCCAACGAAACCAGCTTGCGGGCTCATTACACGCCCTCCGCGTGCACTTCGGGCCGACCGGTCAGAGAGTGTGCGTCATCATTTGGTGGTCTGAGATCTCAATCGCAACGAACAACACAGACATGACCCGGTTATGGCAGGCACAATCAGGGCCGCTAGGACAGTGGCCACTGCAACTCAAAGTGTCATCATTTCGCCTTTGCCGGCAGAGCAATCTCGGCCAATTGACCGCCGTGGAAGTTGATCGTGATCGGTTTGGCCCACTGCTCGGCCGTGGACGGATTCGGATGTCCCCGCAGGACGTACGGGCCCGGCGGGACGTTCTCGAACGAGATCTGATTATTCGCTCTGATGTTGCCCGAACCGGCCCACTTCCCGACCATTCTTCAAAGACGGCCGTTTGTTGGCGACGATGGCCGTTTGAACTCCCCGGCCGGATCGTCCGGCTTCGACACCCGCGCGATATAGACGATCCTCTTCAGCGTTTGCCCGCCTTTGACCAGCCGGCCCTCCCAAAGCGTTCGGTATTCGGTAGTCACCCTGACCCGCATGAAGAAGCTGGCCGTCTTCGGCTTGTCTGGGCCGGCCCAGCCCGCACCGGTCATTCCAGGAGACTGGTCAATCACGTCGAGATAGGTTCCCTGAGGCGCATTGCTCACGGTTTCGGCTACCACCGGCTGGGGCGTCTCTCCTGCCGAGCCGCGCGTCGGGATCCAACCGGTCCGAATGACCAGTCGGTTGCCATCGATGGCCACGTCGAACTTCAACTCGAAGACCTTTGTCCCCGGACTGGGCGCGGGAGCGGCACCGTGCGCGACGGTCTTCCCGTCGGCCTCCACATACCAGCCGTGGATAAAGCGCATCGGTTGGGGACAGTAGACGGTCTGCCCGTCGATCCGGCACGCCAATTCTCCCGCGGGCACAGGTCGTGACTTGACCATCTCAAGAAAGGCCGCGTGATACTCCCCGGAGGAGTGCGGCTTCAACTCCGGCAACGCCTTGCGGGCCGCCGCAACGATGCGTTGATCGACAGGCCCAGGCAACTCGTTCCAGTGGTCTATGTAGCCGCGCACAATGCGTTCGGAGAGCACCCGGTCGTCGTACGAGTTCGTCCTCAGTATCATCCTCACCATGGCGGGAACGGCCACATCGCTCAGACGGATCAGTCCCCAGACCGCCTCGTCGGTCTTGGGCACCATCTCAGCCAGGACCGGCACCGCCCGAGCGCCGCCGAAGTCGCTTAGGGCCTGGGCCACCTGGGTGCGCACATTGTAGTCGCTGTGGTGCGCCAGTCTGGCGATCGGCTCGAACTCCGACTCGGCCCGCAGAAACGCGGCGAGGCGGACGGCAGCCTGGACCTCGTCGGGATGTCGATTGTCGGGCTGTCGCAATGTCTCCTGGCATGCCGGCAGATAGCGGCTGTAATCCAGGTCGTAGGGAGGATAACCCTGCCCCCACGCACCCTCGAGTGCATCGATGCTGCGTCGGATTTCGCTAAGGGCCCTCAGCCGTGCCCCGGCCGTCCCCTGCCGTAACTGATAGAGCAAGTTCTCCTGGCGTGCCTCGCCGCGAAAGAACTCGACCATCGGCCCGTAGCCCTCCGGCGTTTGGCCGTGACCCGAACAGGTGACGGTGCGAGTCTGCCCTTTGCACACCAATGTGATCTTGGCCTCGCCCACACCCGGCGCCGGCAAGTCCCCGCGGGGCGCCGTAAGCCAACCCGTCTTCTCGAGCATCCGCTCCAACCGCCGGAGTTGCTCGCCGCTGATTCGGCAGGTCTGCCGCGCGGGCGGCCGTTCCTTGATCGGCCCGCGCGCGGGCATACCTTCGATGGTGTACACGCATACGCCGTCGCCGTCAATTTCGATCTGTTCTAGTGCATTGACCCCCATTGGGTCGCTGAACGACACCGACACGCTGTCGAACGCGATAGCCACCGTAGTGGCCGCCCTATCCGGTTGGCCCGCCGTCAGGCTGACATCCGATACGGGGACGAACGTGGCCAACGTTGCAGCAAACTGCACGATCGAACAACGTAACTTCGGACGGCGGTTCGACATCATGGTTCTCGATTTGTTTGCGGCGGCTGCGGAGACTCTCTGGGCATTATTATGACGGGTACTGGATTCGTTGGCGACGGCTGCGGAGACGCTCCGGGTATCACCTGCCGAGACGGTTTGGTTATCATGGGTTGTAGGATTCTATCCAGACCTTCAGGCTGGACGACCGAAGTTATGATAAAGTACCTGTGGAACTGCCAACGTACCTGCGGAAGCGGAAGGTTTTCGGTCCGCGCAACTTCATCGGGAACGCCGACCATCCTACCTGATTCGTACCCCCGGAATACGCATCGCTTTCGCATGGGGAGTGATCCAGAGGTTTCAATCGAGATCGTGATGGGGCGATCAAGCTTCTTTCCGTTGATCGTGTCAACGAGCAGTGTGTGGGCGTCGATCTTGGCCTTGCCGATCTTGTCTACGCCGAATCGTACACCCTCGATAGTGAGGTAAGTCCCGAGTGGATGCCCGAGTTTGCCTTTCGGAATGTCGTCATGCGCATCTTCCGAAAGTGAACAGGCACACAGAATCGCAAGAGCTGATATTGCCTTCACGTCATTCTCCTTGAAGCGACATCTCCGCCCAGCCAGTGTTTCACCTGGGCCTCGATTTGCTCAGTCCGCGGCGTGCGAATCCATGGCGCCTGGGGCCACCACGGAGCGGCACCGGTTTCGAAGCAGATCGCCTCCCGGTAGTCCGGTCCCGTCGGTAAATCCTGTTGGACGACCGACGTGAAGGCCGGATTCCCCAGGGCCCGTGTGGTGTCCGATTGTGCCGCGGTGAAAGTTTGGCGGGGCTTGGTCGGTGCCCCTTCCTCGCCGCCCCAGACCGGGCAACCGATCATCACAACGAACATTGTCGGCGCAGCGAACAGGTCGGAAATCGCTTTCATCCTTCACTCTTTCCGAGATCGCCCAAAGGTGCGTATGCAGCGTCCTGCTCTGTATCCGTCAGTAATTGTCGCAACTTGCCCTCTGCGCTTTAGTATCGACTCAATCCTTCGGCTGTTACGCACTTCGGGCTTCCCGGCAAGGTTGCCCGTCACCACGGTAGGTCGACCTGGATAATGCCCTATTGGCGGCTGGATAGGCCGACCGGCGCCTACCACAAATACGGGTTCGCTCGCAACATAGGGCGTGCTCCTGAAAACGGATTAGAAACTGATGTGCTTCACGTCCACTTCTTGCGGCTGTGAGATATCGACCGTCCGCGGGTCCATTCCATCACAATGCACCACCACAAGTCGCTCAAAAGTGCCCTGCTTGACCGGCAAACTGTCGGCAGCCGCCTTTGAGTCGCCAGTCTATCGCTCATTTTCGCGTTCTTCAGTGTCCTTTTACCTTACAGGTCGTTCAACTCTTGGGCCGTCTGACAACGATTTCGCCCAGGTCGGTGGTCCGGCCGGGCTCGACGGTGAACTCGATTTCTCGTACTTCCGGTTCGCCCTCTTTCCAGTGGCCGGAGGGTTCGCGGACGAACAACATGTATGGGGCTCCGGGGATGAGGGTTGGGAACGTGGCACGCCCTTCGGCATCGGTCCGAAGATGGCGGTGCCTCGAAGGATCCAACCGATCCATCTCAACCCTTATGTGTGGGGTGTCGTCCAGCCACGCCTCGAGATTCACTTCCCGATCGGTAAACACCAAATCGACGTACATGCTGGGGTCTTCGCCTTGCAGAACATGGTCGGCCCAAGGGCGGTTGTTTTCATCTACGAAACGCACGGCGGCCGATCCGCAGGGGAGCAGGCGGACGGAGAGCGGTCCGCGCTGGGCCTTCGCGTTCACCGTCACCGTGGCTCCCAACTGGTGCTCAACATCGAGGAAGTGGACCAGGTCGGGCCTAGCCGGATCGCAGTCGGGAAGCTCGAAACGCCCCGACTGGACCGGATATGTCCAATTGCCTGCGTCCGGTTTGTCGCAGGCCGAAAAACGCGGGGAGGACTTCAGCAGATCTGCCCTCTCGACAGCCTGCCCTTGCGGGCCGACAACACGGCCGCGGACCGGAAGGCCCCGGCGCAACCGGATCGTCAGGTCAATGCCCTCCGTGCCCGGCTTGGGATCGATTCTGGCAAGACCGTCGATCACGAACCAGAAACTGCTGGGGATACCGTCCTGTAGCTGCCCCATGGAGACATATTGACTGACGAAGCCGGGGGTGGGTGCCCTGACCGTCAGGTGCCCCGGTCCGGGGATCACGGCTATCCGGAAGGATCCGTCACCGTCGGTGAGGATGCGTCGGTCCTCAGCCGCCCAGAAGACTTGATAGGGAAAAAGGCGCTTGTAGTACGGATTCAGTCTTCGACAGAGCAGGTATTTCACGCTCGCTCCCGCCACAGGCACTCCTGAGTCCGCTTCGACAACTTTCCCGCGGACGAGGATTCCCCGCGGGACCTCAACGGTCACTTCCTTGTGCAATATGTCCGATGGCCACGGCGCGCTTTCTTCCACCCAAGACGGATATGGGACACCAAGCGGCGGGAAGACGTAGATCGTCAAATGCGTGCCGTCCCGACAGCGTGAACGGAACCGACCGTGCCGGTCGGTTCTAACCCAGGGGCCGACCCAATGGCAGTCGCCGGTCCAGTCAATATCACTCAAAATGACGCCCACCCATGCGTCAGCCAACGGTTCCTTGGTGTCCCGGCGGACCACCCTACCCTCGACGATTCTCGGCGCGTCCAGCCGAATCGATATCTCCTCGCTGCCGTCGCTTGGAATCACGAACTCTCGCTGTCTTCGTCGCTCTGCGGCACTAATGAAGTTCGGATTGTGTGGTGCAAAGCGCGGATCGTCGATGAGGAACGTCAAACACAGTCGTGGCATCGCGCTGCGCGGGATGCCTCGGATAACGAACCGTCCCCGGTCGTCGCTGGTGGCCGGCTCCGGCCACGCCAATGGTCGCGTCTCCGGCGTCCAGAACTCGGCGATATGAAGAGAAGGGCCCGCAGGCAGGAGTTCGGCAAACCCGTGCAGGTATACTTGAACGCCAGTCGCGGGCGTTCCGTCCGGGCCGGTCAGTCGGCCGCGTATCGGTTGCTCTTCTCGTAGTCGAAAGGTCACTTCATGCTTCAAAGCGGCAGCGTCGAGGTTCGCGACGCTCAGGCCATAGCCCGTTCGCCCTGCGACTGCGTAGAGCCTTTCGCATTGGTAGAGGGAGAGACTCGGCCCGCTGAGATGAAACCTGCCGTTGCTGTCGGTTGTTGCTTGCCCCAGGAGTTGCGGCGGAACGGGCGGACCAGGTTCCACACACCTCGCGATCACGGCTATGTGGGCCTCCCCCAGCGGCTCGCCGGCGGGATCGAGCACGCGTCCTTCAACCACCAGGGGTTTGTCGTGCCGCATTTGGAGGACGAACTGCCAGCAGACCGTTTCGCTCTGGCTGCCCGTTACAGGCTCCGTAGCCTTCACGTCCCCCGCCAGCAATCGCGCTGCCGGGGAGGTCATCAGGCAACCGAAACAGACCGAGACGGTAAACAGCGTACGCATAGGAGGATGTCCTGATCGCGAGTCTTCCGGGATTCTAGGTGAACGATACGTGCGTTGGGTCGGGACGAACCGGCTCCCAGTTCAGGGCGAACTCCCGTCGAACCCGTGCGCTTCAGCGACCTTTCGCCGCAGTCCGGCCAGCGTTTCTCGGATGACGGCGTGAGCGGCCGGTGTACCCAATACAAGAACATCACCCTTGGTCAGATTACTCTCTATCCTTACACCGGGGTACTTCGTCAACACCTCTTGAATTGCCGACATCATCGTTCTCTCCACTCACGTTTTGACTGAACACTGCTACAACCAGATCTTGCCCCCTCCACGGTGCCTTAGATCAACCCGTCGCTGAGCTTGGGAGGCATGAGACGCCAGCGTAAGCTCCACCAACCAACACAAGTGCAGGTTCACTCGCAACATATAAAGCGTACTCCTGAAAACGCATCAGAAACTGATGTTCTCCACGCTGAGTGCTTGTGGCCGTGGGATATTCACAATCCGCTGGTTGACTCCATCGGAATCCGTTACCGCCAACAGCACCGAGTGGCTCCGGATGTCTCTGATCCTCTTGACGAATTCCCCGGATTTCATCTTGGCCACATCTTCAACCCCGCCTCCTCCCGTCTGACCCAGCCCAGTGATTTGGTCGCCAGGTTTGAGGTCGATTTGAATCTGTTCGCTGGCCTCCTTACTGGCGAGAATCTCGCTGACGACGATGCGGCCGTCCACCCACTGAAGGACTACGACGTAGCCCGCAATACTCAGCCGCATCTCGGGATTGGACTCTGGACTCGGGGACACGTACGCCTCCGGCAATCGTTGTGGACTCCCGGACACTAGTGCCCTTGCCCGCGATGAATACGTCCGCTTTTCGATGACTGCTGCTCTCTCCGCGACAGTCAGCGAACGAACCTCGAAAGAGTCGAAGATGGCGTCGATAGGCGTCGATGGAAAACGATGCGATCTGGGCATGTCGGCCGCATTCGACACGTTGCCGTTGGTGGCGATCAGCCCGATCCATTTCGGCGAGCCATTTCCCCATTCGCCCTCGCCGGCCACCGTGAACTTCTCGCCGTCTTCGCTGTAGGAGAATTCGTAGTGTCGACCTCGCTTGATGATGCGCAGCCAAAGTAGCTTGAGGAACCGTGGTGGTTTGCCGATCGACGGCAAGCGGTGTCTCTGGTAGTCGACCTCCTGATCCGTCTCCCAGGCAGAATTCAGCACTAAGCCGCCCAGATCGTGCTCGAACACACCCTTGACGAAGTTGTCGTCGTCATCGTAGACGATCAGGCCCGCCTGCTGATAGGGTACGGTCGGATTGAATGACTCGATGCATGTAGTGACGGCGAAATCGAGGCCGGCAGGCGGACTTGGCTGTAGATAGAGGTTCTTGGCGGGAGTTTTGGCGGCGCGATTTGTCTCGTCATCACAAATGCTGCCGCACTGGGTCGTGATTGTCAGTTTGCCGGGGTTCTTGGTAAGCGACACCCGTGTCGGGTCGGGACGCACGGGCTTCCACGTCATTACTTCCTTGTTGTCGAAATTGTCGACGAGACGCCAATTCGAGCGAGAGTAGGGCGAGAGCGGAACCAGCGGCTCGGAGACAATCCGCCCGCTCTCCTTCTCAACGTCGCCCGGGGCCGCTTCTTCGGGTTTCGTCTTGGGCGCGACGGCGGCCTGAGCCGCCGAGAACCTGCCTTTCTCCGCCGGGGTCAGCGAACGGAGTTCAAAAAAGTCGAAAACGGCGTCGATTCCGTCCGAAACGTTCGGCCCGTTCTTGGCGAAGATGCCGATCCACTTCGGAGAGCCGTCGCCCCAATCCCCCGCGCCGGCCGAGACGAACTTCTTTCCGTCGGAACTGTACGCCCGCTCATAGCTCTTGCCGCGCTTGGTGATGCGGATCCAGACCCGCTCCTGATCGACACCGGACTGGTCCAGTACATTAGCGGGCTTGCCATCTGTTTCCCGGATGTACCTGAACTGCACGGCGGACTTGCTCCATTCCACGTCGCACTTTAAGTAGTTGTCGTCGTCGTCATAGACGAGCAGCCCGGCCTGTTGCCAACTCAGGGTCGGTTTGAACGACTCGATGCACGTGGTCAGCACGAAATCGCCGCCTTCGGCCAAGGGGTTCTGGATCAGATAGAAGTTTTTGGCCGAGGGACCGACGCTTCCGTAGATGCCGCCCTGTTGTGTCGTGATAGTGAATTTACCGGGATTCTTCTCGAGCGACACATGAGCTTTGTCGGGGCGCACCGGCTCCCAGTCCAGGGCGAACTTTCCGTCGAACCCGTCATAAAGCCGGATCGTTGTCTCCTCGTCCGCTTCAGGGAGCATTTGCCGCAGTCTGGCCAGCGTTTCTCGTATGACGGCATGGGCGTCCGGTGGAGCCACTACAAACACACGACCCGCAGTCGGACGACTCTGTATCTTTACGCCAGGGTACTTCGTCAACACCTCTTGAATTGCCGACATCACAGTTTCCAAATCAGCTTCCTCAAAGCTATAGCAGACGACTGTTCTGTCGTCACTCTTTCGCTCGCTTTCAACGAGGATGCGCTGGAGAGTCAGAAGGCATAGCCCGTCACCTTTAACGCTCAGAAACCTGCTGGGACGCTCCTTCTCCCCGGAGTGAGCCATGCAGATTTCGAGCGTATTGCCTCTGAGGCGATAGATTCCCCGTCCGGCGAGACCGCCATTCCCCAGCCAGTCGATTTCCTTTGGATCCGTATTCGATCTGAGTTGGAGGTTACATCGCTCACGAACCTCGTCTCCACATTTCACGGTAATAGTCTCTTCGTCGATGACCACGTGGAGCCCGTCCTCAAGAGCGACAGCTTTGCCGTTCTGCACTTGTTGCACGATCTTCCAACTTCCGTGCAATTTCGATCTGCCTTCGCGCATATCCGTCGTCTCACTCGGGGGCGAGATCGTTTCTCCTGAGGACGGCTGCTGGCCACCTTTTCCGATGACCTCCATATCCGATCGAAGAGTTTGTCCCCCTCGAGCCGCCGAATCTGGCGTCTTCGTCGCAATCAACGGGCGAATCTCAAAGAAATCGAAGCACGCGTCGATGCTGCTTGTCTCGCGGGCCCAGGCGGCTTTGGCCAGCAGGCCGATCCGGTCGGGAGAGCCGTTGCCCCATGAGGCCTCGCCATGCACGGTCCATTCCTTGCCGTCCGTGCTGCTGGCGTACTCGTAGCGGTCTTTCCGCAAAGTCAGGCGAAGCCAGACCTTCTTCGTCATGTCGTGCGTAATGTCGGGCTTGTCCATCGTCGACGAACCATTGGTCTCCCGCAGGAAATTCCAGGCAACCCGATTTGGAATTCCACCGCGAGTCGTCTGCTCGATCACCCACTTCACGTAGTTGTCGTCGTCGTTGTAGACGATCAGCCCGGCCTGTTGGTACGGTTCCCGCGGGTAGAACCCGTCCAGGCACGTGGTGACAACGAAACCTGGGCCCTTTGGATACGGGTTGTCCAAGAGGAGGATGTTTTTCGCCTTCGGCTTTCCCCTCAAGTGAATCGTCCCTTTTTGCGTGCTGATCGTGAGGCTGCCCGGATGCTTCGACAACGAAATGTGCGTCGGGTCCGGACGGAGCAACTGCCAATCCAACTTCAACTGTCCGTCAAAGTCGTCAACCAACCGAACGTCGCCCGGCTTCTTCGCCGCCTCGGCGAATGTCACCTGGACAGGGACTTCTTGCACGGGGACTTGCCCCCCCACAATCCCGGAGGGCTCACGATATGAGCCGGATCCAAAAGTAGGACTGTATGTGCCAGTTGGGTCCGAAGGCTGTGGCTGCACGGTGGCGGGATACGCACCGCTTGAGCCCGACCGATAACCATACGCACCATCTGACTGCGGGGAACGCGACTTGCTTGCCGCAGATGCACGTTCCGGGGCATCGCCCTCTGCGCCGCTCGAATCGGCTGCGAGCAATGGAATCAGGAAGGCAATCGACAGAATTCCTGTCTGGCACAGTCGTAGGTGTCTGGCGTTCTTCATGGCTTCTCCTTCTTGTCTCGAAAGGTATCAACCTCCATCCCCAACCCTCTGCCAATGTCTTCCGCCGGGAGTGTGCCAAGGTCGACTGGCGTTCGGCTCGCCGTCAGGGGGACGGTGAACGGCCGTGTCAGCAACTCTCTACTGTCTCCATCCGGACGCAACTTGCCCGGGATGTAGATCTGGATGTAGTAGTTGCCCGGCGACACGGCCTC
>Ga0180438_10011762_pt1 | contig 10513 bp, 6 predicted proteins | sample SS_ome_12_FD_132455 | JGI IMG/M metagenome (GOLD analysis project Ga0180438, IMG submission 132455) | Hypersaline lake sediment archaeal communities from the Salton Sea, California, USA - SS_3_D_2 metaG | ecosystem: Environmental > Aquatic > Non-marine Saline and Alkaline > Hypersaline >... | reverse complement strand
TGATCCGGGCCGATATGACACTCGCCGCAGGTGTAGGGGTTGCGGGCTACCGCTACGTCGAAGGTGTGCTTGGGGTGGCAGGCGTCGCACTCGCCCACTGAGCCGTCGGGCCAGAAGTGGCCGATGTTGTGACATTGTTGGCAGCCGTGCTTGGTGGCGATGGTCGGCTCAAAGACGTTGCGGTCGAAAGAAGTGGTGAAATACATCATGGCCAGCGCCGAGTGCTTGCTGCGGTTGAACTCGGTGACAACTTGCTTGTGACACGGTTCGCAGTCCTTGGGGGTCGGGTTGGTGCCGATGGTGACGTCGCCATAGTGGTCGGTGGCGTCCCAGTCATCTTCCGCTGCCGCGTGGCAGTCCAGACAAGCCACGCCGCCGCTTTCGGCGTGCTCGCTCTTTTCCCACTGCTCTACTATCTTGGGCATCTGGGTGCGGTGGCAATCAATGCAGAGCTGCGACGCTTTGGGAGCTGACTTTGGGGCGGCGGCCTGCACTGGCGCTGCACGGCTGACTCTGGCAGTCAGCAACAGCGTGACGACGACAAGCACCCCCAGGGCAGTCCCTCCCAGGATGTACCAAACTCGCTTTTCCACGGGGCCCTCCTTTCAAGTGTCCGATTCACTGAATATCCCACTCTCCGCCTCTGACCATCTCGCGAACGTGGTCACGGAACGTTCAGTACGGGTTTATCGGTTGGCCTCACCTCCTTTCCGCAAGCCAGCTCAAAAGGCCTGTGGCAAGCCCGTGCAGACTTTACTGCCCCCTTACAGACAATTGTACTTGTTTGAAAGCCCGGTTTCAGCAGAAACCGGGCTTCTGGATACTCAGTAGATGGGAAAACTCGCTGGGAGTGTGGACGATTGCGCTTTGTATACGGTTATGGCGCCAGTTTGTGGCAAAGGGTGCACTGCTGGTTGATGAAATCCTCGTGGTTGGCCGGCGCTGGTTTGATCTCCTTGGCCGGATCGTGACACAGCAGACAGTCATCCCGCCCGTCCAGGGGATGCGTGATCTGCGGAGCCTGAGCCACAATCGAAGCTGCCGACCCGGTCCACCCTTCCGGAGTGTGGCAATTGTCACATGCTCCCTCCAGGTGATTCTCTGGCGGCTTATGACAGTTGCTGCAGACGTATTCGGGCACCCGCTGGCCCTCGGCGTGGCACACGTCGCAGGTGGCACGCTGATGAGCGCCGATCAGCGGCACCGGGTGTAGCTCCGGCGGGAGGGTCGCGTCCTCAAAGCTGGTCGGCGTATGGCATCCCTCGCAGTCAGGTCCAAAGTGGGTCTCGCTGGGTGGCTGGTGGCAGTTAGCGCACTTGTAGGTCAGGCTTTGGCCAGCGGTGTGGCACGCAGAGCAGGCCAGGTCTGCGTGAGCGCCTTCCAACGGCACCGGGTGCTCAAAGCTGGCCAACTCTGCCATCTCAAACCCAGCCGGTGTGTGGCAGTCCTCGCACCCCTCGCCAAAGTGGGGCTCCATGGGTGGTTGATGGCAGTTGGCACACTGATACGAAGGCTTCCTCTCCCCGTTGTGACAGTTGTGGCACCACACCTCAGCGTGTTTGCCTTCCAGAGCGATAGGATGCGGGAAGGCGGCGTTCAGATCCACCATAGGCCAGGCCTGGCCGTGACAGGCCGAATTGGCGCAAAAGCTCGAATCGTCGCTGCCGAAGGCGATCTCACCGTGGCAGTCCACGCAGACGCTATTGGCCTGGAAGCGATGGTCGGCCATGAAATTGGTTTCCAGGTGCGAGGCCGGTTCCTGGACTGTAGCGACTGGCATCTCAGGCGGGCGATCGCCGGCACCCACTGTCAGGGGGATGCTGTGGCAGATGTTGCAATGCAGGCGGATGGATTCGCCTTCCGCGCTCAGGTGCTTGCCGTCGTGGCAGCGGAAGCAGCCAGGGAAGTCTTTGTGCTTATTGTTATCCGGGAAGGACCGCCAAGTGATGCCCGGTTTCTCAAACACCAACCGTTTGAGAAGCTCCTGGGCCAGTTGGTCAGCTTCCTCAATCTCATCAGCCATGCTGACGGCCACGTCAGAGTGTTCGGCCTTGTATCGCGCCTTCACTTTGCCGACCGCTGCCAAGGCTTCTTCGCGGCTGGCGTGGCTGGCCCAAAGCAGGTCAAACATCTCCTGCTTGGCAAACGGTAGATCCCGGTTCAACCGTCCGTCGGCCAGGGCTTGGTCAGCCAAATTCTCCGGGGAGGGGAAAGGATGGCCCATTCGATTATGGCAGTCCACACAGTCCATGGTCCGCTTTTCGCCCCTGGCAATCTCCTCAGGCGACAGGGGATTGGTCACGTCGTTGTACTCGACCGTCCGACCGTCGGGCAGGATGGTCCGTACCCAGCGGATGTCTTGCTTGTGCTCGTCGGTGGCGATGTATTCAACCGGATTGGTGATGTGCCAATGGATGCCGTACCCCAGTCCCCTCTCCCGCTCGCCCGCTCCGGTCTTGAGGATCAGGTAGATGCGCATCTCCGTGCTGTCTCGGTCCGGCAGAAAGCGCTTGATCTCCCTGACCGTGTCGCCGTGGAAGGCAGGTGGCCAGTGGCAACGCTCGCACGATTCGTTGGCCGGGCGCAGCGTTTCCGCTTCCAGGGGGTGCTCATACTGGCGAAAGAGGGTCGCCGGCAAATGCTGAAAGTGGCTGGCTTTGAGCAAGATGGCACGGATGGTGCCCACCCGGCCCATGTGACATTCGGTGCATTTGACGCTGGCGTGGTAAAAGTCCTGGTAGGCGACCGGTTCTTCGGGGTGGACGTCGTGGCAAGCGTTGGTACAGAAGGCTACGCTGTTGGAGTATTCCCACACCTGGATGGTAATGACACCTAGCAGAATAAAGCCCAAAATAAAGGCAGCCCCAGTAAGCAATGTCCGCCGGATGGCATGGTTGTTGGGGCCAAAGATCTCTTTTAGCTTGGCCATATACACCCCCCCTTCGTGTAATATCACAATATCATCGAGGGATTGGAGAATTCCTCAGGGGTATTATACCTGTTTCAGAGGTCGTTGTCAACCAGGTCACAGGGCCCAGAAACATCGATTCTATTCGCGCCCTCATTGGGATGTCATTCCGAGGAGCGAAGCAGGGCCTGTCCTGAGCAAAGCCTGTCCTGAGCCCCGTCGAAGGGTCGAAGGGCGAAGCCGAAGGAAAGAATCTCGTTCCGGCATCAGAGAGACGGGGAGCAGGTTGGTCGCCAACCCGCTCCCCGTCGGCTGTCTTGAGCCGATGTTGCGCGACAGAAAAGTGACGACGCCCTTTAGGGCCGGGTCATGCCTTGCATGTCCACGGATGCCTCTTGGCCGATGTCTTCCAGGCTATCGTACAGGACCTGGATGATGTATTGGCCGTTGTGGGCAAAGGCGCCCGGATCCTTGGTGGCGTACTGGTAGTTGTAGGCCGCCCGGAGCAAACGCGGAGTCCAGGTGCTGTACCTTTCTTCGGCCTCGGTGAACCAGTAGGGGTAGGCGTGGGCGTCGTAGACGATGCCGGTCCCGGCCACGTTGGTGCCATAGTCCTGGATCGCGGCGTAGAGGGCCTCATGGAGGGTGGCGATTTCACCAGCGATCCCTTCCGTGATGTCGCCGTCCCCATCAAAGTCTGTGGTGGTCATGCGGATGTCTTTGGGATCCTCCACGCCAGCGTGGCACGTGCCACAGTCTTCCAACTTGACCTCTAGGGCATGTGTATCGTGGCACTGGGTGCATTGGCTGTAGGGTTCCACGTGGGCGAACTGACCGTTGTAGGTCTTGCCCTCGTACTCATAGGCCCCCTTAGCGTCAGTGCCGAACAGCGTCGCGCCCGCGGCAAAGTAGTGGACGTTCGCGAAGCTCAGCCCTTCGGTGACCGCATCGTCCTCCGCATCACCGATCCTGGAATTGACGCTGACCGTGGACTCGCGTCCCTGGTGGCACTGCAGGCACAAGTTGGGAGTGGCCGCCTCGCCAAAGGTCAGCGTGGCGCCACTGGGGAACTCGACCTCATCCACAGCATACGGGGCAAACTCGGCCGAGGGGTCATGACAGGTGGCGCACAGGAACCCGTTGGCCAGTGGCTCGGACACACTGACTCCCTCCTTCAGGAAGGCGGGCAGGCCAGCGGCTGAGTGGCACTTACTACAAGAGCCAGAGACCTCGCCATCCTCATCCCAGTGCCGGAACGCTTCCTCCGACCCGGCAAAGTGGCCGTGATCAATCCTATGAAGGCCTTCCACAAAGGCAGCGTCCAAGTCCTCGATAGAGTCGTAGAGGAGCTCGATGATGTACTTGCCGCCGTGAGCGTACGCGCCGGGGTCCTTGAAGGAAACCTGGTAGTTGTAGGCTGCTTTCAGCAGGCGCGGTGTCCAGGTGCTGTACCTCTCTTCGGCCTCGGTGAACCAGTAGGGGTAAGCGTCCGCATTGTACACGATGGGCGCGCCGGACACCTTGCTGGCATATGCCTGGATGGCCTGGTAGAGAACTCCCTGGAGGCCCTCGAGCTCATAGTAGATGCCTTCGCTGACGTCCCCGTCGCCGTCATAGTCTACCAGAGAACCTTCCATGCGGACATTTCTCAGGTCTTCTGCGCTGGCCACTCCTGGGTGACATGTGCTGCAGGCCTCCACCTTGAGCTCCAGGGTGTGGGAATCATGGCACTCCACACAGGTGTCGAAAGCGTCAACGTGGGCAAAGTTGGCGTCGTAGGACTTGCCTTCGTACTCGTAGCCGCCCTTGGCCATCGTGCCGTATTTGGTGGCCGCGGCCGCGTAGTAGTGAACGTTGCGGAAACCCAAGTCCTCACTGACGGCGTCATTGTCCACATCAGCTTCGGTGATGGCCTCGTTCACGCTCACGGTGGACTCGCGTCCCTGGTGGCACTGCATGCAGCGGGCCTCACGGCCGAGGCCGGTGATCTCGAAGCCAGAGGGCATGACCACGCTGTCCATAACGGCGGTCGCCCCGTTGTGGCAAGCCACGCAGGTGACCGTCGTGCCGATAGGCGCAGCGTTGTCCACCGCACCAGCAGCGGTCCCATCCACGCCCAGGAAGTCCAGATACCCGGAGGTGCTGTGGCACTTCGCACAGGCAACGGGGACCTCTGGCGGATCATCCTCGTCCCAGTGGATGAAAGCCTCAGCCTCTGCATCAGCGTGTCCGGAAGAAGCCCACTGTGCCTCGAAAGGAACCTCCACGGCCGGCGCGGGACACTCTGGGCACGCTGGACATTCCGGGCACGCCGGGCATTCCGGGCACGCTGGACATTCTGGGCACGGGGTTGCGGCTTGTTGACTCGGCCCGCAAGCAGCTAGGGCCAAACTGAGCAACAACAACCCCAATGCCAAAAACAAGGGTTTCAATTTCATTGTCTGATTTCTCCCTCCTTTCAATACCTTAATAGGAATATGTACGTACAGCAAAGTTGTCTCGTGCCTACCACCTCCTTTCTTATCCATCCTCGTTGTTTCAGGGGGAAGATTCTCATCAGTGGTTACTATGCGAAAAACAAAAGCCAATCCCCCCCTGATCCAAGAGAAGATCGGCTTTCAGTCTAATGCTCTCTCACCTCCCACACTACTGCCTGTCTGCTGCGATGAGAGCAATGATGGTGAATAATATTGATCAATCCTTTTATTATTATAACACATAACTGGCCCCCATGTCAATGCCTTGTGATGATACCCCATCATAATACTACACACTTTTGCCGGGCCTGTCCATCCGTAAATATACGTAATTCATGCCAAAAAGTCCCGTATTTTCCGCAAGCGGCCAGTCGTGATGATTGTCCCTTGCCCGCCCCAGTTCCTATCGCCGTCGGTGGCCAATCAAGGCCGCGCCAGCTCCCAGCAGGGTCAGCGCCAGACCACCACTGGTGGCAGCAACAGCCAGGACGCTCGCTACATCGCTCCCGGTGGACGGCAATTCAGCCGGGGTCACCGCTGCCGGGGCTCCCCCTAGCGCGCTGTTGATAGCGTTCAGCATGGCCGTAGCATAGGCGACGTTGTGGACGCCGTTGCTCTTGTCGTTCTGGAGCATGGTCAAATTGGTGTAGGCCGCTGGATAACCATCCTTCAGCGTCTCCATGGTTCCCAACTCTTCCAGCCGCGGGGCAAACAAGGCCGCCACACCCTCGATGGTCTTTGCGCCAGCGTGGCATGTATCGCAGGCCGACTGGGCCGGCTCGTACTTGTGTCCTTCCAGATGGCAAGTGTTGCAAGCGATGTCGTGCTTGGAAGGCGTAGAGGCTACCCCCACTGCCCCCAGACCAGCCATCATCTCTCCGGTCGGGTGACGGACCGCGGCACCAGCTTCGAACTCGGCCTTTCCCTCTTCCAGATGGCCGTTGTGGCAGTCCTTGCATACAGCGCTGACGTCAGAGATCTTGGGCTTGTCGTCGCCCGGTGTATCGTGGGGAGCATGACAAGCCAGGCAGGTCACCCCAAACTGAGCGGTCTCGACGGTCACCGCCTCGTCGTAGCGATAGTCGGTGCTCATACAGTGCAGGCAGCTCTCCGACGCATGGTCGCTGGACTTGACCGCCTCGATGGACTTGGGATGGAGGGTGGCTGCCCACTCGTCGTACGCCTCGGCGTGGCAAGCCTTGCACTGCTCACCACTCAGCTCAGCAGCATCCTGTGCCTGGGCCGATATCACCGCAGCCACAAGGAGCGACAACACTATGGCAACGAGTGTGTACACAAGCAGCTTTTTCACCTATACCTCCTTCCCACTCTATCTTACCACATCCTGCCACACCTGACATGTGACAAATGTCCCTCATTTCGAGGACGTCTGTCAGGTTGAAGAGAGGCAGATTCAGTGGTATAATGGAGAAAGGAGTGGCCGCGTGAACAATGTGACCGATTTCTTTCAGCTCAACTGGATTATCCTCTATTTCGTCTATGGGCAGGTTTTCTTCATTACCGGGCTGGTGGCGGCCTTACAGAGCCGACGGCACAGTGATCTGGAGCTGGCCCGCAGCCTCCACTGGCTGGCCGCCTTTGGCATCATCCACGGCTTCAATGAGTGGGGCTATATCTTTATCCCCCTGCAAGCTCTCTACCTCCCCGAACTTTTGGTGACCGCCTCGTATATCCTGCACCTGCTGGTGCTGGGCACCTCTTTCTTTTGTCTGTTCCAGTTTGGGATGCAGTTGAGCCGGCCGACCCTTTCTCGATGGGCACGAGCCATCCCCAGCATGGTGTTCATCCTATGGGTTGGGACGTTCCACCTGTTGGGTGTGCTGAGAGTCTTTCCCTTTGAAGAGGTGCTGAGTCTGAGCGACATCTTCAGCCGCTATGGCATGGCTTTGCCAGGGAGCATACTGGCCTTCCTGGGCTTCCTGCGCCAGGCACGCCAGGTGGAGACGATGGCCATGCCTCGCATCGCCCGCTTCCTGCGAGGTGCAGCCTACTCCTTCGCTGGCTACGCCATCGCCGGTGGGTTGATGGTCCCCGCTGGCCCTTTCCCACCGACCTCCTGGCTCAACTATTCCACCATCATCGCCAACATCGGCATCCCCGTGCCCGTCTTCCGTTCCATCTGTGGTCTGGTTATGGCCTACACCATCACCCGCTCGCTGGAGATTTTTGAGGCCGAGATCGAGCGGCGGATTGAGGCCGTGGAGCGCCAGCGGCTGCTGGCCGAGGACCGGGAGCGTATCGGGCGAGATTTGCACGACGGGATCATCCAATCCATCTATGCCACAGGGCTGGCTCTGGAGGATACCTTTCATCTGGTGAAGGAGGACCCACCCCGCGCCAGGGAGCGGATACAAAGTGTCATGGCGAGCCTGGACCGCATCATCGCAGACATACGGAATTATATCTTTGATCTGCACACGGCTGAACGCAGCCTAGAGTTGGAGAACGAATTGCGATCTCTGGTCCGGGATATTCAGGTGGACACTCTGCTGGAGGCGGAATTCCGGGTGGAGGGGCGGCGGTGTTGCACTCCGTCAGCCGACGTCGCAGTCCAACTCACCCAGATTGCCCGCGAGGCGCTGAGCAACGTAGTTCAGCACGCTCAAGCCAGGCACGTCGTGTTGAGCCTGCACTATATGGGCACCCACCTGCAATTGGCGGTGTCCGACGATGGGGTAGGGCTGAAGGAATTTCCGCAGAACATGAATGGTCGCAATGGCCGGGGGACGGCCAACTTGCGGGAGCGGGCGCGGTTGATGGGCGGCCGTTGCGAGTTTGTGTGCCCACCCCAGGGCGGATTGACGGTGATTGCCACCGTACCCTGCGCGCTGGAACCACCTGTACAGGAGGGAATCAGTGGATAAACTGCGGATCGTGCTGGTGGACGACCATGAGGTAGTGCGTCTGGGGCTGCGGTCCCTGCTGGAGCGCCAACCCGACCTGATGGTGGTCGGCGAGGCCGAGACGGCCAACGAGGCCGTCCAGGCCGTGGAGAGCCTGGCACCCGACGTGGTGGTGCTGGACATCCGCCTGCCGGGGCGCAGCGGCGTGGAGGCGTGTGCTGAGATCAAGCACCGCCGACCGGAGACCAAAATCATCATGCTGACCTCTTACGCTGAGGACGAGGTGTTGCTCGACGCGATCGCTGCCGGTGCGGAAGGCTATGTCCTCAAACAGGTCGGCAGCGACGATCTGGTGCAGGCGCTGCGCCGGGTGGGCCGTGGTGAACGGATGTTGGACCCCCAACTGACGGACCAGGTGTTCGCCAAGTTGCGCGAGATGCGGGAGCGTGAGCGGGCCGAGGCTTTCGCTGACCTCACCGAGCAGGAACTTTACGTGCTGGCACTGGTAGCCGAAGGCAAGACCAATCGCGAAATCGGGAAGGCATTATATCTGAGCGAGAAAACGGTGCGCAACTATGTGAGCGACATCTTGACCAAGCTGGGCCATACCTCCCGCGCCCAGGCCGCTGCCTACGCCGCCCGGCATCGCATCGAGGACTATATTTAGACTTTTGGGTATCAGCGCCAGTTCGCTATGAACGTACCAGATAAGCCCCTCTTATCAAGGAAAAGGGGCAATTTTATTGACAAAAAAGGCTTTTCGTGGTATAACATTCGCGCAAGACATGAGAGGAAGGGGCAGGATGACGGATTCAATCCCTATAACTGGAACCAAGCGAAAGGGAAAATCTGCCAACAAGCAGACCAAGTTTATTGTCGGTGGGCTCATCGTCGTGCTGGTGATCGGCTATCTCATCGTCACCAGCATTCAGGGCTCCACCGCTCCCTATTTAACAGTGACCGAGCTTCGGAGCAAAGGCGCTTCGGTCTATGAGCGGAACGTGCGGGTGACCGGGGTGATCCAGGGAGAGAGCATTGACTGGAACGCCCAGGACTTGATCCTCAAGTTCGAGATCGCTGACAAAGGTGACAGCCTGCCAGTGGTCTACAAAGGTCTGCGCCCCGACATGTTCCAGGATGGAGCCCAGGCAGTTGTGGAGGGCAAGTATGCCGAGGGGGGCACCTTTGAGGCTCACAACTTGATGCTAAAGTGTCCCTCAAAATACGAAGAGGCCGCCACAGCAACGGCTCAACCGCGCTAGGGAGATAAGGACAAGGGGTATAGAATAGAGGATTGGGGAGCGAGGGCAAAGCAGGCCTTGTACCTTGCTCCCCGTATGTTTTGGAGGGTTCATGGCTGAAGTAGGTTATGGTACAATGCTGTTGGCTTTGATCGTTTCGGCCTATGCTATGGTAGCGGCTTTGGTGGGGCAGCGGCGAGGACGCCCTGAGTTAGTGCGGAGCGCCCACAACGGCATCCTGGCTGTGGCTGGCCTAGCGACCATGGCTTCGGCCATTCTACTCTACCTACTGCTCGTCCCGGACTTTGGGGTGCAATACGTGTATGAGCACGTGAGCAGCCATCTGGCACCTATCTATCGCATTTCGGCCTTCTGGGCTGGTCAGGAAGGGTCTTTTCTCCTGTGGCTGTGGTTTCTGGCCGTTATATCTGCCCTCGTGGCCCTGCAAGGGAAAGCCTGGGACAGAGGTCTACATTCCCACGCCCTGGCGGTGTTGGCCTTCTGTGAGGCTTTCTTTGCCCTGGTGATCATCACCGTCAGCAACCCTTTCGCCATCTTGCCTATGAGACCAGCCGATGGAGCAGGGTTGCTGCCCTTGCTGGAAAATCCGGGCATGATCTTCCACCCGCCTACCCTATTCCTGGGTTACGCGGGTTACACCGTGCCTTTCGCCTTCGCCGTGGCCGCCTTGCTGGCCGGCCAATTGGACGATGGCTGGCTGCGGGGCATCCGGCGCTGGAGTCTCTTTGCCTGGTTGGCCCTGGGCATCGGCATCCTCTTGGGAGCCTGGTGGGCTTACGTGGAGTTGGGCTGGGGCGGCTACTGGGCCTGGGACCCAGTAGAAAACGCCTCGCTGATCCCCTGGCTGGTGGGCACGGCCCTCCTGCACTCGGCCATGATACAGGAACGGCGGGGCATGTTCAAGGTCTGGAACATGGTGCTGGCCATCCTGGCCTTTTGGCTGTGCATCTTTGCCACCTTTGTGACCCGGGGTGGAGTCATCCTCTCCGATTTGCATGGCTA
>Ga0180438_10011761_pt1 | contig 10514 bp, 7 predicted proteins | sample SS_ome_12_FD_132455 | JGI IMG/M metagenome (GOLD analysis project Ga0180438, IMG submission 132455) | Hypersaline lake sediment archaeal communities from the Salton Sea, California, USA - SS_3_D_2 metaG | ecosystem: Environmental > Aquatic > Non-marine Saline and Alkaline > Hypersaline >... | reverse complement strand
TCGATTCTCGATCTTCTTTGTGCTACAGGAAATAAAGTTTCTTTGCCGAGGACCTCTATAGCGATATATGAATCACATTGGATGTCCAAACTGACACTATCCTGAAATTTCAATATTTTTTCCCTCGGAGCATTTACGGGTAAAATAATCTTTCGTTCGCCGTTGATGATAACTCTCACTTCATCCACCGAGACCCAAGGCGCGCTCTGGACTTCGATCCATATATCCAGTGTTCCATTTCTTGCTGTGAATGAATCGCCAGGCAGGTATTGGCGGTTCGCCATGAGTTGAACCACGGGCCCGTTGCTTATGAAGGAGCGGCCTTTTTTCATAGTCTGGAGCAAAGTCCCAAGCTCCAGCCCAGTGCCTTCTGCTCCGTCATAATAAACATATGTTCTCGCATAGCCCGGCTCGGCCCCATCGATTCCATGTGAATCTGAACCTCCCATAATGGGAAAGAAATAACCTCTGTTCAAGAGATGAAGCCAATCCGCGATTACTTCAGAATTTTTATTTTTATCACGGGCAAAGAATGGTCCGTTCATCACTTCCAGAAGATCAAAAGACGTGTCAAAACCTTTGAGGGCGGTTGCGGCTGTTTCCGGATCGAGCTGATAATAAGTAAAATAACCGTACCCCCTGCGTCTTGGGTGATTGACCTGGATCAGGGCCTTGGGATCCCTTCTGCGACTTTCGGCAAAAAAGGGCGTGTTATCCTCGAAGAATCGGATGTCGATGGCACCGTTACCCGGCTCGCCTTCTCTAATCCTGAGAGGAAACCGGTTGAACTCCGGCATGTATATCTGATTGACATCGAGGGGACTGACTTCCTGTCCGATGAGGACAGCTATATATTCTCCCAGGCCGAGTTTTTTGAGTACAGACGGATAGTCGCTGATGTAATTGTGATCCGCAGAAATGGCCACATCCACCCCTTCAGCCACGACAGATTTTATCCTTTCAGCGATCGTCATCGATCCATCCGAATTCAGGGTGTGCATGTGGGAATCGACAGATATGAGATCTTTCGTATCAACAACCTGGTCAATCTGAAATACGAGCTCTTGCTCGCTTTTTTCTAGGACTTCGATGACTTTCTGATCCAGGGTATATTCAGGGCCTCTTGATGCAGAGATCATATAAGTTCCGACAGGGAGATCGACCTCGAGACCTTCTGCTTGTGGAAAGCAGGAATTCTTGAAATATTCATGAGAATTATTTGTCTCTAAAGGATTTTCGGGCTTGAAGTATGGCGTCCTTGTAGGATCGAGGCCGATGAACGTCGTTTTCCCGGGGACGAAGGCGCCTGCTTTGTTTCTGATGGAAATCTTGACCTTTCCTATAGGTGGAGCTTGGAGAAGGCAGGTATTTTCTTTTTCCAAATCAACGGATAGCAGATTCTCTACGACAGCCGGAAAAAAATTAGCCCTGACGGAATAAAACCCTTGAGGAAGCATCACAACGAGAGGCTGCGGCTTTTCGAAAAAGGAACTGAAGAAGACTCGCGAGGACATATCTTGAATCACGATTTCCATGAGTTCTCCGTGAAAATCGGCCATGTCGATTTTGACTTTGGCAGCCCGCACGCCGAGTATCTGATAAATTTTATCAAGAAGGTCTTCAACCTCGACATCGACCAGAAAAACATATCGGGCCTCATAACTTTTTCCCGGATCGAGATTCATGGAAACGGATTCCAATGAAATTGGCTGAGACAAAGCGCGTATGGGATTCAGGTCTATCCATCCCAAATAATGACCTTTCTTGGGGTAAACCCAGAAAGGAAGCTGGGATATCCATGTCGAAGTAGCGGATAGCCTGTTCGAATCAGCTTCTTCAAAAGGGCTGAAGGAATAAACTTGACCCGAATTGTTATAAAGGGAATAGTGAAAGTCTTCCAGCTTCACCGTTCCCGTATTTTTTACCGTCGACGTGATATCGATTTTTCCTGACTCGGGATTCATGTGATACAGCGTTTTTACTTCCGCTTTTTCACCCTTATCCCCTTTGAAATACGCAACAGCAAGAAATAGAAGAGACCCCCCTTGATCCTTCCGAGGAACGGCCCTGAAAGAAGAATAACCCAGATATTGGCTTTTATTTTTAATTCTGATATAAGGAGTACCGACAACCAGATCACTCTTGCAGCCTTTCCCTATAGGTACAAATCCCAGAACAGATCCCAGGGTGTGTTCAATAGGGTATTGGTAATAAGACCTCAAAACCCTTTCTGTCCCTCCGAAAAGGACCAGGTTCTTGCCATCCGAGACAAGGACATCTTCTTCTTTCCATAAGGCGCTGAACGGCTCCGGCAGATCCGCCGCGTTTTTGATTACTTTCACTTCAAATTCTGCCGCTTGGAGAAGAATGGGAACGCAAAGGATCAGGATTCCTAACAGATTTCTTTTTAGTCTTTTCATTCTCGAGCTCCTAAAAATGCTTTAGAATTAGGATGCCCGCGTCTAAAATCGTGATGGGCGAGGTTAACTCATTCGCAGTTTATTTGCTGGCCGGCCTCTTTTTGTTTCGCGAGCAGGAAAGCATCCACTCCATCGGCGTACGCACATCCTAATCCCCAGGCCTGCATATAGTTGGGGATCATACAGGCCAGGCGGTGGCCCGTTGCAAGCAGCGTCCACAGTGTAACGTAGTTTGCCTCGGAGCCGCCTGTAGTAACCGTAATATTCTCTGGATTGCAGTTCGTATAGAATTGCGCAATCCGCTCACGGAACAGCGGAGAGCCTTCGGATTCGGGGTAGCAGAGTTCGCTGGCGATGAAGCCCTCAATGTCATTCTCTCCATCCAGGAGCTCGGAAACCCTCAGTGGCTGAACGGTTGTTTCTGAAAGGTCGAATTCGACCTCTTTCTCGTACAAGCACTGCATCCGCATCATCTCAAATTTTTCGATTTTCATATTATCCCCTATTTATTCGGTTTGAAATCTCCTGAATTCTTCTAAGATAATTTGACCCATTTTTTTCCTGAAATGACCCCAGATTAATTATAAACTTTAATTGTTCTTTAATGGGCGACTTTATAGATAACGGAATCACGATAGCCCGTAAAAATACGGTAATATCCGCTGAGGAGCCGGTCTGTGTTTCCATCTCCAGAATCGACCAGCAACGGACGTCCCTCGAGAGAGTTTATCTTGTTCGGGGTGGCGACGATGATGATGTTGTCTTTTCTCACGAGAGAGATGACTTCAGGACTGATCTGCTGATTCCCTCTTCCGAGCAAATAGCCTTGACCACCGATAGGGGTGAGAACCAGCTTGCTCGGTTTTCCCCTGATGAGCTCTAAGATTTCTTTTTCGCTCAGGTCTTTGGCCACTAGATCTTTACGAAACACGATATCAATTCCCAACAAAGTACAGTCGAGGCCAAGTTTTTCCATTATGCTTCGGGTGGTCGTTCCCGGACCAATGATATAGTGATGGGTAGACAACATGTTTTCGATGATAGAGGCAGCGATGGCTTCCTGAGAGTATCTTTCATCCGGCGAGCTCCCCGATTTAAGCCGTTGAACATATCGGCTTCTGTAGGGAATTTTGAGATAACCGTACAATCTTGCTGAAAGAATCCCCTTTCGGTAGTCCGCCTCATTGATATCCATAACTTCGGCTTCCGAGACTTTTTTCGCCTTGCCTTGAAGATACTGGGCGCACAGTTCTCCAGCGGCATGAGGATTGAGAGCAAAAACAGCCGAATGGACTTTGACGCCTGTTGGTATGCCCAGGACGATTGTTGAACTTCCGATGGCTTCATACACATCTCGTGCTGTCCCGTCCCCCCCAGCGAAAAGAAGAAGGTCCACTCCCCTATCTTGCATGACACGAGCAGCACTCCGCGTATCTTCAGCCGTTGTGGATATTGAAGAAACGCCACTAACGATCTGTGGTGTGAATCCGCATTCGATAGCAGCGTCTTCTCCCATTTTGCGAGGACATGTCAGGAGAGTCATGGAATCCTTGAGTGATCGCAGTATTTTCAGCGTTTCCAGAGCCCTTCGGTGTGCCACTGGTTTCGCGCCGAGCTCGATGGCTTTTTCCAGAATTTCTATGCCATCCGTCCCTTTCAGGCCGACTCTTCCCCCCATACCGGCAATCGGATTGATGATGAGTCCAAGTTTTTTCATCCGGATGATTTTACGCTGGCACACTTCGTTTCATAAAACGCCTATGGTGATGAAATCTAGAGGCCGGGATTGTAATTTTGCACACGGTTTCCCCAAAAAAAACATTGCCTGCTCATTAACGATTATTCCATTGAACGCATAGGATTCCATGTTCATATTTCTCTCTATTCCCTCACCAATTCTTGGATTTTTTTTGATAGGCTCTCCAGGTGACCGCCCACTTTTCAGGATCATCCAAAGTGCTCGGATCGATCTTATGAACCACGCTGTTATATGGAGCATTTTTCACTTTGGCCGGATCTTCATAGGCCTCGTCGACAACTTTTTTCAGCCCAGCGATGTACTCGTCCAGTTCATCCTTCGAGTAGGACTCTGTAGGTTCGATGGTGAAGGGTTCGGGAACGACAAAAGGATGATGGCTCGTCCAGAGGTGAAAGCCAAAATCAACCATCCGACAGATTACATCCTCTGTTGTGACACCCGTTTCTTCTTTCAATTTCTGCCAGCTGTATCGCACCTGCTCGATCCGGTGCCGGCCCTCAGCATAGGGAGCGCTAGCTCCTCTGAGCTCCTTGATCTTTTTGAGCACATAGTTGTTGTTGAGAACCGCTACACGCGCGACCTCTTTGAGTCCTTCGGCACCCAAGCTCATGATCCAAGCATAAGCTCGCAAAACAGCCGGAAAAACACCGAAAAATCCTCTCACCTTACCAATGGTGTTGGGCAGATCGTAGTTCACGCTGTAGCTCTTACCGTTGTATTCAACGACAGGAACCGGCAGGTAGTCCCTGAGCTCTTTTTTCACTCCAAGTGCACCCAGCCCGGGTCCACCACATCCATGAGGCGATGAAAAGGTCTTGTGGAGGTTGAAAAAGCACATGTCAAAATCCGCTTCACGTGCGCGAGTAATACCCAATATTCCGTTGGCATTAGCCTGGTCATAGCCGCAAAGTCCCCCCGCCTCATGAACGAGCTTCGTGAATTCATCGATCTTTGGATTAAAAATTCCAGTGTCCTCAGGATTGGTGATAAATAGCCCAGCTGTATGCTCCGAAAGAGCCTTTTTTAAGGCCTCTAAATCAGGCAAGCCATCCTCGTTCTGGTAAAGCGTAATCATTTTGTACCCTTTGACCGCTGCAGCTGCCGCGTCCGAAGGATGAGAAAAAATTGTTGTGATGATCTCATTCCTTCCGGGCTCACCCTTTAAGTCAAAATACTTATGGACAATGGAAGCCATGCCCAAGATTGCTGCAGATCCCCCTCCCGGTTGGAAAGTGAACTGATCCAATCCCGATATCTCTCTTAGAAAACAGTCCGTTTTGTAGATGATCTCCAGGGCTCCCTGTACCGTGCTTTCATCCTGCCATGGATGGAGTTCCGATGCTTCGGGCATGCGCACCAAGTGTTCATTGATCTTGGGGCTGTATTTCATCGTGCAGGTCCCTTGCCCGATATCGATGTTCAGATCTGCACCCAGACAATGTTGTGATAACCGGAGAAAATGTTTCAAGACCCGCATCTGGGAGATCTCTGGAAGTGCAGGAGGCTCCTTTCGCCTCACCTTCTCGGGTAGAGCTGAAATCCCGTCTCCAATCTGTTCCTCGATCTCTTTCTCTGCTTCAGGGACATTGATCCCCTTCTCACCCTTTGTATCCAACTCAAAAATCACAGGCTCGTCCCACTTAGCTTGATGAAATTTACGCACCCTGTTTGTTTTGTCTTTAACCATTCTCATATCCATCCTCTCTTAGGTCAGGAGTATTCACCCCATCTACGATCTCTCTAATAGCCTGAGTCACCGTATCCAAATCCTTCTTTGTGTGGATCTCGGTGACGCAGAACAACGCGCTTTCACCCAATTCTGGGAACTCCGATTGCAGAGACTTTCCTCCGAAGATCTTTTTTGTGAGCAAAGAAGCGTTGATATCTTGAACGGTTTTCCCAGTGGCATTAAAATCCACCACAAATTCTTTGAAGTGGGCGGAGTTAAAATAAGGAGCTCTCACGCCTTCGATTTCAGAAAGGTTCTTCATAAGGTATTGTGATTTCTGGAGTATGGTCGTATTGAGCTCCTTCATTCCATTTGGCCCTAATAGAGAGAGGTACACAGCTGCGGTGATACCCCAGAGGGCTGCATGAGTCCCCACAAATTCCTTCCCCTCCTCTCTTTCGGCAAAAGAGGTCCTCTCATAGGCTACATCCCCAAAACCGTACTCTCCGTCCACAGCCGTTCTGGTGATCCCAAACAGGCGCGAAGGATATTCCATGACATACTTTTCTTCATCCCGGGAGGCGATGAAACCTCCAAGCCCGCCACCGAAAAACATATGAACACCCAGCCCCTGGATATCTCCACAAACGATATCCGCCCCATATTGGCTTGGGGGACGGATAACACCCAGCGACACAGGATCTACGCCTACAACACAAACCGCATTATGGGTATGGACGATTCGTGAGATCTCGTCGCCTTGGTGCTCGATAAATCCCAGGAAGGAAGGATTCTCGAAATATATGCCCGCAGTCTCTGCTGAAGCTTTAGATTCAAGATCCTCAAGATCCATCACACCTGTCTTTAGATCATGTTTTACAAGAATGACGTCCATCACAGGCTCACAATAATTTCGGACAGCAGCGAGCCTCTCAGGCGAAACCGTATCCGAGACGAGGATCTCCCGGCGGCCGGTGATCCGCCCTGCCATGCGAATAGCCGTACCCGCAGCCTGGCACCAATCATAGGTGGGAACATTCACCACATCCATATCCAGAAGCTCGGCCATCAAGCTCTCATACTCAAAGAGAACCTGGAAACGTCCGTGATCCTCATATGGCTCTCCTGCATAGGCAGTCAAGAACTCTGACCGTTGATTGATCTCGTCGCAGATGGCGGGCACGTAATGTTGCCAGCATCCTCCTCCAAGAAAGCTGATATTATTGCGGCAAGATAGATTTTTGGAAAGGATGCCCTCGACATGACGTTTCAGATTGTACTCTGATGGAATCGCGTCAGGTAAATTTATCTCTCCCTTAAAACGCAAACGTTGAGGGATATCAGCGTAGAGCTCTTCGATATCCTTTATACCCAAGTATTGCATCATTTTCACCTGAACTTCAGGCACCGAATTGGGTATGTACGGATGAATGTTTTTTTTCTTTTTTTCCATCATCTCTCCTTTTTAAAATATACCGCCACCATCGATACTGCGAAAAGATCCCGTTGCCCAGCTGGATCTATCGCAAGGCAGGAATCCATGCCAGAGGTCACATCGCATCTTTGAAATTTGGCTTCAAGGCCATAACCCTTGAATCTCCACCACAACCACATTTCCTCTTGATCCATTGATATCACAGAGAGCGATAGTCGCTCCTCTATCAGCCAGACGTTTTGCTGAAGCAAGAACGATGCCTGGTGTCTCTCGGTGATTATGGCGACTTTTCTTTCAAGATTCATGAGTTTCCTTTGTTCTTATTTCCACACATCTTACCTTTTCTATTTTATCTCCAGTTTTTGTATTCCTCGCCTACACTCATCAAAAGCAATGTTCCGGTATCCTGAACGCCTACATTTTGACAGAATAATCAGAGTTATAGGTCTTTGAGCATCAATCCGGAAGTCTCCCCCCCATCTATCGGTATGGCCTGACCAGTTATAAAAGCCGCATCATCTGAAGCGAGAAACGCAAACAATGCTGCCACTTCTGCGGGTGATGCCTGTCGCTGGAGCGGGATATCCGTGTTCATCTTTTCCAACATCTCCTGTGTATACTCGGCTTTCTGCATGGGGGTAAGTACATATCCGGGACATACGGCGTTCGCACGTAACCAAGGAGCAAATTCCAAAGCAATCGTTTTGGCCAGAAGAATGACTCCTGCTTTTGATACATTGTAATCCGCATACAAGGGATGCCCCTCCAGCCCATTTGTCGACGCCGTAAAAAGCACATTACCCTGTCTTTGCTGTGCCATACGGCTGATCGCTTCTTTAGCACAAAAAAAAGCTCCATCCAGATTCACTCGCAGAACCTTAGACCACTGTTCAAATGTCAGATCGAGAAAAGGACTCCGGATACTGATTCCAGCGTTAGCGATGAGTATATCGATGCCTCCAAAGATTTCATCAGTCCTTTTGAAGGCATCCTCGACCTCTTTTTGTTTACTGACATCTACCTTGATACCACCGCTCAAACGCGGGTTTTCAGAGAGGACTTTCTCGAGCGATTCCTCGTCCCAATCAAAGATCACGACTCTGGCACCCTCATCCAAAAATCTTTGGGATGTAGCCAAGCCGATCCCACTGGCACCACCAGTTATGATAACTCTTTTATTCTCCAGGTCACGGTAACTTCTCATACTTCTCTCCTAGTCATTTATATATTTATCAAGATTGGATTTGTATAGTATAATTATGCTAACAATTAGTACAATGATGTTGTTTAATGATTTGCGATCAGCAATAGCTGTCAGAAAATCCATCACCAATCAGCCACTCAAGTATGTTCCTTCTGCAAGGCTCATATCAGTATTTCAATCAGATATTTTCCATAGGCGACTCTAGGCTTTTTAACATAATCAAAAAATAACATCTCCATTTCTCTTTGAAAAGGCAATGACATCTGCTCTTGCTGATATTGCTAACCTTGGCAACCTCTTTCGATGTCATTTTTTGGATGAGGTTCTGAATGATCTCTTCCTGTTTATCCAGGATTTTCTTCGCGATATCGGACTTGCTTCTTTTTAAATCATCCAGGAAATTCGCAATTTTGTGATGGTGACGGAGTATTGACTCTTCCAAAGTTTCACAGAAACCCGAAAGGGTTTGAGCCCTTTTATCAATATAATCCTGTCTCATTTTAGGAAAATTGGCAAAACCTCAGAATAATTCACTCAGGAGCTTTCCATCAAGAACAATAGGCACGGCAAACATGATCAGCCCAAAAGGGCCGTTCGTGATATTGGCTTATCCCCTACCGGAAAGCCTCTTCAATCGCATTCGACATCTTTTTTAACAGTTATTCATCAAACACTATTCATACCAGCCCAAGCCTGTTTACAATCCGTGCATGTTCTGATACTGTGTATGATTTTTCCGTCCTTTTTTTTGAGAATCGGGGGCAATCCTGTGCCGGCAGTGTATTCCCCTGTAAGTATTCTGAACTTTATCCATGGCACGATTCTCTGAAGATATTTTTCTTCTGTATAAGATTCAATTTAGCACAATATTACTAAATTAATTTCAATAATACTAGACGAAATAAGCATTTAAATGTAAGATTTTTTAAGAGTTGAATAAATTTAGAATTAACGGTCTTGAACCGCGCTTTAAGGTTGTATGAATGGTTGTGAAAGACGTAAATAAGCACAGAGAACAATGATGATTCAAACACACAGATCCAAACTCGATCTTTTAAGTATTGAATTAATCCAAAAAATCGAAGAGGAGGAATAATACGATGTTAGAAACGAGGAGGCCGAAGCTGGATATGCTGTCCGGACCGTTCATAGATCAGATCGTTTCTGAGGCCGTGGATGTTCTGGGGAAAACGGGTGTGCTTGTAGAGAACAAAGATGCGATAAGCCTGCTCACAGATGCAGGATGCGAATGTAAAGGGCAGACGGTGTTTTTCAAGGAAGATCTCATCGAAGAGGCCCTGAAAACCTCGCCAAGTTCCATAAAAATGTATGACCGGAGCGGCGATCTGGCAATGAACCTGGAAGGGGATGTGATTCACTTCGATCCGGGCTCAGGGGCCTTGATGATATTGGATCCGGTTACCTTGGAAGAACGGGAGCCGGTAACAAGGGACCTCGTCCGCTTTGCGGTATTGACCGATGCCCTTGCCAATATCGCGGCCCAGAGCACAGAGATGATCTCCACCGATGTTCCTGAGGCCATGCAGGACAGGTACCGGTTATACATCGGACTGCAGTTCTGCAAGAAACCGATAGTGACGGGCACTTTTACTTTGGAGAGTTTTGCCATCATGAAAGATATGCTGGTGGCAGTCCGGGGGAGCGAAGGGGCACTTAAAGAGAAGCCCTTGGCAATTTTTGACTGCTGCCCCTCACCGCCTTTAAAATGGAGCAATTTGACCTGTCAGAATCTCATCGATGCAGCAATTTCGGGGATCCCTGCCGAACTGATATCCATGCCTCTGACAGGAGCTACGGCTCCGGTAACGTTGTCCGGCGCACTGGTGCAATTGACGGCCGAAAACCTGAGCGGTGTCGTCATCCACCAATTGGCGCACCCGGGATCGCCCATCATCTTCGGCGGTTCTCCTGCGGCCTTCGATATGCGGAAAGGAACGACACCCATGGGCGCCATGGAGACGATGATGATCAATGCCGCTTATGTCCAGATCGGGAAACACCTGGGA
>Ga0180438_10011760_pt1 | contig 10514 bp, 4 predicted proteins | sample SS_ome_12_FD_132455 | JGI IMG/M metagenome (GOLD analysis project Ga0180438, IMG submission 132455) | Hypersaline lake sediment archaeal communities from the Salton Sea, California, USA - SS_3_D_2 metaG | ecosystem: Environmental > Aquatic > Non-marine Saline and Alkaline > Hypersaline >... | reverse complement strand
GGCGGCGGCGCGATATACAATCACGCAAGTTCCGGGACTATCAGCAATTGCACGTTCACTGGGAACGAGGCCTGGTACGCCAGCACAGGGGGCGGTGCCATATACAACTTCGAATCCACCGTGACAGTCGCCGGTTGTACGTTCACCGAGAGTTGGGCCGAGCAATGGGGCGGCGCAATGTACAACGAGAAGTCCCCCATCACAGCGACCGATTGCACTTTCACGAGCAACATGACGGCCTCCGGGGCGGGCGGGGGCATGTTTAACGAAGACGCCGACGTGACGATCGCGGACTGCGCGTTTGTCGCCAACCACGCCCCGTTGGGCCGGTCCGGCGGGATGCATAACGAGGAATCCAACGCAACGATAACCAACTGCACGTTCACGAACAACCGAGCGGGCACAGACGGGGGCGGCATGTGCAACGAGCGCTCGTCGCCGTCTATAACCAACTCTTTGTTCATGGGCAACGAGGCGCGCGGCGGGTACGGCGGCGGCATGGGCAACGAGGACTCCCCCACGGCGATCGCCAACTGCCTATTCATCGGCAATCAAGCCACTACGGACGGCGGTGGCATGGCCAGCGACGGATCCGCGCCGGTCGTCACCAACTGCACATTCGCAGAAAACGACCCCGGGAGCGGCACTGGCGCAGGCATGTTCAACCATGCCTCCTCACCCACCGTGACAAATTGCATCTTTTGGAACGATTCGCCCCAGGAAATCAATAACGCCGTCAGCAGCAACCCCGTCGTAACGTACTCGGATGTGCGCGGGGGCTATTCAGGCGTCGGGAATATTGACGCCGATCCGTCGTTCCAAAATATCGCACGGCACAAGCTGCGGCTCCGCTCAACGTCGCCGTGCATCGACAAAGGGACCGCCGTAGCCTGGCCCAGCACCGACGTAGCGGACGTGCCCCGGCCGCAAGGCACAGCCTACGACATGGGCGCCTACGAGTTCCGCGACGACGATGACGATGGCATGGACGACACCTGGGAAACGGAAAACGGGCTCGATCCTGCGGACTCATCCGATGCCGCGCAGAACCCAGACCATGATGCCCTAAGCAACGTTGAAGAATACGAGTTGGGCACGGATCCTAATGACTACGCGGATCCGGCACCGGCAGACTTTCATGTTTCTCCTTCCGGGAATGATGAGACGGGCGATGGGACGCAGGATAATCCGTGGCAGACAATTGGCTTTGCCATGAGCATGGCTGCGTTACACGCTACGCCGCTTCAGCCATTGACTATCCGTTTGGCCCCGGGGACCTATCCCGAAAAGGTGGTGTTCGCCCCGGACGTGGCTGTGGTCGGCGCGTCCCCCGCCGAAACCATCATCAAGTACTTCAACACAGGCGATGAAACCCACCGTGTGATGACGGCCGCAGCTCGCACCCGGCTCAGCGACTGTTCGGTTCAATTGCCCGCCGGCGTCTCAGAGACAGCCGAGCTGCTCCGGATTGAAGACGTTTCGATGCACGTCACCCACGTCCTGCTCAACGGGAATGACGCCCCGCACGCTATCGCCGTATTTGTTTCGGGCGATGGTTCGTCCGACTCAATCATCAAGAACTGCACAATCAAACGACTTGAATACGGGATATGGGCCACGGATACGGCGGCCAACATCACCCGCAATGCCTTTCAAGACATATTCGAGGATGCCGTGTTTGTGCGGCGCCCTGAGAAAAAGGCGGCCGGCGCGTCGCCGCTTCTTGGCGACGCGGGCACTGTGGAATCCAGCGGATTTAACCGGTTCCAGAACGTGGACGGCTTTCTGGTGAAGAACATGAATCCTGCCGTGACCGCGGCAGAATACAACGACTGGGGTGTCTATGAACAGGAGCAGATCGCGGCCAAGGTCTCCTACCCGGAGGGCGGCGAGGTGGACTTCGATCCTTGGCTCGGGAAAGGCCTCTTGCCGGGGACGGTGGTTGTTCAGGTACTGGACAGTGTAACGAGTGGACCCGTTGACCCGGGAGACAGTCCGGAAGTCAGCCTCGCGCCAGCGGGGCTTGCGGCTGCCCGAGATCCCCAGAGCGGGTTGTTCTTCGCGACGCTGACAACGGGTACCTACACGGTTTATGCCTCGGCCGACGGCTATGTCGGGGCGTATGAGACGGCGATCGTTTCCGACGCGGAAGTTTGCGTAGTTGTGCTGACGCTGTCGCGCGAAAGCGGCGCCGAAGGAGAAGGCGAGGGAGAAGGGCCCACGCCACCGCCTCACGGGTGTAACGCTGGCACCGCCAACGCGAACCCGCCAGACGGAGGATTTCGCGGCAACATACTTGTATTGGCATGCGCTACCGCCGTGCTGTTGGCGTCAATTAGGGAAAAACACACCGAAACCCAACCAACGGTAAGCCGCTGGTGACCTTCAGCAAGATAAACGTCCGATTCGCGGTATCCGCGACAGCAATCGGCGTTCTGGTCGTTCATTAGTCTTTCGAGATGAGGCGCGACGTCGCCAAGTTGTGGTATACTCCCGCCCCGTTTGGGGGAGGCGGTGACGCCTTGTCTGCCAACCTAGTGTTCGTCTGGGCGCGGGCGCAGCAACGCCCACGAGCGGCCGTCGAGTATGAATCAGGTGTACAATGGTACGCGTCCAGGAGGTAATCGACTAATGGAATCGAATGGGATTCTTTCGCAAGCGTGTCTGTTGCGTGAGTTTCAGAGCAAGCGTGCTTCGAGTTGGGATCGAACCGGTGGGAACCGCGATTGGATCGAGATCGCGCCCGGGGAAACGAAGGTCTTGATGGAAGAAGAGGGTGCGGGTTGCATCAAACATTTCTACTGGACCTATATTCAGGGCGCGGAGCAAGGGCGCCTGGCCCTGTTCCGCGGCGTCGTGTTGCGGGCCTTCTGGGACGGCTCGGACAGACCCAGCATCGAGGTCCCAATCGGCGATTTCTTCGGCGTGGCCAACGGCCAAGTCAGACCTATCCAGTCGTTGGCATTCACGCTCAACCCGGGTAACGAACGGCACGCGACGACCTCCTGGGGCTTCAACTGTTACTTGCCCATGCCGTTTACAAACGGCGCCCGAATCGAGCTGAGAAACGACAGCGACGTGAGCCCGTCGTTCTATTGGTTCCATATCGATTACGAACGGTACGATTCGCCTTCGGCCGTCCCAGAAAACGCGGGGCGGCTTCATGCCGTCTGGAATCGCGAAAACCCGACCCAGGCGGTGGCCTTGCCCGAGGGGCAGGACGAGATCAAGAATCTGACCGGCGACCAAAACTACGTCATATTAGACGTCGAGGGCAACGGCCAATTTGCGGGGTATTTCCTAACCGTTGTCAACAACGAACGATGGTGGTACGGCGAAGGAGACGATATGGTCTTCATCGACGGGGAGGGTTTTCCGCCATCAATTCACGGCACGGGATCCGAGGAGATATTCGGCGGCGGCGCCTCCCCGGATATCGAGTATTGCGGGCCGTACACCGGTTTCCACTGCGTCGAGAACCGGGCGGGATACCGGTGGTGGGGCACCAACGGCATGTACCGGTTCTACCTGGCCGACCCGCTACGATTCAGAAAATCCATCCGCGTCACCATCGAACACGGCCACGGCAACGACAAGGCGAACGATTACGTGAGTTGCGCGTTCTGGTATCAGCTCGGCGTGAACCAGAACCTGCCTGCGCTGCCGCCGCTAGCGCAGCGCCGGGTAAACTTCCAGGAATAGCCAGGCTGTAAATAGGCCAACGGCGCCGGCCTATCGAGCGCAAAGCCGGCGATGGCCCCTGCATAGTTGGACTGTCTAGACGTGGCTCTCCTTGTACTCGGACCACCCATGTGGCTCGAGAGGGTAGGGCGCCCCTTCAACAAAGCAGTCCAGAAAACCCGCCAGACTCTCTGCCGCGGAACGTTCCACAAGCCAGCGATCGGCGAAGGACTGGGCGTTCTTACCGAACGCCGCGCATGCCGCCGGATTCTCGATCATCCAGGCCATGACCCGCCGTAGGCCGTCGAAGTCCCCCGGCTGTACGACGCGTCCGTGTACGCCATCGAAGAAATAGTCTCTTACGGCTTCTATATCGGTTACTATCTGAGGCTTTCCCAACTGCATGGCAGAGACGATGGTCATGTGCCCCGCCCCTGTCGTCGCATCTTTAAGTGGAACGACGTTGACATACGATTGCGCCAATACTTTCATGCAATCTTCAAAAGAAATATCGGTCTTAACCCTAACGTTCGGCGGCACAAGTCCAGGATCAACAGCATCCTTGGGACAGACCAGTACGCCGTTCAAAGCCAGCCCCTTTATGGCGGTGAGCCACGTCTCGAAATCACGATTATTGCGCCCAACGCAGCTCGCATACGGGGCAAACTCCTGCAATTCCGCTGAAAGCTCGGCCACCTCAGGCGGGTTGACCGCCCAGTGATGAAATGACATCTTCCCTTCGTGAATGCCATACATCCGCCCGAGCAGCCGGCGTTCGTAGTCCGAATACACGACAAAGAGTTCAGTTCCAGCGAAAACCCGCCTCGCGAGGGCCAGCCTTGGCCCGGTGAAAAACCGCTGGTTCCCGTGGTTGAACGAATAGGCCCAATGCGGCTTCCGCGTGCGAGTCAGCCACATCGCCAACGCCACATAGAGCGACATATACGGCGCATGCGAAATGATCAGGTCATAGGCCTTGAACTTTCTCGCCACACGAATCACATACAGCCACCAACAGGGATCCCGCTTGCCGAAAAGAGCGCCCCTCAAGAAAGTCCACTCAATCGGCCTGTCCCTAAAATACTTCGCCAACCACGTCCACCCGTCATCCGCGAAGGGCGTCACGACGAGAATGCGCACGGGTCTTCCGTCGGTGGCGGCGAACCCGGCCAACGCCTTCTGCTCATTAGGCCGTGCGCCGTTTTCAGGCCCCCTGGCACATGCCTTCATATCGCAGCGTCCTCTCCTGAAGCACCTCACAACCCGCGCAATCACGCGTAGAAACGTTTATCCCAAAGGATATCACACCGGACGACGTTTCCGTCAAAAGGGTAAATCGCCGAATACCTTCGATTCCAGATCCTTGAAAATGCTGGCGGTTTACTCATAATTGATATATAATAATGATTCAGTTTGCTGAGAGTAGCCCGCAGCGCGGCCAGTAACGTGGCGCGCAAGCATAAGGTTGTGTGGACATTACGCGGGCCATTGGCTGAGGGCCCCATCGGCAACTTGCATTCGGGGGCGGGGGGCGTGTATCCATCAAACAGCTATCCGCCTGTCTGGTGCAAGTTCAAGGAGACACGCATGAATATCAGTAAGCTCGCCATGTTCTTAATGATGTTTGCGGTCGCGCAAGCAGGGTGCGACGGGGCCTCATCAAATGGAACCATCCCGACCGTCACCATCTCTTCGACTGCACCCGATCCAACCAATACATCGCCTATACCCGTAACCGTGCGGTTCAGCGAAACCGTCACCGGCTTCAGCTGGTCCGATTTCACGCTTACAAACGCCACCGTGTCCAGTCTCACGGGGTCCGGCTTAAGCTATAGCCTCGCCCTCGAACCCTTGGCGGACGGTGTGGTTGTGGCCAAGGTCAAGGCAAATGCCGCGCAGAATGCCGCCGGGAACGGAAACACCGCTTCGGGCGAATTCAGCCGGACGTATGACGGTACGGCGCCGACGGTGACATGGAGTACGACCGCCTCCGACCCGACGAACGCTTCACCCATCCCCGTTACGGCAACGTGGAACGAGTCCGTCACAGATTTCGGAGGAGGGGATGTAACCGTATACAATGCCGCCCGCAGCAACTTTGCGGGCTCCGGGGACAGCTACACGTTCGACCTCACGCCAAAGGCTGACGGCACAGTGACTGCGGATATCGCCGCCGGCGCCGTGCAGGACGCCGCCGGAAACGAAAGCATAGCCGCCACGCAGTTCACCATCGAGTACGACGGCACCGCCCCGACCGTCGTCATGAGTTCTGTTGCCGACGAGCCGACCGAAATTGCGCCGATTCCCGTGACCGTCACATTCAGCGAGGACGTCGTCGGCTTCGACGAGTCCGATCTCACGGTCACCAACGCGAGCATCGACAGCTTCTCCGGAAGCGGCAGTGAGTATAGCTTTTACCTTGTGCCGCCGGGGGCCGCCGTGGTAACCGTGGATATCCTCGCGGGCGTCGCGCAGGACGTCGCCGGAAACGATAACGAGGCGGCCCAATTCACTCGGACGTATGCCCCGGTGTTTCCGCCGGTGCCCCAAGCCATTATCGAGGTGAACGAATCGGATTGGATCGTCGAGCGCCGAGACGGCGGATGGGGCTACGAGAACGTCTCACCCACCCAGTCTTACGCGCCGATGCCCGTGTTCTTCGAAGGATGGAAATCGCTGCCGCAAAGTGAAATCGCCGAATACGAATGGGACTTCGGCGATGGTTCGTCCACGTTTAAGGGATTCAACGCCGCACATGTGTATGAGACGGCGGGAACCTACGAAGCGGAACTTACCGTCACAAACGTCTATGGCATGACGGACTCGGATTCGATAACCATCGACGTCATGACGCCCGACGGCACAACGTATTATGTTGATTCCGCTCTTGGCGCCGACTCGAACGACGGCACTAGCCCGGGCGCGGGCGCGTGGCAAACCGCAGAACACGCATTCAGTGGGATAGGCGAAAAGCGCTACAGCCCGGGCGATCGGATACTTTTCACCCGCGGGCAGACCTTCCTTGTCGAGTCCAAAACGGTTGTTTTTGCCCATTGGCCTGGCTACGGTTTCTCCTTTGGCGCATACGGCGACGGGGCGGATCCCAAGCCGCTGATTCAATTCACCGGCATGGCGACGTCGGACAACCCCAGCGTGGACCATCCGATGATCTTCCCCAATACCGGCTCCGGACTGGCCCACGTTGCGTTCGTCGACCTGGCCTTCAACGGGACATCGGACATCGATGCCAACAACATGGCCACCATCTACTATAGCTCAAGTGCAACACAGAACCTCTTGTTCTACCGGTGTGACTTCGAGGATTTCCTGAACGGATTCATGACGCAGTCGCCCGATCCGGGCGTCGTGTTCGGGATCTTCATCGTCGAGTGCACGTTCTATCGCTCCGCCACGACCCACTTGTTCGCGGAAGCGACCCACTACGCCGTAGTCGACACCAGTCTGGACCTGTCGGGCAATCACATCGCCTACTTGGGCGTTTTGGACACGGCCGTTATCACGGGCAACCATTTCAGCCGTCCCGCGTTCGGCCGCACGGCGCTGCGCATTTGTGGGCGAGAGCACGGCGGCGTACCCACCGAGAACATCGTTATAACCGACAATATCTTTGAGGGGTGGATTGACCCCGTCGTAAACGACTATGACGCCATGACCAACTCCCTGGTCGGCACCACGCCGGAAGCATTCGAGGGGTATTTCATTGCCGGGCCTTCGGAGTGGGCACAGTCTTGGGGCCGCGCCCATAACGGCGACGGCACCCGATACAACTACAGCCTCGTCGGGCTGGGTACCGGCGCCGAAGAGATCTCAAACACGATCTCGAACGCGCTTTTCGAGGGCAACACGATCATCGATGCTGAAGTCATGCTCGAAACCCATACCTCGGACGACCTGGTCGTGCGGAACAACGTGCTGACGACGCAGGATACCAGCACGAGTTCGCGGATCAAGGTGTACGCGCCGGGCGTCAAGAGCGGCCCCATCCAAGACCTGCTCATCACCCACAATACGATTACGGCGGCTCGAAACGCTGTGCGCGTGAACCCCATCTTCGAAGTGTCGCCTTATGAACTCGAAGCCTTTGAGGGCCGGGTGCGGCACGAAAACATCGTTATCGAACAAAACGTCATCATCATGGATGCCGACAAGAGCCGCGTCATTTCCTTCCGAGAGAATGACGCCGATCAAATCGCGGAAGTCAACACCGACGAGAATATCGTCTACTGGACGGATGAAACGGAGTTGTTCCAGGCCGGCGGCGACGTGGTGGCGCCGGGGGACCTTTACAGTCTCGCGGAATGGCGTACGCTGACCGGCATGGACTCGGGCACCCAAGTGTATACGTCGAACGACCTACCGGTGCCGGGTTGGGCAACCTCCCCTCCTGAGGTGAGAGATTTCCCCATTGCTGTGGCCTATACCGGTGCCACGGATAACAGCGGCACCGGACTTGCCGAGGTCCGGCTTTGGGTCAAAATCGCCACCGGCGACTGGGAAGACACGGGGCTGACGTCGACAGGCGAACAGGGCTCTTTCAACTATACCGACGCCTCGTCGGACGGGTCGCCCGCAACGTACTACTTCGCGTTACAAGCCGAGGACAACAACACGAACGTTTCGCCGGCCCCAATAGGGGACAACGGCCATTGCAGCACGGAGTATGACCCGCTCTGAGTCGCCGTCGGCGCGGATCTCGGCAGGACAACTGTCAACCGGGGAGCTGTCGGAGCAATAGAGCGCACAACGGAGAACGTCGGCGTTTCGCGTACGTGCGACGGCGAAAACATGGTCGTCAGCGAGACAACCCCGTCTGAAAAGCATATTCCTCCCAACGTAAGCTTCGTCGTAATCGGTTACAACGAAGCGACCTCGCTAAAGGCTTGTCTCGGGTCTATTCAGGGTGCCGAAATGCCCGCCGGTGTCTCGTCCGAACTCATCTATGTAGACGGCGGCTCAAAGGATGACAGCATAGGCATCGCCGAGGGGTGCGCTGTCGACCTCGTGCTTGGCGGCGAGCGGCGCCGGAAAGCCGCCGAGAACCGCAACCTTGGATTGGCGGCAGCCCGAGGACGGTACGTGCAGTTCATCGATAGCGATATGACCCTTGCGTCCGATTGGCCAAAAGCGGCAATGACTTTCCTCGACCATCATGCCGAGGCGGCGGCGGTCTGCGGCAATCTCCATGAGGTCGGCACGGGCGCCTTCGCCCGCGCACTCGAGATCGACTGGGGGCCGCGCGAGGGTCCGATCCGCCATTGCGGCGGCGCGGCAATGTACCGGCGTGAGACACTGGTCAAACTCGGCGGTTTTCCCGAAAACGTCGAATACGGAGAGGAACCGTACCTCTGCTGGCGAGTCCGAAATGAGCTCCAGCAAACCATCCACCAACTTGGCCGAAAAATGGCCGACCACGCGCTGGGATACCGCAGATTCATGGATTACTGGCGAAGGAACCTGCGCATGGGCGCCACGTACGCCGAGATTGCCGCACGCTGCTGTCATTCCCCGGAGCGGCTTTGGCTAAAAGAAACCGCGGGCAATGTCGCCTGGATGGCGGCAGCGCTCATTTGCCTCGCCGCGTTGATTGCGGGGCCGGTATGGCTGAAACTTGCTGCCGTGCTCTTTGCCGGCGGCATCGTGCTCAGAAAATGCATTCAAGCGGGGCGGCGCGGGTACGCCTTGCCGGTGGCGGCCGCGTACGCCGTCCACACTTACGCGGCCAAAGTGCCGCTCGGGCTCGGCACGTGTCTCTGGCTTGTGCGGCGGCATTGCCTCGGCGCCAAGAGGAGAAGTTCGTGAGCGGCGCCTACGTATTTCAGACCACTGACCCAAACGTGGACCTTCCCGACATCGGCCGTTTGCTGTCCGCGCAATTGACATGGCGCAACGAAACCGTAAATCACTATGCCGTCTCGAAGTCCACGGTGCTTGGCGCGGTCTCGCCGGACCCTCTCCAAAACGGGGCGATGCCCCGATATCTGGAACGATACCGGCTCTGGGGAGCGCTTCTTGGGACCCTTTACGAAAGCGATTTCCTTTCCGACTGGCGTGCCCGTCACGACGCCGCGGCGACGGCACTCGATATCTTCGGCGACCTGTTCCATGCGGATGCGCTCGAGGACAGTCTGCCCCGAATGAACGGCGCGTTCTTTGTGATCCTCTGGGATCCTGCGCACGACGCTTTGGTTGCCGCAAACGATCGGTTTGGGCTATATCCCATGTACTGGTCTCGAAACCGCGGCCGGTTCTGCCTGGCCAGTCGCGCGCTGTGTTCCGTGCTTGCCGGTGTATGCGAGGGACAATGGGATTTGGGCGGTGTGGCCCAAGTGCTCACGACGAATGATTTTGCCGGCGAAACCACGCTTATCCGCGGCGTATCGACGTTTCCGCAGGCCACGCTATTGGTGAAACGGGGAACGGACGAGCCGGCGTGGCATCGATACTGGCATTACGACTACCAGCCACGTTACAGCGGCGTCGCCCCGCCCGAACTCGCCGAAGAACTCGGGCGTCGCTTCGTTCAGAGCGTCCGCCGCCAAACCGTCGCGGGACGACGCATCGGCGTTACGCTCAGCGGTGGCCTCGATTCGCGCACGATCGTTGCGGCAACGGCAAAGGCAGGTGTGCCGGTGCAAACGTTCACCTGGGGCAAGAAAGATGCCTATGACCGGCGGTTCGCCCGGGATATCGCGCGGCGCTTCGGCGCAACGCACCACGATTGCGAATATCAGTACGAAAGATACGAACGCCTATTCGACGTCGGCATGCGGATAACGGAAGGCTTTGTGAATGCCCTGGACATGCATATGCTC
>Ga0180438_10011758_pt1 | contig 10516 bp, 9 predicted proteins | sample SS_ome_12_FD_132455 | JGI IMG/M metagenome (GOLD analysis project Ga0180438, IMG submission 132455) | Hypersaline lake sediment archaeal communities from the Salton Sea, California, USA - SS_3_D_2 metaG | ecosystem: Environmental > Aquatic > Non-marine Saline and Alkaline > Hypersaline >... | reverse complement strand
GGGACCACGTCCACCCGCCAGCCAGCCTTTTCCGCCATCCGCGACACGTTGGTCACGGACGTTTCGTTGTCCACCAAGGTCACGACCTGTGCCGCACCCTCCATTGCTTTGCGCGTTTGGATGACCGGCTGAGGACAGGCCAGCCCTCGAGCGTCCACTGTCGTCGTCATCTTGTCGCCTCGTACTGTACCATTCTCAGGCTGGATTATACAACCATCTCCTGCGCACCACCGTAAGACCCAACACGCACAGGATCGAGAATATCTTACCGGATTTCGCCTGGAGGGTCAATTCCTGCGCATAACCTACAGGAATGAAAACTGCCTCCCCCGGATCGGGAGAGGCCTGTTCTGGTAGGGCGAGTGGGATTCGAACCCACACGGGGTATTACCCCAGCGGATTTTAAGTCCGCAGCGTCTGCCATTCCGCCACCGCCCCATGGTCATAGCAAACGGCTGATAGCGCCAACCTTTAGCCGCTATCAGCCCATTTACCCAGAGGCGACGACGGGATTTGAACCCGTGATCGCGGTTTTGCAGACCGCTGCCTTTCCACTTGGCTACGTCGCCACGGCCATACTAGCCTTTGAAAAACAAAGCGGGCGATGGGATTCGAACCCACGACCCTCTCCTTGGCAAGGAGATGCTCTACCACTGAGCCACGCCCGCACGAGTGCGATGTAATGCTATGACGAGTGCCGCAGCCCAGACTTGAACTGGGGACCCTTTGATTTTCAGTCAAATGCTCTACCAACTGAGCTACCGCGGCAACTGCAGGGCATATTCTAGCCTAACTCGCCCCTCTTGTCAAACTGTGCAGCGGCGTGTGCCCGGGGGCAGCAAATTGGGAACCGCCCAATGCAGCTTGTGGTGCAAACTGGCTCTGTGGCCCCTCCTCGGGGCCGGCGCGGGTTTCGCACCAAACCCCAGTCTAAGCCAGGTGCTCAGCCCGGAGCCGGCCGAACTCGGCGCGGAACTCTTCCTCCAGCGCTGCCTTTTGTTCCTCCGGCAGAAAACTGGCCTGCAGGGCATTCAGGCTCAACTGCTCCAACTCCCCGGCGGTAAAGCGCAGATGATCGACCAGGGCCTGGTACTCCCGGACCAGGTAGGTGTTGAACATGGGTGGATCGTCCGAGTTCACGGTGACGTACAGCCCTTGCTCCCACAGCCAGCGGATCGGATGGGCCTCGTACGTTGGATAGACTCCCAGGCAGAGGTTGCTGGTGGGACAGACCTCCAGCGGGATCTGATGCTCCCGCAAGTAATCCACCAGAGCAGGGTCCTCGACGCACCGTACGCCGTGACCGATCCGCTCGGCTCTCAGCGCCCGGATCGCGCCCCACACACTCTCGGGGCCAACGGTCTCTCCGGCGTGGGGCACGCTGTGCAATCCTGCCTCCCGCGCCAAGGTGTAGGCGTCGGCGAACCACTCCGGTGGATGGCCCTGCTCCGTGCCACCCAAGCCGAACCCGACTACGCCCTGGTCCAAGGCATCGACCGCCCAGGCGGCGACCTGGTGGCGGGTTTCAGGGTTGTTGCGGACGATGTCCAGCACCCAGCGGAACTCGACCCCAAAGTCGTCCAGGGCGCGGGTGCGCCCCTCGTTCAATCCGGCCAGGATGTCGGCAAAGGGCAGGCCGGTATTAGCCACGTTGGTTTGGGGCGTGAAGGTCACTTCGGCGTAGCGGACATTCTGGCGGGCCATGTCGGCGCCGAACTCGTAGGCGATGAGCCTGAAATCATCGACCGTTTTCAGGCAGTCCGACACGGCGAAATAAACCTCGATAAAGTGGTCGAAATCAGTGAAGCGGTAGAATTCTCGCAGGCCCTGTAGATCGCGGGCCGGCAGGTCCACACCATTGCGCTCGGCCAGGACCAGCACTGTGGACGGCCGGATGCTGCCCTCCAGGTGGACGTGCAGTTCGACTTTGGGCATCTCGCGGATAAAGTTATGCATACTCATTATGTCACCTTACCTCCGGGTTTGGATCGGCGGCCAGAGGCTGGAGACTAGCTCCTCGCCAGAAAGCGCAGGGCCCACAGTGGTGGCTCGCTAAAGGGCGGCTCTCCAGTGCGGGTCTCCTCCAGCATGGCCAGCGCCTCGGCAACGTGGGCCGCCAGCATCCGCTCGCCCGCCCCTGCGTCGGCCTGGGAGGGATCGCCCATGTAGGTGGGCATTGGCTCCATGCTGATCCAGCCCAGGGTGTGACCCAGGTGATTCAGGTCTCCAGCCATGCGCTCGCTGAAACGTCCCGCCAGGCCAGCTGCCATGCCCAGCAGCCGTTTCACCGGCACATCGTCCGGGACGACATTGCGAGGCAGGGTCCTCCACAGGGGCAGGACCATCCCCGGTGCCACGACAAGCATGAGCGATGTCTCGTTCGTGCCGCTGTGGCGATCGGGGTCATCCCCACAGGAACCGGGCGCGGTGCCGGTGTCGGCCAGGAGACGGGGATCCTGATCCATCATGCGCCGGTAGAAACGGTTGAAGGGCGCCACCAGGGCAAAGTTGTGCCGACGGTAGAGCTTGCGCACCACTTTCTCGATGGCCAGCAGGTGGCGTGGGCCACCGTGGTTGTCGGTCAATACCAGGGTGTGAAAACCCTGGGCAGCCAGGCTCCGGCCGGTGGCCATGAGCAGGCGGTAGATGGCCGGGCTGTCCACATCCACCGAACCTGGGGCGGGCAAGGCGTCGCCCCCGGCAAAAAGCGGCGGCAGGATCAGGAAATCGGTCTCGGGCCAGCGCTCGACCGCCCGCTTCACGATCCGCCGTTGGAGCTCGAGGGCAACCAGCACGTCGCTTCCCAAAGGTAGGTGCGGCCCGTGGACCTCTAGCGGGCCAAGGGCCATGAGCGCCAGCGTGCGATCCCGGTCCAGTTCTGCCAGTTGGGTGGCGGTCAGCTCTTCGTAGTGAAACGTTTGTCCAGCCACAATATTCCCCTTTCCACGAGTGTGTGACGAGATGTGCGCGCCATTGTAGCACAGGACACCGTTCGCCGTCAAACACAGCCTGTAGGTATCTTGTGACGGACGGCAACCCACAAGCCGCGACGCTTCCGGCAGGCGTGTTGACTTCTGACCAGGCCTGGGCTATAATGGGCCGCACGCATCTCCCTGCGTGCACCACCAGGGATGGCAGTGTAGGACAGGAGGAATGGGAATCGTCGTAACAGGACCGCATCAGGAACAGTCATCGGTTTGCGAGCCGGTACTGCGCGCGCTGCCCGAGTGGTTCGGGATTGAGGAAGCCACAAGGCAGTACGTCGAGGACATCGAGGGGCTTCCCACCTTGCTGGCGTCCATAGACGGCCTGGTGGTGGGGTTCCTGACCCTCAGGCTGCACAGTGACTATGCCGCCGAGATCCACGTCATGGGCGTTCGCCCTGAATGGCACCGCCACGGGGTGGGTCGTGCCATGGTCCACAGGGCGGAAGCGTACCTGCGCCAGCGGGGGGTCGAATACCTGCAGGTCAAGACCTTGAGCCCTGCCCATCCGGACAAGAACTATGGCCGGACAAGGAGGTTCTACCTGGCCATGGGATTCCGGCCACTGGAAGAGTTCCCCGAGCTGTGGGGACCCGCAAACCCCTGTTTACAGATGATCAAGGGCCTGGTACAACGGTGAAGCCTCCAGTTGTCAATGTTTCCATCGGCACAGCGGCCGTGCTAGGACTGGCGAACGTGCCCATGGCGGTCGCGCCGACCACCGCCTATCTGATGCTAGGCGGCCGGTGTCTGATGAACTGTGCCTTCTGCGCCCAAGCTCGCGAGAGCCAGGCGGGCGCCCTGAGCCTGTCGCGGGTGACCTGGCCGGAATATGACCTGGACGCCGTCGTAGAGCGGCTGGCCCAGGCCGCCGCGCGGGGCGATCTGCGCCGCGCCTGCTTGCAGGTGACAGTCAGCGCCGATGCCTTTTCGCAGACGCTGGCCATCCTGCGGTCGGTAGGGGCGGCATCCGACGTGCCGTTCGACGTCGCCATCCTGCCCCAGGACCTGGACCAGGTGCGCCAACTGGTCGATGCCGGCGCCGACCACATCGGTTTCGGCCTGGACGCTGCCTGCGAGCGGGTGTTTCGCCAGGTAAAGGGGGGCAACTGGGCGCGCTGCCTGACCCTCATCGAGGAGACAGCCCGCTCCTTTCCCGGCCGGGCAGCAGTGCACCTCATCGTCGGGCTGGGCGAAACGGAACGGGAGATGGTGGAGCGGATCCAGTGGGGCCACGACCGGGGGATCACAGTGGGCCTGTTCGCCTTTACGCCGGTGCGCGGCACCCACCTGGCCGATCGGCCACCTCCTCCGCTGGGCGTCTACCGGCGGATGCAAGGCGCCCGCTGGCTGATCGCCCACGACAGGGCCCGTGCCGAGGCGATGGCCTTTGATGAGGACGGCCACCTGGTCGACCTGGCGGCACCCCTGCCCACCAGCGGCGAGCCATTCCGGACCTCCGGCTGCCCCGACTGCAACCGGCCCTTCTACAACGAGCAGCCAGGTGGACCCTTGTACAACTACCCGCGCCCGCTGACTGCTGACGAGGCAGCGCGCGCGATCCAAGAAATGGAGGCAAAGGCCGAATGTTGAACGAAAAGACCATCGCTTTTATCGGCAGTGGGGCCATGGGGGAAGCCATGATCAAAGGCCTGCTGCGCCAGGGATTGGTAGAGCCCACGCAGATCGTCGCCAGCGGCCCCCGAGCCGAACGGGGACAGGAACTGTTCGAACGGTATGGCGTGCCCACCACCACTGACAACGTAGAGGCCGCAACTGGCGCTGACGTGGTGGTGTTGTCGATCAAGCCGCAGGTGCTGTGCACCGTCCTGGAAGAGATCGCCGGAAGCGTCAGCCCCCACGCCCTGGTGCTATCCATCGTGGCCGGGGCCAAGATGGGCACCATCCAGCGGATGCTGGAGGTGCCGGCCGTGGTGCGGGTCATGCCCAATACGCCGGCTCAGATCGGCATGGGCATCTCGGTGTGGACCGCCACGGCGGCGACCACGGAGCAGCAAAGGGGACAGGCGTTGGCCATCTTGCAGGCGCTGGGGGAAGAGGTCTTTGTGGGAGACGAGGGATACCTGGACATGGCAACCGCCGTGAGCGGCACCGGCCCAGCCTATGCCTTCCTCCTTATGGAAGCCATGGTCGACGCCGGCGTACACCTGGGTTTTTCGCGCCACGTGGCCGAAAGGCTGGTCATCGAGACCCTGCGGGGCAGCGTCGAGTACGCCCGCCAGTCAAAGCGACACCTGGCCACGCTGCGGAACCAGGTCACGTCGCCGGGCGGCACGTCGGCTGAAGCGTTGTATCACCTGGAAAAAGGAGGCCTGCGCACAGTTCTATCGCGGGCCATTTGGGCTGCCTACCAGCGCTCGCAGAGCCTGGGCGGGCAGGCCCAGGAAGGAGGCAAAGATGCACAAGGTCCGTGTGGCGAGTCTGTTAGGGACAATGCTTCTGGTCCTGCTTCTGGCAGCATGTGACAGCTACACACAGGTAGGGAGCAGCACGACCAGCGATATGGGCCCCAACGGCGGGAGCCTGCACACCAAGATCGGAAAAGCCAACGGCACCTCCGAACAAAGCATCGAGACAGAATCGTCTGGAGGGCTGATCCTCGAAGCCGACGTGACGCTGAGCGTGGGGAAAGGGACCTTCAAGATCGAGCTACTGGGCGAGGACGACGCCGTGACCCTGACGCTCGAAGCCAGCGATGGACAGACGGTCAGCGGCCAAGGCCAGATGGTAGCGGATGCCTTCGGCGAGGCCAACTACCGGGTGACAGCCACCGAGGCCGAGAACGTCGAATACACCATCGAGTACACGTTCAGGTAGCGCCCCTATCCGGCCCGATATGGAGAATCAGCAGCCTCCCTCCTACCCGCCAGCCACCTGGCGGCTCATCCTGGACAGAGAGGCCGGCGGGGCAACCAACATGGCGGTGGACGAGGCCATCCTCATCGCCATGCTCGAGGGGGCCAGCCCACCCACGCTGCGCTTCTACGCGTGGTCGCCGCCGTGTCTGAGCCTGGGCCGTAACCAACCCCTGGCCGACGCCGACCTGGCGGCCTGCCGTGCTGCAGGCGTGGACGTGGTACGCCGCCCTACGGGAGGACGGGCCATCCTCCACACCGACGAATTGACCTACTCGCTCACACTACTCCAGGTCGATCCGCGGGCGACAGGGGACGTGGTGGAGGGCTACCGCCGCTTGAGCGAGGGCCTGTTGGCCGGCCTGCGCCTCCTGGAGGTGGAGGCCGTGCAAGCGGTAGGAAGGAAATCGGCCACAGACGCCGGCCCTGTGTGCTTTGAGGCGCCCTCGAACTATGAGATCACCGTTGCAGGCCGAAAACTGATCGGCAGCGCCCAGTGGCGCTCGAAGGGGAGCGTCCTGCAGCACGGCAGCCTGCCGCTCCAGGGCGACCTGGCCCGCATCGTCGATTGTTTGGCCTTGTCCGATGCCCAGCGCGAGGTCCAGCGGCCCCACATCCGTGGGAGGGCCATCACCCTGGAGGAGGCAAAGGGCCGGATCGTGCCCTTCGCTCAAGTTGCCGAGGTGCTCGCCGAGGGGTTTGCCCAGGCGCTCAACCTGACCCTGCTCCCCGGCGAACTGTCAGCCCACGAGCGCGCGCTGGCGGCCGAGCTGAGGCGCAGTCGCTACGCTGCCCCTGGCTGGACGACCCGCACCTGATCTCCGCCATCGGATCGAGCCAGGTTTGACCGTGCACCAGGTCCTTCGCCAGCGGACAGCGACCGGCTGTAGGCAGCAAAAACCTGACGCCACGGTAAGGAGGCACGACCGGCTCCTGGATCTGGTCCCCGTACCCCCTCCTCTGCTCACGCGGGCAGCAGCCGCAGGGTCAGGATTTGGTATGGCCGGATATGGTGACGCAAGCTATGCCCCTTTGTCTCTAGGGGCTCCTGATCCTCCTCCAGCAGGTTTGTGCGCCAGGCCGCACCCAGTGGAAATCCGGTTGTCAGGACAAATGGCCCCCGGCGACGCTGACTCTCGTACAGGCGCACAATCAGGCCCCGCCCATCCTCCGCTTGCTTGATCGTCTCGATCACCACGTTGGGCTGATCTACCCTGACAAACGACGAATGCCCCATGACAGGCAGCACGCTATCCGTCCACCTTCCGTCTCTGGCCCAGACAAGGGGGGGATCGTTCAGCGCATAGGCCTGAGAAACAGTGAGCGCGTTCCATCCGCCCTCGTGCGGAAGCAGGCTATAGGTGAAACAATGCTCACCGAGGTCGGCCTCCGGATCTGGATCGGTGGGGCTCCGCAACAGCGTGAGGCGGATCACGTTTTGTTGAACGTCATGGCCATACTTGCAGTCGTTCAATAGGCTGACGCCGTACCCACCCTCGCTCAGGTCGACCCACTTTTGAGCGCAGGTCTCAAAACGCGCCCAGTCCCAACTGGTGTTCCGGTGGGTTGGGCGCTGGACGTTCCCCCACTGGATCTCGTAGGTTGCCACCGGCGAGAGTATGTCCACAGGGAAAGCGACCTTTAGCATTATATGGCGCTCGCGCCAGTGGATCGTTGTAGAGAAATCGAGGCGCGGGCTGTTGTACGCCAACGAGATACGCTGCACAACCTCACTGTCAAGGACCCGCCGCCTCACCTCCAACGTGGCGCGCAACGGCCCTGACTCAACGACCCCGACAGAGCTTGCCGCTTCGGCCAGCCATACCCGGTCATCGTAGTAGATGTCCACGTCCCAGGCATCCGGGACTCTGGGCCTGTCCTCAAAGGCCTGGAACTGGTTGGCGATGGCACCCGGGGACAGCACCTCTCGGCGGTTGGCCCTATCGTAGATACGGATGATATCTCCATGCGCGTTGAATTCCACGCGGAGAAGATCGTTCTCGAGCAATTCAGTCGTGGCGGTCAGAAGGGGAATGGGTAAGGGGGAACTGGGTGAACTGCGGAGCACAGACAGTGGTGTCACGCTGTAGGGCGGCAGTTCGCCAGGATCGAGGAGCAAGCCCCCTTCGACGCGTTGAACGCTCACAGGTAAGCCGTCGGCGTGCGCCGGAGAATGGGAGGCAAGTTCTCCGCCGCGCCAGAAGGCCAGGTCGCGGCAGGGGAAGGAGGTCGGGTTAACGACCAGCAGGTCACCGCCCACCTGCCCCCCGATCGTTGCCAGGGCCTCCTGCCGCACACCCTCGCCCAGTTCTCGCACCTCCCTATACTGTTGCAGGGATTCCTCGTATACCGCGCCGATGCTGCTGCCGGTGATGATGTCATGGAACTGGTTGAGACAGACCAGCTCCCAGGCCCGGCGGAGCACGGCATGGGGATAGCAGTAGGCTGGATCGAGGACCGTTGCCAGCGAAGCCAGGAATTCCGCACCGTGGAGCAGGAATTCACTCTTGCGATTGGCGCGCTTGTTGCGAGCCTGGGTGGTGTAGGTTCCGCGATGGTATTCCAGGTACAGCTCGCCGTTCCACGTCGGCAGCCGGCCGCCGACCGTGGATTCCAGCGCCTTGAAGAACTCGGCCGCCGAGCCGCAGTGCACGCGCGGTGTGGCCGGGAAAGCGCCCATCTCGCGGATGTTCTCCACCATCTCGCGGGTCGGACCACCCCCTCCATCACCGTAACCGTAGCACATGAGCAGCGGTGGTGTGACGCCCGGCCCACCCCAGTCCTTCTGCTGGAAATTGGTCCATGAGTTCAACACCGCTTCCGGCGAGGCCGTGGCGTTGTAGGTACTGGCAAAGGAACTCTCGCCCTCTCGGGTGGGACTAAAGTGGGTCAGAATGCGAGTTCCGTCGAGGCCCTGCCACCAGAAGGAGTCATATGGCAGGCGGTTGTACTGGCTCCAGCCAAGCTTGATGGTGAAAAAGTAGTCCAGCCCGGCTTCCTTGGCGAGCTGCGGCAAATTCCAGGCATAACCAAACACATCCGGCAACCAAAGGACCGGGGTCCTGGCCGCCTCCCCAAAGTGGTCCTGGAAGAAGGTCCGTCCAAGCAAAAACTGACGGGCCAGCGACTCTCCGCCGGAGAGGTTGCAGTCGGCCTCGACCCACATCCCCCCGATCAGCTCCCAGCGTCCCTCCTGCACCCGCTGCCGGATCGCCGCGAACAGGTCGGGGCAGTCCTGCCTGACAAATTCGTAGAGTTGGGGTTGGCTCTGGGTGAACTGGAACTCGGGGAACTGCTCCATCAGGCGGAGTGCGTTGTGGAAGGTGCGCCCCGCCTTGCGCCGCGTCTGGCCCAACGTCCACAGCCAGGCTACGTCGAGATGGGCATGCCCAACTGCCGTGACGTCCACGCCCAGGGGGGCACCAGAGCGAGCGACCCCCTCTCGCAGGATATCATGTGCGCGCGGTACGCTGGCATAGAAACGCTCGCCAAGCGGTTCCCGGGTATCCAGAACTTTGAATGCCTCGTCCAAGGCGTTGAAGAGATGGGCTCTGGCCGGATTGCTCTCATCCAGCTCGCCAGCGATGCCCAAAGCGACGCGGGCCAGGGTGATGAAATCCCGGGTGGCCTGGTGGATCTGTACCACCTCGCAGGGACCCATCAGCAACTGGAGGACGGGCTGGTGCTGGGCACCGCCCTCGGCATCAAAGTGCAGCACCTGGGTGCCGCCGGTCCAACCATGGAGGGCGAGCGTATGGGATGCTCCATCGTACCAACGGGCCGGAAGCAAGATCTCCTGGTGATGGCGGTCGCAGGACGCATAGGCTTGGCCGTCTAGGTAGGCCAGCGCTTCCGGGTGGCTGAAATCGCCGGCCTCACCGATGGGCAGGTGTAGGGCAACCGGCCCATCCGATGTCCAGCCAGCCGGGACAGCAAAGCGGGTACGAAGCACAAAATCGACGCCAGGCTCACCCCAGTAGGTCCCCCAGGGGATGGAAGGCCAGCATCCATCGTCGATCTGTGGAGAGACCGGTGGATCGACCGCCGGACTGGCCAGCCGGTGGTACTGGAAGGGGGACAAGGGCTGGCGACGGTGGTACGCCAGCGGCTCGATAAGCATCAACCGCTGTCTGATCTTTTCCCAGGTCCAGCGAATTCCGTGGAGCATGGTCCTACGCGAACCTGATGTCCGCCATGGACATCACAGCGACGCCGATCAGCAGCGTCGCAAACGCGACCAACACCAGAATCGCTCCAAGCACCTTCCTCATGAGATTCTCCTCCTCTGGAATGCGTATTTGACCGCTGGATGGTTGGATTGTTCTCACACACATATTTGGGCTCTCCAGCGCATTGCTGTGAAACCTTATAACCCAAAATGCTTTCGATGTCAAGCCCCCATCGTTTTGGGTGGCTTCGATGCGGCTTCCCTCTACATCGAATGCCCTGTCGATGCTTGGAACGCCACATCGCGCCATGGATGCCCACTGGGCATGTTTGCCGTCTTTACTTCTTTCGAGTATAATACACATCCTGAGGGGCGGTGTAGCCTTCTGGGGTGCGTGCAATTCCTGTCCTACCGCGAGGCTGTGCCGCACCATATACCCGAACAAGCTGGCACAGTGTCCGCTCCCCGTCGGCTGGAGATCGGCGATG
>Ga0180438_10011757_pt1 | contig 10516 bp, 7 predicted proteins | sample SS_ome_12_FD_132455 | JGI IMG/M metagenome (GOLD analysis project Ga0180438, IMG submission 132455) | Hypersaline lake sediment archaeal communities from the Salton Sea, California, USA - SS_3_D_2 metaG | ecosystem: Environmental > Aquatic > Non-marine Saline and Alkaline > Hypersaline >... | reverse complement strand
CCAGTGAATTGTACAAAGAAGGGGTTTACAGGTTGGAGGCAGAAAAGAAACCCGAACGCAGCTCTGATGACATGATTGCTTGGTATGGAAAGTTGATATCCAAATATCCCATCATTTCCATTGAGGACGGTCTTGCGGAAAACGATTGGGCTGGCTGGTCCAAGCTAACAGCTAAACTGGGAAAGAAAATTCAACTTGTGGGTGACGATATTTTCGTTACCAACACCGAAATCCTCGCCCGAGGCATACGTGAGAATGTGGCAAACTCAATTCTCATCAAACTAAACCAGATCGGCACACTCACAGAGACTCTCGATGCCATAGAGATGGCCAAGCGAGCCGGCTACACTGCGGTAATATCACACAGGTCTGGTGAAACTGAGGACACGACCCTTGCTGATGTGGCGGTGGCATGCAACACCGGGCAGATCAAAACCGGCTCTCTCTCGAGGACCGACCGTACCGCCAAGTACAACCAACTCTTGCGCATAGAGAGCGAGTTGGGCGGGAATGCGATTTATCCAGGTGCAAAGGCTTTTTACAATCTAAAAGGAGTCAAGATTTAGACGAGGCAGTCACCCATCGAGGCGGAGTGATGGGGTGTTGGAGTACTGGAGTAATGGAGTACTGGAGTAATGGAGTACTGGAGTAATGGAGTACTGCAAGAATATCCTACTCCTCTTACTTTTTTTCTCATTGCTCCATCACTCCAAATGAACGGTTTTGTCGAAGAGAAGTTCGCCTTTGCTCGATTTGAGGTTGAAATGAAGGAGTTCTGCCATGCCAGTTGCTGACTTTATTACCTACTGCAAAATGTTGGATAGAGCGCGGGATAAGAAATTCGCCTACCCGGCCATCAATGTTACCTCCCTTGCTACAGCAAATGCTGTTCTGAAAGGTTTGGCGGAGAGTCGGAGCGACGGCATCATTCAGGTTTCCACTGGTGGTGGTGCTTTCGCTTCAGGTTCAGCGGTCAAGGATATGGCCCTGGGGGCCATTTCAATTGCCGAGCACGTCCACCGTGTCGCCGAGCGATATGATATTTATGTGGCACTGCATACCGATCACTGCCCGGCAGACAAACTCGACAGCTTTATGATTCCCTTGATCGAGGAGACAGAAAGACGTAGGGCGGCAGGCCAGCCCAATCTCTTTAACAGTCACATGTTCGATGGCAGTGCGCTGCCTTTAAAGGAAAACCTGGATATCTCTGTTCCTCTTCTAGAGCGTTGCCACAAAAGCGAACTTATTCTCGAAGTAGAAGTAGGAGTTGTAGGGGGTGAAGAGGATGATGTGAGCGCCGAAGGAGTAGATTCCTCGAAGCTTTATACAACACCGGAAGATATGCTCGAGGCAGCGCGTCGACTAAATAAAGTGCAGGGTGCGCTCTACCTGGTTGCAGCCACCTTTGGCAACGTCCATGGAGTTTACAAGCCTGGGCACGTCAAGCTCAAACCGACTATTTTGCGAGACGGACAGGAGGAGTTGGAGAAAGGTTACGGTAGGGAGGGTCGCTTTTACTTGGTGTTCCACGGAGGGTCTGGCTCGTCTCTTGAAGAAATACACGAGACTCTGGACTACGGCGTTATCAAGATGAATATAGACACCGATACCCAATATGCTTTTACCCGCCCCATTGCAGGCCACATGCTGAAGAACTACGATGGTGTTCTCAAGGTTGATGGGGAAGTGGGCAACAAGAAGACATATGACCCTCGCGTCTATATGAAAATGGCAGAAGAGGCCATGGCTGAGCGGGTAAAGCAGGCGGTGAAAGACTTGAGGGGAACAGGCACGACATTATTTGATGAGTGAAAAGGGAAAATCTTTAAAGGGAACTGTAAATGAGCAATCCTATGACAATCACCAAAGATAGATTTGATGCGGTACTTTTTGATCTTGATGGCGTCCTTACAGCCACCGCCAAGGTCCACACGGTTTGCTGGAAGAAGATGTTTGATGAATTCCTGCGACGGTGCCCTGATGAACCCTTTGAGTCCTTCGATGTCAAGACAGATTACCCGATACACATTGATGGAAAGCTCCGAGAGGACGGGGTGCGCAGCTTTCTGCAGTCTCGTGGAATTTTCTTGCCTGAGGGTGACCCAGCTGAGCCTCCGAGCTACGAAACCGTTCATGGTCTCGGAAAACTTAAAGACGGAATGTTTAAAGAAATCCTCCACGAAGAGGGTGTAGAGGTGTACGAAGGGGCTGTGGAGCTGGTGAAACAACTTCGAGACCAAGGGATAAAAACTGCTGTAGTCTCTGCGAGTAAGAACTGCAAAGCAGTCCTCGAGGCAGCTTCCATCGAGCATTTGTTCGATGCGCGGGTGGACGGTGAGGTCGCCAACCAGCTGAAGCTTCCCGGCAAACCTGCTCCCGACAAGTTTCTCAAAGCTGCTCAGCAGCTTGAGGTGGAACCTGATCGTGCCGTGGTGGTAGAGGATGCTATCTCCGGTGTCCAAGCCGGCCGAGCCGGCGGATTCGGCCTGGTTATCGGGGTTGACCGCAAAGGACAAGCGGAAGAGTTGAGAAAGAACGGTGCCCATATCGTCGTATCCGATCCCGGGGAGCTCTTGTGATATTAGATTGCAGATTTTGGCTTTCAGATTGGCCTGATTTGAAGTATTAGGAGCAAGGACGATGCTTCATCGAGAACGGTTGAAACCTCCCAAATATGTTTATCCTCCCCATGAGTGGAAATTAATTGAAAAAGATTTCTATCCCCGTTTTCTGGCTCAATCGGAAACCATGTTTTCCCTCGGCAATGGTTATATAGGCATGAGGGGTAATTTCGATGAGGGGAGGCCCGCCTTCGAGAAGGGCACTTTCGTCAACGGCTTCTACGAGTCCTGGCCTATCGTCTATGGAGAGGAGGCCTATGGTTTCGCCCAAACCGGGCAAACCATCGTCAACGTGCCAGATACCAAAATTATCAACCTTTACGTGGATGATGAACCCTTCTATCTTCCTACCGCCGACCTGCTCAGCTTTGAGCGTGTCCTTGATATGAAAAACGGCACCCTCGATAGGGAGATACTCTGGGAAACGCCGTCAGGAAAAAGTGTTTCCATCAAGTCCCGCAGGCTGGTGTCCCTGGAGCACCGTCACTTGGCTGCTATTTTCTATGAAGTGACCGTTCTCAATGGCAAGGCCCCGGTGGTCCTCTCCTCCAAGCTAGTCAATGAGCAAGGTGAAGTTAACGATGAGGGGGACCCTCGACGAGCACGGGGCTTCAGAGACCGGGTCCTGTTGCCGATGGTTAACTACGAAGAAAATCAGCGAATCATTTTTGGCTACCAGACGAGACGCAGCAAGATGACATTAGCCTGTGGCATGGAGCATGTGCTCGAAACGGAATGTTCGTCTTCTTCCAAGAGGCAACTTTCAGAAGATTCCGGCAAGGTTGTTTTTTCCATCGAGGCACAACCGGGTCTACCCATTCAGCTGACCAAGTACATAACCTACCACACTTCCAGGAGCGCCCCTCCCGAAGAGCTCTGCGGCAGAGCCGGACGAACCCTTGATCATGCCAAGGAGCAGGGATTTTCGGCGCTGCTTGCGGATCAGCGGCGGTGTCTTGATGGTTTCTGGAAGAGAAGCGATGTTGAGGTATTCGTCGACCCCTCCAAGAGACGGAGGACCAGAGAGGAGTGGCAACAGGCGGTCCGCTTCAATCTTTTCCATATCTTACAGGCTGCTGGCCGGGCGGAGGGAGTGGGAGTTCCGGCCAAGGGGCTTACAGGTCAGGCCTACGAAGGTCACTATTTCTGGGATATCGAGATCTACCTTCTGCCATTTCTCATTTACACTTCGCCCCGGATTGCCAGAAATCTGCTGAGATTCCGTTACAGCATGCTGGAAAAGGCCAGAAAGCGAGCTCAAGAGCTAAATCACAGAGGGGCACTTTTCCCCTGGCGGACCATCAACGGTGAGGAGGCCTCTGCCTACTATGCGGCTGGCACGGCTCAATATCATATCAATGCGGATATTATCTATGCCATGAGGAAGTACGTGCATGCTACAGGGGATCTGGAGTTTCTTTATGATGAGGGCGCCGAAATGCTGGTGGAAACAGCCAGGCTGTGGGCCGATCTCGGTTTCTACTCGGAAAGGAAGGGCGGGAAATTTTGTATTCACGGAGTTACCGGACCGGACGAGTACAACACCGTGGTAAATAACAACACTTTCACCAACCTGATGGCAAGGGAGAACTTGTGGTACGCAGCAGCGGTAGTGAAAGAGATTCATCAGGATCATCCCGACCGTTTTGCCGAAATGGTGGACAAGACTGGACTGGATATTTCCGAGATCGAGCAGTGGCAGAAGGCTGCAGACAGCATGTACCTTCCCTTCGACGAGAAGTCCTCCATTCACCCTCAGGACGACAGCTTTCAGGACAAAGAGATGTGGGACTTCGACAACACACCTCTAGACAAATACCCCTTGCTACTCCACTATCATCCTCTGGTAATTTACCGGCACAAAGTAATCAAGCAGGCGGATTTGGTGTTGGCCATGTTTCTTCTTGGAGATGAGTTCTCAATAGATGAAAAGAAGCGCAACTTTGATTACTACGATCCTTTGACTACCGGGGATTCATCCCTATCGGTGGGCATCCAAAGTATCGTGGCCTTCGAGCTAGGCTATCTGGAAAAGGCAAACGAGTATGCCCGTTATGCGGTGCTTATGGATCTTGCTGACATTGGAGGTAACGTGAGTGACGGAGTCCACATGGCTGCCATGGGCGCCACCTGGATGGTCCTGGTTTACGGCTTTGCGGGAATGCGCGATTATGACGGCCAGCTGTCCTTCAATCCAGTGCAGTTTGAGGGGCAGGGGAGGATTCGTTTTCCCCTGACAGTCCGGGGGCAGAGGATAGAAGTGGACATGAAGTCGGATTGCACCACCTACACTTTGCTTAAGGGTGACTCTCTGATTATTCGACACAGAGACGAAGAGATTCGACTTTCTCCGGATAATCCTAGTGCCATATGTCCGATGGCTAAAGCAGGGTCCGTCGGAATCTAAGCCGGCAACACGCCCGAAAGCTGGGAGTCCGAAGAACAAATTTGAGAGCCGAAATCTAAAATCTATTGGAGGATAAAATGCAAGATCAAGGTCAAGTGAGGAGTTTGCAAGGTTTAGAGGATTTTGGAATAACCAATGCCAATACAGTATGGTGGAACTTATCAAGTCCCGCCCTTTATGAACACGCTCTTCAAAGGCACGAAGGACTCATGTCCCATCTCGGACCACTTGTGGTTCGGACCGGTCAGTACACGGGCCGTTCCCCCAACGACAAGTACCTTGTTCGAGAGCCATCCAGCCAGGAGAAGATATACTGGGGTGAGGTCAATCGGCCTTTCAGCCCTGAGCGTTATGAAGCATTACGGGCCCGCATCCTGGCCTATCTCGAGGGCAAAGATCTGTATGTCCAGGACTGTTATGTGGGTGCAGACCCGAAGTATAGGCTTCCCATTAGGGTTATTACCGAGAAGGCCTGGCACAATCTCTTCGCCCGCAACATGTTCGTCCGGGAACTGGATCCACTCAAGCTGGCCCAGCACCAACCGAAATTCACTATTCTCGATGCAGCAGGCTTCAACGCCAACCCCGAGGAAGACGGCACTAATTCTGAGGTCGTAGTTCTGCTTAATCTGGGGAGAATGGAGGCGTTCGTCGCAGGCAGTCATTATGCCGGAGAGATGAAAAAGACCATGCTTACGGTGATGACCTACATACTGCCGGAACAGAACGTTTTGCCTATGCACTGCTCTGCCAACTACGGCAAGAGCCAAGATGATGTTGCCCTGTTTTTCGGCCTTTCGGGAACGGGTAAGACCACGCTCTCGGCTGATCCGGATCGAACTCTTATCGGCGACGATGAGCATGGCTGGAGCGAAAATGGAGTGTTTAACTTCGAAGGTGGCTGTTACGCCAAGGTAATTAGGTTATCCCCTGAGGATGAGCCTGAGATCTACGATACCACCCGGCGATTTGGCACAATCTTGGAGAACGTGGCCATCAATTCGGCAAGTCGGCGTCTAGATCTAGACAGCGATGCCTTCACCGAGAACACTCGGGCTTCCTACCCCATCTCTCATATCCCCAACGCTGATCGGGATGGGGTGGCCGGTCATCCTAAACAAGTATTGTTTCTCACAGCAGATGCCTTCGGCGTATTGCCGCCTGTTGCAAGACTGACGCCGGAACAGGCAATGTATCACTTTCTTTCCGGTTACACCGCCAAAGTGGCCGGTACTGAAAGGGGCATAAAGGAGCCACAGGCTACCTTCAGCGCCTGCTTTGGAGCTCCTTTTATGGCTCTGAATCCAGTAGTGTATGCGGATCTTTTGGGCGAGAAGATCGCAAAGCACAATGCTTCGGTGTGGCTGATTAACACCAGCTGGAGCGGCGGTCCCTACGGCACTGGGAAACGAATTAAACTACCTTATACTCGCGCCATGGTTAGTGCGGTGTTGAGTGGTACCTTGGAAGAAATTCCTAGGACCAAGGATTCTTTCTTTGGGATCAAGGTGCCAGAGAGCTGTCCTGATGTGCCATCTGAAGTACTGCAACCCCGGAACACCTGGCAGGACAAGGCGGCTTACGACGAACAGGCGAAAAAACTGGCCTCTATGTTTGCAGAGAACTTCAAACAGTTTGCTGAAGACGTCTCGGAAGAAATCCGCGGAGCCGGACCTTCTTAGAACGCTTCGCTGTCATTAGAGCTTTCAGCCCGTCATTTAAGGTCATATGCCTTCGGCGTCATTTAGGGCATAGGGCATGGAGCACTTTGAGATTGCGGATTGTGGATTTCGGATTGCGGATGTAGGATGTGAGATAGGGTTTACCGTTTACCGTTTGCTGTTTACGACTTGAAAGATTTGAACGCGTTTCTTGGAGGATAGTAAAAGTGGTGCACGAACTTGCTGGTAAACCACCGCCTAGATCTCTACTTGAAAATATTCCCAGGCTTGTTTCAGCCTACTTCACTCACCAGCCTGATGTCTCGGAACCCGAACAGCGTGTTTCCTTCGGCACCTCGGGCCACCGGGGCTCTTCTTTGAAAAACAGCTTCAACGAGAGCCACGTGCTGGCTATCAGCCAGGCCATCTGTGAACACCGGCAAGGGAAAGGCATCTCCGGTCCTCTTTTTATGGGAATGGACACCCATGCTCTTTCCGAAGCGGCATTGGCCAGCGGACTCGAAGTCTTTGCTGCAAACGGGGTGAGGGTAATGATTCAGAAGGATTTTGGCTACACGCCCACCCCGGTTATTTCCCACGCCATCTTAAGTTACAACCGCAGCAAAGAAAATGGACTGGCAGATGGTGTTGTCATAACCCCTTCCCACAATCCGCCTTCGGATGGGGGCTTCAAGTACAACCCCCCAGAGGGTGGACCTGCGGATACTCAAACCACCACGATTATCGAGAAGAGAGCTAATGAGATACTGGCTAGCGGACTCAAGGAAGTAAAACGGCAGCCTTTTGAAAGAGCGCTAAAGGCTGACACTACCAGGGAGTATGATTTCATAACTCCCTACGTTGAGGATCTTATAAATATCGTCGATATGGAGATTATCGCCAAGGAGGGGATCAGGATAGGTGTGGACCCCCTGGGCGGGTCGGCCGTCAACTTCTGGGATCCTATTGCCGAGAAATACAACCTTTCTATCGAGGTGGTGAATCGTAGTGTTGATCCTACCTTCGGTTTCATGACCGTGGATAAGGATGGCAAGATCCGGATGGACTGCTCCTCGAAATATGCCATGGCAGGTTTGATCCAACTCAAAGACAACTTCGACATCGCTTTCGGTAATGACGCGGATTGCGATCGCCACGGAATCGTCACCAGGAGTGCTGGGCTGATGAATCCCAACCACTATCTTTCGGTGGCGGTATGGTACCTGTTTCAAAATCGGCCTGCTTGGAAAAAAGACGCAGCTGTCGGCAAGACCCTGGTCTCTAGTTCCATGATAGATCGGGTGAGTGCAAGACTGGGACGGAAACTCTCGGAGGTACCGGTAGGCTTTAAATGGTTTGTGGATGGTCTGCTCCATGGCACTTATGGGTTTGGCGGCGAGGAAAGCGCCGGGGCTTCATTTTTGAGAAAAGACGGCACCGTCTGGACAACTGACAAAGACGGAATCATCATGGATCTCCTTGCCTGCGAGATCACCGCAGCAAAAGGCAAAGATCCAGCGGAACTTTACAAAGAACTCGAAGAGGAGCTAGGCAGTCCGTTGTATGAACGTATTGACGCACCCGCGACGGTCGAACAAAAGGAAGTTCTCAAAAAACTGTCTCCCCAGATGGTTAAAGCAGAAGAACTAGGCGGCGAAATCATCACTGCTAAGCTTACCCGAGCACCCGGCAACGACGCTCCCATTGGCGGGCTTAAAGTTGTGACTGAGAATGGTTGGTTTGCTGCCCGTCCATCTGGTACCGAGGATATTTACAAACTGTATGCTGAGAGCTTTAAAGGACAGGATCATTTGCGGAGAATTCAGTCAGAGGCACAGGCGATCATTGACGCTGCCCTTGCTGCGCACTAAGCACTAGGAACCAAGTACTGAGGGACGACGCGGTGAAACGGCGAGACGGAGACGCGGCGAAAAAAGCTTTTCGAATCCGCAAGCCGCAAGCCGCAATCCTAAATTACCAAAGTACCTAGTCCGGAGATCCATAGTCCCAGGTTCAACCAAAGCGAATAATAGCTAGGAGAGCCAAATGGAAGTTAATGATCTAGACTTTGTCGTACCAAAATTGGGCGAATCTCGCATGCCCTCTCCCATGTCTGGGGTTAACTTTATAGCCGACGACGCCCATGTTCTCTATCATGGTAATTTGAAGACGGTGGAGAACTACCAAAAGGCGGGCAAGAGGCCACCATGTTTCGAGATGGCTGGGCCGAGAGAGAAGATCTATTTCGACCCATCCAAGCTAAAGTGCGGAATTGTGACCTGCGGTGGCCTCTGCCCTGGTCTGAACGATGTGATTAGGGCAATTGTCCTGAGTCTTTTCCATCATTACGGAGTTCGAACGGTATTCGGATTCCCATACGGATTCGAGGGGCTTACTTTCAGGTATGGACATGTGCCCATGGAGTTGAATCCGGCCAAGGTTCAGAATATCCACCAGCAGGGGGGAACTATTTTGGGATCGTCCCGTGGACCTCAGGAAGTCCCAGAAATGGTGGATACCCTGGAACAGATGAACGTTGGCATGCTCTTCACCATAGGTGGAGACGGTACCCTGCGTGGTGCCAGAGCTCTTGCAGAAGAGGTTGAACGGCGCAAGCTGAAGATAGCCATAATTGGCGTGCCCAAGACCATAGATAACGACATTTCCTATGTGCAGCAGTCATTCGGTTTTGTCACTGCAGTGTCCGAGGCTACCACAGCGATTTATTCGGCCCATGCCGAAGCCGCCGGGGCAAGGAATGGCATAGGCCTTGTGAAGCTTATGGGGCGTCATGCAGGGTTTATCGCCGCTTACGCCACCCTCGCCAACGGCGACGTCAATTTCTGCCTGGTGCCTGAAGTGCCCTTTACCATGGATGGTTTTCTGAAGGTCTTGGAAGAGAGACTGGCAAGGCGGGGCCATGCAGTTGTGGTGGCAGCTGAGGGAGCCGGACAGGACTTGATGGGTACAAGCGGTGAGCGGGATGCCTCCGGTAACATCCGCCTCGGGGACGTGGGCCTTTTTCTCAAAGACGAGATTGCAGCGCACTTCAAAGGTAAAGGCATAGAAACGAATCTTAAATATATAGACCCTAGCTACACCATTCGGAGTATGCCCGCTACTCCTTCCGACTCGGCGTTTTGTCTGGTGCTGGGTCACAATGCGGTGCACGCCGGTATGGTAGGTAGAACGAGTATGGTTGTGGGTTACTGGAAAAATGAGTTCACCCACGTGCCGATTTCCGCTGCCGTGTCAAAAAGCAAGCACATGGATCCAAAGGATAAGCTATGGACCGGTGTGCTCGCCACCACGGGACAGCCAAGGGACATGATTTGAACCAGAGCGCTGGTTTAGTTTTCTAAAGCAGGCTCTTACGATTACCAAGACAATTTTTCCAGAAATGTCAACTTTTGAGTACTGGAGTAGTGGAATACTGTAATAATGAGATACTAGTACTTTTTGTGCCAACACTCCAATACTCCAACACTCCATCACTCCTGAACCCTATTACTCCAATTGAAAAATGGAGAGAGAAATGACTATGGATGATGCAGATAGAGCGCATCAGGGAAGAATTGCAATCAGAACCTTTCAAATCATTGCCCATGCTCTATTACTGAGGGGGCACTACAGCATGGCGGGCCAATCCGGCCAAGCCCTGGAGGCGGCCTTGCGAACTCTCAGCCCTGAAATTTACGGGAGCATGAATGACCCCAAGAGAATAGAGCTGATGGGTTTGGAATACATCATGGACAGACTCCCAAGGGGGAGTGAGCAGTGCAACCGCTTCGTCATGACCGTGAAGGGCGATCTCGATGGTACTT
>Ga0180438_10011756_pt1 | contig 10516 bp, 11 predicted proteins | sample SS_ome_12_FD_132455 | JGI IMG/M metagenome (GOLD analysis project Ga0180438, IMG submission 132455) | Hypersaline lake sediment archaeal communities from the Salton Sea, California, USA - SS_3_D_2 metaG | ecosystem: Environmental > Aquatic > Non-marine Saline and Alkaline > Hypersaline >... | reverse complement strand
GATCACATAGCGCGGCATTTACCGTCCCCACCTGAAGCCTGAGGCGTCAGGACGAAACCGATGGTGCCGGCTGTAGCCGCGGGCCTTGAGTTGCACCGCCATCGACAGCTTCGGGTTGACAGTGGTCTGCCTGGATACGAAGCGCTTGAAGTGGTGCTTGTACTTGTTGTGGGCCATCTGGATCTGGGCGACGTCCTCGTTCTCATCCATTAGCAATTGCCAGTAGATGAACGAATAGATCAGCTGGTAGTAGCGCGCCGGGAAGCACGGGTACTCATCGTCTTCGGTCAGCCATGGATGCTGCGCGGTGTACTTGTACTGCTGCAGCATGTCATAGCCAGGCAACGAGAACACGTTCCTGATCTCAGGGCTGCCGGCCGGCTGGATTTCGAGGTCCTGACCAGTGTCGCTTTCACCGCGGTACTTGCGATCAAGTGTTGCGGTTGTGCCGCTGATCGACTTGATCCGGTAAATGGCCATGTCGCCAGCCCGGCGAAGGGTCTTGTAGACCAGCTCTGGCGCCAGGTTGGTGATGTTGGTCACATCAGCGCTGCCGTTGGTAAAGTCGCCAGTGCTCTCGAACAGCGGGAACTCGGTGTACCCATCGATCACAAACTCTGAAGGTGTACCCTCAGAATCATCCCTGGCACTCCACAGTTCCTGATCAAAGTCGCCACCACCAAGCTGGAGCTGGTTCTGCTCGCGGGTCTTGGCGATGTGGATATGGGCCACGTCCATCGGGAACACGTAGGTGTTCTTTCGAATCCGATAGTCGGAGTCCGTTCCTGTGGTGCCTTGAAATGGAAACGCCAACTCAAGGTTCGTCCCGTCGAAACCGATGATCTCGTAGACGCGGTTGCTGTCATTGCTCGGGTAGAGCTCGGCACCAACGTGATCCCACGTGAACGTGGTCCCGTTTGGAACAACAGTAGTAGACCCCTGGGTGAGGTCTACAGCTCCGTCTGATTTCGGGGCCAGAAGCTTCATCACCCCGCGGCGACGAAGGCATTCCCAGGCATGCTCCTCGGAGAGCGCCTGCAACCCCATGTTGGCGATCAGCTTGTAGTGATCACCCTGGAGGTTGCCGGCGTCCTGCTCACCGAGGTAGCTTACCAGCCCATCGACAAGGGTGCCAAAGGACATCGGACCTCCTATTCGGAGGGACCGTCAACGCCTTCTTCAGCAGACTCGTCACCAAGCGCTCCTGCACCAAACCTCTCTGCGATGTCAGCGGGGACCTCACCGCCGGGGCCACCCTGAGAGGCCTGAAGAGCCGCCCTGATCCCTTCCTCTGATTCGAGGTCTGGGGACAGTTCTTCGCCGACCGGCTCGGCCTCAGGGTTGATGTCATCGAGATCTTCGATCCCCATAGGGATGTTGGAGGTATCTACCTCTTCGATGGGCGCGGGTCGCACGCCTTCATCGAGGCCGATTTGCCCGATCGTGTCGGGGGTAACTACGGGAGCATTCGGGTTCGTGGGTTCAATTCCGCACAATTCCTGCGCGGCGAGTACCCAGTTGACCATCTGCGAAGTCGGTGTTTGCGGGCCCACCTTTTGATCGAACCCCGGGATGAACCGCTTGTACTGACGGCAGAGCATTACCAGGGTTGAATGTTCGAATGTTTCCAGCTGCGCGCGGGGATAGGCCGGCAGGTCCATCTCTCGCTCGGACAGCTCCTGTTCCTTGGCCGCGATGCTGGCATTCTTGTCTGCCATCATCTTGCGACCCTTCCTTCTCCAGTAGTCATCCAGGATCACCGGATCGATCGGCAGGTCGAGACTGAGCTTGCGCTCAATCTCTCTGTCGTCGCGTCTGAGATTCTCGAGTACGATCAGCTTCTCTTTCGAGGGCTGGCAATCGATAGGATACGACGGTGGCACGATCCCGGTCGCCTGGCGTTGACGAAATTCGTAAGGATCCTGCTCTGCAAGAATCATATCCATCGCAGTCCGTGGTTGACCAATAAGCTCACTCATTTCCTACTCCGTGTTATGAAAGGTGGACGGGGGGGGTAGAGCCGAATTGCTCTCCCCCCCATCCCGTACTTTCCTACCAGTCGAGCGTCAGGTCGAGACCCACAACGCTTGCCGCTTCGTCCACCACCACGCGTCCCACAGGAACGTCGGTGAGGGCTGCCGCGATAGCGATGCCGTCCAGATCCCCGTCTGCCGCCGCGTCGATGATAGCGTGGTCGCCGACGACCATGTCGTTATCACCGTTCGTGGTGCAGGTGAGGTTCCGGCCCTTGGTCTGAACCCAACCGTACTCCCCGACCGCGAGGGTCGAGATCGCGATGCCACCGCAGCGTTCGGTCTGGGCCGCTTCACTGCGATCGGTGCTCACCACACCGGGGGTGGCAACCATGTCAAGGACACTGTTGCCTACGACGAAGGCCAGAGCGCTGCCCGTGCTGTTCTGCACGTAGAGATAGCGCTTGCCGTTCACCTTGTCGTCCCAGGTCGTGCCGAGATCCAGCTTAGGAGCCGAATCTTTGTCGAGAATATCGACACCCATGGGCAGTGCTTCAATCAAAGGCATTGCTTCGCTCCTTTCTTAGATGGCCTGGATATCGGTGATGACACCGTTCCGCTTCGGGTTGGTGATGATGAATGCGAGCATCGCGTAGATCCAGTTGATCTGCTGCAGCGAATCGAAGGCCCGCACGTTCCCGGTCTCCACGAACTTCTGTCCCGGCTTGAACACCAAGAAGCAGGTGTTCGTGTTGATAGCGTAGACATGTTTTGCGGCGATCCCCTCCGAGGCAACCACCGGCGCCTTGTGGAACCAGGGACCATCATGGATGATGCCCAGGTCCTGCGCCTGCGGGCTGTTGTCGAACGTGTTCCAGGTCCCGTTGGTGACCAGGTAGTCCGTCCAGTACCGCTGGATCGCGCTGGTGGTGAAGTAGACGTCGGGCTGCTCCATCCCGCGCTTGACCGACTGATACATCGTTTCAAGGGCGCGGAAGCCCGCGTTACCAGTCCCGAACGACGCATAGGCAGTGGCATCCGCGTAGTTGCGCCAGAACGCGTTCGTGGCGCGCGGAATCTGCCCGATGGTCGAGGTGGGACTGTCTTCGATCAGGTCCTGCAGACCGAGGATCTCGAAACCGCTGGCGCTGCCCGCCAGGTCCTGTTCGAGGCCTTCGATCACTGCGGTGATCGACGCTTCCATCTGGGTTTCGACCAGATCGAAGATCTTGGTTTCGGAATCGCCGTTGAGCAGGATGTCACGACGGGACAACCCCATCGGGGGGCCGACCATTTCTTTCCACTGGAACCTCGCTGCCGTCAGGTTGGACGGTGTGTTGGTATTCAACAGGCTGGCGCCGTTGATCCACTGGTTGCTTCCCAGTTGATACATCAGCGGAACCTGAAGATCCGGGCCCGGAATGTACGGGTGCTTGCGCGGGCGCAAACCCATACGCTGGCGGTACTCGGAGTTCACATCGCTCACCGTCAGGAACTTTGCGAGGTTCGACTCACCGGAGATCACATCAACGAGATTGTTCTCGATGTAGCGATCGCGGGTTTGTACGGCCAGATCCGAGATATTCCCGGGACCATAGCCAGTCTCGCGCATGGGCATTTACATGCCTCCTGTTGGTTACATGTGGACCTGGGCCCCGGGGACAGCAAGGCCTCCGGGTACAGGTCCCATGGACTGGAGTTGTGACTCGTTCTTCTTCAGAACGTCAGCCACTTCTCGAAACGATTTCCCTCTCAGTTCCTTCTGGAGTTCGGGATTACCGGCTCCATTAGGGCTGAGACCTTGAGCCGCGGCTTGCGCGGCAGTGACGCCACTCCCGACCAGGCGGTATGCTTCGGTGACCGGCATACCGGGGTAAGCCTTCATCTTGGCCTGGACGTCGGCTTCCACCTGTTGAAAGTCGGGATACATCTGCCGCATCTGCATGAACTGGGCATCTCTTTCTGCCGTGGTCCGCTGGCCTTCACGATTGACCAGCTGTTCCATGAGGGGGACCACGTTCTGGGAGATTGCCTGCTCACTGGCCTGCCTGGCCGCGGCAACCGCGTCGGTCGCTGCCCGTGTAGCAACGTCCTTCAGCACCCGTTGGAAATCTGCTGCGGTCATCATGGCCGGATCCATATCGCCATATTGGGACATGATATCATCGCCTCCTGAAGCTTGCCCGGCGTGGGTGGCCGGGTTCGGTTCTTGACCAGTGCCACCGTCGATGGCAGCCATTGCTGCCTTCACGACGCTTGGCTGCTGTGCCAGCCAGTCACGCTCCGCAGCCTTTCTCTGCAACTCCTCAATGCCACCCATGGCATCTTCGTAGTCGCGGATCTTCTGCTTGAGCGCCTGCTGCGTCTGGGTGAACTGCTTGTTCATCATAGACCGGTCGTGCTCGAGATCGCCGGTGTACCCTTGAACAGTAAAGTCCTCCAGGGCGGCCAATTCTTCCGCAGTTTTCGCGAACGGATTATTGGGCTTTTGAAAGCCCCCTTCAGCACCAGCAGGGGCCGGTTGGACCGCAGGGTCTCCGAATCCTGTTCCTGGCATAGTTATTCTCCTCGCATGATCTTGTCATGCCTCTGACGTTCTGACGGTGCGTGCAGCTCCGAGAGAGTCCCGAAGGGATTGCTTCGCGCCGTACTTCTAACTTGTAACAGACCCCCGGTATTCCTGGCAAGCTTTTCGTCCAACTCTTTCGCAGAGCTGTAATGAAAGTCTGGACCAGGAGCGTGGATCTCCCAACCGTGGCAACCTGCTGCGTTACCTCCTTTCTTGGCATCGCAAATCGAGATGATTGCCGTGTTCGGTGCTCCGCACCGAGGGCAGTCATCATCGCCGGTTTCTTTGAAAGTGAACTGTACATGCTCGAATTTTCCGCACTTCGGGCAGTCGTGTTCGTAGATCGGCATCAGGCGGCTCCCCCTGGTAACAGGCTCAAGGCGCCCATCCCTTGGCCGCCTCTTTGATTCACAGCTTCTGGCTGCTGCGGTTGCGCAAGAGGGTCACCCTGCTGGGCATTGATCGCCTCAAACTCACCCATCCCCGGGGCCTGGTCGCCGGCCGGCATTGCCGCGGCGACACCACGGATACGACGCTTGCGCTCAAAGTAGTACCTGGTCGCGAAGACGTTTGACACGTTCGGGTTGGCCATCATGTCAAGGTAGTCGAGTCGGTCGACCTGCTGGGTCTGAGCGGCATTTTCAAAGGTGGTGCTGCCAGGCCTCGGACGCAGCACGTACTCTCCGAGAATGGTCTTTCTGGGGAGCACAGGGGCCAGGTCGTTGATCGGCTGGTTCTGGGACAGGCGCTTCCGAACCTCTGCAAAGTACCCGCGGACCTCGGTGTCATTGTCGCGCTTGCCGCTGTACTGGGCAATCATCTCCGGGGACCAGTTGTTGCGCCACATGGTTGTCACCCTGGTGATGTGACGCGCCAGGAAATCCTCAACCTCCAGAGTCTTGTCCATCAGGTTTGTGCGTTGACCCTGCTGCTCCGCGTGGATCTGGCTTGCGCTGATGCGGCCGCCGCGCGGCAGGTTCATGGTCGCCGGGCTGGCGCCAATCGCCTGCTGGATTTCTCCAGTCAGAACGGAATCGTACTGAATCAGCTCCTGGGACAATGGGATTGACCTGTCGTTGTGGATGGCGTCTGACAGTCGCTTTCCATTCGGGACGGTGATCGGAAGCTTCAACGCATCGTTGCCATGCAGCATCATCTGCAGGGTTTCAGGCTCGTTTACCATTTCGGCATCGTAGGTGGTGAAGTTCCGATGACTGTCGATGATCCTATTGACTCGACTGCGAAGAGCGCTCTTTCCCATCGCGTGGTCGAATACCAGGGCCGCGTCAGGGATCGGCGCATCCTGCTCAGGAAGCGGATTCCAGAACAGCACATCGTAAGGCTCCGATCCGTCAAACGGCCGGCTTCGCAGCACGATCTGCTGGTCCATCTGCAGTGTAATGATGCGCTGATTGACCTTGTCGTAGATCTCTGCGATCTCGACCCACATCTCATCGGCACTGCCGCCGTTTCGGTCCTTGAATTTCAACTCGCGGTCCTTGACCCTGGCCTGGCCCTCCACCCGGTTTCTCGGCCGCTTGTCGTAGAGCTCTGTGTTGCGGACGAACTCGAGTGGCAACCAGATGCGTTCGCCCATCCAACGCGCATCGTTGAAGTCGTACTCGACAACATCCGGGTCCATGAGGAACCGGCTCGATCGAACCCGGCGCCAGTGAGGGAATCCGCGCAGCTCCATCGAGTTCTGGTAGACAGGCTCGCCGATCCCCTCAATCAATCTGGCCAGCTCCACACCGTCAATCGTGGTTTCCTGCCGCAGCTGTAGCGCGCGAAAGATCTTGTCGACCTTTTCCTTGCTCGGACTCAGTTGCTGTGGGGCGTCAGTTCCACGAATGAACTCGGTGCGAGTGGCACCGAAACCGGTGAAGTAGGTGTAGTAAAGAACCATCCGCATGACCCTGGACCACTGCAGCTTTTCCCAAAGCATCGAGTCGATATTCTCGATTGCCTCGGCATCTCCGCGTAGTTCTGGATTCGGATTCAGGGCTTCCCACTCGGGAGCTGAGAACATCAGTGATGCCACAACGCCGCGCGCGGTTGGGTAGTGCCAGTTGGTCCCGTATCCCTCAATCTGGTCCTCGCGGGTGTAGTACGGGGCGCCGGCCGCGTGCAGGTAGTCCTGGTAGACAGAGCGGAACATTTCGCCCTTGGCCTTGGCGCGATATACCGCAGATTCCCAGTACTGGAAGTCGCGCTTGAACAAGGTCTTCGGAACGGTCTGCTCTTCAGACCTTGAATGCTGGCGAAGCTTACTTGGCATCAGGCTGCTCCTATAATGGGAATGCCATGGCCATGGAAGCGTCCCGGCCGCATGTTCTTTTCTGCGTACATCCGGCGAATCTCACGAACGTCATTCATGCTCATTGAGCTGACGTCGGCATATTCAATGACCGTGTCTGGCTCAACAAATCCAGGCACGAAAGGCGCCGACATCTTCGGGATGGAGCTCGCCAGAATGTCCATGGCGTCGTCGTTTTTCGGGTTGTTGCGGTGATTCAGCAATTGCGTGTTCAAGGTCTCAATTCCGTCAACACCCTCAATGTACTGGATCGCACCGCGGCGATAGAAAGGCTCAAGACCATCAATGCGATCCTCTTTCGATGAGGTCGTACTGGTGACCGTTGGGATGATTTCAGGAAGTGTCTGCGGCGGCCGGCCTTCGTCCGGGTCACCCTTCTTGAAGTACTCGATCGCGGTCAGGTAGGTCTTCTGCAGGCCGGCAGACTCAAAGATGATCTTGTAGACGTCGCGATGAAAACCCTGCTCGCGCGATGCGATCTTGAACAGCATGCGGATCAACTCATCAGGAGTCATCTGCTTGCTGATCAGGCCGGCGATGTAGTACTTACTGGTCGGGCTCACCCGGACGTCCATGATGCATGCCGGGTCAGAATATGCCTCTTTGCTGCTGGTTGGATCGACGATGATGTACTTGCGGCAATATGGCAAAATTTCTGCCAGGGCAGAGCGCGGCTTCCAGATGAACATGTCCTTCGTGAAGCGTTGGTTCGACCTGTTGCGCGCCTCGTTGTAGTACTGTGACCACCAGAGGAACTTGCCCATCGGCAGGCGTTCGACTCGTCGCCGCTCTTTCTTCTCGCGCTCTGGGTTCCACATCGTCGGGAAGATGTACTCGCCGCGCTTCTGGCCTTTTCGGTACTTCAGGCCCATCGAGATGACCTTGATATCCGGGTCGTAGTATTCGCTGTTCTTATCCATCATGTCGCCGTATAGATCGTTCTGGTGCCACCTGGTTCCGATGGTGCAGAAGCGAGTCTCGCCTTCGTACTTGGCGCTGTAGTCGATAATCGGATTGAGTGACCCGTAGAAGGTTTTGACCTTCTGATTCTCAGTCTCTGACCGAAGACAATCCAACGAAACAAGGTCGTCGCAAATGGCCAGGTCGAAGTGGTTACTGACGATGTCGGATTCAACAGAAAGGCTCTCGAGAGAGAATTCCTTGCGAAAGGTCTCGGTCTTGTTTGGAAGGTTGAACCTCTCCATCGAGTATCGCTTGTTGGCCAGGATGAATTCAGGGAATAGCCACGCCATTCTCGGGTTGGTCCTGAACTGCTGCTGGATAGCCCAGGCAATCTTGATCGCATTGTCCTTGATCGCATTCGTGATCAGGATACGGAAGTTTGGATCTCGAAGCAGTCTCCAGGTCGAGTAGCCAACTGAAATGACCGAGGTCTTCAGGTGGCCGCGCGGATACAGAGACAGCTTCTCTTCGCCAGGTGTAAACGCAACGTGCTCTATCATCGGGCGGTGAAGTGGTTCGTAGAGGTCCGGGTAGCCGATCAGGTACTTGCACGTGAAGTACGGATCGGCTAGGCACTTGGCCCGCAGCGATACGCGCATACCCTCTTTGTACTCCGCGGGCTTCAGTGTTTCCCTGCTGTCTTCCAGCCAGAGAATATCGCGGTCATACTGGGGAATGCGCCCATGCGCGTAAGGGGCCTCGATCACCCTTTCTTCCTTTTCAGAATCTTCTGGGCCGCGATGATTTCCTCGCGGAGCTCATTCTTCGAGCGAGCCCGAACCTCAATTTCAGGGCGACCGATTGCCTCAAGACGCGCCATCAGGTCATCTGCAACGGCACGCAGCTGGTCGAGACCCATGCCCTCCAGGTCGGACTTTTTGTGGTAGACAGGAACTTCATCCGATGAGTGATCCTCGGTGGGAGTGAACTGAGGTCGCAGCTCTCGAGGGATGTTCGGCATCGGTTCGCTCGGTGGTTCTGCTTGCTTTCTGCGCCAATTTGCTTTTCTTGGCATGGCTATTCCTCCCCCGCCACTGCGGGTACTTCGACTCCGTATCCATCAATGACTCCCTGGGCCACACTCTGCTGCTCGGAGTCACCATCAACGTAAACCTGGACAAGGACCTTGCCGCCATCGCGACCGAGGACCTGGTGCCCATAGTTCGTAAATCCAATATCCACATAGGTGCATGGCTCGCCGAGAAGATCAGTTTCGATCTCGTCTGCTTCAACGACGATAGCCTTGTACTTGCTCACGCTCTCATCTCTCCAATCTCAAGGCTGGTGCATTTGAAACTGCACGGAAATCTGGTACTTCCGATCGTGACCCGATTCGGGTCATGAGTCAGGATGTTGCTGCCTGCTCCAGCAGGAACGGTTGCCGCTTTCACTTCACCATTGATCCTTCCGGTGAAACTCATGCCACCGTATACGTGACTCGCGAACATTTCGTGCTTGGTTCCAAATGCCGGTGGAGATACTGGAGTCATGCTCGTAGACACAACGCCACCTGCACCGTCCGAGACCAGGTACACAAACTTCGATGTGTCCCAATAGATAAGGTGGGAATCAAGGTCACCGCCATTTGGAACGGTCTCGAGTACGGACCCTACAGCAAATGGTAAAGACGGGACCTCAAGCAGCAAGAGTCTGATTGCGAAGTTGATGTCGTTTCGATCGAGTCTCGCGGTATCCCAAGAAACCTTGAGTAGGTCCTGTGGCCTGGCTACCGGGGCGGCTACAGTTCTGATCATTGAAGACGGTGCGCCAATTTCCCATTGGGCTCCCCACCACCTGATTGATTCAGTCCCGGCGCCATCATAGACCTCGTCCCCATTCGTCGCGCCAGTAGCACCCATTATCTGCAGCGTACTTGCAGCTGTCGCGCCAACCGGGACCAGGACCTGGGCAACGTAATACGTGGTTCCGGGTACTTTGTGGATCCTTCCAAAGCACGCAATCTCATCCCCGACCGTACCGTTTACCAGGTCGAAGTAGCACCTGACATTGAGGGCTGGAATTCGTATGCATGCGTAGTCGCGATTGCTCGCTTGGAGCACAACGCTTGCGCTGTAAAGAGCGTTCGCAGCGGCATAGTTGATTGCCTGCTCAACGTAGTGTCTTGATGCCGGTGTGTTGTCCTCGATTACCGAGTCCATCTCATTGGCAAGGTCTGGTGACTGCCCGACGTTGTTACCCTTGGTCGCTTGCGCGACTACCCAGGCCACGTTGCTGATGTCGCAGTTGTGAAGTATGTTGTTTGTGGACCCACGCTCGATCAGGTATCCACTCTCACCGCCATAGACAAAGTCCATGCGCAGCTCATCGACACCCTTGTCATACCACACGCCATCGGCGCCGAAGCATCCGGCCGCGCCGGCCCGGGTAAACGTGAAGCCATCAGCGAGGCCATTGTTTCCAGCGCCAACTGCAAAGTCCACGCGATCGCCTGTTAGAAGGTGGGCAGGCATCTCGTGAAGTTGCTGCAGGATTTGTGGTCGCAGCGACATGGTGTGGCCTAGAATTCCTGGGCCGCGTAATCCACTCGCCCGGTATCACTGAGAACAACCTGGAAGTCGCCAGAGAAGTCGATGGTCACCATTTGGACCCCGACGCCATACGCGGCAAACGGTTGCTTGTAGTTCTCGTCCTGGCCTTCGCGGGTGTAGATCGTGCATGTGCCGACAGTCACGT
>Ga0180438_10011755_pt1 | contig 10517 bp, 9 predicted proteins | sample SS_ome_12_FD_132455 | JGI IMG/M metagenome (GOLD analysis project Ga0180438, IMG submission 132455) | Hypersaline lake sediment archaeal communities from the Salton Sea, California, USA - SS_3_D_2 metaG | ecosystem: Environmental > Aquatic > Non-marine Saline and Alkaline > Hypersaline >... | reverse complement strand
TGTTTCAGGACGGCGGAGCAACTTACGGGTGCGAGGCCGACGTATTCGGCGCTATGTCGCTGATGCTCACGAGTTATCTGTTCGATAAACCCGGCTTCATGAACGATCCGGTGCCGGAAACCGTCAAGAACGTCCTGATCGCCGCCCACTGCACCTGCGGCACGCGCTTAAACGGGTTTGGCGCGTCGCGCGAGCCTTACATCCTGCGCTCGCACTCCGAATCGGACATTGGCGTCGCAATGCAAGTGCTCTGGCGCGAAGGCCAGCCGGTTACCTTGGTGCGGTTCATGAATCCAAACGAACTCATCCTCGACACCGGCACCGTCGTCGGCAACGTCGAGACGCCGCCGGCAGGCGGATGCCGCACGAGCGTCGAAATCCGTATGGACGACGTCGAAGACGCCCGCGACGTGCTCGGCTTCCACCAAGTAGTCTTTTACGGCAACCATCGCAGAGACGTCGAGGCGTTCTGTCAAATGTACGGAATCCGCGTGATCAACTCGCCAGAAAAGACTCCTGGAAGGATCGGCTGACAGGGCTAAACCGAAATTCCGTAAGGGCCAGAACTGCCTGTACTCACTCTCGTCGCGATTGACCAAGAGACATCAAGTTCGGTTTGTGCAGCCCCTGGGGATAGTATACAATTCAAGCGCGTTTGCTAGTGCTGGCGAGGGCGTTCCCGATGGACCAAGAAGCCATCCTCCGAAGGATCAAGGCTCTGTTGCTCGGCGTGCACGGTGACCGTCTGCAGGGCGTAGTCCTGTACGGCTCCGTAGCTCGCGGCGAAGAGTCTGACAACAGCGACATTGACGTCCTGGTTCTATTGACGGGACCGGTCCGTTTTGGCCCTGACTTGGAGAAGAATATCCAGGCACTCTACCCGCTCTCACTCGAACTCGGGCATCCTATTAGCGCCAAACCGGTAGACGAAGAACGGTACAGGAGCTTTGTTTGCCCGCTTTTCGAGAGTGCAAAACGCGAGGGCATCCGCGTGTGAATGATTTTGCTGCAGATGAATGGCGTCGCGCGACCGCTTCGCTTCGTGCTGCACGCTCTCTGATTCATATAGATGCAGATTCCGCCGCTTCACGAGCCTACTACGCGGCCTTCCACGCTGTTTCGGCGCTATTTGCGTTGCGCGGGCAATCTTTCCTCAGGGCCGCCGTACGTCGCGACTGGGTGAAGCCGCGCGACTGGGACAAGGAATTGCGTAGGAGCTACGACTACCTTGTGGATCTCCGGGAAACCGGTGACTATGGCGGTGCATCGCACGCGAGTCAAGAAGATGCAGAGGAGGCTGTGCGCAAGGCTAATCTGGTTCTGGAGGCCGTTCGTCGCGCGTCCCCCCAGGCTTTTCCAGAAACAGACGCACCGTGTTGAGCACCTATGTCACCGCCTATTCTTGGTTCAGTCAAACGTCGCGATCAATGGCGCACCGCATCCAGAAGCAGGATCCTTACTTGAAAGGTAAACTGTACGTAGAGTTGAGAACCGCGCAGAAAGGCTAGCTCATGAAAGCATTTGTGTATCTGGGCCCGGGGCAGGCCGCGGTGCAGGAGACGGCAGCGCCTGTGCCGGGCGAAGGCGAAGGCCTTGTCAGAGTTGCCTATGCGGGGATATGCGGCACCGATCTGTCGATCGCAGCGGGCAAACATCCGCGCGCGACGGCGCCGCTCGTGCTCGGGCACGAATTCAGCGGCGAACTGGTCGAGATCAACGGCCCGAGTGGCGGCAGCCATCTGCGGAAGGGCGACAAAGTTACGGCGTTCCCGTTGCTGGTGTGCGGTACGTGCCTTGCGTGCCGAACGGGCTACGAGCATGTATGCCGAAACCTTCGGCTTATTGGCATTGATCGGGACGGCGCCATGGCGGAATACGTCAGTGTCCCGCTTTCGCTGTTGGTCAAGCTCGATGAAGAAGTCGATCTAAGTCTGGGCGTCCTCGTCGAGCCCTTGGCCGTGTGTGTGCATTCGGTGCGCGAAAGCCGGGTGCAGATCGGCGACAACGTGCTTGTGTCCGGCTGCGGGCCAATCGGTCTTCTGCTGGCACTGGTTTTGAGACACGCCGGCATCGAGCGGATCACCTTAACCGAGATCAGCCCCTATCGCAAGGATTTTGCGGCAGACCTGGGATTTGACGTGCTCGATCCCACAGAGGAAGCGTTTGCGCAGAGCGTACTTGATAGGTCCGACGGGGAAGGCGTAGACACGCTCTTCGAAGCGAGCGCCGCGCCGCCGGCGGCGCTATCGATGGCTGGATTAGTCCGGCCGCGGGGCGAGATCGTTATCGTCAGTGTGTTTAAGGAGCCTCCGGCCGTAGACCTCCGCGCCATCAACTTCAAAGAGATTGTCCTGCGAGGCGTCCGCGTGTACACCCGGCAGGATTTCCAGCGTGCCGGCGAGCTGAGCGCATCGGGCAAGATCCCATTGGAGAAGATGATCACACATTGTGCGCCCTTGCAGGAAGCGCCATCCGCATTCGACACCGCGCGCCAGGGCAAAGACGCGCTCAAGGTTCTTCTCGATTGCCAAAACCCGCAGTGAACCGTGCGGACCCACCGGACGAAAGAAGCACCGGAGACGCGACAGCGCAGAGCCCGGGGGGAAGTGCAACGAACCGCGGGTAGATGCGCCCCACAACAGGAAAGCCCCCGGACGGGGGCGACGGAAGACGAGGCGTGCAAGGTCGCAGGGCTGTCGGAAAAGCCCACATCCTAAAGTGTCATTTCCGCGCAGGCGGGAATCTCCCGGCATACCCCCAGCGGCAAACGAGGAACGGGATTCCCAATCAGGTTGGGAATGACATGCTCTGGGCCTTCTCAACAGCCCGCGGTTTCTTAGACAGACGATTCCGTCACCCCTTACCTCAGGGGTTCCATTTTGGTGGGCGTTGTACCCAGCGTTCCGCTTCGCTCCACGCTGGGCTCTATGCCGCCATCCCCTCCGGGGATTAGGACCTGGGGACAGATGCTTCAGCATGGGGCTTTGTGCCATCATTCCCTTCGGTAATCGTGGTTTGCGCTATTCCGTCGGCCAGACAACTGGGCGGTGACAGAACACGGGGTCGCCGCCAGCCGTCAAACGCGGAAACGGCAGAACCCGGTAAACTCCCGCCCGGAGGCGGGCGCTCCACCAAATGAACCAACGGCGGCCTCGTGCGTATAAAAGACTATGAGGAAAACGACGCTTATACTGTCGGTCTTGATGTTGTCTGCGGCGGCATTCGCTTCGGATCCGTCATACGATGCGCGCTACTCCTACCGCTTCAAGGCCATCACAGAGCGTGGACTGACGGAAAAGAACGTCAAGGAACTGCTCGACAACTACGAGCAGAACGAGATTCTCAGAAGGAAGAGGAAGCTTTGCGCAGTAATCGCCGTGGTTGGCGAGCAGCGCTACACCTCTTTGACAGGCCGTCTCAAAGAGATCTATCACAAGCGTCCTGAGGATGGGTCCGATCACAATTGGCGGTGGTTTTACGGCGATAAAATGGGCATGGACCGTCTTAAGGTGCATGTTGCACGTGCGCTGGCGCGGTGTGGCGACGACGAGGCCGAGAAGTATGTGTTCGAGCTGGCCATGAAGCTCGACAAGGAGGAGGATAAGTCCCTGTACGGCGCCTTCGCTATCAGGAACCTGAAGTACCTGGTTTCGACAAAGGGCACGGACGTGTCCAACGAACTGCTTTTTCTGATTTGGCCTGACACCGATGAACGGCCCGGCGGCGGGGACTGCGCGGAGGTAGCCTTTCAAGAACTACTCGAGATAGAGACGTATACGAGGCTCACGAACCACCCAGATGCCAGCAAATACGCCGACCTGCTTTCAGACTGTATGGACGGGGCAACGCCAAAGGTGCGGGCCACCTATGACATGTACCAATCAGGCCGACGGCAGTGGGTCGAGAATTACAGGTTGCTGCACCCGAAGCGCGCGAGCCGATTCAGACGCCGGCTGCAGCGCATTGACTGGAGAATAGTTGGTTTGGCGGCCGGCGTTGCCGTGTTTTTGGCCGTTTGTTGTTCCTGTTTTGCGCTTCTACGAAGGCGTTGAGGCACTGCTGCGCCTGTCTTCACGCGCTTAGACTTTACACATGACTCCGCAGGCTGCTACTGTTCCCGAGTGCAGAAACGGGGAGAAGGGGGCAGTTGAGAAAGCGCCAACCGTGTCATTCCCAACTTGATTGGGAATCTTAACGTGGACGAAGACGCTGGTTTTGGGGCGAGATTCCCGCCTGCGCGGGAATGACAGTTCGGGGCCTGCTTTTGCTTTTGTTTGGGGGAATAATATGCGAAAAAGAATCCTGGTCACGTCGCGATCGTTCGGAAAGATCGCGCGGGCGCCGGCCGAATGGCTTGAAACGCAGGGATTTGAGCTGAACACGACCGACCGCCCGCGGCCGTTGTCCGAAGACGACATGATCGCGCTCATTCGGGACATGGACGCCGTCATTGTGGGCAACGACAAGGTCACGGCGCCGGTGCTTGCCGCGGGCAACCGCCTAAAGGTCGTCTCGATGCACGGCGTCGGCGTGAATCATATCGACGTGGCGGCGGCCGAACGGCACGGCGTGGTCGTGACAAATGTGCCGGGCGCCAACAGCGAGGCCGTAGCGGAACTGGCGATCGGGTTGCTGTTCGCGTGCGCCCGAAGAATCGTCGAGTCGCACGTGTCGACGCGCGCGGGCGGGTGGGAACGGTTCGCCGGCGTAGAAATCCAAGGGAAGACTTTGGGCGTGGTGGGTTTTGGCCGAATCGGCCAGGCCGTTGCGCGGCGCGCCAAGGCGCTGGGATGCCGCGTGCTGGCCTGCGACCCCGTGGCGGATACCGAGGCCGCGAAACAGATGGACGTGACGCTTACGGATCTGGACACGCTCCTGTCCGATGCCGATTTTGTTTCGCTTCACCTGCCGTTGACTCCGGAGACAGAAAAGACCATCAATAGCGAATCGTTGATGAAGATGAAACCGGGCGGCATTCTGATCAACACGTCTCGCGGCGGCGTGGTGGACGAGGCCGCCCTGGCCGAGACCCTTCGCTCCGGGCATTTGGCGGCGGCGGGCGTGGACGTGTACGCCAAGGAACCGCCGATCTCGAGTCCCCTCATGGGCGTCGAGAACTGCATCATGCTGTCGCATATCGGCGCCTACTCGATCGAGGCCCTCGAACGGATGGGAATGACGGCCGCTCGGAACGCGGCGGCGGTGTTGCGCGGCGAAACGCCCGAGCACGTCGTTCGCAGCTCGGCGCCGTAACAAACCAAAAGGAACCAGTCACAATGAACCCGATTTTGTCCCGCCTTCTCGAGGAAAAGATCGTTGCCATCGTTCGCGGCATCGAGGCCGATAGCGTCATCAAGCTCGCCGAGGCGTTGGCATCGAGCGGCATTCACTTGATCGAGATTACGTGCAATACGCCCGGCGTGGCGTCCATGATCGAGACCGTGTCGGCGGCACTCGGCGACGAAGCCGTGATCGGCGCGGGCACGGTTACGTCCACCCAGCTTGCTGGAACGGTGATCGATGCCGGCGCGCGGTACGTCCTTGCACCGAATCTCGACAAGGCGGTACTGGACTACTGCCAGGAACGCGCCGTGCCGATGATTCCCGGGGCGACCACGTGCACCGAGATCCTCCAAGCGCTCGAGTACGGCGTCGAGGTCGTCAAACTGTTCCCGGCGGCGGCGCTGGGCACAAGTTATCTCAAGCAGATCCGCGGGCCGCTTGACGACGCCAAGATCATGGCCGTCGGCGGCGTTAACAAGGGCAACGCCGCGGAACTGCTGGCGGCGGGCGCGGATGCGCTTGGCATCGGCGGCAGCCTGGTGAGTCGGGAACTCGTTGCGAAGGGCGCGTGGGATGACATCCGGGCCCGCGCGGCGGAACTCGTGCAGATTGTGAAAGCGGCGCAGCGTAATGAGTGACCGGGTGCAGCCGCCGTTTACGCTCGGCGTGGATATCGGCACTTCGAGTGTGAAGGCCATCGTGTTCGACGCCCGGGGCAAGAAGTCGGGCGCGGCCGGCTCCGTTGCCTATCCGCTTCGTGCGGGCGCCGCGGGCGCGGCAGAACTCGATGCCGCCGAAGTGCTTTCTGCGATTGTGACGGTTTGCCGAGAAGTGGTCGCGCAACATACGGCGAGCGGCCTCGAGCCCATCGCGGCAGTGGGGCTAAGCGCGTTCTGGCACGGCCTCATGGCCCTGGGACCGCACGGCGAACCCCTCACCCCGATTTATACCTGGGCGGACACGCGCAGCCATCCCCAGGCGCAAGAACTCAAGGCGCGACTCGACGAGGCGGCTGTGCATCAGCGAACGGGGTGCATGCTCCATCCCATCTACCTGCCGGCCAAGATGCTGTGGCTCAGCAAGAGGCAGCCGGACGCGTTCCAGAAGGCCGCGCGGTTCGGCTCGATACGCGAATACCTGTTGCTGCATTTCTTCGGCGAAGCGCTCACCGATTTCTCGACACCGGCAGGCGGCGGCGTGCTGAATCTCCGCGAACGACACTGGGACGCGGAAGTGCTCGATGCGGTGGGCGTGTCAACCAACCGCCTGCCGCGCATCGTCGATCCGACCCACCGGCTGCCGCCGCTCAAGAAGGCCTACAGCAAGCAAATCGGGTTGGACGCCGACGTGCCGTGGGTGGTGGGAACGGGCGACGGGGCCTGCTCGACCATCGGCAGCGGCTGCATGGCGCCCAACCGACTTTGCCTGATGGTCGGGACAAGCGCGGCCCTGCGCATGGTGGTTCCCGGGCAACCACCGACGATCCCCGACGGACTTTGGTGCTACATGGTGGATCGCGACAACTATCTCCTCGGCGGCGCGCTGAACAACGCCGGCATCCTGCGTGCATGGCTGAGGGAAACGCTGAACTTGCCGCCGGACGACGCGCTCGAGCAGGCCCTCCGCGAGCGGGAACCCGACGCGCACGGACTCACGTTTCTGCCGTTCATCACCGGCGAGCGCTCCCCCGGGTGGCGATCCGATGCGATGGGAATACTCGAGGGGCTCGTCTTCGGCACAACCCCCGTGGACATCTGCCAAGCGGGTCTCGAAGCGGTGGGCTACCGGCTGCTCGAGATCTTCGAGCGCATCCAGGCCGTCGACCCGGCGCCGAAGCAGATCGTCGTCAACGGCGGCATTCTGGGGTCCAAAGCGTGGGTGCAAATGCTTGCCGACATCTTCGGACACGACCTCGAGATCGTCGCCGAGAAAGAGGCGTCGACACTCGGCGCCGCAACCGTCGCCATGAAGGCCATCGGCGTCATCGACGATCTTGACGCCGCAGCCATATGGCATTCGTCGCGAGACATCTGCCGCGCGTCACCCGAACGCCACCAAGTCTACCGAAAAGCCTTCGAACGCCACCGGGCATCCTACAAGAAACATTTCACATAAGCCTTCCTTTAACAACGTTCTGCCCGCAAGCCTTTGTAAAAGGAGATAAGGCGATGAAGCGGATGGGGTCTGAGCCCGCAGCTTCTTCACAACTGGCGACGATCCTTTGCTGCTGAAACGTCCTGAGAGGTCTAGGATTATGCCAGATCAACGGCCTTCATCACCGTCATTGCGAGGAGCCCCGCCTTAGGCGGGGAGCGACGCGGCAATCACTTGCCACAGTTAGCTCATCGCGCTTGGCGAAAAGTGATTGCTTCGTCACTTCGTTCCTCGCAATGACGCGTGTACTATGGTTGCGGCTACACCGCCTTAAGGAGATATCACGACGCGCCGGAAAGCGTATCTCCACATCGCCGGTATCGCCATATCCCCCTTTCTTGCACGTTTTCGCTCGTTGTGTATGGCAATAGCGACCGCCCCAGTCCCGATGTATTCACGCCCGCCCCGCACCCGTCGCGCGATCATCACCCCTTACTTATATAGGCACTTTGTTGCACTGTCGCGCTGGCAACCACGCGGTCGTCGGCCTCAGCCGGACCTACTTGAGACAGTAGCAGATCTCGGAATCAAGGTGTGTTTGCTTGACTTAATGTGAAGAAAAAGCAATAAACATACCCCTAACAGGAGTCTGTCCCTAAAACTTGTTAAAACTTGTTAAAACTTGTGTAAAACTTGCGGGAAACGTTCAGACGACCGTACGCCGTGGACTATCGCCGGAACCAGATGGACATCACCATCGACCTCGACTGAAGACGTGGTTTCACCAGTTACAGGCCGTAGTCGACTTGAACTGGCGCTCCATCGTCGCGTAGCGAACGGCATATGCTTTCCGTCAAGCACGCCGTGTGATATGCATCCGTGATTGAAGGTGAAAGCGCGAGGCCGCCCAGCACACTGCGCGCGAATGACAGCCATTCGAAGCGGAAGAAATCCGGGTAGTAGGATGGGGCCTCAAGGCCGCTTAGTTCGACACGGCTGCTCGCCGTGGCGTCGTGCGGTATTGTGCCGGCCAATACATCGCCTTCCATCAACGACTCGGCCCAATTGGGTCTGCACTCGTAATCGAGCGCCTGGTTGTTGCTCACCCGGAGCCGCGTTCCCTCGCCCATGATGTCCGTGTTGATGTCGCCGTTGTGCGAGGCACCCGCCTTCATGTGAATGGTACCATGGGGCCCACCGTCCGGATTCCGCACGGTGACCAGCACCGAGCCTGCATAAAAGGTGTCAAACCGTTTCTGAAAGCCTGCGACATTGGCGCCAACTACAGCGGGATTACCTCCGAAATAGCGCCACAGGTCAATGGCGTGAACCCCGTGCTCTTTGACGAAAGACTCAATCGGGTCTTCGATATCCCAGATTGGATGCATGGCCGCCATGGTAAGGTGAGTCGTCGCAATATATACGAGCTTGCCAAATTCGGCTTGTTGGGAAGTGCGCAAAGCGAGACGCTGCACGGGACAACAGCGGCTGGTGTAGCCGACCATGCCACAATCGCCTTGTTCTGCCGCGAGGCGTGCTACGCTGCGTGCCTCTTCCAAGGTAGCGGCCAAAGGCTTTTCGGTCATAAAAGGTAGCTGCCGGATCAGGCACTCCTTCGCCGCCTCCACATGAAGCTGCGGCGGGCCGACGACGCACACGCCGTCCAGTTTGCCTTTGTCAAGCATCTTCCGGAAATCCGTGTAGACCTCCGCACCTCCGTAGTGCTGTGTCTGTGCCTTTGCACGCGTACCACTGCGACTGCAAAAGGCCACAAGTTCCAGCTCGGATATGGCTGCAATAGCCGGGAAATGATAGGCGGACGCGAAAGGGCCGCACCCGATGGCGCCGATACGCAACGTACGCGTTTCGCTTTTCATGGCAAGCTCCAGACAGTAGGATTACATCACCCGGAAGCGCGAGACCTAATCCGCTTCATCCTTTAGCTTAGCAGAATTTCGGCCTTCTGATTCCGTTTCCTCTGTTTTCTTAGTTGACTGTAATTGGCGCCTGGCGCCGGGGCTGCTGGATATACCCCACTGCATTATGTGGTCTAGCGGTGTTGTACCCCCGGCGCCATCGTCCTGTCAACGCCTTCCCGTCGAGCAGCGCGCCGGAGCTTCGTACAGGCCTTGAAGTAACGGACATGCTGGAGCGGGTTCCTCCGGACGATCCGATCCGATACGATTTCGCATTCACCCGTTTGGGAATCCGGGACGACGCTCAGTTAGACCTGTTCCTGCGCACGTGCCTCGATAAGCAGAATTGAAGATTTGGGCCACGCGATTGCAGGAAACTCGCTCGCGAACTGGCGCAGGCTTGTTGTCAAGGAAGGACTTATCCCAGCCTTTGCCAGAAGGCCCCAATCATTGGATAAAAGGGCGCCGCTGCGTCAGAAGATGGCCACCCCCGACAGATGTGATGACCGCAACCAGCGCATCATCTCGGGATAGGTCGGGGTTCTCTTCGTAGACCCGGATGACGCCACCTCTTCCCGTGGCTGTCATCTCCGCGTTCCAAACAGCTTCGTCTTCGGTCATGTCGTCCACGTAGTCTATACAGTTGCCGCCTGTATCGTAGAAGCCGTATCGCATGGTTCTGCAGTGTCCTTTGCCGAGATTCTCAATATACCGATGTGTTCCGTATGAACTCACCAATCACCACCACAGACTGGCCACATCGAGCGCGGGACCTGAGAAGTCACATATTCGCTCCCGGCGCGGTGTTAACAACGCGGCTATCGGTCTATTCGCCAGACGATGTCGGCGTCCCAAGCATCATCCACCACCCCGCTGTCGTCCTTTAGGTTTAGGCCGACGCTGTAGAGCACAAATCCATCCTCTAGCTGCCGGTAGACCAGCGCGTCTCCCGAGAAGGGGTCCACAGGTACGGCATCCAGGTATTCGGGAACGAGTTCGTCTAGACCCCTGGGGTACTCTCCGTTTTCGTGCTTATTCATGAGAAGTGCCAAGCTGACACGTGCCACCGCAGCATTCGCCTCAAGGTGTATTTGGTCGAGAAAGAGCGGCCTCAAATTAGCGGGGAGCCAATGCGAGGTCACCGGCGCCTTGAGCCTTTCAGCATCAGCTTCTTCTTGGAGTTCCTTCAAACGGCCATGTATCTGATAGTAGGGCAACGGCGCG
>Ga0180438_10011754_pt1 | contig 10518 bp, 5 predicted proteins | sample SS_ome_12_FD_132455 | JGI IMG/M metagenome (GOLD analysis project Ga0180438, IMG submission 132455) | Hypersaline lake sediment archaeal communities from the Salton Sea, California, USA - SS_3_D_2 metaG | ecosystem: Environmental > Aquatic > Non-marine Saline and Alkaline > Hypersaline >... | reverse complement strand
CCGCCTGTGGCCACACCGCTGGCGCTGTAGCGGCCATCGGCACCGGTGGTCAGCTCACGAACGCCCGATTCCCAGACCAACGTCACGCCCACACCAGCAACCGGGCTGCCATCGTGGCGTATGGTGCCCGAGACGGTTGCCAGCGCCGCGCTGGCAGTCTCGCCGCCCTGCGCCAAGAGGCTCTGCGCGCCAAGTGCTAGCAACAGCACCAGGGTCAGGACTGGCAATCTCGGTGTGATCGATCTTGACATGTGCGCGCCCTCCTCAACGTGGCGATGTCTCAGCGGGGCCAGTCTGCCCTATTCTGCGACTGGCTCGACCACAACGGTTTGCTCTGCCAGCAGGGTCTCGTCCGCAGCATTCCACACCTGCACCAGATACGTCCCAGCCGGCAGGTTTCGCAACCGCGCTCCCAACTCATATGTGCACAGACAGCGGCATGGCCCGCTGTCATGGTACTCTTCCTGTTCGATGAACTTGATCAAGGGCCTCTCATCCTCCAGGTACACCACCACGCGCGCACAGCAGTTGTACACGGCGTCGTGATGCACCAACACGATGTCGGACCCCTCGGCTGAAATCTCGATGCGTTCCCGTTGCCGGGTGGGCGGACCGGTGCACGAGCTCGACTCGTAGCTGAAAGATTGCTGTGCCTCGGCGTAGGGAAGCGCCAGCAGGAAGGCCACCAGATCGTCGATCTGCGCCTCGCTGAGTGTGGAGCTCATGCCATGCGGATCGTCCAAGTTGGTCGTGGTCAGCACGTCGCGCAGATTGGTAGCGCTGCCGTCGTGGAGATAGGGTGCGCTGTCATAGAGAAAGCGCAGCGTGGGCGTGTCGATCACTGGACCGAACCACTCACCGTACGAAGCAGCGGTTCCCACGTCGTGCGCCTTGAGGTCGGTGTACAGCGGCGCCGGGTGGCAAGCGATGCAGCCGCTCTGCGGTGACTCGAACAGCGCGCGCCCGCGTCGCTCGGCGTTCGTCAGCTCGTGCGTGCGCTGCGGCACCTGCAACGAGTCGATAAATGTGGCCAGGCAGTCCAGATCCCAGGAGCGCCCCTGGTTGGGCGCGCCCAACGTGGGGTGCATCTCGCCCTCGATCAGCCCGCTGCCGAACTGCTCAAAGCGGATGCTGAACTCGCTGTCGGCCGATTCGTCCCACTCCGCCGACCATCGCAGCGGATAGGTCTCGATCATGCCCAGCAGGCTGGTGGTGTTGCGCGTGATCACCGCCGTGGCACCGGGCGGCAGCTCACCGATGTACTGCAGCAGCCAATTCCGCCCGTCGTGCTCGCCTTCGACGTGGCAGGTGTTGCACGAGATCCAGCGTGCCTGCGCCAGGTCGGAGCGCGCGCTGGAGTGAAACAGACGCTTGCCCTGCAGCAGCACTGGTGGCAGGGGGATATCTGTCACGGCGATCACCTTGGTGACAGTGTAGGCCTGGGTGTCGATGACGCTGATTGTGCCAGCCAAGGTGTTGTTGACGTAAGCTGTCTGCCCGTCGGGGTGGAGGGTGATGCCCCGCGGGTTGTCGCCGACCGGGATGTGCGCCGTGCGGCGTGGCCGGGTCGGATCGCTGATGTCCAGCACCGACACATCGTTGCTGCCTGCGTTGACCACCCACAGCTCGGTGTCCTGGCGGGCCAGTGCGATATCCCAGGGCAACCCGACTGGCTGGTCGGTCTCAGGCAGCGAGATGTGTTCAGAGGTCTGATGGCGGCCCTCCTCCAGATTGAGCACCGAAACCTTGGGAAAGACGGAGTTGTCGAACTGCGTGTTCAGGCCCAGGCCATGGGCCATTGTCTGCGGCAGATAGGCGCGGGTCCCGGTGTGGTTGATGACCACTCCAGGGGCGGGCGCGACATTGGGCCAGGTGGAGAGGGTCGACTGCCAGGCGCCCAGCGCTCCGGCGGGTGCCGTGTGCGCTGCGGCACTCGAGCTGGCCGTGGTGGCAGCTCCCCGCACGATCAGCGGCAGGTAGAGAGCGGACGGGGACAATTGCAGCACGGTGACACCACCACTCAGCAGGTGCGTGACCAACAGACGCTGCCCGTCGGGAGTAAAGGCCACACCGTGCGGCCGGTCGTGTGTAACCAGCACCGAGCGGGTTGCCCATGTCTCAGGGTCGAGGAGCCGCACCCGGTCGTCGCCCAGCTCTGCCACGGCGACGATATCATCCAGCGGGGAGACAACCACGCCCACCGGGCGATCCCCCGTTGGCACCGTTCGCATAACCTGGCGCGATGCGATGTCGATCACCGAAAGTGTATCCGAGCCCTGGTTGGTGACGCAGGCCCACGAGCCGTCCGGTGAGATAGCGACGCTGCGCGGGTCGACTCCGACGGCGAGTTCCGCCACCGCGCTCTGAGTGGTGGCGTCGACGAAGGTCACGGAGTTGGAGTCGGGGTTGACGACTAGCAGGGTGCTTCCGTCGGGAGTGATGGCGACGGCACTGCTGGCATATGTGGGGCTGGCGGGCTCCACCTGGCCCAGCGAAAGCGGAGCCAGTGCCCACAGCACCAGCAGGACCAAAGAAGCGCCACACAACGCGAGGATGGTGTGACGCACCCTGTTGACAGCCAGGCGGCTGGGTGGGTGGCGGGAGGCTACCTCTGACCGTTCTGCTGCAGACATCGCTGCCCCTTTCCCCTGGCCCGTGGCCAAGTTGACGAAGAAGACGGTCGCGAGAGCATGTCCCAGACCCTGCTCGGGGGTTCCGCTTGCGGACATAAACGCAGGTTGCGATGGAAGTATAGCGCCGCCTCGTTGGCAGTCAAAAGCAGCAGACTGGGGCAGTCCGTACGGCCCACGCGTCAGGGCCGCGGGAGTCCCACCCCATGGGCATGGCGTTCAGTCCCGCTGTGGCTGTTTGCCCTCGCCCAGCACCTCGCGCACGGTGTATATGGGCTTGCCTTGCGCCTCGTAGTAGGTGCGCACCACCAGCTCCCCGAGCAGGCCCATGCTCACCAGCTGCACGCCAACCAGCATCAGCAGCACGGCCAGCAGCATCAGTGGGCGGCTGCCAATCTCCTGTCCCAGCACCAGCTTGACGTAGGTCAGGTAATGGCCTAGCAATGCGCCAACACCAAAGCTCAGCGCGCCCAAGCCGCCAAAGATCTGGATCGGCCGCGTGGAATAGCTCAGCAGAAAGCGCACCGTGATCAGGTCGAGGATCACGCGGATGGTCCGCGAGATGCCGTACTTGGACGATCCAAAGCGCCGCGGGTGGTGTTGAACCGGGATCTCCGCCACCTCGACGCCCATCCAGCTGCTCAGGGCCGGGATGAAGCGGTGCAGCTCGCCGTATAGCTGCACGCCTTTGACCACTTCCCTGCGGTAGGCCTTGAGCGAGCAACCATAGTCGTGCAGGTGCACTCCGGTCACGGTAGAGATCAGCCAGTTGGCGATCATGGACGGCAGTCGACGGGTCAGGAAGGCGTCCTTGCGCTCGACGCGCCAACCGCTGACCACATCATAGCCCTCGGCCATCTTGTCTAGCAACAGCGGGATGTCGGCGGGGTCGTTCTGCAGATCGGCGTCCATGGTGATGACTACATCACCTTGCGCCAGGTCAAAGCCCGCGGCAAAAGCGGCGGTTTGGCCGAAATTGCGGCGAAAGCGGATCACTTTGAGTGACGTGTCTTGCTCGTGCAGTTCCTTGAGGATGGCGAAGCTGTCGTCTCGGCTGCCATCGTCGATGGCGATGATCTCATAGTCCACAGCCGTGCGATCAAGCGCTGCCTTGAGCTGCTCGTACAGCGGGCGCAGGTTCTGCGCCTCGTTGTAAACCGGGATGATGAGCGAAAGATCCATGGCTTGGCCTCTCTAGGAGGAGTTCAGTCCCGTGTCTGGCGCAGGCCGCGCAGGCCCTGCCATGCATACACCCCGGCTCCGATGACGCCAGGCACGAGGTTGACGAAAGCATAGACGATCAGCGATAGGCTCAGGGCCAGGTGTGCGGGCACGCCAGCTTGGCCGAACAGGTACACGTAGCCGCCCTCGCGCACGCCCAGCCCGCTGAGCGAGACGGGCAGCACCAGCAGGAAGGAGATGATGGGCACGAACAGCAAGTAGTACCATAGCGAGAGCTTTATGCCCAGCGACCGCGCGATCAGCACGTTCATGGCGATGAGCAGCGCATTCAAGCCCAGCGAGACGCCCAGCGCGCTCGCGATGGCACGACCGCCGCAGGCCGCAACCACCTCGTAGCCGCTGCGCAGCAGATCGACCTTCTCCAACCAGCGCCACAGCCCCAATCGCTGCAGCCAGCTGCGCTGCAGCACGAACACCGAGCCGCCCCAGCCTGCCACACACAGCAGCACGATGGCTGCAGCAATCTGCGAGCTGACCAATGGGTAGCTAAAGGCCAGTGCCACCAGCGCGATCAGAAACAATACCAGCAGACCACTGGCGCGGTCCAGCAACACGGTGCCCACGGCCGCAGCGGGACGCTTGCTCTCCTGCGCCAGCTCGTATACGCGCACCACATCGCCGCCCACGCCGGTGGGGAGAAAGTTGTTGAAGAAGGTGCCGACAAAGTACAGTGCCGTTAATCGGCCCAGCGAAGGCTGCATGTCGAGTGCCTTGAGCAGAACCTGCCAGCGGTAGGCCCGCACCACGATGCCGGCCAGCGATAGCGCCAGCGCTGCGGCCAGGTACGGCCCATGCGCCTGGCGCACGGCCTGCCACACCTGCGGCCAGCCCACCTGGCGCAGCACGAAAGCCAGCAGGCCCAGGCTCAGGACGATGCGCACCCACGAGCCCAGTGCTGGCTTCGATCGCTTCGCTGCAGTCATCGAACCCGGCCCCGGTGGGGGCAAGGCTTGCTCACTCAAGCGTCTCGTCCTTCTGTGCGCGCGTCTTTCGTAGCCACTTGCGCCTGGCGCGACACCCCGCCGCAGCGATGGCGGGACGTGGCCCCGCCCAGAAAATGGGGGGATGCGGCTCCGCCGCAGTGATGGCGGGACATGGAATCGCGCACTACGAGCATAGTGTTTGTAGGAGGCGATCACCTGTCCTGCCGTTTTGGGGCAGGATCATCGCCGTCCTGCCGCTGTTAGCAGGATCATCGCAATTGCCTAGCGCTGCCCGGCCACAGGGCACACCTGGCCCCTACCTGGCTCCCAGCAGAACATCCCACACGGGATCGGCGTCAGCATAGTCGTACACGCCGCAAAAGTGCTGCGTGCTGCCGTCCTCCCTCTCGACCGCGCCGTACGCGTACTGCCACAGCAGATAGCCATCGATGCCGGTCGCCGCAAGCCGCTTGAGGTCGCCAGCGATGGCGGTGGCCCGTTCATCCAGCATCGCCTGTGACAGCAGCCGGCAATCCTCGTCCATGCCGCGCCGGTACACCTCGCCAAAGTAGATCGGCTTGCCCAACTCGTGGGCCATGGCCCGTTCCTGCTCGCGCTCTCCCTGATCCAGCTTGCCCGCCTGGCCGTGTACGCTCACCAGGTCGATGGTCGGCAGGGCGTGGATGCGGCGGAATGTCTCGACTGCCCGTGACTCAAAGCCAGCGTGCTGCGTGCCCGCGGCAACGAGGTGGTTGGGGTCCAGCGTCTTGATCTCCTGCGAGGTCACCTGTGCCCAGTTGTAGAGAGCCTCCCAGCACGCGCGGTCGGCATCCTGGGCCGGGCAGGTCGGCTCGTTCATCAACTCCCACATCAGGATCTCAGGCCGCTCGGCAAAGCGCGGCACAATGTTGTGAATGTGCGGCAGGCCTTTGGTCTTGAACTCTTCCTTGAACCAGAAGCCGTCGGTGCGCCCGAAAAAGTCCTGCAGCGTCAGGATAAAGCGCACGCCGTACTGGCTGCCCAGGTCGAGCATCGCCTCCACGCGATCCAGGTCGCACCACGGCTCGGCCCACACCCGGATCACCTGTACCCCGCGCGCGGCCAGCGTGGCGATGACCCCCTCCATGCACTCCGCGGGGAAGAAGGGGCTGGCCAAGTACGAGACGTTGGCTCCTACAAAGGTGTAGGGTTGGCCGTTGAGCTGCAGTGCCTCGCCCGTGCGAGTGACGAATCCGGAGGATGCCCTTGCCGCCGCCACAAGCAGGGCCGGGCCAAACAGCGCCTGCTGCTCCGCTTGTCCACCTGCCATGGCGGACGGCACGCCGGCAGGTAGGTACAGATGGTGAGCCTGGCGCACCAGCGGCAGGTACAGCCGCACCACGCTGAACCATGACTTTGCTCGCCCCACGGGAAGGGTGAGGCCGATGGCCAGCGCCACCACCAGCAGCCCAGCAAGGGCCGCAATTCGGTTTGAGGGAGCGTTGAAGCGGTCTCTCATAGTCCTTCCTTGGTGATTGTAGAGCAGGAGCACAGCGCCGCCAAATGTGCAGGCGCTGTCCGATCGCGGCATTTTGTCTACATAACGACGAATGTGGACGGTAGGCGTAAGCGAGGAGGGTGCCTCGAAACCTTCGGACAAGGTGCGCTGGCTACTCCACGGTGAGGGTGGTGTTCAGGATGATTCGGTTGTCGGGCCAGGGCTCGCCCTTGTCATTGATCGCGTCCAGGCGGGTCATGGTCTCGGCATCGTACATGCCCACACCGATACGGTAGACACCGCTTGGTGTCTCAGGCGGCACCTGGATGTCAAAGGCGTCGCCCACATACTCGCCCACCAGCCAGCTCGTCGTTGGGCATTCGCCGTTGCAGGGCGCACTGTCGTGCTGGGCCCAGATGCGATCCTCGCTGTCCAACAGGTGGGCGAACACGCTGTAGCTGATGCGCATGCGCGCTCGTGAGCGCCAGAAAAGCGTCAGCCGCACGCTGCTGCCGGCAGAGACCCGATCGCTGGGCAGGTCGTAGCCCACGAGCGTCGCCGTGTCGATGATGTCGGCCCGCTGGCGGTAAGGGGTTGTTGGCCGCGCAAAGACGTGCTCGCGGCCCTGCACGTTCACCCCAGCGATGGCAATGCCGCGCGCGATGACCTTGTCGTCGTCGCTGTCCAGCAGGTTGACTACGAGCTGAAAACGGCCCGAAGGCATTGCAGCGTCGATCAGCCAATCGATCCGCATGTGCACGATCTCGTTGGGCTGCCACCGGCTGGTACTGTACGCTGCGTTGGGCAGGGCAAAGGTGCCAGCCCACCAAGCCTTCTCCCGGTCGTCCTGCAGCTCCAGCACCAGCGTATAGTCCTGATCAATTTTGTGCAACGCCTGCCAGTACAGGCTGAGCCGCAGCGTGGCCCCTGCTCTCACGTCCTCGGTGGGCAGACCGTAGCCGATCAATTGCAGGTTGCGCCCAAAGACGTGGCTGACACGCTGCGGGATATCCACCTCATCGATGCTCCGCGGCACGCTGGGCGGGCTGATGGTGATCTCCGCCAGGCGCTTCTCAGTGCCCAGCGAGGATCCAGCGGAATCGCGCACCTGCAGCCCGCTCAGGCTCTCGGTGTCGTAGACAGCTAGTTGTAGCTGATAGAGACCGGGCGGAATGCCCGCAGGCACGTGCAGCAGGTATCTCGACATCACCTGCTGGCCAGCGCTCCACGCCGACGTGCCCATCTGAGCGGCGTCGAGCAGCCAGGCATCCTGCTGCGCCCAGGTATGGTCCTGCTCGTCGAGCAGGCGGACTGAAACGGCATAGTTGGCCGCTGGCTGTTGCTGGGCCTGCCAGTACAAGGTCACGCCTAGCCCCTGCCCGTACTCGACGGCATTCTCAGTCAGTTCGTAGCGCTTGAGGCGCAGCTGCCCTTCAAAGTCAGTGTTGATCTCACCCCCAACCGGCGCTTGCACAAAGGCCGCCGGCTCTGGCAACGAGTAGCGCGACACCGTGGCGTGGGGAAAGACCTCCTTGTCCAGCAGCAGAGCGTGCGTGTCGAGTTGGAACTGAGCCCAGCCCTGCGGGTCACCGCCAGAGTAGGACACATACCACACCTGCGAGTGGCGGGCGGCGATATTCATCAGCGCCGTCGAGACCTCAATCTCGGTTTCGGCATCAAAAATGGGATACACATCGGGGTACTCACGGCTCAGCGGGGATAGGGCATTCACCAGAACGGCACTGTCCGGACCGACCTGCTCGGACAGATATGCCACCAGCGACGCGTGCTCCTGGTTGGGGTAGATCCACACATAGTCAATGCCACGCACCTGCAGCACTGTCTCCGGTTGGGCGTTCGCAAAGCGCCTCGCCGCGGCGGACTGCTGCTGGACATCGCTGACGTACACCAGGGCATAGTCGCTGGTGGCCACACCCCGCTCGGTGAGGGGCTTTACCTGGCCTTGGAACAGGGGCGCAAACCCGGGCATGCCAGCTGTGGCCACGAGCAGCTCATCCACATTGTCCTTCTGATTCAGATAATCCGCAGCCAGATTCATGCCATCGCCCCAGCCCAGCGGCAGCACGCGGCGTGCGGCATCGATGCCCCCTAGCAAGGGGTTGTAGTAAGCGAGGTAGTAGGGGTGATGCCACAGCACGAACGCGCCCTGGGCCAACAGCGCCACGGCCACGATCACCCACACCACGCGGCGTTTGAAGCGCTCGGCCAGCGCGGAAAGGCCCAGCGCTGCCAGGATGTCAAGCGCCAAGATGACCGGCAGCATGTAGCGGTCGAATTTCTTGCTGGCCAGGGTCATGAGCACGGCGAACAGGAGTGCGAAGGACAGCAGGGTGCGGGTTTCAAATCCCGCCCCGTGATCACCATTCGCCTGCGGCTCTGTAGGCTCGGCTCGTCTCAGCACAGACCACAGCCCAGCGATGGGCAGGGCCAGCAGGCCCAGCCAGACCAGCGGTGTGGTGCGAAAGCCCAGCGCCAGCGGGTAGAAAAGCGGTCCAGCGTCGGCTACCTGCTGGCCCAGGAAAAAGTCGGCGCTCTCGCTGGGGACGGCAGCATAGCCGAATGCCGTTTGCAGCACGCCGCCGATGGTACGAACCGGAGCGGCCCAAACCGCCGGCCATAGCAGCACTACTGCCAAACCTGCGCCCAGGCACCACAACGCAAACTGGCGTATGGCCTCCTTCATCGGTCGCTGGCGGGTGAAGGCAAAGGCCAGCACGACGAGTGCGCCAAAGGGGGCCAGAAACAGCGAATAGGACTTGGTTAAGAAGGCTAGCCCGCCCGATGCGCCGGACAGCACAAGGCGCACCTGCCAACCGCGCCGCAGGCTCAGCAGCAGCAAGAGCAGTGACAGCATCATGAAGTTGGCTGTGGCGCCATCGATGTGCAACACGCGGGTCAGTGCCAGGTGGAAGGGATCGAGGGCTAGCAGCAGGCCGGCGAGCAGCGCACTCTTCCAGCCAAACAGGCGCCGTGCCAGGCTGTAGATGCCAGCGATGCAGGCGGCATTTAGCAGCACCAGGGGAAGCTTGGCCGCTGGCAGGAACGTGCCGAGCCTGACCAGGGCCAACGCATCGCTGGGTTCCAGCGCCGCCAGCTGGCACAGCCACTGAAAGTCGTCCAGGCCTTGGCCAAGCACAAAACGCTTCACCGCGATGCCTATCGAACCGCAGATCATGGTGATCACGCCGGGATGGCCGACCAGAAAAGTACCTTGTAGATCGCCGCGCAACAGGGCCGACAGAAAATGGATCGAGCGAAAGACCCACATCGGCTCGTCCCAGGTGATGTATGTGTTAACCGCCCACAGACGCGGAAGGGCCGCGAGCAGAAACATCAAGAGGGCCATGTGGGGTTGCCCATCGCGTGGGCGGGCCAGCGTCGGGCGTTGCTGCTTTTGTGTCGACATGCGAAGTGGCTACGCCTCCCAGCAGAGTCAGCACATTATAGGCAAGGACAGCTCTTTTGCCCAAAGCGCCTGCTGTGCAGGCCAGGGTTCCAGTGGCTGCAGCGCGAGGGTGATTGGCCAATGGTAGGAGAGTGGTCCTATACTGGTGGCCAATAGGCGAATTGGCCACGTCACCCTTGCGCACAGCGCTGTCCTGTGCGATACTCTTATCGGCTGGTGCGCGGTGAGGCGAGAAACCGCGTTGCGGCTGCGCGCGTATAGTAAGCAACGTGGGAAGGAGGGTGAGCATGAGGGCAACGTATATCGTTTTTGGATGTCTGTTGTGTGCTGTTAGCCTGTCGGGATGCTGTGGGTCCCTGCTGCCGAGCCGCATCATCGGCTCGGGCACCGTCGTGACTCAGGACTATGACCTGGACGGCTTTGACCAGGTGGAGGTTCAGGATGGCTTTCAGGCCGAAATCAGCGCGGGCGACACGTTTGCCGTGCGTCTGGAAGTCGACCAGAACCTGGTCGATCACGTTGACGTTCTGAAGGTGGGCAGTACCCTGACCATCCGGCTCAAACCTCTGAGCTCGTACTCGCTGGTGAACGTCACCCGCCGGGCTGAGGTGAGCATGCCGCGCTTGCTGGGGATCGAGTCCAGCGGCGGGAGCCAGGTCGAGATCCATGGTTTTCGCTCCAACGAGGACCTCAGCGCCGAAGTGTCGGGCGGCGGGCGCCTGAGCGGCGACATTGAAGCTGGCGAACTGGAGTTCGTTTGTTCGGGCGGCAGTGATCTGACCCTGGATGGGGCTGGGGATGGCTTGGGTCTTGAGGCAT
>Ga0180438_10011752_pt1 | contig 10521 bp, 7 predicted proteins | sample SS_ome_12_FD_132455 | JGI IMG/M metagenome (GOLD analysis project Ga0180438, IMG submission 132455) | Hypersaline lake sediment archaeal communities from the Salton Sea, California, USA - SS_3_D_2 metaG | ecosystem: Environmental > Aquatic > Non-marine Saline and Alkaline > Hypersaline >... | reverse complement strand
GGTGTGGCCAGTTACGCCATGGACCATATGCTGCAGTCGCTCAGAGACAAGTACGGCGACATCGAAGATTGTGACGTCTATATCGATTCTGTAAGGGACGACATACTCGCGAACCTCGACCAGATAATCGGGTCACAGAAGGAGCCCGAGTCGCCTTTCTCGTTCATGATGCGCCCGACCCCCGACCCCACCGAGAGGTATAGGGTCAACCTGATAGTGGATAACAGCAAGCTGGAGGGGGCGCCGGTGGTCATCGAGATGAACCCGACCCACAACCGCCTCTTCGGCACCACGGAGAAAGAAGCCAGGTTCGGCGCCCTGGTCACCAACTATACCATGATAAGATCGGGTAGCGCCCACGATGCCAACGGCGGGTTCCTCGTGATCCCCGTCGAGGATCTGGCCCGTAACCCAGGGAGCTACGAGACGCTGAAGAGGACCATTGTCAACAAGAAGCTTGAGATAGAGGAGCTAGCCGAGAGGCTGGGTTACGTTACCACCAAGAGCCTACGGCCTGAGCCCATACCCTTCGACGCCAAGGTCATCCTAGTCGGGGACTCCCGGATCTACTATATGCTGTACCAGCTGGACCCGGAGTTCAAGAAGATCTTCAAGGTGAAGGCCGAGTTCGACACCACCATGGATCGGGACGAAGAGAACGTCCAGCAGTACGCCAAGTTCATGTGCACCCTCTGCAACAAGGAGGGGCTCAAGCACCTCGACTCGTCGGGCATCGCCGCCGTCGTCGAGTACAGCAGCAGGCTAGCGTCGGACCGGGAGAAGCTGAGCACACAGTTCGCCGAGGTCAGCGACATAATCAGGGAGGCCAACTATTATGCGCAGGAAGTCGGCAGCGACATCATCTCCGAGGACCACGTGATGCAGGCCGTGGAGGCCAAGGTGTACAGGAGCAACCTCATCGAGGAGAAGCTGGAGGAGATGATCGAGCGCGGCACGATCCTCGTGGACACGGACGGGGAGAAGGTGGGGCAGGTCAACGGCCTCGCCGTCATGGGGATAGGGGACTACATGTTCGGGAAGCCCAGCAGGATCACCGCGAGCGTCGGCGTCGGCAAGGAGGGCATCATAGACATCGAGAGGCAGGCGGAGATGGGCGGCCCCACCCACACCAAGGGTGTCCACATACTGACGGGGTTCCTCACGAACCGTTACGCCAAGAAGCACCCCCTAAGCGTCGCGGCGAGGCTCACCTTCGAGCAGAACTACAGCGGAGTCGAGGGGGACAGCGCGTCAAGCACGGAGACCTACAGCCTGATGAGCGTCCTCAGCGGGGTCCCCGTAAAGCAGGGCATCGCAGTCACCGGGTCCGTGAACCAGAAGGGGGAGGTACAGGCCATCGGCGGGGTCAACCAGAAGATCGAGGGCTTCTACGAGCTGTGCAAGTTCCGGGGGCTGGACGGCAGCCACGGCGTCGTCATCCCGGAGAGCAACGTGAAGAACCTCATGCTCAAGGAGGAGGTCGTGGAGGCCATCAAGGGGGGCAAGTTCCACGTCTACCCGGTGAAGACCATCGACGAGGGCATTGAGGCGCTCACGGGGGTGCCGGCCGGGGAGCTTGGAGATGACGGCGCCTACCCGGAGGGCACAGTCAATTATCTAGCCCAGAAGAGGCTCGACGAGCTAGCCGAGATATCCAAGGAGTACCTCCGGTAGCTAACCTTTTTTACAGGCTATCCAATTCTATCAAGATCGGTCATGTCGGAGGATATCTACGACGTCATAGTAGTTGGGGGAGGCCCAGCTGGGCTCACCGCCGCCCTGTACACGGCCCGCCATGACCTGAACACGCTGGTTCTGGAAGGCAGGAAGATAGGGGGTAAGGCGCTGGAGGCGCACTGGGTGGACAACTACCCCGGGTTCCCAGAAGGAATCAGCGGCCAGGACCTCATGGAGAACATGATCCAGCAGGCGGTGAGGTTTGGCGCAGAGATCAGGAACGAGACCGTGGTGGGCCTAAGCGACTTGGGTGAGCTGAAGATGATCACTACGAGGATGGGCTTCTACCAAGCGAAGTCGGTGGTCGTCGCCACGGGGGTGAGCAGGAAGACGCTGAGCGTGCCCGGAGAGAACGAGTACAAGGGCCGCGGCGTGAGCTACTGCGGCGTCTGCGACGGCCCCTTCTTCAGGGACAAGACGGTCGCCGTCGTCGGTGGGGGCCACGAGGCGGTCCACGACATAGAGATGCTTTCCGAGACGGCCGACAAGGTCTACGCCATACCCGGCAGGAAGGGTTACAGCGAGGACTTCCCAGAGTTAGCCTCATTGAGGGAGAACCCGAGTGTCGAGTTCATCACCGGGGCCGACGTAAAGGAGATAGGTGGATCGGACTTCGTCGAGTATGTTACGCTGGAGGGCTCGATTAAGGGGCGGTTGAATCTGGACGGTGTGTTCATCATACTGGAGCAGGTCCCGACCGTCGGCATACTGGGTGAGGCGGGGGTAAGCACCGATGGGGGGGGATGCATCATGGTGGACAATGACATGGAGACCAACATAGAGGGGCTGTTCGCCGCCGGGGACTGCACGTGTGAGGGGATGCAGATAGTCACGGCGGCTGGGATGGGGGCCAGGGCGGCGCTCTCCGCCATGAAGCACGTCAAGTCCTTGGGGTAGGGCTTTTCTTCTGTGTTGGGTTGGGTGGCCGTCGCTCCGGTTTGGTTCGTTGTTTCTTTGTGGCTCTCTCTGTGTTTGGTTGTTGGTTGTGGCGGTGGGATGGGTTTTCTATTGGTTGTTTACTGTTCATGTTTTTTCGCAAGTTTGCTTTTTCCTTGTAACTGGTTACTTGTTACAAGCGTTTTTCCGCGGGGCCGCCACACGTGTTTTTTATTTAAAGTTAGCTAATTTTGTCTGGTAAGGTGTATGCCGTGTGGTTCATCTATTCTATATGTATGTTGGCGTGAGGCGCCGGGGGTCGGGGTGGGTGTCTCGGGTCCTGTCTTTAGATACATTTTTGGGTGTGTGAGCCCATATCGTCGGGACTGATATGGAAGACCTGATCAAGGCCATACATGCGAGGGAGATACTGGATAGTCGGGGCAACCCCACCGTTGAGGTCGAGGTCGTCACCGAGAACGGCTTCTTCGGCAGGGCGGCGATCCCCAGCGGCGCCTCCACGGGCATCTACGAGGCCGTGGAGCTGAGGGACGGCGGAGAACGGTACCACGGCAAGGGCGTTACCAGGGCCGTGGCGGCGGTCGAGGGAGAGATAGCGGCTAAGCTAGTCGGGTTCCCGGTGACGGAGCAGCGGAGGCTCGACGAGGAGATGATCCGGTTGGACGGCACCGAGAACAAGGGCAGGCTCGGGGGAAACGCCATCCTCGGAGTCTCTGTGGCGTGCGCCAAGGCGGCGGCGGCGTCCAGAGGCGTGAAGCTCTACGAGTACGTAGACCCGGATGCGGGCCTGCTTCCCGTGCCTTTCTTCAACGTTATAAACGGCGGCAAGCACGCGGGCAACCAGCTGGACTTCCAGGAGTTCATGGTGGCCCCAACAGGCGCCGAGAGCTTCAGGGAGGCCCTGCGGATGGGCGCCGAGATATACCAGACCCTCAAGGCGAGGCTACTCGAAGGCTACGGGAAGAACGCCATAAACGTGGGCGACGAGGGCGGGTTCAGCCCGCCCATGAAGAGCCCCGAGGAGGCGCTGGAAGCCGTCACTGCCTCGGCAGAGGAGCTGGGGTACGGCGGCGCAACCACGATGGCTATGGACGTGGCGGCTAGCAGCTTCTACAAGGACGGAGTATACAGCTACATGGGGAAGAACCTGTCCAGGGGGGAGCTCATCGACGTCTACAGGGAGCTGGTCTCTAAGTACCCTGTATCCAGCATCGAGGACCCGCTGGAGGAGGAGGACTTCGAGGGCTTCGCTGAGATGACCCGGGCGCTGCCCATACAGATCGTGGGGGATGACCTGTTCGTCACCAACGTCAAGCGGCTAAGGAAGGGCATAGAGATGGGGGCATGCAACAGCCTCCTCTGGAAGGTGAACCAGATCGGCAGCCTCACCGAGGCCAGGGACGCTGCGAGGCTAGCCATGAAAAGCGGCTACACGGTCATGGCCAGCCACCGCAGCGGAGAGACCGAGGACCCGTTCGTCGCCGACCTCAGCGTCGGCATAGGGTGCGGCCAGATTAAATCTGGGGCGCCGTGCCGAGGCGAGAGGACAGCGAAGTACAACCAGCTTCTCCGAATCGAGGAGTGGCTGGGCGACGAGGCCCGGTACCCCACCGGTCTCTTCTCCTAACTCTTTTCATCTATGAGCCCGTCCACTGATATACCAGTACGTTTAATAGAACTTTAAGGATGAACGAGGTCACCCTTGGACAGATGGCGTACCACACCCTGGGGAGGCACAGCCTCATCGACAGATCCCCCTCGGCGGACGCGTACGGTGTCATCGAGGACATTTGCGGCCTCAACGCCCAAGGCGCCCTCAACTACAACCTGAGCCTTTGGGCCAGGGTGGAGGGGATGAACAGGGGGTTCATAAGAGACTCGATCCGGTACAAGAAACTGCTCAGGTCCTGGTTCATGAGGAACACGGTCCACACCATGACGACGGTTCACGCGTTCGTCGCCCGTCCCGCGCTGCGGGAGAGCTTGGTGCAGGAGTGGAACAGGTGGACAGTCAGGACGGGCTCCAAGGAGAGCCCCGACTCGTGGAACGCCCACTACAAGCAGGTTCTCGCCGCGCTGGAGGATGGTCCTCTGTCGATGAGTGAGCTTCTCGACAGGTACAGCCCCGCGTCAGGGAACCCGAGGCGGGTTCTGAGCCGGGTGGTGAGGGAGATGAGCCTGAAGGGATTGGTGTGTAACGGGGAGCCCCGGGGGCCGTGGTACCATGACACGGAGCAGACCTATGCAGACGTGAAACGTTGGATGCCGGGCATGACTGAGGCCGAGGAAAAAGGGGCGCAGGAAGCCCTTATGATGGACTATCTACGAGGGTACGGCCCGGCGAGGGAGCAGGACTACGCCTACTGGGCGGGGTTGAAGGTCTCGGCCGCGAGGAAGGTGTTGAAGAGGATAGAGCCCGGGTTGGCGGCGGTGGGAGCCGCCGGGCAGAAAGGTAAGCTGTACCTCCCAGCGGACAACCTCCCCGACTTGGTACAGACGGAGGAGGTCCCCTTGGTGAGGCTGCTCCCCAAGTTCGACGCCCTCATGATGGGGCACCGGGAAAAGGCTAGGTTCATGGATGAACCAACGAGGAAACGCGTATTCCTGCCCACCGCCGAGGTGTCGGCGACGGTGCTCGTTGACGGCAGAGTGGAGGGCGTCTGGAATCTGAAAAAGGAGGGAGAAGCGTGGAGCCTCGGCGTCGAGCTCTTCAAAGAGCTAGACGAGGAACACGTGGACCTGCTTTACAGCGAGATCCAGGGTATGATGGAGTTCACCGGATTCGAGGTAACGGAAGAGGTCTCACTAGCCAGGCTTCCCCGTGAGTAGTTAGGTTTAAAGAGTCCTCGAGGGTACCTGATTCTGGTTTACGTGAGCGACGCCGAGAGGTTTCACGACCTCATGTTCGAGGTGAGCAACGAGGACCGTGTCAACATACTCAGGGAGCTCAGGGAGGAGCGCTCCACGTACAGCGACCTGTCACGGAAGCTGGATATAACGACACAGGAGGTGAGCCGCCACCTCTCAAGGCTCACGGAGAACGGTCTGACGACGAGGAGGATCGACGGCCTCCTAGAGCTCACGCCCTACGGGGGGCTCGTGCTCAGGCAGCTCAACGCCGTGGAGTTCACGTCGAAGCACCGGGAATACCTGATCGATCACGTTTTGAACGGCCTGCCGGACAAGCTCGTCTCAAGGATGGGGGAGCTCAGGGGCTGCACCCTAAACCTCGACGTGATGGTCTCCATTCACAGGGTCCAGAAGATACTGCAGGAGGCCGAGGAGTACGTCTGGGACCTCAACCTTCCCTACATAGCTAGCGCGTTCCCCTACATAAAGGGCATATTCGAGAGGGGGGTAGAGGGCCGGTTCCTCCACGGCCAAGAGCTGGAGCTGCCTGACGAGATGCGAGGCGAGAGGGAGCGCGTGTTCAGCGATGGCGAGATCAGGAGCCTAAAAGCCACTGGGCTCTACAAGGAGAGGCTCGTCGAGGCCGGGCTCATCATATACATGTCTGAGAAGGAGCTGGCCCTCCTTTGTTTCCCCGACGCCGAGGGGAGGTTCGATTACATGGGCTTCACATCGACTGATCGAGGGGCGTTGAATTGGTGCAGAGACGTGTTCCTCCACTACTGGGGTCAAGGAAAAGACGTCAAGTAAAACCCCGCACCCGCTTAAAGTAGTTCTTATCTCTAGGCTACACCTTGATCAATGTATGAGCCTCAACTCTCAGGTCGCCACGGTACTCTACGAGATCAGCGAGATACTCACCATCAAGGGGGACAGGTTCAGGAGCCGCGCCTACAGCATGGCCTCCCAACGTGTCACGTCCCTCACCGAGGACATCAGGGAAGTAGCCGAGCGCGGCGAACTCGAGCAGATCCCGGGCGTCGGCGAGAGCATAGCCCAGACCATTGAGGAGTACCTGGACACCGGCGAGTCCACTGTGCTCCAGGAGCTCAGGGAGAGCCTGCCCCAGGGCGTCCCCGAGATGATCACGCTGGAGGGGGTGGGCCCCAAGATCGCCATGAGGCTCCACAGGGAGCTGGGCGTCGTGGGCATCAAGACCCTCGAGGAGGCCGCGAAGCAGCACAGGATCAGAGAGCTCAAGGGCTTCGGAGCCAAGAAGGAGGAGAACATACTCAAGGCGATAGAGGAGCGTAGGAGCCGCAGCACCAGGTTCCTGCTGGGCGAGGTGCTCCCCGTGATACAGGGGATGCTCACGTACATGGGGGACTGCCCGGCCGTGCGGAGGGTAGAGATGGCCGGCTCGGCGCGCCGCCGCAAGGAGACCGTCGGCGACCTGGACGTGCTGGTCTCGTCCACGGAGCCGGAGAAGGTGACCGCCCACTTCGTGTCCATGCCGCCCATAGAGAGGGTGCTGGCGCAGGGACCCACCAAGAGCACCGTGGTGCTGGAGAGCATGCTCCAGGTAGACCTCAGGGTAATACAGCCCGGGAGCTACGGCGCAGCCCTCCAGTACTTTACCGGCAGCAAGGAGCACAACGTGAAGCTGCGCACCATCGGCGTCAAGGCGGGGTACAAGCTCAACGAGTACGGGCTGTTCAGGAGGGACAACGACGAGCTCGTCGCCGCCGAGGACGAGGCCCGCATCTACGAGGCTCTGGGAATGCGGTGGATTCCGCCGGAGCTCAGGGAGAACACCGGCGAGATAGAGGCCGCCATGGAGGACAGGCTGCCGGACCTCGTTACCCTCGACGATGTGAGGGGCGACCTCCACGTGCACACGGAGTGGAGCGACGGCCACGCTTCTATAGAGGAGATGGCGGCCAAGGCCGCTGAGATGGGGTTCGAGTACATCGCAGTCACGGACCACACCAGGGCCCTGGGAATCGCCAAAGGCCTTGACGACGAACGGCTCATGGAGCAGATGGCTGAGGTTAGGCGGGTGGACGAGGAGCACCCTGAGATACGGGTGCTTGCTGGCACGGAGTGCGACATCCTCCGGGACGGGCGGCTGGACATCTCGGACGAGGTGCTCGCGGAGCTTGACTGGGTGGTTGCCGCCATCCACAGCGGCTTCAAGACGGAGGAGCAGGCCATGACGAACAGGGTCATCGAGGCGATACGGAACGAGCACGTGGACACCTTGGCCCATCCCACGGGGCGGCTTATACAGCGCCGCAGCCCCTACGCGCTGGACCTTGACGCGGTTTTCGAGGCCGCCGCCGAGCGGGGCGTCATGATGGAGATTAACTGCTACCCCGAGAGGCTGGACCTGAGCGACGTGGACAGCAGGCGGGCCAAGGAGCACGGGGTCATGATGACGCTGGGCACAGACGCGCACACGCCGTCCGAGCTGGAGTTCCTGCCCCTGGGGGTAGCCGTGGCCAGACGAGGCTGGCTAGAGGCAGGGGACGTCGCCAACACGCTGAGCGTAGACGAGCTTCTCAAGTGAGTTGCTAAAGCTGGATGAGGTTCGCGCCCCACGTTAGGCCGCCGCCGAACCCGACGGTGACCACAAGGTCGCCTTTCTCGACCTTGCCCAGCTGCACTGCCTCGTGGAAGGCAACAGGTATGCTGGCCCCGGCCATGTTGCCGTACTTGTGTAGGTTCGTGTATGCGCGCTCCATGGGGAGGCCGAGCTTCTCCATCCCCGTCTTTATGATGTTGATGTTGGCCTGGTGGGGGACTACCATGTCTACGTCTTCCAGGGCGTAGCCGTACCTGTCTAGGACGCCCATGACGGCCTCTGGGAACGCGTCTATCGCGAAGTCCCAGACCGCCCTGCCGTCCATGTGGAAGTAATGCTTGGCGTCGTCTATTAGCTCGTGGGTAATGGGTTGCCTGGTTCCCCCTGCGGGTACCTCGATGACTGAGGCGCCGCCGCCGTCTGCCCTGAGCCAACTGCCTATGACGCCGCCTTCCTCTGCTTTCTGGAGAACAACAGCTCCGGCGCCGTCCCCGAAGTAGACGCACGTGGTCCTGTCCTTCCAGTTGAGTATCCTGCTGTAAAGCTCGGAGGCGGCAACGAGCACGTTGTCGAAATGGGGGTCCACAGCGTACCGTGCGCCCACGTCGAGGGCGTGGACGAAGCCGCTGCACACAGCCATCACGTCGAAGGCGCCGGCGTTCACGGCGCCCAGCTTGTGCTGGACGATGGCCGCCGTGCTGCTCATGTGCACGTCCGGGCTGCTCGTCGCTAGCACCACCAGGTCCAGTTCCTCGGGCTCCACTCCCGCCCCTTTAAGCGCGGGAGTCGCGGCCTTCACCGCTAGGTCGCTTGTGCAGTCTTCATCGTCCGCGATCCTCCGCTCTCTGATGCCTGTCTTCGTGGTTATCCACTCGTCGCTGGTCTCCACTATCTTGGCCCAGTCGTCGTTGGTCATGACGTTCTGTGGCACGTAGCTGCCTATTCCTTTGACGCCTGCCCTCATGGCTCTTCACTTCCAACCTTATAGCCCATGTCGAAGGCTTTCAGGTTTACCTCTATGGTTCTGCTGGGTACCTTCTCGGCTATGACGCGTCTGAGCGTGTCCAGGCCGATGGGGATCTTGGTCTTGGCCGCCGTGAAGCCTATCATTATACTGTTTAGGACCCTCATGTTGCCGATCTTCTCGGTGAGGGCGTGGCCGTCCAGCCATATGCTTCTCGCCCCGCGTTCATCGAAGACTTTTTTCTGCTCCTCGATGTCCGGGTATCTCAGCATGCCGTTCTTCACGGTCACCGGGTACACCGGGTTGCTGTTCACTATTGCTACGCCGTCACGCTTGAGCATGTGGGCCCATCGGGAAGCCTCAAGGGGCTCGAAGCCCAGGACGACGTCGGCCGTCCCCGTGTGGAGGATGGCGCTGCTGACCTGTTCCCCTATCTTTATCTGGCTGTGGACGCTGCCACCCCGCTGGGCCAGACCAGTCGCGTCGCTGCTTCTGATCCTCAAGCCTTCGGCGAGGGCCGCCTCGGCTATCATGGTTCCTGCGGAGACCACTCCCTGGCCCCCTATCCCCGTTATTATGATGTTGAATGCCATCATTGTTTCACCTCTATCGCTTTTGAAGGACACACCTGGGCGCACACCCCGCACCCGATGCACTGTTCACTGTTGATGGTTATCTTCCCGTCCACCGTGTCCAGCGCGGGGCACCCGACGCTGTTAACGCAGTAGAGGCAGCCGGTGCACCTATCTCGGTCCACGGCGTATCTCGTGAAGCTGAGCCTCTCCCCCGCCCGTCTCCTTACCCTGTTATCCTGGACGGGGCAGACCTGGCGGCTGATCACCACCCCTGGGCCCTTGTGGTTCATGGTCGCCACCAACGCGTTTATGGTCTCTTTAACGTTATAGGGGGAGACCACTTGTACGTGTTCGACGCCGCAGGCCCTCACCATATCCTCGATGCTAACCTTGGGGGCGGTTTTACCGGTGGCGTTCAGTCCCGTGTTCGGGTTGGGTTGGTGCCCCGTCATACCCGTCCAGCCATTGTCCAGTATCATGACTGTCACGTCGGCCGTGTTGTGTACGGCGTTCACGAGGGGCTGGATGCCGTTGTGGAAGAAGGTGCTGTCCCCGATGACCGCGACTATTGGGCCGTCCACGCCTGCGTGGCGGAGCCCCGAGGCCATGCTAATGCTCGCGCCCATGCAGACACATGTATCTATCGCACTCAACGGAGGGTTGGTGCCCTGGTTGTAGCAGCCCCTGTCACCCGTGACGGCTCCTCTGCCGCCCACGCGCCTCATGGCCTGCTTCAACGCGTAGTAGCTAGCCGCGTGGGGACAACCGGCGCACAGGTTTGGGATGCGCCTAACCAGTTCAGGTGTCTTGTACTCAGCTTCATCCAAGCTTGGGTCGTCCATCTTTAGAATGCGGGTCACGCCCACTCCGACTCGGTCGGGTGTCAGCTCGTGCTCCCTCGGGATATAACCGTC
>Ga0180438_10011751_pt1 | contig 10521 bp, 15 predicted proteins | sample SS_ome_12_FD_132455 | JGI IMG/M metagenome (GOLD analysis project Ga0180438, IMG submission 132455) | Hypersaline lake sediment archaeal communities from the Salton Sea, California, USA - SS_3_D_2 metaG | ecosystem: Environmental > Aquatic > Non-marine Saline and Alkaline > Hypersaline >... | reverse complement strand
AAATGTTGCTGGGCGTGGAATATGTGTGTCGAAATCTCTGGCACGCACATACTCCAGTACCCTACTTGAACTCCCATCTTGAAGTGTCATTGAGTACACATCCTTCATCCGAGTAGGAAAACCATATCTTGCTGTTCCATCAATTGTAGCACCAGTATAGATTTCCCTCATCTCTTCGTAGGTGTGCAAGTCGGTGACATAAGTTTGAGCCCAGTTAATCCATCTGATGATACGAGCATCAGAAACAGCACTCGATGTCCGTTTGATATTCTCTCTCACTTCATCATAAAGGTCTTCTAAATCCATTGCCATTACAAGCCACCTTTTTTCCTTGAATAATATCTATTACTACCCTCGTCCCACTTGTACTCATTACCTAACTTTGCTTCAGCTTCCTTACTCTTATCGATTGAGTAGTGACCATACCCCTTCCACAATTCACCAGTCTCAGCATTCTGTGTTGGCCAATGCCAAGTCTCATCAGGCATTGCTCCAGCCTCTAATGCTGCAGGATAATTGTACCCACTACCGTGTGGGTCGAACTCTCCCATACCTTTAATAACTTTGATGATGTAGTTTTTAGTTTCATCATAAAGCTTCTGGTCTCGAACCCTACCAATCCCACCGTTGTATGCCCATAAGCGAGTGGCTATATTATCTGGAATTTTGTAGTGCTTTAACATCTGAGGTATCCTAGTTCCCATGTACCACTCACCAACTCTCCTATTGATGTCTTCATCATACATATCATCCATTGTGAGAGATGTCTTGTTGTAAGTGTTATAATCAGCTAGAGCATCAGGCATTATCTGCATTAACCCTCTAGCTCCCTTAATAGATGTCGCAGTAGGGTTCCCAGAACTCTCTACTTGAACTTGTGCATCGTACAAATTAGGCATTGATTTTAACCCAGGTTGTGTTAGCCACAGTACAAATATACCAATCGTTATTAGTGCTGTCCAACACCAGAGTACCAACGGGGTGATATGGACAGCTACCTGCCGAGGGGGCTGCTGTTAATGTTTGTCTATCGATACATTGATAAATGTCTTTTGCCCCATCAAATACTTTTTCTGCTAATCTCCGTTTCAAACTCATTTCTAGCTCCTCTTTTAAAAGTCGAGGGGACCGAAGTCCCCCCGTCTACCGTTGTTACGTAACTTACGGGTATATCTGCAATATAACCATTGCAGCATCCCCAGATGCTGTTACATCAGTTACACCAAAACCTAGTCGAGCTTCAACTCCACCACTATCTATAATTGTACATAGACCAGCAGTGTCATCTAACTCTAAGTTAGCTCCACCAAAGGCGGTGTCATCAGCAGTTTGAAGCATACATGGACCCCAAGTTTGAAACCAACCATAAGAGTCGGCTGCGATTTCAACTAGAGGTACCCCTGCTGGGTTTTCGTCAACAGCATTATCTGCTGGACGAAGCTCCATAAATGGATTCATCATCAATGTTACACCAGTTGTACTATCAGTAGTAGCCACATCAATCTCATCATAAAGTTCGATAGCTACTATATCAGATGCCATTGCTCCATTCCACTTAATCTTCTTAATTTGGTCAACTCCACCGCTGTCAGTTAGAATCACATAACCATCTTTAAGCATGTTCTGAGTCACGTTATCCAACATATCTGCGTGAGTTACCGCTAACCATGTGTCACCAACTGCTAAAGCGGCGGTGATTGCTGGTTGGTCTGACCTTTGTGTCGCTGCTGTTAATGCACAGCAAGAAGCATCAGGTAATAGACCATTAGCGCTACCCAATAGAGATTGGTCACTTGAACAAATCTCTCCTGGTGAGCATCCTGCTGCGGCTAAGCCATAGTAAAATGTTCTCTCACCAAGTTTAAGCCTGGTACCAATCCTATGAAGCTGAGTGGTACTCGCCTCATAAATTGATTGGGCGGCTGTCTTAGTACCAACATCCGAACCCCATCTGTGTTTTACACTCATCTTTGTCTCCTGTTGTAATGGTAAGTAACTTGACTACTTACCGGGTGCGTATGACGGGTCAAGTCCGTTTCACAATCTGTTCGACTCACCTAATCTTCTATGCAAGTAGACGATTATTCAGCTATATCGAACAGTACTCCTTGCTTCCTCGCGTTTCCTAAACACAAGTTTCCAACAGTCATGGTGTGTGCAACCACATCACGAGGTTGGTTAACTATCGGTAGCCACTCACCAAGAGAGAAGTTCTCAATTGGGTCGGCTATGAACTCAAGATGGTTCGTGTTTAGTAGGTAAAGTGACCCTGACGGACAAGATGGAGACCAAGTCATTGGTCGTCCCTTATACGCTAAATCACCAAACCCTAAATCAGCCAACTTCTTATCGTTAATCATTACTCTCGCAATCTCAACGAGTTCGCTCTCGTAAAACTCGTGTACGTCTTGGGCGCAAACGATAAGGTCTGGAAATCTGGTCACTCCCTCACCGTATTTTCCGCACTCATTGAATGCTATATTCATCCTCTTGCGAAGATAAATTGATGCAGCATACGAGCTCATGTCAAAGTAGTAGTTCCTCCACCAGCTGTATGTAGCACGGTTAATTCCACCAACCGTACCAGTGGTTGGCGCTTCGGCGACTAAATTCAAGAGACCATTAATCTCATTGCTGTTGTCGCCTGTTCCGTCATTAAACAGGGACTCCTCTAACTGGTCAATCAAACTTGCTTGAAGTGTGTCAATATCACTATTGACTTTATTTATCAACTGAGCTTCACTTCTATTCTTCTGAAAATCTGCGAAGTATCTGATAATGTGCCCAGTAAGATATCTCCATGGGTATTGAGCGACCGTTAATGGGTCTGTGTCCTGTAAGGTTACGGAACCACCTTTACCAATATACTGAACTGTCTCGTTCTTTGCGTAACGAAGTGGTACCTCAATCTCGCGTCCGCCAGACTGAGTGGTAATCTTACCCTTCCTCTTAAGCAACAGCCAGAAAGGTGTAGCCTCAAAGATTTGGTCAATCACCTTTTTCTTACGCAAATACCAAGTTGTAGTGTACATGGTATTTAGGCTTTCAGTGTTTGTGTTAACTGGCATATCTCACCCCTTTTCCTATCGTTGTTTTTTGTTGCCAAATGCCTTTCTGTACGCGAGCTTTGCAGCATCCTCTTTATCCATGTCTTTATCCTGCACGGTACTTCCTGGCACTCCGCCCTTCTCAGTGATGAGTTCTTCCTCTTCCTCGGCTTTCCTACGGTCAGCATCTTCTTTCTCTTTCAGTCTTGCTGAATTTTCGAGTTTGAATTGCTTGTAGCATTGTTCAGCACCCCAAGAAGGATTTGCTTTAGCTATCTTAAAAATCTCCTTCTCGTTCTCTGCCCATGATGGTCCACCATCACTTCCGTCATACTTAGAGGCGGTCATGGCTACGTCGAGACGGGCAAAGGCTAACCCTATTTTGTCATCTAATGCCTTCTGATTTTTACCCAACTTCTCCATTGCACCTTTAAGTTTGCCATCCATGTGGCCAACCAAAAATTTCGCGACTTCTGTATTGGACGCTCTATCAAAATCTTGTCCAATCTCCAGGCCTGAACCTTCTTCACTACCACTCGCTTGAGGTGGGGTCTTACCCTTGTTCTCAAGATAGTTAAGGTAGTCTTCACCGAGAAGCTCCTTATTAGCGTCACCAAGTTGGCGTTCGAGGTTTTCTTTCGCTCCCTCTAATTCACTCAATTGTCCTTTCAACTTACCAAGCTCTGCCTGAGCATCGGCTAGTTGTTGAGCAGCATCGCCTGCTCCACCTGTTCCTCCACCATTCTGTAAGTCTTCGCTACTCATCTATTTTACCTCCGATTCATTTTCTGCTTTAGCTTCTGTTGGTTGTTCAGCTGGTTGATTTGGCTGTCTGCCTTCTCTCTTACTGAACTTCCATAGACGATACCCTCGTATCATCATTCGCCAAGCACGGTTAACATCACTACCTGTGATATCACCTTCGAACGTTGTTTCAAACTCCTTATGAGGATACACCACAATTGTAATAGTACCTTTAGGTGGGTAGTTCCCATCACGCTTATACATCTTTGGCTCATACTTGTTGCGGTCTGGGTCTAACCTCTTCCTCTTAGCTGTAGCTTCCTCTTTCTCTCTCAAACTCTCAATCGCTTTATCTGTTTTTTCAAGATTCACCTCGCACCTCCTACATTAACCTTGCGGTTTTGACGTTGTACTTCTTCTCTAACCTACGCAACTGACGTTTGGATGTTACATGTATTGGATGCTCACAGATGTCATCGTATGTGTAGGGAGTGAATGGGTTGTACTTTCCAACATCTAAATCAGTCTTCACACTCCTAGAGGATTCAACACATTGGCGACAAGATCCACCTTCAGTTAAGTCTGTCGTGTATCCGTGTATTTTACACGCAACTCCAATATGTACCCTCTTGCCCTTTATCATAACACATTCCCCATAAGTGAAGCATTCTCTGATGCGCGAGCACCCAACTGTGATGGATTGTTCATCAACCCTTGTTGTTGACCCATCCATGCTTGAGCACTCATCGGACCATTCTGAGTTTCTGGAGCTTCTGGCAACACTGCCATCGCATCCATCCACTCATACTCTCTCATCAACATCCTCATCAATGCGTCTATATTGGCTCTTGGGTTCTTACCCACTGCTTGAATCAATTGAAGAATATCCCTCTTCTTAGCTGCTTTAGTCATAGGTGTCATTGACTCTACATCTACCTTAATATCGTATTCGCCAATAATCTGTTTGTTGTTATACTCAACCCAGTATTTAGCACCATCAACACCGACAACCTGTGCGACTTGTTTCTGGTCCCACCTGTCGAATACGACTTGGTTAACTTTTCGAATTAGATTACCCAAAGCATCAGCAACTATATCTCTCCTCTCATCCATCCTGATGTCATGCGCTCTCTGAACAACATCAATCTCACGTGCTGTCCTACGTCCTGGTGGTAATTCACCCATCTGTTGTTTACTGTGACCAAGAAGTTCACGTACATCTGACCGGATTATCTCCGTCCATTGGTTGAGATCTGGTGGAATATGTGGCTGCAAAGTTGATACAATCTCTCGTGGTGGGCCCTTTACAAATACTGCTGGGCCAACTTCCTCACTCAACATCTTATCAACTTCATCCTTATCCATTCGTTGCTCTTCTATGAGAAACTTGATGAGAGCCACTCGACGATGATACATTGCTTGTGTCCTAGACTCATTTACCTCTAACTGTTGCGGCTCGATTATTTGCACATCTGACGGTCCCCAGTAATATTCAGTATCCTCATTGAAGGTGAAGTCTACGAAAGGTAACCCTTCCAGTTGGAGACGATCTTCTTGAGGTGGACGAATCCACTTGTCGTATCCTGGAACGAACGCTTTAATCTCACCACGTTTGAAATCACGAATTTCGTGTATCTCACACAAATCTACATCCTTCGCAATCTCTTTGTAGAAAGAGTTCGTCATGTGGTCTTTGTTAATCATTTCCACATGAGTTCCCTCTAACTGACTTGTGTTCCTGTATATCGGGTCATTCTTAACATCTTCCGTTGGTCTTATTACAACATGGTCAACCCACGGACACTCATCTAAAGAACGAACTCCGAAAGGAACTATAAAAAAGTCTGGCATGACTCGGACTGCCCAAGGCATACCAGGCTTGACGTTTACATTGTACTCAACACGCTCACCTTTCTTACCTAATGGTTGCACTGGCTTACGGAGTATTTCTGATAACTGTTGTTCGAGTGGACGACCTGTTGTTGATGCACCAGCAAGTGAGTCATATCCAATCTTAATGATACCTCTATTGGTGTAGTAACAGTCCATGACTGCTGTTTTAAATGCTTGTTTAATCGCTAACTCCTGAATTAGCCAGTTGTCAATAGCCTCCATTAGTTTGGCGTGTAACCCCAACCCTGGTTTGTACCGTGAAGATACAGTAACATACGGGTTGCGAAAGTAGATATTTGGTACTAGAGTACGACCCATAGCGTAAGTTAGATTGTATGGGAGAATACCGGACGCTGAGCTTTTGTAACCTGGGAAGATACCGCGACCATAGTCTCTATACGTCGACCAACGCTTTGAGCCACCGTATGTCTCCTTGTACCGCTTACCTGCTTCAATCAGTTTTACCCAATCTTCTATGTCGGCTTTGTGTGACATACTAACTCCTCATTGCTTTTGCGACATTAGATTCACCCTTTGAGTCTTTAGATGAATGAACTTCAGATGTGTATGACTTACCCTTTAGGAAGCAAATCTTAATCATCTTTCCGCCCTTCAATTTCTTGGTGCGAACCTTACCGCCATTCTTTACACACTGTAAAAAATCTTTTGGCATATATTCTCCTCTCTATTACGCTGTCCACCTTGTAATTCGACAAGGTAAGTTTGCTGTCCCAGGACAGTTTGTTGCTGTAACCTGACACACTAGGTTTAGTGATGTAGGTTTTAAAACTGTACATCTTGAAACAACATTTGATGTTTGACCTCTTGTTAAGATTGTTACTCGAGAAACTAGGTTTGCTGTGGTTTCCTTCAATGCTGTAAGTCTTGATGGAACATTGGATGTACTTTCTTTCAAGACAGTTCCTTTTGATACCAAGTTGACTGAACTTGATCTATGTGCTGTAACCCGTGATACCAAATTAGAAGTACCAGCAATTGTCGGTCCTTTAGCTGGAGCTGCTTGAGTAGTTCTTAATCTTTCATTTGTGTATATAGCAAGTGCTGCTGCTGTACCCGATAAAGAAACTGTTACATCTTGGTTTCTGATAGCAATAGGTCCGCCAAATATTGGTGCTGATACATTTGCACCATTAGCGATACCTCTTAAAGTTATTGTTTTTGATTCTCCATCTGTATCAGTCCATGTAAGAGATGCAGATGAATTGGCTGTACCAGGGGTTAGGATTACTTCATAAAGTAGGCTTATGCCACTTATGACATCTCCATCTGCCAATCCACTAGTTAAAATTCTTGGCCGTGTTGATATCATTGATACCTCCTGTTGGTAAGTTCAATAATTGAACTTACATATTATTTCCGTATTTGTTCTGCACTTGGAAAGGGTATAGGACATCAGGCCGATTAGCCCTGACCACACTATCCCTAATAGTTTCCAGTCCAAACACATTGTATTTCGCTGCTTTCTTCTTAGTCTCCATCCGTCCATACTCGCTTGGAATATACCGATTGATTTGCCAAGATAACGCATCGATGATGTCATCATGCTTACCCATTGGGAAGGTGTATAATTCCTCTTCGAGTTCTCTCATCCCTCTCTTCAAGAATATTACACCGTTCTCAAACAATGGTGATAGTCTGTTCTTGATACGTCCTTCCTTAGCAATAGTCTTCGCCTTCACACATTCTATATTATAGTACTCACCCCTCTTCGCCATCTCCTCTTTAAATCCTGCTTCTAAGTGAGCATATCTATTAGTTTCAATTCTAATTATTCGTGCGCCATCTTGCTTAGCTACATCCATACCTTCCCGGATAATCTTGGCATCACTTAATCTCTTCCTTCTATATCGTCGCACAAACACCCCTTTCTTCGTGTGCTTGCACGAGACAATGGCAGTATAGTCCTGACGCGCCTTCCCCGTAGGTGGGTCGGCCGGGTCGATGGTAACGATGGTCTGCCCCTCTTCAGGTAATTCATCCTCTTCGTAATACCTAGTCCAGTCGGGGTTAAACGCCATAAATTCCTTCGCAAGTGGCTGATTAAGATATAGAGCGGAGAACATATATTCTCCCATTGCCTTCCGAATATTGTCCAACCGTTTGAGAGAGAACCTCTTGTATCGTGGTGAACCATCTTCCTTATAAGCTGTCCTATCATATTCAGCGAAGTCTTCATTTTCTTTCACATAATTGATTAAATCATATGACGCCCATCTAGTACCCACAACCACTCTTATATCCTCTTCGTTAATAAGTAGTGGCATTGTTAACCTATGAAAACCTACAGCCTTCTCAATATCTTCCTTCGAAGGCATCGCTTCTTCACCCGTCAATTCATCCTTCTTGGGTGCAACTGTATCGTCTTCAACAATGATGTTGAAGTGTCGCCTGATAATATTACTTCCAACACCTGCTGCTTCGAATGTACCTTCTGGATAATCTTCAGGCCGTTTGAGTGTTGCACAAGTATCAGACCATCTAACCTTGGAGAAATTAGGTATTCTATCAGGGAAAAGGAGTTGGTATTCTGAATTATTCTCAACTATCCCCCTTATGTATCTAACCGTCTTACAAGCATTCGGTGTTGTGTTTGATGTTATCAATATACGAATCGCTGGATTTTTAGTCGCGTGCCAAAGGCACCACAAAGAAATGAATGTTGTCTTGAGAAAAGTTCTTGGTAAAACCACCAACTTATCACCAACATTACCTTGAAGGAAATGACACAAGTCAGTATGAAACTCATCATCGTAATACGCTGGATCTAACAACGCTTGAGCAAATGCAGAGAAGTCATCAAGAAGCGTCGTCCGTACCTGCTCTATCAGTTCCTGGCTGTACTTCTGCATCATCCACCTTCCTTTTATTCAACACTCTTTCAAGAGCATTGATCAAACCTGGCCCTGGCTCCACTAACACATCAGCGGTTATCTTCTCTTCCTTCACATAACCTGTTCTATCAAGGATATCCGTCGCGGCTCTTACTCTTACACTCCCACTCTCATCACTCAACGCACCCCTCAATGTGCGAGCTGCCTCATTAGCAGTATCATGTAACGTCCTTCTAGTAGGGTCTTCTATCTCACGTTTAGCTTCAGCATTCACAAACTCATTCTTGACTTGATGTTGCATTCTCTCCATCTCTGCCTTAAACAGTGGAGAACCAGCAATAATTACCGCACGGCCGTAGCTGTATCCCAACTCTTCCGCAGCCACTGGGAGCTCCTTACCGGAGATGAGCTTCCTCATAAGAGCACGATGTCTTGGCAAAAGCTTTTTCGGCTGTTGTTTCTGAGTACTCTCAGCATATTCCTTATGTTCCATACACACCCCCTATACAAACAAAAAAGCTCACCCACACAAAACACTGTGTAGATGAGCTTCTAATTTTTTAGATTAGCTCTACTTATTCAGTGACTGGCAAAGTCGCTACAGTCATTTTTACTTGTATCCCAGCTTTACAGAACATCTGTATATTAGTCGTCTGGGGTTTACCATCATTAAAATTTATCTCTAACTTTCCGTGAAACTTCAACTCCTTCAATCGCTTTATCAATTCGTGACTACCAAACGCCTCCTCGTAGGACTCTAACCAATCTATCATAAAAGCACCAAATTCCTTTTGGTATAAATTGCCGATTTATAATTTTAATCATTAACATTTTAATCAATTCGCCTATTAAAATATTCCATTTTAAGTATATCATATTTTTAATTATTTGTCAAGTAAAATTTTAATTATTTTTCCATAATTTCAAAGTTTAAAATTATAACAATATCAAAAATTACGCTGGATTTAGTTTTGGGTTTAGATATATATAGGTAAGGGGTGGGGGGTGGAGTGGTATGCTGATACCATTTCAAGTAGTAAATCGCTGACTTCTGCTGATACTATTCTAAAAACTAAAAGTAAAACAGCAATAAAACTATTTATATAAATCCTTCAGCGACAACGACTTATAAAAACTCCATAACTCAATAATGGGGTTATCGTTTATAACCTATTCAACGCCAACGACTTATGAAATTATGGAAATTATGGATTATGGCTCATACTCTCGCTAAAACTCCCTAAAACTAATCGTTTTATATTTCATTATATTTTCTTATATTTTTATTTTAAATCATTATAAAAACTTTCTGCCTATCTCCCCTCGCCATAACTCCATAACTCCATAATAACCAATGAAATCAATACTTTTTAACCATAACCAAACCATAACAAACCATAATTTTATACCAAAAAATAATGAAAATAATACTTGACAAAAAACTAATATAATGGTATATTGTAATTGAAAAGGAAAAGTAATGAAAAAAGTATATATTAAGATTTACAATTATAAAACGGGTTATAAATACCAAATCATTTTTGCCTTTACTAATCATATATTTTACATATATAGCAGTATAAAAATAGCAGAATTTATAAATAAGTTAGAAAATAAAAACTATTCTGTTGTAATACCAGAATAGATTTATAAATTAGTTCTTTGATATTTAGGCGATTAGCAAACAAGGGAGTAAATATTATGTTAATAGATAATATTGGTAAAGCAATAATTTCATTACATAAGAGAAATTTAATACTTCGCAACGACTTACTTGATTACGATTTAACGACTTCTGAAATTGAAAATATTGACAGCGAAATCCGACAAGCAGAAAAAGTAAAGGCAAACTCCGATAATTAGTAATAACCAAAACTAATCGCCTAAAAATGTTTTTATAATTTTAAATATTAAAAATATGTATATCAGCATTGACTTTTTTAACTTAAAAAATATTTAAAATAATACTTGACTTTTTCTGATTT
>Ga0180438_10011750_pt1 | contig 10521 bp, 8 predicted proteins | sample SS_ome_12_FD_132455 | JGI IMG/M metagenome (GOLD analysis project Ga0180438, IMG submission 132455) | Hypersaline lake sediment archaeal communities from the Salton Sea, California, USA - SS_3_D_2 metaG | ecosystem: Environmental > Aquatic > Non-marine Saline and Alkaline > Hypersaline >... | reverse complement strand
TTTGGATTTTTTAAAAAATCCATAACGACGATAAAAGTCTAATAACCACTTAGATGGCGAAACAATAACTTCCGGACTAGCAATTAAATGCTTACAAATTAAGGCGTGAATTCTATTTATAATATTAATATTTTCTTGGCCAATCATCATTAACCCGCTAGGTACCACTAATTGAACATCATGCAAAGTATGAATATTTTTGATTTTTAATTTTCTTATGGCTCTTAAAGTTAAATAACCTAAACCTTTTATATTATGACTAATAACCAAGTCTGGCTTCTCTTTTTTTAATATCTTTTTAATCTGGCGATAAGAATGCCAATTAAAACTATCAATAATATGCCATATTAGTCTTTTATAAAATGGCTGTTCATTTATATCAACAAAAGAAAAAATATTTTTGGGATAAAAACGATAAATTTTTATATCATCCATCTGGCTGATAACTGGCTGTTTTTTTTCTTTTTTATTGGAAAGTGTAATTACAAAAACCTCGTGGTTATTTTTTTTTAATTCATTAACAATATTTTTAAAAACCACTTCAGCTCCCCCTCTTTTATATGGTTTATACAAACTATTGATTAAGGCTATTTTCATAAAATTATGAGAGCTAAATTAAATCTTTTATCCTAAATTTATATAAACATCTTCTAGCTTTTTTAGCAAATATTCATGACTATATTGAGTTTCAACCTTTTGCCTTGCTTGCTGGCCAATTTTTTCTGCTAATTGCATGTTTTTAAAAAGCAAATTAATTCTATTAGCCAAATCACCCTCTTGTTTAACTGCAAAAACATAACCTTCTTGTTTATTAGTAAAAACACTACGAACACCAGGTAAATCTGCAGCTACAACAGGTTTAGCGCAAGCCATGGCTTCTATTAAAGTAATACCAAAAGCTTCTGAACGGTCTATAGAAGGCAAAACAACTACATCAGCTATATTATAATATTGGGGCAAATCTTTATCAGACACATAACCAATAAAAATAATCTTGTCCTGCAACCCAGCATTTTTTACTTGAGTTTCATATTTATTTTTTAAATTACCACTACCCACAATTAATAATTTAATTTGATAGCCACAATCGGCACAGCCTGAATGGTCTAAAACATTAAAGGCATTTATTAAAAACTCAATTCCTTTAAAATAGTGGGCTTTATCTAAAGCACCAACAAAAAGTAAAATTTTATCTGTTTGTGAATTTAAGTTGTATTTATATAGAATAGATTTTTCTTTTTTACTGGGAAAAAATCTATGTAAATCCACACTTGGTGGGATAGCAATAAATTTATCAGGTTCTTTAGCTAAAAAATCTTTAATATTTGAAGTTTGGGCATAATCTAATGAAGTTACAATAATTTTATCTGCTGCTTTTATGATTTGAGGCATGATAAATTTAGTATGAAATTTAAAAAATGGTTTCATTAATAATGCCCCGACCACATCCATATGATAAGTGATTACTAATTTTATTTTTTTACCCTTAACCCTCTTTAATAGCCAGACAATTTCAGCTGCGCCAAAAAATGGATAATGTAAATGTATAATATCATAATCACTTAACTGCCCAATTAATTGGGGCAAGAATGCGCCATTACCAAATCTAGCCCAGGGTCGCAGTCTTTTTATTTGAAAATCCTGCCTATCAAATTCCCGGTCATTTTTATTATATAAAGGAGTAAAAACAGTTACCTTATGCCCTGATTTTGTTAAACCTAAAGCATGGTCATAAGCCATATTGCTAATACCACCTTTATAAGGTTTAAAACGACAAACAACTTGAGCAATTTTCATACTACCAAACAATCAATTTTTTAATTAATAACCAATATAAATTAAATAAAGGATTAGCTAATTTTTTAAGAATAAAATTATCAATTTCCTGAAATTCAATTTTACCAGTAAAAAACCTAACAATTTCCTTATCTTTAACCTTTCGGTATTTATTCTTTTCTTTTCTATGTCTAAATATTTTTAACCAGCTGCTAGGTTTTAAAAAATAAGCATATACTTTTAATTTTTCCCAAGCAAAACCTGATTTAAGCGCAAAGAAAAACAAGCCTAATTCCATAATTAAGCAAGCCGGAGTAATTAAAACTATTGTCCCCCATTTATAATTTTCTAAAACGCAAATAAAACGGTTGCGTTCCATAAAATAGTATTTTTTAATACTTTTAGAAAATTGATATTTATGATAAACAACAGTTTGCGGTACCAGTATTATTTTATAACCCGCCATTCTCATGCGCCAGCCTAAATCCAAATCTTCATGATACATAAAAAAATCAGGATCAAATAATCCTATTTTTTCTAGGACTTTAGTTTTAATTAAAACTGCCGCACCACTGGCATAAGTTATTTGTTTGCATTGCAAACTTTGATCGTAAAGCTGATAACCACCACTAGAAAAACCAAAACCAAGATAATGAATTGCATTGCCAATTGAATTAACTTTATCTTTATCTGGATAAAGCATTAACCTGGGCTGGACAGCTGCAATATTCTCTTCAGATTCTGCCTTAGCTACTAATTTTTGCAAGACATCCTTGTCTGTAATAGTATCTTGATTAATTAAAAACACATAATCAAAACCTTGCTCAATTGCTTTTTGCATACCAATATTATTGCCCTGGGCAAAACCTAAATTTTTGTCTTTAGTTATTATTTTAAGGTCAGGAAAATTCTTTTTAACATAAGCCAACGAATCATCAGTAGAAGCATTATCAATAAAAAAAATTTGATAATCATTTTGCGGATAATCTAAACTGGTCAAACTATTCAAACAATCAGCTAAATAGTCTAAACCATTATAATTAACAATAATTATTGCAATGCGGGACATAAATTAGTTGTAAAAAGGTAGAAAACCTCTACCTTTTTATATAAATCTAAATTAATTTTATTTTAAATTACTCTTCATCACATTATTGAGGAGCCGGAGACTGATCAGTCGCATCATTATCTTTAATATCTCTCACCTGTTCCCAATTAATCATTACTTTCTGTGCTTTACCATATTCAACTATTTCCTCTAAGCCTTTATCCAAAGTAACTATTGGAAACCATTCTAATCTTTCTTTAATCAAACTAATATCTGGTATGCCTAATTTTGACATAAAAAGCAAAGGATCAGCATAATTTATTTCTGACTTGGAATCAGTCATCTTTATTATCTTTTGCGCTAAATCAGAAACCTTATGTTCCTGTGGATTACCAACATTAAAAGGTCCTGACTCAGTTGAAGCCATCATTTTCAAACTTGCATCAATAACATCACTAACATGGCACAAGGTCATAGTAAAATCCTTATCACCATAAATAACTAATGGCTGATTATCCAAAGCAGCAACAATAAAATCTGGTATCATGTGGCCAACAAAAAGCGGCATGCGCTGGCCATAAGTAGTGAAAATTCGAATTAATTTAGCATCAATATTATAAAACTGGCGATAAGTATAAACTAAAGTTTCCGCAAAACGCTTACCTTCATCATAACAAGCTCTAGGCGTTAACGGCGTTGAAGCATAAAATTTAGCTTCTGTCATTTTTGGATTTTCATCACTGCGTGAACCATAAACAACAGAAGAAGAAAAATGTAATAATTTAGCTTTATATTTTACTGCCAAGTCTAAAGCTCTGACTGTACCAATACTATTAGTTTTAGCTGTAATAACTGTATTTTTTTGAAAATCTTTAGGTGAGGTAGGACAAGCTAAATTATAAATTTCCTGAATCCCTTGAAATTTTACTTGAAAACGTTCTAATTCAGGGTATTTATCTAGACTGGTCAAATTATTAACATTGTCATTAATAAAAACAAAATTTGGTGATTGTAATAAATGATCAATATTTGTTTGTTTCCCAGTAATAAAATTATCAATACAAATAACTTTATTATTCTCTACTAATTTATCACAAAGGTGGGAACCAATAAATCCTGCACCCCCTAGAACTAAAACATTCTTTTTTTCAAAAACTGCTTCTGGCATAAGATTATAAAAATTAATTATTATTAAAGTTAAATTTATCTTAACAAAAATATATAAAAAAACAAATATTTACTCTGTTTTTCTAAATGTCCAATAACGATTAGCCACAAAATTCCAAAACAAACCAACAATAGTAGCTGTTATTTTAGCTAAAATATCATAGACTGCTAAATAATTAGCTAAAGCAAAAACAATAAAATTATTAAGGAAAAAATAAATTATATTAACAATAATGAATTTAATTGACTGACTGCGAATTTTCTTTTCATTATTCCTAAATGTCCAGTATTTATTAAAAATAAAACTAGAAGTCATAGCAACAATTATCGCAATAATATTAGCATAAAGGAAATAAAGACCAAAAACACGATTTAGCAATAAATATATTGAATAATCAATAATAGTATTTACTGCCCCAATAATACAAAATTTAATAAATTGTCTGTATATTTCAATTCTTAAAATATGAGTAATAATCCACATTGACGCTTAAACAAATAATTTTAATTTATATTCTTGTCCTGATCAATTGATTTAATTCTATTTTGCACATCTAAAGGCGTAAAATCACTAGTCAGGCTTATTGTTTGACCGATTTTATAATTAATAAAAAAAGCATCAGAAATATCAATAATTTGATTTGCCCAATCACTGCCATATAATTGCTGAGCTAAACCTTCTGTTTCCACCCAGCGCAAAACACCGCCCTGATCAACCGCATATACTTTAGGTAAAGTAGTTACTTTTACCATTTTTATACCAGGTTTAATTGTGACCAACCCGCCAATAGCAATATCAGCCAATTCTGTATCACTAATTACTTCAACCTGAGAATAATCATCATACCAACTAAAAAAAGTTGCCTGATCTGGAAAAACATAACGTTTATTGTCTATACCTAAATAATAAACCGTGCTATTAGTTGTACCTTTTATTAATTTACCGCTTAAAACAGAAATATTTAAACTTTGAAAAACTTTAACAGGATTAATCAAACCACTACCTAATTTACCTTTATAAGAAGTATTAAGCAAATCAATATTATCTGTAGAATTAGATATAATGTTTCTGATTTGAACATTGGTTAAATCAGGCTGAGCAGATTTTATTAAAGCAACCAAACCAGAAATTATTGGGGCAGCCAAGGAAGTGCCAGAAAAATCACCACCATAATAACTATTAAAACCTTCAACTTGAGAATTATAGACTAAAAGCCCCCAAAAATTTTCTCCTGGCGCTGCAACTGTTATACAGCTAGAGCCATAATTAGAAAATTCTGATAATTTATTTTCTTTATCAACTGAAGCAACACCAATAATAATTTGCTGGCCACTTTCACCTCGATGACAGACTGGATACCTTTTAATTGCATCTAAATCAACTGGATGGCCCTCCAAATCTTCGTTACCAGCAGCAGCCACAACAACTATGCCCTGATTAAAAGCATGTTGTATGGCTTTTTCTAAATCTTGATCATAAGTATCGCCAACAAAACTTAAATTAATAATATCAGCGCCATTAGCAACAGCGTATTCAATAGCTTTAACAACTTCATAAGTATTTCCAGCACCTTTTTCATTTAAAACGCGTAAAGGCATTATTTTTGTCTGCCAACTAACCCCTGTTATGCCTAAATTATTATTACTAACTGCTGCAGCTACACCAGCGACAAAAGTTCCATGTAAAATAGCTTCCTGAATACAAGTTTTTCTGGCTAGACAATCTACTGGATATTTAGGAGAAGGATCATTACTATGAGTAATAAAATCCCAGCCATGAATATCATCAATATAACCGTTTTTATCATTATCAATTTTGTCGCCTAATATTTCGTCCTGATTTATCCAAATATTATCATGTAGGTCAGGATGGCTAATGTCTACACCTGAATCAATAACAGCAATAATTATATCATTACCTCCAATTTCCTGGGCCCAAACTTTGCTCATATCAAGGCTTTGCAAATACCATTGTTTTGTATAAAAAGTATCGTCTGGCATTAATTCACTTGCCAAACAAAAATTTGTACTTAAAAAAATAGTCAAGATTACTACAACAACAATTTTTTTCATTATCAGTTTATTTAAACTTATTTATGTTAATATAATTTTTTATCAAGATTAATACAACTAACTCCTTTTAACAAACCATTTATATCATAATCTCGCCAAGTCAAAACCGTCTGACCGACCTTATAATCAACAAAAAAAGAATCAGGCAAATCTTCTACTTGACTTTGCCAATTCTCCCCATAAAAAGTCTTAACTAATTCTTCATCTTGTAACCAGCGTAAAACACCGCCCTGATCAACTGCATAGACTTTAGGATTAGTTTGAATTTTTATTAAGCGACTGCCAGGCCGATAAGTCACATTACCAGCTAACGGTATGGTTGCTAATTGTTCATCTGATACAGTTTTAATTCCGGAAAAGCTGTCATACCAGCTTAAAAATATTTTTTCATTAGGAAAAACATAACGTTTATTGTCCCCGCCTAAATAATAAACAGATGAAGTTGAACCTTTAATCAAATCCCCGAAATTAACGGCCGCAACAAACATTTGTTTTGTCACTGCACTTATTAAGACAGCGCCCAATAAATTTTTGCCAGCATAAATTTCAATTTTTTTAATACCAGGCTGGACAGATCTAACTGCAAAACTAAATTCCCCGGCCTCATTAGTCTGTTGACTTTGATTAGTAATTATGACATTGGGAGCATAAACAAGATTAATTTCTCTGTTTTCAATCGGCTGATTATATTCATTTTTTAATGTGACTGTCACTGTTGCATAATCAATACCATCACTATTAATTTTATCTTTGTCTGTATTAATTTCAGAAAATTCAGCCGAAACATATTTTTTACGCACTTGAAAATTAAGTGGTTTAGTCTCAGTTACATTACCCCAAGTATCTTCTGCCCATAAATTTACCTGATAATCATCATCTAAATAATTTGACCAAGTATAATTCCAATGATAATCATCAGAAAAACAAGTCACTAAATAAGCTTGCTCATCAATTATGATTTTTAAATTTTTCAATTTATGACCGCCTTGATCGCGGGCAAAAATGTCAAAAGTAAATTCAGTGGTATTAATAATATCTCCCTCAAACAAGTTAACAAAATTAAGTTTTGGACCCAAAACATCATCAGATGATCTGGTGAAAGACTGAATATAACGATTGGTCAAAAGTTTATCTTCTGGCCCGTTTTTACCTGAAGCCAAAAATACGCCTGAATCGCCATAATCAAAATGATGATTATTGTTAGCATCTTTATAAATAGGAATCTGCATTTGCACTGTACCAGTCTTAAAAATAACAGCATAAGGATCAATACTAACAAAAAGCCGCATTTGATCTGTAAATTCAACAGATAAATTTTCAATATACCAAGTATCATAAAGTTTTAAATAACTAAACTCACCTAATTCCTGATCAATATCAGTGCCTTGCCAGCCTTCTGGACCGGCATCACGCCAAAGCTTCAGATCCTTAATTTCATTTAAATAATCAGCTGTACCAATATTTTTTATGGCCAAAGCATTCAAAACATCATTGTCATGAGCTGGGATAGTAAAATCTAAAACTAAATTATCAAAAGTACTTTGGTATATTGTGGTTTTAGGCACATCGTTTTTTTTAAGGCTATTACCATTAAAAGACCAGACATCATGTTCAAACATTCTGCCAATTAATATTGCGAGAAAAACCGCAATAAATAAAGCTAAATAATGGCTTTTTTTCATAGTTATAAATTTTTGTCTATATTAATTGTAGTAATTGTGTTTAATAATTCTGTTACATTAAAATCTTCTGGTGTAGTAATGGAAGTAGATACAGTATAATTAGTAAAAAATGAATCAGGCACGTCTTCAACCAAACTAGCCCAATTAGCACCATATAAAGAATTAGCCAGACCTTCGCTGGTTAGCCAATGCAATTTACCATTTTGCCCAACAGCATAAACTTTAGGGTCAGTTAATATTTTTACCATTTTCACGCCAGGTTTATAAGTGACATTACCACCAATAGTAATACTAGCTAATTCCTCATCAGTGATTATTTTAACTGTAGAAAAATCAGCATACCAGGTCGCATAGGTTTTTTCATTAGGAAAAACATAACGTTTACCATCATTCGCATAATAATAAACTGACGCTCCTGAAGCTTTAATTAAATCACCAGGAGAATATGGGCTGACTGCATTATCAAGCACACAACCCAAGGTCACGCTATCAATCTTTTGCCCATCCACCAAAACATCAATGACTTCCGTGCCAATTTTTGTACAAGTAGCTTCAAACTTAATTTTACCGGCTGAATCAGTTAATTCAGCCAATAAATTTATATTAATATTAGCGCTTTTATTTACAGTAATAGCTTTGCCTTCAATAGGCTGGCTATCCTGATCTAAAACATAGACTGTAATAAGTTCTTTATCTTTACCATCAGAAACAACAATATGATCAGTGGTTGTTGCATAAGAGTTTTGGGCACTAAAAATCTGATGACTGATAGTAATATTTATTTCATCTGCTGCAGGGTCAAAATTAGAATAACCATCTTTAACATAAACTTTAATATTATAATCACCCGGACTTATATTCTGCCAATTATATTCCCAAGTTGCATAATTAGCATCAAGACTGGCTGCTTCTCCTTTTAATTGATCATTTATATAAATTTTAACTTCGCTGACATTACTCTCGCCTTGATCCCGAGCCAGGCCTTCAATAATAAAATCATCAGCTAATAAAGTTTCCCCATCTTGAGGTTCAGTTATTACTGCAACTGGTAAAGAGCCATCACCGCCTCGCTCAGTAATTAATTGAGCTTTTTCATTAATTAAATCAGTGCTTGGTCCATTATTTTGTGAAGACAAGAAAACTCCCCTATCACCTAAATCAAACTGACCATTAGCATTATTATCTTCTAAAGCCGGGATTTTCATGCGCACACTAGTGTCTTGATAAATATAATTAGAAAAATTTGTTTCAATACTAACAAAAAAACGTGTTTCTCCAGTTAAAGCAATTGGCACGTTTTGCCAATACCAATAATTATTAGCATTAGAAAAAGCAGCATTAGCTAAACGATAATCTTTACCCATACCTTCCCACAGACCATCACCGTCATCCTGCCACAACACAACTTTAATAATTTCAAAACCATCTCTGGCTGTTTCAGTATTAATAATTGTCAAGGCTTGCAAATTATCAGAGCTATCAGCTGTGATAGTAAAATCCAAAACTAATTTATCAAATTCATATTGATAAATCGCTAGTTCTGGCGCTTCATTTAAACTAATATTAGTTGCTGCCTGGCAAGTATTTACTGCGATTAAGGCAATAAAAACTATTACACCAAGCAAGATCATTTTTTTCATAGGTTTTATTTATTTTTAATATTCAATAAAATTTATTTTAAATGTTAAAGTCATAGAAACTTTTCTGCCAAATTGACAAACAATCCCGGGTAGACAAGGCTTTTATGCCTTGTCGTGAAAACTTGCCAGCCGAAGCATAAAAGCTTCGGTTACCCGTTTTTGATTGGGCTAAAAGATATTTTGAAATTAACTGAGCTGAACGTCCTTTAATTCCATGAATTACTTTGGAAATCATTAACTCTGGAAATTCTTCATGCCAGCTACTGATTTTTTAATTCATCATAAACCTTTTTGATTGCAGTATCATCTGGATATTTTTCTATGTACTCCGCAAAATATTTTATTGCATTAGTATTATCTTCTTTATATTTATAATAAAAAGCAATTAATTTTAATAATGGCTGTTCATACTGATCCTGAAAATCAGCTTCTCTGGCTTTATTTAAAGTCTCCACAAATTTATCATCACGTTCAACTAACTCAAAACGATATAATTCACCAAGAATTTCATAAGCAGGAATCCATAAATTATTATAACTTAATAAAATATACAAATATTTTTCTGCCAGATCGTAGCGTTCAGTATTACGATAAGTATTTGCTAAATTTTGCAAAGCAATAGTATTTTGCGGTTCATATCTTAAAACTTGAATATAAACTTCTTCTGCTAAATCATATTCCTCCACATAATAAAACAAATTAGCTAGTTCTAAGATAGCTTCCAGATCATTAGGATCTTGGGCTAAATCTTGCTTAACAGCCTCAAATAATAATTGCTGGGCTTCATTTAATTCATATTCATTTATTATTTGCACATATTTAGCTGCATCAATATCAATAATGCGCTGTTTAGGCGGCTGATATTTAATAATTAAACCAATTATAATAACTATAAAAATAATACCAACTACAATATATGGCAATAAGGCTTTTTTATCTCTCATTGATTTAAGATTAATTATTTATATTTACTTATATTTTAGCAGAAAATTATCAAAATGTCAAAGTGAAAAAGTAGATAAATCAAGGGTAGGCAATGGGTATAAAATCACGGGTAGCCAGGGCTTTTATGCCCTGGCGAGTATAAATCTATCCGAGGCATGAACATGTCCTGAGCAAAACCCAGTTATTTATA
>Ga0180438_10011748_pt1 | contig 10522 bp, 6 predicted proteins | sample SS_ome_12_FD_132455 | JGI IMG/M metagenome (GOLD analysis project Ga0180438, IMG submission 132455) | Hypersaline lake sediment archaeal communities from the Salton Sea, California, USA - SS_3_D_2 metaG | ecosystem: Environmental > Aquatic > Non-marine Saline and Alkaline > Hypersaline >... | reverse complement strand
TTTGTTTCCCCCGAACTCGACATAGGTGTCCTCTTTCCTTACCCTTTCACCCTCAAAAGCGGCTCCAAAGGCCACTGGTATATCTACCTTGTCTACTGTTATCTTAAGACCCCTTACCTCTATGGCCTTAGAGACCATCTCTTCTGCAGGTACGTTTGCCACTACATGTTCGTAGGTGCACACACCTCTGGGCAGTATCTCCGGGATACCGGTATCTGCTATTACAGGGAAGCCATAATTTATGGCTCCTGCAGCATTGGCATATTTTAATTCGTCCACTTCCCCCAGGGCCAGCACGAAGGCAAATACCCTGTTCTTGTTATAGAGAAGCATCCTTTTGTAATCTCCGCCCTGGACACCTCCGAATGAGAGGGCAGCCCTGGCAGCAAAGCCCAGGGCATATATGGTGGCGGTTATATCCTTACCGAATGGTACCAGCCTGGTATCCCAGCCCAGTTCCACACCTTCTTGGTCCAGCTGTTCTGACATGGAAGTACCGTTGGTCTCTCCAGTCATAAATACATATATGTTCTTTTCCTGGAGTTCCCTGGCTATTTTTACGGCAGTCTTACTGTCTTTGGCAGCACCCACACACGCGGCAAATCCGGGAGCTGTACCGTCCACAAATTCTATACCTCTTTCCCTGATTATGACATCGGTGGCGGCTCCCAGCCAGATGCCTTCTACCGGGTCAGGGCCGTCAATATATTTGATACCTTCTATTATCTCCTCTGCCCACAGGGTGGCTATACCGGCATCAAGGGTACCTCCCAGATATGGAAGCCACATCTTATCGGAAGGGACCCGGGGAAGCAGCTTCCTGGCTTCTTCCAGCACAGGTTTGCAGTCAGAAAGTTTTTCCACTTTTGTGCCCGTCATACTGTAGATTATAGGGAGGAAATATCCGGTATCGGGAAACTCTACCTTGTGGTCTTCACCATTTTTATTAATACTTTCAGCAAGCATCTTTTCTGCCCGCTCCACTATTTTGTATGCTCCTTTTATAGCACTGGTTGCAATAATCCTAGACATCTTTCAATGACCTCCTTGCTTCCATATCTAATAATACCCTTTCCTTGGCCACATCTATCTTAAGGGCTTTTCTCTTTTCCTGGATCACGTCTATCACTTTATTCAGAAGTTCGTCAATATCAGCAATATATTCAAGCTGGCCTCCAAATTTCTCCTGCCAGCCTTTGGTCATGGCTTCCTTCACTTCAGTGCTGTATTCTATGGGTATGGGTTCTCCGCTGAAAGCTACATAGGCACCGGAGGCTGCCACATATGTCCCGATAGACAGGGCTTTCTCACTCATCCATTCGGGAGCTATACCAGCGATGGGCAGGTCACTGATATCTTCTCCCAGGCCGCCTTCCCGTACTATATCGGAGACAACTGTAAGGATCCTGGAATTATCCACACATGAACCAAGGTGCAGCACCGGAGGTATACCCACTGCCTCACATATCGATCTTAGACCCTCACCTGCCTGTTCCATTGCTTCTGATTCCATAAGCCCGCACTTGGCAGTTGATAGGGCCCCGCATCCGGTCTGCACTACCAGATAGTCTCTCTTAATAAATTCCCTGGTAAGGTAGTTATGGTATTTGTCGTGGGTGCACCTGGCATTATTACATCCCACTATGCCTACCACACCCTGTATCCTGCCGTCTATTATGGCATCATTCAGGGGCCTGAAAGAAGCCCTGAACTTACCTCCCAGCATATATTTTATATACTCCCTGGAAAAACCGGCGATCAGGTCTGATTTTATATCAGGTATGCATACTTCCTTGGCCCTGTTGGGGTAATTGTCGATGGCGGTCTTTATTATCTCCTTGGCCAGTTTAAGACCGTTATCCTCTTCAAACTCCATGTGGACAGCACCCGGTATTTTACATTTGGGTGAAGAGGTAATAAGTTTGGTGTGAAATTTCTTGGTTATCTCACCCAGGGACTGCATTATGCACTGTACATCTACCACCATGGCTTCTACTGCCCTTGTCATTATGGCCAGCTCCTGGGACAGGAAATTGCCTATGGGAGCTACACCCTGTCTCATAAGCACCTCATTGGCAGTACAGCATATACCCACTACATTTATACCCTTGGCCCCTTTTGTATTGGCATAGGCTACCAGTTCTTCATTGTCAGCCAGTGTGGCTATGATCTCAGAAAGAGTAGGCTCATGCCCGTGAATGATTATATTCACCTCATCTTCCTTTAGCATGCCCAGGTTGGTCTGGGCCTGGTTTGCTGAAGGGGTGGAGAACAGTATATCACTTATCTCTGTGGCTATAAGCGATCCGCCCCAGCCGTCTCCCAGAGCTGTCCTTACTGCCTGGTCTAGTATATTTTCCACGTCCTGGTCCACGCCCATGTGGGTCCGGTGGAGGAGTTCGACTACTTCCCTGTCAACACCTCTGGGCACTACCTTGTTCTTTCGCCAGACTTCCTGCCTCTTTTCAGGAGCAATCTTTATAAGGTCTATCTCTCCTGTCTGCTGCCCGAAAAGACCCAGGGCTTTTTCAGATACATCAACACCGATCTCACTTATCTGACGGCCTTCGGTCTTTATATCCAGCACCCTGGCAAATTCTATCAGTTTCTCCGGGTCCTTTATCCTTACTCCCTCGGCTTTATCCTGGGCAGCAAGACCGAGCAGATGGGCCAGGTCCCTTCCGTGATCGGAATGGGCAGAAGCACCGGCTGCTATACCCCTTGCCAGGTTCCTGGCGGCAATGGTACCTATGGTAGCGCCGCACAGCCCTGTCTTACCTTCGGTAACCCTGCAGGGCCCCATGGAACAGTTTTTACAGCATATGCCTGATTTTCCCGACCCGATAGGACATGCTTTCATCGATTCTGAACGGTCGAATACAGTCGACAGTCCCGGGTCCATATCCTTCAGCATCTGGCACACCGCACTGTCAGATGATATTTCTTCCAGTTTCCTTTTTTCTTTTTCTTTTGCCATTTTATTTATACACCATCCTTTTTTAATTAAGACTATAGAAGTTCATTGATTACTTTTTTAATAAGGGCCACAGCTTTTGGATGCCTCATGACCAGTATATCCGCTCCTGCCAGTAGAAGGCTGGTACATGACACTGTCTCCCAGTTTATCCCCCTGAGTTCCTGGTCTCCCCAGTGGGGCGAGCTTTCCTGGCTTTCCTTAGCCTCTTTTACTTTCCACACTTCCGGGGCCAGGTCATTTATAATAGGCATCTGGGTCATCTTGTCATCCTGCAGCAGGGCAGCCACTTTTAGCCTCTCCATGGCGGAATGGCAGTACTCAAGCCCGTATCCCAGGCCGGAACTGGCAGGGTCCATCACTATCCTTTCGGAAGGGAGGCCGAGCTGGGTGAGTAGTATATTAAGCTGTTTGGCTATATTGACGTCCAGCTGGTTAAGTGAGACTACATTATTGTTATAGCCCATGGCAGCTGCGGCAATGGTCTTGTAATTATCCTCCTCAGCCCATCCCATAAGTATATTGCTGTCTGCATTCTTCTCGGACACCTTTTTCATGACTTCGGCTATCTTATCGATAGGTCCGGTGCCGTATATGATAAGGGGTTTCGATACGGCTTCCCTAAGGCTGGCAGTCAGGGCGGCAGCCTCCTCAGGGCTCTGGTTCTCCCCATCAGGATTTATCCTGGTAAGTTTAAGGCAGATGGCATCGGCATCATATTCATCAATATTCTTTTTTGCCCATTTTATGGGATCATCCATCACATCATCGAAGTACTTGGCTACTGTCTCCGGCCAGCCTTCCGGCCGCGCATCATATACTTCCATAGCTACTATGGGTCTGTTGGGATTATCCCCTTCAAAGGTATAGAAAGGCAGGGCTGTCTCACCCCCCACCAGCACCTGGGCATCCCCGGTGCCCAATTTTAAAGCATTGATCTTTCCACTGTAGGAATTTTTTGGAATTTGAAAGCTCAAGATTTCCCCCCTTGCAAAAAATACATTTTATAATCAATCATTGATCCTATATTTGGTAATCCTCACAGCAATTTTAAACATTCTATCATTTTTAATAAAAAACTTCAGTCAATATTCAAGTTTTATTGCTGTGGATTACTGCTCCGTTTTTATTTATGAACATCTGTGCATTAGATGCACAATTTCTAATATTATATATAAAGGGATATTATTTACAAGGTTTTATTGCAGTTAAAAAACTGCATTTTATTGCATGTGTTGTATATTATTGGATAGTCTGTTCATATTAAATAGACACCCGTCGGTCTCCAGGTCCTTTATGGATCACAGGGCCATATGAAAAATATTCAATATATCCTGCCTGTCCAGTTGCATGAACCTTCCTATGGGCCCGAAGAGCATAGCTTTATGTGCCATCTCCTCAAATGCTTCTTCCCCCACACCTAAATCTGTGAGGTTTACAGTAAGCCCCAGGCTATTATAGAATGATACAAGCCTGTCTATACCTTCCAAAACCACTTCCCTTATGCCTGCATGTCCCGGGTCCACATCAAACACCCTCACGGCAAATCTCCGGAATATATGCGCATCTGCCTTATATACATATTTCATCCATGCCGGGAATATGACAGCAAGTGCAGCTCCGTGGGGTACCCCGCAATAAGTACTTAGTTCATGGGCCAGTTTGTGGGACCCCCAGTCCCCTATCCTGCCGGTATCCAGTAGATTATTATGCGCCAGGGTGGATGCCCACATCAGTTCAGCCCGGGGAACATAATCTTTGGGGTCCTTAAGGGCCAGGGGGGCATTATTTATGACAGTCTTCATAACCGCTTCACACAGTCCGCTGGTAAGGTCTACATTTTTTACCCTGGTAAAATACCTTTCCATTACATGGGCCATTATGTCCGCCGCACCGCTGGCCAGCTGCTCGGGGGGGAGCGTAAAGGTGAGCTGGGGATCGAGAATAGCAAATACCGGGTATATCAGTTTGTGGTGATATCCCCTTTTTATCAATCCATCATCCCTGGTGATGACTGCTACATCACTGGACTCACTGCCGGCTGCCGGTATAGTGGGTACCGCCCCTACCGGGAGCGCCCGACATGGCCCTGCTTTACCAGTAACAAAATCCCACATGCTTTCCCCGCCGTACGGTACATTAAGGGCTATAGCTTTGGCAGAGTCAATAACACTTCCCCCGCCCACTGCCAGGATAAAATCTATATTTTTTGCCCTGCATATGCGGGCCCCTTCAATTGTGAGGCTGAGCCTGGGATCGGGATGTGCCCCTGCCAGCTCAAAGACCTCTATGCCGTATTCCTGGAGGGATGAGGTTATCTTTTCATATAGCCCGGACCTCTTTATGCTCCCCATGCCGTAATGGAAAAGAACTCTTTTGGAATATCTGCTGACCTCTTTTCCGGTATCCTTATAGGTCCCTTTTCCGAAGATTATGCGTGTGGGGTTTTCAAATATAAAATCTTCCAATGCTCATCCTTCCTGCAGGGGTACGAAGATGCCTTTTCACTGACAGCAGGGCCTTTAGTTTTTAATGTGCTTTTTATTTATTTACCCAACTGGCTAGTACTTATTAAATAGGCGCCCGTAAAATCAGTCCAATACTCCAGACTTTTTCAGCATCTCATTTACCTGTTCCAGGGCCGGGGTATTGTGGGGGAGATCGAATACTGAACTCCCTTCCAGGTCCATCTCATATATATTTTCATCTATGCTGATGGTACCCAGGAGTTCCAGGCCCTTTTTTATTATGCTCTCCCGCAGCCTGGGATCGAGATTGCCGTTTACCCTGCCTACAATAAGGGAAATCTCTCCCGCACATATATTTATCTCAGCAGCCAGGTCTTTTATGCGGGAAGCAGTCAATATACCCCTGGGTGACGGATCTGATATTATAAACAGGTAATCTACATCACTGGTGGTCCTGCGGCTCAGGTGCTCCATCCCTGCTTCATTGTCCATTACCACCCAGTCATAATTATCCTGAAGTGCATCTATGTATGACTTGAAAAGATTATTGGCAGCACAATAGCATCCCGGTCCCTCACCCCTGCCCATCACCAGGAGGTCGAAACCCTTACCTTCTACCAGGGCCTGGTGGACATTCATCTCTACCATCTGGTCCTTGAATATACCGCCGTGCATACGGGGGGCATTTATCTTGAAATCTTCCCTTATCTTGCCGATAGTCGCTTCTACCTCTACCCCCAGCACCTCATTTAGATTTGAATTGGGATCTGCATCCAGGGCCAGGACAGTTCCCCTGCCCGCATCTATGATTGCCCTTATTATGAGGCCGCTGGTAGTAGTCTTCCCCACTCCCCCTTTTCCCGCTATGGCTATTTTTTTACCCATAAGTCCTTTCTGGAAAACCAACTGGTCACCTGTATAAGTATTCTTCCACTGAAGGAAAATCCTTCATGTCTGTATAGGGCAGGAACAGTCCTGCCACATATCTGTCCATAAACTTCATATTTACACTCAGCTCTATATATGTTATATGCTCTGATATTTTTACGCTCTCATTGTACTTATTATCTGACATCAGGCTCAAATAGGCCCCCGTGACCGAGGTATTGCCCAGGAAGTGGTACTTTTTCAGGTCTATATCGGGAAGCATGCCTATGGTAACTGCATTCCTCACATTGAGGTGTTTTCCCAGACCCCCGGCTATATATATCTTTTCCAGGTCAAAGGTACTCAGGTCCACCTCTTCCAGCAGAGTCCTTATACCGGCATAGACTGCTGATTTCGCCCTTATAAGGTTATCTATATCCACCTCGCTGATATAGATATTTTTCCCGGTGGCGCTGTCCCCTGCCGGTACCAGTATATACTGGCAGTCCCCTTCGGCAGAGCATTCAAGGTATTTATTGCCTATGTCCCTGTTAAATTTGCCCTTCCTGTCAATTACGCCCCTTAGGTACATCTCGCCTATTATATCTATAAGCCCCGATCCGCAGATCCCTTCCGGGGGGCAGTCCCCTATTACATCTATGTAGCAGCTGTATGATTCCTGGTCGATTGATACCTTCTCTATGGCACCATCGGCAGCCCTTATGCCGCATTTAACTCCGCCTCCCTCAAAAGCCGGGCCTGCAGAGCAGGAACATCCCATCATCCATTCTGAATTTCCTACCACCAGTTCCCCATTGGTGCCCAGGTCTATAAAAAGCGCCAGTTCTTTTTCCCTGAACATACCGCTGGCCAGGACACCGGATGTTATGTCTCCTCCCAGGTAGCTGGCTATACCGGGAAGGCTGTAAACATGGGCATTGGAAAGATGCTTGATGCCGACTTCCCTGGCAGTGGAATCCGAAAACCTGTTGGCCACAGTCACATAGGGTTCTTCCCTTATATATCTGGGAGGGACCCCGTAGAAAAGGTGCATCATGGTAGGGTTTCCCGCTATCATAATAGACACCACATCCCGGGCATTTATTCCGGTATCATTCAGTATTTTCAGTATCATCTTATTAAGGGTGTCTATCATTACCCCCCTTAGCTGGGAAAGGCCTCCCCGTTTATTGGAAAAGACGATCCGGTTAATGATATCTTCGCCAAAACGTATCTGGGGATTATATCCCGACTGGGTGCCGATGATCTTGCCCTTTAGGAGGTCCACCAGGTACATCACCAGGCTGGTAGTGCCTATGTCGAGGGCAATACCGTAGATGTTTTTCTCCAGGTGACCGCTGTGGATGTCTATCATGGACCCGTTTTTCCTGTCCATTATGACGGTGACATCCCAGTCCTCCTTTCTCAGGTCATGGGGGAGCTGCCTGATGAGGTGTATGGGGACCCCGGGGTCTTTTATGCCTGTCTTTGCAGTTATGCTTTTTTTAAGGCGGTACAGATCGCTGGTACCGCAAGAAAGCGAAGGCCTGTCTATGGTAAGGTTCTCCTTTATGATCCACGGACTTACTTCTACTTCCGATATCTCCGAGCTGCTGACCCCGGCATAGTCCTTGAATTCTTCCGGCCCGAACCTGCCTTCCGCTATCTTGGCCTTCACTTTTTTTTGCTCCGGTATCTCTACTTCCATATCGCTCTTTACCGTGGTGATGCAGGAAAGCACATAACCTTCCTTTTTATCTTTTTGGCTGATAAATTTTGACTTTTTTGTCCCTGCCTGGCCTTTTAGGACCTTTACTTTGCATCTCCCGCATGTCCCCACCCCGCCGCAGGAAGAATCTATGGTCAGGCCTGTGTCCAGGATAGCCTGGCGCAGGTTATAGCCAGTTGTTACTTTTATGGACTTGCCGGTAGGAAGGAACCTTACCTCGTATTTTTTCTTATCAACCATTCTTCCAGGGTTTTATGTACAATAAAGGACCATTTAATCAGATAAATCCAGTAGGCTCTCAATTGAGGAGATTATATTATATAGCATATTAAAAATCAAAATGGGAAGAGCTCTAATGCCCTTCCCACCTATAGATCTTTTTTAACCTTTTAAGGCTCTTCTACTTGACAACTGTCTGCACGATTGTGGTACCCTCATCTGACTCCATTACCATAAGGGTCATCTCCATACCGCCTGAGCCGGCCCCCAGGGACGATGTCTTGCCCTCATCTGTGTCAATGACAAACTCTCCTTCGATATCCCATCCGCCGAGCTGGGATTTATACCATTCGAAAACATCATCCACGCTGTCTTGGGAAATACCGGTAATGGAATAATTGTCCTTGCCGTCCTGGGTGCTTTTCCAGGAAGAGGTTATGGTCATATTTCCGTATACCGGTACATCTTCCGGAAAACCTTCAGGAAGGTCGGCCCCTGTACCGAAAGTAGCTTCGCCTTCATCGGATTTTATCTCAACAGACTCATCATCAGAACTTATACTTACATCACCTTCTTCGCCCTGGATATTTATCTCGCCTTCCTCCAGGTCTATCTCAACGTTCTCCCCGCTTTCCTTCTCGATAGCCTTTTCGATAGCTTCTTCTGTCACCTTTTCTGCTATCCGCTGCCCCAGGCAGCCAACGGCCGATACAAGGGCCAGAAGGACAGATATCACAACAGCAGTGATAGTTATTGGCTTTTTCATATTATTCTCCTTTTCTATGATTTTTTTAGCTATTTTTGTTTTGCTACAATTTTTAAGACTTAAGTAAATTTTTTGATAAGATTATATATCATTTTAAGCAGGATACAAGATGCTTCCAGCTTTACTGTCCCGGCTTATCGATCTTGTAAAAGCTCATGAAGGCATCATCAGGTATCTCCACCCTCCCTATCTTCTTCATCCTCTTTTTACCTTGTTTCTGCTTTTCCAGGAGCTTTTTCTTCCTGGTAACGTCACCGCCGTAAAGCTTGGCAGTTACGTCTTTCCTGTATGGTGCCAGCCTCTCTTTGGCTATTATCCTTTTGCCTATGGCAGCCTGTATGGGTACTTCGAAGTTCTGCCGCGGTACTACTTTTCTCAGCCTGAGGGCAAGCTCCCTCCCCATATAGTACGCATTATCTTTATGGGTTATTACGGACAGTTCGTCCACCCTGTCACCAGCCACCAGGATATCGAGTTTTACCAGGTCGGACTCTTCAAATCCCATCACCTCGTAGTCCAGGGAGGCATACCCGGAAGAAATGGACTTTAGCTGGTCAAAGAAATCGACTATTATCTCGGAAAGGGGCAGTATATATTTAAGTTCCACCCTTTCCATGGAGATGTAGACCATGTCAACGAAATCTCCCCTTTTAGACTCGGTAAGTTTCATTATCTTTCCTATGTATTCCCTGGGGGTTATTATGGTCACCTCTGTGAACGGTTCTTCTATTTTTATGATCTTTTCCTGGTCCGGGAAATCTGAAGGCCGTTTTACTTCTATTACATCACCATCAGGCTTAGTTATCCTGTAGGCTACATTAGGTGCTGTGGTTATAAGGTGCAGGCCGTATTCACGCCTCAACCTCTCCTTTATTATTTCCATGTGCAGGAGTCCCAGGAATCCGCACCTGAACCCGAATCCCAGTGCTGTAGATACTTCCGGATTATAGTCCAGGGAAGAGTCATTCAGGGCCAGTTTGTTAAGGGCATCCCTGAGGTTCTCGTAGTCACCTCCGTCTGTGGGGAATAGTCCTGAATATACCATAGGTTTGGGTCTTTTATATCCGGGCAGGCTCGCTTCTGCAGGTTCCGAGACTGAAGTTATGGTATCTCCCACAACCATGTGCTCTACTTCCTTTATGCCGGTGATGATATATCCCACTTCACCAGCAGTCAGGCATTCCTTGACTATCATTCCCGGACCCAGTATCCCCACCTCTTCCACATCAGAAACCTTATCTTCCCCCATGAACTTTATCTTCATGCCTTTACATAGCTGCCCGTTTACCACCCTGATAAGCCCCACAACTCCCCTGTAGGAATTATACTGGCTGTCGAATACCAGGGCTTGCAGGGGCCTGTCTTTTTCTCCTGAAGGTGCCGGTATATCACTTATTATCCTCTCCAGTACCTCCTCTATACCGGCCCCTGTCTTGGCGCTTACCTGCAGTATATCTCCCTTTGATATTCCCAGTATCTTGCCCAGCTCTTCTGCCACT
>Ga0180438_10011747_pt1 | contig 10526 bp, 8 predicted proteins | sample SS_ome_12_FD_132455 | JGI IMG/M metagenome (GOLD analysis project Ga0180438, IMG submission 132455) | Hypersaline lake sediment archaeal communities from the Salton Sea, California, USA - SS_3_D_2 metaG | ecosystem: Environmental > Aquatic > Non-marine Saline and Alkaline > Hypersaline >... | reverse complement strand
CATCTGGCGATCTGGGGCAAGACCGGAACCGGTAAGACATTGACCTTGAGCTATTTTCTGAATCTGTTGTCCGAAATGTGCGCCGGCCAAAACATACCCATACGCCATGAACATCTGGACCTGTCCAATCCCCGTCCATGCTTTCGGGCTTTGAACGACTTGGCCTGTCTGCTCAACGCAAGCAAGCGGTACCAGAAGGGAATATCGCTTGAAGAGATGATGATCCGGATAGAGACAACACTAGCTGATTATCACGGCTACCTGATTCTCTTCATTGATGAGGTGGACAATGTCCGCCGCGACAAGGACAACTTCATGACCTTTTTGGTCCGAAGGCTGCCGCAAAAGATTCCTGCAAAGTTGATCCTGGTGTTCGTGTCCAACCGCCTAGATTGGCCAGAGCATTTAGACCCAAGAGTCAAATCGTTCCTTAAACTCAATGAACTCATCTTCGAGCCGTACGATGCCGTCGACCTACAGCATATACTACGAATCCGGGTGGAAAAAGCATTGCAGCCGAAGGCTGTTGAGCCTGGCGTGATCGAGAAAATTGCAGCTATGGCCAGTCGTGAGCATGGCGATGCCCGCAAGGCTGTCGCGCTTCTGGCCAAAAGTGCGTACCTGGCGGAAAAGGCCGGAAGCAAAATTACACTTGGACTGGTCGACAGAGCAGCAACTGAACTGGATCAGGACCGGTACCTTACTCTGCTTCGTTCAGCGCCGCCGCAACTCCAGGCCGCCATGGGCGCTGTGGTCGAAGCCATACGTCAGAGCGAGCATGGTTCGATCGGTACCGGAGAAGCGTACGATGCCTATAGGATGTTCTGCAAAAGGGTTGAGTTGCGGCCGCTGACCGGTCGCGCGTTCGGCGATCTGATTTCTGAGCTGGATATCTACTCACTGCTGCGCAGCCGCATCCTGTCCAGGGGAAGATATGGAAGAACGCGAGAAATCATACTCGATTTGCCAAGAGAATTGGTGGACAAGATATACTGCGGGATTCAGCTAAATTTTGAGATGCATAATTAGGGCAATGGTGCTCGACAAAAAAGCCTGCCCAAGATCGATTGCTGGGTAGCATAAAGGTTACCACCTCTGGCCCAAATGTTTGCAGAGACACCATCGTTGAACAAACGTTCCTGCTCAGTCAGCCAAATGAAACGCGAAGGCTCCATTTCCTGGGTTAGTTTACACAACGCCGCCAGCCGCCCAGCAGTTTTTGTCAGGAAAAGCAAACGGAAACCACGTAGATGAGATGTTTTGAATATCGCTTCATATCGTTTGTACTTGAGACTATGAAAATACCACTGATAATTGAGTATCTTTTGGCGAATATCCTTCATATCACGCTGAGGACTGGAGAGTGTTTCAGTTCCGCAATCGACCTCAAGGAAGAATAGAGGGTCTTGCCGCTAGTCGCATCATGCGTGGCAAATACACCATCCGGTGTGAACTTCACTTCTCGAATAATCTTTCGTCCAACGGGCGAACAATCTGTAGTGATTACGCGGCCATCCGATCCCTGCGGTGCTAATGCTGAATTGTAAGCAAGAAATTTAATGCTAACCCTCCGAAGTGTATGCTCGATTTGACAAAGATGTATTCTGAACCAATTCAGCAAGATCTGATGATCAATCAGACGAGGACTGACAGGGCCGATGCTTTCATACGGCACATCCTCAGCAATAAGCTTGTTTTCTTTGAGATCATGCGCTCCTTGCTCAGTCAATGCTATTAGACTCTCGGGCCGACCAAAGCTCTGCCCCAACTCATTGGCCCTCACTTCCACGAATCCTTCTTTTCTAAGATCCCGGACACGTTTTCTCACTGCCGGTTTGTTTTTCTGCAAAACGGCCGCGAGCTGCGCCATGGTAAGGATCCGATGATCCGAAAGGTGCCCGAGAGTCTTTAAATCGCTTGTTCGCAGTTTGGACGCCATACTTATACCTCATACATCAAGTGTGAACACAATTCTGTACTTTCTTCACCCTCAATGATAGCGGCAGAGTCAATCTTCTTGTTTCAGGTAACTCCATGAGGACTCGCTTCTCTCTTTAGCCACAAGAACATTGAATCCTCACGAAATTAATACCCAGATGAAAGTGAGATGGGAATACTGCCGCTGTCGCTTATGAAGTAGCAGAATGACAAAATCAGACAATCGAACGTGGTTGGGACGTGAAACGGAAGCAGCAAAATGAATTCAGACAACGAACAGCACCCATGTGAGCGTGTCCCAACGAGGATTCTTGGCAATTCTGAACTGATGGCCGAATCTGAACTAATTCAGTTTCTCAGGATACCGGAAGTTAGCAATTCGAGGAACTATCATAATGTCATTGAGCACCTCAAGAAATTCCGAGGTTTGCCTAGAATTCACCTATGCCGAAAAGCCCTGTACCCCAAAAGAGCCATTTTGGAATGGCTCGAAAAAGAAACGGATGTCGGAAAATAGAGCTTGCGCTTTGGTTTGTAGTCGTGTATGATTCCACTCATATCGTGTGAGCTGAACCGACATCAGAAAGGAGGTAATATGAGACAGTTGGTAAAGCTCAACAAACGGCCACGGCGTGGTGGTCGAGAATTCACATACGCCTTGCGTTATACAGGTGAAGATGGAAAACGAAGGTGTGAAAGCCTTGGTCACACGGATCAGCGCAAAGCCGAAAGGCAACGGGCCCGGAAGGAAAAGGAACTCAGAATGGGCTATGTTGAGCCTGGCTCTGTGAGGCTCAGGGATTTCACAAAGGACAGCCTGGCAAGGACAGGCGATCAGATCAGGGAAAGCACAAGGTGTGAGACTGAATCGGCTATGATGGACTTCATAGGTACAATTGGGAATATTGATTTTCAGAATGTCTCATTGGCACATGGCGAACAGTATCTCCAGGCATGCCTTGACCGTGGGAATACCAAGGGGACTGTGGCTAAGAAACTTCGACATATAAAGAGGGTATTTAAGTTAGCCGTAAATCGGAAATAGCTCGATGAAAACCCGTTGCAGCATATTGCTATGCCGAAGTCGCCAAAGAAGAAGATCAATGTCTACACTGATACCCAATGCAGAAGGATCCAGAAAGCCGCGCGAGAATATGCCGGTGAATGGAATCCCGAAAGAACAGTCAGATGGGACTTGATGACCTCCGTAGCTCTGGCCATTGCTATGAGACGTGCGGAGCTTCTGAACTGCACCTGGGGAGATGTTGATTTTGATGCACAGACCATCGAAGTCAACCCCAAGCAGAACACGAAGGAAACTTGGGAATGGCTTATTAAGGATGCTGATCGCAGGACTCTGCCATTGCCAGAAGAAATCGTTCAGATGCTCGTAGATCACCAAACGCAACAACCTGAGGGTTATCCCTATGTTTTCGTTCCCAAAGCAAGGTATAACTACATCCAGAACGTGCTTCGGCCGAAAGGCAAATGGACTCTGTCTGACTCCCGACTGAAGGTAGTGAACAACTTTAAGAGGAGTTTTGACAAGATCCTCAGAAAAGCGGGTGTTAAAGCAGGAACGTTCCATGATATCCGCCGGACAACCATAAGCATGTGGCTTGCCAACGGCATGAGCGAGTACGATGTGATGGTTCTTGCAGGACATTCAAGTTTCGCCACAACCCACAAGTTTTACATCGCCGTGGCAGATGATTTGGTTCGCCGTGCAAGGGTTGCAACAACTCAGGGCCTGCGTCAAAAATTGGTACGTTTTGGTACGCGGCCCCTCGAGGAAGTGACATGAAAAAAGCCAGCAGTCATAAATGACTTCTGGCTAAAGACTTATAAATGGGCAGGGGCGGATTTGAACCGCCGACACACGGATTTTCAGTCCGTTGCTCTACCAACTGAGCTACCTGCCCTTTGCATCACCCCTCTTAATCCGAAAAATCAAAGACGCTCCGGCAGAACTGTGAATAATTTACAGCAAGCCAGATAATGTTGCAAGAAAATTCAGGGAAAGTTTGCGATTTTCAGCAGTGACCGGTAATCATCAGACTATCGGGTACACTTCTACGTGCCGCATAGCAGGAATTCTTTCATCGTATGCAGAAAAACCGAACGGAATTGATGAGAAATACCCGGAGCAGCCGATAATATATTGTGCGATCTTTGGCATTTGATTTGTGCCGATTAGCCCGGCCGGTGAATATCTGCCCGGTTAGTATGCAGCCTTAGCTCCCGCTGCTGTTGGGAGGCCTGGCCTTCGGTCGTTATGTGCGAATGTTTTGAATTTATAGTGCTTATTCGAGCCCGATATTGAAGGGGGTTTGGAGAGATGTTTAAGAGAATACTTCTTCTGATTGCCTTAGGCGCTGTGGTCTTTTCCTTTGTCGGCTGTAAGACTGTCCAGGGTATAGGCGGCGACATTACCTGGCTCGGCAAGAAAGGCGAACAGGCCGTACAACGATAGGATACTTTGCCGGTTCACTTGTGTAATTCCAATTATGTTTCGGCAGGGTCTAATTAGAATATCAGGTGAGTTCTTCGATTTGCCCTCTTCTGAGTTTGCTCTCAGTCGGCATCTCTTTTATCCGCTCTTTTTTCTTAGCCGGCCGATCGGCCAGATCGATCTGCAGCAATGAGCCGGACTCTTGCCCATCGCTGTTTTCGATTCTGGCGTAACTTTCGAGCATGGCAAGGAGGCTAAGGAAATAGCTCAGCGTACTTTCGGCTCCCTGGTTGGCGTTGACGCCGTCGCCCATTAATCCATCATTGCAACCTTTAGTCCTGAAGTCGTATAACGGGATACTTAAGTCATTGGTGCCGAGGAACCAGTCAAAGGCCTTTCTTTGGAGCTTCAGAAACCTCTTGTCCCCGGTGGCGTCATAGGCCGCTCCCAGCATCATGACCGTGCTGGCGGCCTCCAACGGCTGCTGGTCAAACGTGGCTCTTTTTCCGCCCCGTTCGTACCACCCGTTGCAGCCTATGAAGCTGAAATGATCGCCCTTGAAAGTGTTTGCCAAGAGGAACTCGCACGACTCCAGTGCAACTGCCTTGTACTTTTTGCTGCCGGAAGTCAAACCCGCAACGAAAAGAGCGTGCGGCAGCACGGCGTTGTCATAGGTTAATATGTCCTCGAACCACTGCCAGTCGGGGTAGGCGTTCTCCTGGTACTGTGCCACAAGCCCATCCGCGGCCAGCTCCAACTGGCGCTTGATGTCGCTGGCGCCGGGGAATTGTTTGAGATAATCGCTCATTCCGAATATCGAGTATGCCATGCCTCTCGGCAATTGCTTCTGGACGTGTCCGACGGACTTGTCAAAACAATCCTTGGCGATAGACAGGTATTCCGGTGTCGGCGACTTCGCCATAGCTGACCCGAATGCCCACAATAACCGGCCGAATGCGTCATGTGCGGGCTCATTTTCCCACCACTTCCTGTCGAAATCCATGAAGTTTCTGACCGTACCATCCTCTCTCTGGGAATACATCATAAAGGACAGATAAGTATCGAGTAGTTTCAGAGCCTGTGGCTCGGGGTATTGTGCGTAGTACTCAACCATTGCGATCAGAGCCCTTGCGTTATCATCGGTGCAGTAGCCGAATTCGCGGTTGGGTATCGCATACTTCGCGTGCTGATATATGCCCGTGTCGTCCGTCAGTTTTGCAAGGTGATCCAGCGACGGCTCGGGAAGCTCGATGTTGGATATTGTCTCAGCGGCCGAAAGTTTTGCCCGTTTTACGATATCCGCGGGTAGGCGCTTTGAATTGAACAGTTCCCAGTATTTCTGGCCAATATTTGGCCATGTTCTGGATCTGCCGTACTCGTACGCCTTTCTTCTCAAAGAATAGAACAGTGAATCATTCTTTAGTATCTCAATTATCGCGTGGGCTGTCTCATCCGAATCCCCGAATCCGACCAGCTTTCCCCGGCCGCCTGCCAGAAGCTCAGTGGCCGCCCAGTACGGAGTTGATACGACCGCTTTGCCCACGCCGACTGCGAATGACAGCGTTCCGCTGGTCAGTTGCTTTTCGTTCAGGTAAGGAGTGACGTAGATATCGGCCGCGCACAGGAAGTTGTGAAGCTCCTGGTTGTCCACAAACCTGTTGTGGAAGATTATATGCTCCTGTAAATTAAGGTCTTTGACCATTTGCTGGAGGCCGAATCGGTACGACTCGCCTTCATGTTTCAATATGTTCGGATGCGTCATTCCAAGAACTATGTAGATGACCGAGGGATCAGTTTTGACAACAGCCGACATGGCTCTGAGCATTACCTCGATGCCTTTGTTCTTATTGAGTAAGCCGAACGTCAGAATAGTCTTTCGGTCCTCCAGACCGAACTTATGCTTATAATAGTTACTATCCACGAACGGCAGATCGGGTATACCGTGTGCGATCAACTTTATCTTCTCGGCCGGCACGCCGTAGATGTCCCGCAACATGCCGACGCCTCTCTTGTTCATGGTGATGACGGTTGTCGAGGCGCTGCAAACATCCACCAGCGACTGGCGAAAATCCGGATTCGGATCATCGATGACCGTATGAAGTGTAGTTATTATGGGCGCCTTGAGCCTGTTGAGCAGCAAGCTAAGATATGAGCCCGCCCGTCCGCCGAAGAGGCCGAACTCGTGCTGAACTGAGACGATGTCTACATGGCTGAAGTTAATATAATCGGCGGCACAGATATAGTCGCTCTTGACATTCTGGCGGATTTCGAACTTGACCGGATCTTTGTACTTGTGGTCTTCCGAGCTCATCGCGACCACCAGCGGCTCGAATTTACCCCTGGCTGCTGCTGAAGTGCTTTTAGAAAGATCCGACGTGAAGGTTGCAATTCCACACTTTCTTGGTGGAAAAGTGGATATAAAAACTGCTTTTTTCGCGGCACTGTTTGTCATCCGCAAAGATCCATTTTCAGCGCATACATTACCTTACCCTATTTTAGAGATGCGATTCTTGTCCGTCAAGATAATTAAGGGCGCATTTCACCCAAAATACACATTTTTTCAGCTTATGCGGGCCGATTAAATGACGACTATAGATATGGTTCAAGCTTCTCAAACATCCAGAATATCAAGCTGCTGATACTCTTTATCCAGCACTTGCCGGCTTTCGAATCCGAGCCACTGGTCTAAAACCGTTGCATAAATTTGCCGAAAGTCCGTGTGAAATTTCAAAGCGCCATTATCCAGGTCCGTCAGGCTTGGATGTGTGCCGACGAGGCGGTTTTTCAGCTTGCCGCCCACCAGAAAAACGGGGGCGGCAGCGCCGTGCCCCGTTCCGCGGCGGCCGTTCTCTTTGACGGTTCTTCCAAATTCCGAAATTGTCATCAGCAGAACTCTGTTCAAAATCTTGTCTCGCTTCAGATCGGAGGCGAAGGCCGCCAGCGACTCTGACAATTGATGCAGCAGGGCGCAGTGGTTGCCCAACTGGTTGGCGTGATTGTCAAAGCCGCCGATTCCGCCGCCGCCTAATTCGGTGAAAAATATCCTGATGCCGATGTCGGCCCTGATAAGGTTGGCAACTGTTCGTAACGTCCCGGCGAGCCGGAACGCGGGATACTCTGCACTTCCGTCAGCTCCCTCCACAGCTTCAATTCGCCGGCTGCTGGCCAGAGCTTTTGCCTTGCACTCCTGCACGAATCGAAGCAGTTCGTTATCATGTTCTGTTGCGCCATCCTGTCGAAATTTGTCTGTCTTTGAGTCGAGGATCAAGTTGTCTGCTGATTGAATCGAAGGAACGACTACATGCTCGGCTCTCAGGGCAAAAGGCTGGGTGATTGGCCCTACAAACACCGCAGGCGTATCCTTCCGGTTTATATTCCGGAAGCGGTCAACAGTCCGGCCCAACCAGCCTGTCTGACAATCAGGGTTTGCCGGCTCGGCGGTATGCCAGTGGCGCATAGCGACGTCGTGAGAGCGGTCCGAATTGGGATAACCCACGCCGTGAATGATGCTCAAGTACCCCTCTTTGTACATGCGATGGAGTGCTTCCATCCGCGGATGAAAGCCCAGATGCGAATTGATCTTATGTACGTTCCTTGCAGGCAGACACAATGTGGGCCGGTTTCGGGCGTACTCATCGTCAGCATACGGCACCACCGTGTTTAGTCCATCGTTGCCGCCGGAAAGTTGGACAACTACGAGGACGGTATCTTGCTCATTTTGCCCGACGGTGCCGGCGGTCGCAGCGCGAATGAGAAAATCAGGCACAGTGGAGGCGAGTGATACCAGCGTTGACGTTTCCAAAGACGTCTTCAGGAAATCTCGTCTTGTACAGGACATTTAATTTTCTCCCAAAATCAAGCCAAGTGAAATTCCGCAAGCGTGATTGCCGCATGAGCAAGGCGACGAATGCGTTTATCCGGGTTGCCGTCCTGGACTGTTCGTGTTAGATTTTCATAGACGGCGGGCTTAGTGTCACTCTGAATGAATAGATCAAGCATGAACCTCGCGACTGACTCGACTGTAGTATGCCCGTACTTCCGTGCGATGGTGAAAGGATTGAGCTTGTTGCCGTACGGATCCGAACCACGCAGCATGGCCCACGCAAGGTTGTCTCGCCCGATGATTGCGGCACTGTCGATCCAATGTTTTCCACCGGCCCAGCCGTTGACGGTAGGGGGGTGGTAGAGGTCCTGGCCGAGATCAGCGAGATCATCGGCCAGTTGAGTAGTGGAGACCATTGCCTCAAGTGCCTTGACGATGCCGAGTGCGAACTCGACCGGGCATTTGATTCGCCTGCGATATGCCGAAGATGAGAAGAAGAGATTGGATCGCAGCATCTTTTCAACGAGTTTCGACACATCGTAGTCTCTTGCAAAAGACTCGGCCAGTGGGCGGATGAGAACTTCAGACGGCTGCTCTGTCTCGCTGATCAACCAGCGGTACAGCTTACGAACAATCCGGCGTGACGTTGCCGGGTGATCGAGTATGATGCGCAGCACGTCTTCACTGGAGAACCTGCCTCGTTGGCCGAGGATTTGTTTGATGCCGTCGTCGTGCTCGCGACCGATGTAGCGCAGCTTGCTACGAAGAACAAACCAGCCGGTGAAGGCTCGGGAAGCCTCTCGGATGTCACTTTCGGTGCAGTTGTCGGGACCCAGCGTAAAGTTCTCCATTATCGCCCGGGCGAGGTTCTCGTTAGGGCGCGTTTTGCGACCGGCCTCGGCGCCCAGCCAGAGAATCATCGCGGGATCGCGTGATATACCTTCCAGCAAGGAGCAGAACGAGCCGAGGGCCTGACACCTAAGGTGCCCGACGTGCTCTCGCATCAGGCGAGCGTTCTTGACCTTCTCGGCGTTGGTGGCGAAATGGCTGTGCCAGAACAACGTCATCTTCTCCTGTAAAGGGTGCGGTGTCAGCATCATTCGCCGCAGCCACCATGCCCTCAACTGATCTACAGAGCCGGTCGCGGTTTCATAGTCGTCGTAAGTCCGGTTGAATCCTGCTATGTCGCCCTTGGGTCGAAGCAGCCTGTCGATGGTCTGTTGCGGCCCGTCGGAAAGCGCCTCCTGCAGTTGATCCCAGCTTGCACCGAAGGCCGCACGCCGGTAGAGATGTCCCGCTCGCGCAAGATTCCACGGATGGTCTGCGTCAGGCTCGTATATGGCCCAGGCCCGGCGGGGATCAGTCGGTTTCTTAATTTGAGCGGCCATGAGATGTCCTTTTACTATTCAAACTCACAATACAACGTTGACACAAACACAAGCTTACTGCAAGTTGAGCTTCACCTCCAGCTTCGCTTCGGTTGTTACCTCGTTCGTGCCGACGCCCAACTTTAGCCGCTTGCAGAGTTTTGCTATCGTAATGAGCAGGTCAATTCCGGCTTCGGCTTCCTCTTGAGTGCGGCCCTTCTCGACCATGTCCCCGCGGACCAGCGTATGGCGGTTGGCTTCCAGTATAGAGGCCAACTGGATTCCGTCGACCTCGACGAGGCTGTGGATTTGAGCCAAAGGCTCGACCTGGCGTTCGATCTCGCCGTTCGCTGCATCTATGAGATCCCGGGCCAGCCCGTCTGTAGAGCTTAGGATGAGATAATCGCCCGGCATGGCTAAAGTAGGTCGAATATTAAACCGCTGGGCCAGCTTTGTCTTGTCCTCTATCTCAGCGGTTGAGAAATATGAAACGGTCATCTTGGTATTTCCGTGCGAAGGCCGGTCTATGATCAGGCCCGGCATCGCCTGCTGTCCCCGGGTGAAGTTGACCAGGCCGATGGCCTTCTGCCATGCTTCTTCCGCTATTTCGTCAAACTCCTCCTCGTCGCGTAGTCGAAGTATCAGGGCAAAAGCCGGAAGTTCTACCGCGGGCGTTCCTATCGCCGGATCGAACTTCTGCTCGGCCACCACAATTCGGATTTCGGGTCTGGTCTGTGCCAGGACCTCGCTGGTGATATCGCGCCCGCTGAAAAATATCCCCATCATGTTCTCGAAGAAAATCAATCCTGACGTGCGCTCGGGGAAAAGGTCGTCCTTCGCGGCGTAGAACTGGTGCAGGTCACGGTATAGAGTCATCGCCGCAATGCGACGCGGCACGACCAGATTCGGCAGCGCGCCCCCGGCTTTATTCATCGGAAATGCAAAT
>Ga0180438_10011746_pt1 | contig 10527 bp, 6 predicted proteins | sample SS_ome_12_FD_132455 | JGI IMG/M metagenome (GOLD analysis project Ga0180438, IMG submission 132455) | Hypersaline lake sediment archaeal communities from the Salton Sea, California, USA - SS_3_D_2 metaG | ecosystem: Environmental > Aquatic > Non-marine Saline and Alkaline > Hypersaline >... | reverse complement strand
CGACGAGGAAGGTCCGTACGAGGTGGTGGTGTCGGCCGGCGAGGCGATAGCGTGGTCGCCGTATTCAGACACGGGCGGCGCGGAGATGGCCGGTGTCCCGAACAGCAGCTTCGGTGCGGGTTCGGTGAAGATAGAGGCGACCCACCCGGTAGTTGGTCGTGTGATCCAGGTGGAGGTGGTTGAGGGCACGTTCGTGAGCATGGCCACTCAAGCGCTGGTTGAACGCAGTGGAGGAGGTTAGCTGTGAAAGAACGTCGCCTTCGCGGCGTATGATGTGTTCACTGCGTATAAAGAGGTGGCGGCGATATATTGCCCGGCAAGTGGATTGCCGGCCGACAGGCCTGCAATGACGATAGCGAGTAAGATTGTCTCGTCGTCTGCAGCTAGGTCGGGCTCTTCTCTTTCTTGCTCTTTTCCGCGACCAGCCGTGTGGCTTTGAGAAGCGAGTCGAACGACGTACCCGCGTCGGCCCACCATCCGTCAACGATAGCGTAGGTCATCGTACCCTGTTCGATGTAAGCGTTGTTGACGTCGGTTATCTCCAACTCGCCGCGCGCGGACGGTTTGAGCGTCTTGACGATATCGAACACCTGGTTATCGTACATGTACACTCCGATAACCGCGTATTGCGACGCTGGTTTTTTCGGTTTCTCGTCTATTTTGAGCACTTTTCCATCTTTGATATGGGGCACGCCAAACCGTTCGGGGTCCGGCACCTCTTTGAGGAATATTTTCGCTCCTCGCTCCTGTTTCTCGAACTCTCTGACAGCGTCCCCTATGCTCTGTTCGAGCACGTTATCGCCGAGAATGACGACGATCTTGTCGTCTTCCGCAAAATGTTCCGCGAGAGCCAGCGCTGCAGCTATACCGCCTTCGCCTTCCTGGTAGGTATAGTTGATGTGGCTAAGACCGAAATCTTTTCCGTTACCGATAAGCCGCAGGAAATCGCCTGCACTGGTCCCACCGGTCACGAGCAGTATGTCGGTGATACCGGCGTCCACCAGCGTCTGGATGGGATAGTACACCATCGGTTTGTCGTATATCGGCAGTAGATGTTTGTTGGTGACTTTTGTGAGAGGGTATAATCTCGTCCCGAGCCCTCCTGCAAGAACAACGCCTTTCATCGTTTCACATGCCTCCCGGTTTCTGTCTAGGCCCCGTTTTCCAGCCGCGTGCCGTACTGTTTCTTGTAATAATCGAGGTATTCGCCCGATTTGAGCGGTCGCCACCACGATTCGTTGTTCACGTACCAGTCGACCGTTTCCTTAAGCCCGCGCATGAACTCTATTCGCGGTTCCCACCCGAGAGCCTTGATCTTCGTGGAATCGATAGCATACCGCCGGTCGTGTCCCGGCCGGTCCTCGACGTGCTGTATCAGGTCGTCGCTCTTGCCGAGATGTTCGAGTATGATACGGGTTATCTCGAGATTAGTGTGCTGGTTGCCCCCGCCGATGTTGTACACCGCACCGGATTCGCCCTTCAGCATCACGGTTTCGATGCCACGGCAATGATCTTCGGCGTGAAGCCAATCGCGAACGTTAAGACCGTCTCCGTATAGAGGAAGCGGGAGGTGGTCTATGGCGTTCGTGACAAACAGCGGGATGAGCTTCTCCGGGTACTGGTAAGGTCCGTAATTGTTTGATCCGCGGGTAACGACTACGGGCGTCCCGTACGTGTGGTAATACGCTGTCGCCAGCAGTTCGCCGCCGGCTTTGCTGGCTGAGTACGGGTTGCGCGGGTTCAGCCTGTCAGCTTCAGCGAACGCGCCTTCCTCGATGCTTCCGTAAACCTCGTCAGTTGAGACGCACACGATCCTCTTCACACCGGCTGTGCGAGCCTCTTCCAGCAGGATGAAATTGCCCTTAACATCGGTGTCAATGAACTCGCCGGCGCCATGTATGCTCCGATCCACGTGAGTTTCGGCTGCGAAGTTCACGATTACGTCGACGTCTTTCATCGTCTCTGACACAATTTCCGGATCGGCGATGTCACCTTTGACGAACTTGTAGTTTGGCAGATCCTCGACATCCTCGAGGTTGGCCAGGTTGCCAGCGTACGTGAGCTTGTCGAGGTTGATAACCTCGTAATCGGGATGTTCTCTCAACATTAACCGGACAAAGTTGGAGCCTATGAACCCTGCCCCGCCGGTGACAAGTAGTCTCATACCCATGGGTGTCTGAACCTCGCTTTCTTCAAGGGGAACTTTCTCCTTCCGCTGCCGGCGGGAGTATACCACACGGGTGCCGATAGGTCAACGCGACGGTCGGGCTCGGAGGCGAATCTATGCGATCACTTGCAGAATCGTCGGGAAATGGTATAATTGCGCAGCGGGTTTATGCGGCCTTTGAAGTCGTCGGATTCTAGCGCGAAAGAGGGGCAGAATAGATGAAACTGATGCGAAAACTCGGAATAGCGTTTCTCGTGTTGTTGAGCTTAGTTGTAATTGCGCTTGTCGGAGCCAAACTGTACGTGCGCGAGGGTAGGGGACCGGTTGAACTGGTGGATGTTGCCGGAAAGGCTTTCGTGGAGGAGGTTGACGGTACGAAGGTGGTGCATCTGAGCGGTACGCCGTACGAGTTGGGGTACCAACATGGCAGCTTGTTCGCTGCGGAGATTCAGCAGACGTTCAGCGGGCTCGAGAGTGCACTGGATGAGCTCCAAGAGGAGGTCGGTGTGCCGGGGTCGGCCGTGGCGTACTTCCTGGACCTCCTCTATAAGCAAGCGTCACCGAATATTCCGGAGCGGTACAAGCGCGAGCTGGATGGGCTCGCCGACGGTTCAGGCGTGAGCCTGCGTAGGCTGCGTTGGGCGCATGTCATCTCGGTGATCACTGAGCGGGAGTGCAGCAGCTTCGCCGTGTTCGGCCCGGCGACCGCGGGCGGCAGAATGTACCACGGCCGGAATTTCGACTGGTCGATGGATCTCGGGCTGCAGGATCACACGGCGCTGTTCATCTACCATCCCGAAGGACAGATTCCGTTCGCGTCCCCCGGCTACATTGGCACGATAGGTTGTCTGTCCGGCATGAACGCCGAGCGGGTCTCGATATCGCAGATCGGCGCTATAACCACCGACGGGAGATTGGACGGCATACCGCTCATGTTGTTGCTGAGACGCATACTGGAGGAGTGCAGCAACGTCGACGATGCTGAGGCGTTGATTCGAAGGGCCAGACGGACCGTCGGGTACAACTATGTCATTGCCGATGGAAAAGAAGGACAGGCGCGCGCGTTCGAGACTACTGCGAACCATTACGCCGTTTTCACGGACGACGATCCGGCCGAGAGTCCGGTGGCCTACGCAATACCGATCAAGGGCGCCGTGTTCCGTGCCGACGGAGCGATTGACCAGACCGTGCGCAGCTATCAGAAGTGCGCGAAAGGGTACCCGAACTTGCCGTACGGGAGCAACTCGTACGAGCATCGGTACAAAGGTATGGCCACGCGCATACAGGAGAACTACGGCAAGATCGATGCGGACATCGCGCTGGATATACTGCGTGCTGTCGCGATGCGCGGCGTGAACGTGCACAGCGTTCTGTGTGCGAACAGCGATCTCGAAATGTGGGTCGCCCACGCGCGCGGCGCGGAGGACGCGTGGAAACAGCCGTACATCCACTACGACCTGAATGAGCTGTTCGCGAAGACGCCCGCCGGTTCTCAGCGTGTTGAATGAGTTTTCTTGTCGGATCTTTATCGCTGCCGGGGCCACCTTTCATCGATACCGTAGAGTCTGACCTACGCACAGGACTGACTTGCCGATCGTGCAGGCGTCCGTGTCAACGCGCAGCCTCTTGCAGGAGCCTGGACGAGATCTCGCTGGTTTGGATACGATCAGTAGCGGCTCGATTGACAGTCTTGGCGGGGCGGTGATAACGTATACGCACGGATACTGGAGACTTGAGTCCCCTTGACTGACACGGGGCCAGGGTGGAAGCGAAATGGCTGAGAGATACGCAGGAAGATTGATTTTGGCGGCGTTGCTGATCGTGTGCATAGGATGTCGCCGGCCGCCTGCCGAGGTCCCGTTCCATCGGTTTGTCGAGGATGTTCTTCCCGGGCAGAGGTGGCACGAGGTGAAGGTGCTTATCGGGCACGAGACGCGCAACGTGCTTTCTGCTCCGTATAGGAGCGCGCTGCGGGAGATCGAGGTGGGTCAGGACGGCACGATAACGCTCGCGGAAGTCGCGGAGATCGACAAAGTCCGCGCCGATTCTGCAGGTGTGAGAGTCCGCGTTGAGCAGCGGCCGTTCGAGGCGCTGCAGGCCGCAAAGAACCCTGCAGCCCGGGTGTACGTGGCGCTGCCGCCGGAGCGGGATGTCGCGGAGCTGTCCGGGACAAAGGTTCAGATCCTGCCCGCCGGCGAAGAGAAACGTAACGTCCGGGTTTCCGCGAGAGAGGTGGTGGCTTTGCCGCAGGAGCATATCACTAAGGAGGTTCGCCTGCAGCAGTCAGCGCGCCTGGATTTCGGTATCGGCCTCGAGGGCGACATATCCGGCGCCCCGTTTTGCGATGTCCGGTTCACCCTTTCGGTCGAGCGCGGTCAGGAACGAGAGACTGTGTTTTCTGAAGTATTCGAACGTGAGTCGGTCGAGGACGGCCCCGCCTGGGTGGACGCAACCGTTGACCTGTCAGACATGGCGGGGTCAAGTGTGCGTTTTGTGTTCAGGACGGAGGCCCCGAGTGGCGAGGAGGAAACGAAGGGGAATTCTGTTCCCCTGTTCGACTGGTCACCAGTATGGAGCAGCCCGATCCTTTACTCGACGGAATCAGGGAGAACCGTCGGTAAACCGAACATCATATTGATAAGCCTCGACACGTTGCGGGCGGATCATCTGGGATGCTACGGGTACCATCGGGATACGAGCCCGAACATTGACAGGTTTGCAGAAGGGGCGTTGTTGTTTGAGAACTGCATAGCGTCTTCGTCCTGGACGTTACCTGCCCATGCATCTCTATTCACGGGAGTGCATCCTTCAGTGCACGGTGCGGAGGTCCATCCATGGGGACCTCCGTTCGCAGAGACCGAGACGACCCTTGGCGAACTTGCCCGCGAACGAGGTTATCTGACCGCTGCTTACACGGAAGGACTGTTCGTAAGTGCTTCTATGGGATTTGCCCAGGGGGTCGAACTGTATTCGGACGGGAAGCTCGCCGAGTTTCCTCTCCATTGTGCGGAGGTGACCTTCAACGATACTGTGCAGTGGCTTGAGACATATTGTGGGTTGCCTTTCTTTCTCTTCGTACATACGTACCAGATACACGATCCGTACACGCCTCCCGCCCATTTCGGGGAGATGTTTGACAAGGATTACACTGAGGCCGGTACGGTGCGGCCTCGGCAGGTGCGTTCAGAGAAGGACAAGATTCGTTGTGAGGCCCTTTACGACGGTGAGATTGCTTACACCGACAAGGTTGTTGGGGACTTTCTTGGGCGACTCGAGGAAATGCAGTTGCTGCAGAACACCACGGTCATCGTCTTCTCAGACCACGGTGAGGAGTTCTGGGAACATGGCGGCATCGAGCACGGTGTGACACTTTACGATGAGGTGTTGCACGTCCCGTTGATCATAAAACTCGCGGGCGAGAATCCGCCGGGCGGACGCGTGGCGCGCCAGGTCTCTCTTACGGACCTGTACGCGACGGTTGCGGAGCTTCTTGGAGTCGACGGCGCAAATTCCCCCGACTGTATGAGTTTACTGCCGTTGATTACGGGACCGGAGACACGGGCGAAATACGACAGGAAGTTCATCGTGAGCCAGGTCTGCCACCGCGATAGTGTCCTGGTGTCAATGACGCCCGACTGGCGGAAGCGTTCGATCCGGACTGATACCGAGAAGTACATCAAGTTCGAGAAAGAAGAAATGGAAGAGCTGTACGATCTGGGCGGGGATCTGAGCGAGAAGAACGACATCTCGGCGAAAAACGAACAGGACCTCCTGAAGTATCGGGCGATGTTGGACTCGTTCCTGGAAACCGTATCCGCAGGACGGGCGCCGGCGGCGACGGCGGAGCAACGTGTCGCTCCTCTTACGGAAGAGAGAAAACGCGAGCTGAAAGCCCTCAGCTATATGTAGACGTCCGCATATCTACGTTATCGTTCTCTGCAACCCTACGACCACACCTTGTATGCTGACGCTTCGAGCCGGCACCTGCATTGTCGGCACGTCGGGATTGGCGGATCGCAGTTCGACGGTGTCGCCCGTCAGAAAAACCCTTTTCACGGTAGCTTCATCATCCACAAGCGCCACGACGAGCTGTCCATTATCGGCGCGGTCTTGACGGTGGACGAGCAGCGTGTCTCCCGGCAGTATACCTTCGCCGACCATGCTGTCGCCGGTCACCTTGAGCGCAAAATCCGGACGTGGCGTCATGCCGGACGGCGCCGGTACGTACCCTTCTATGTTCTCGACGGCTAGCAACGGTTCGCCCGCGGCGATTCGTCCCACCAGCGGTACCGACCCGGAGTCTCGTGCCGCGCGTCCGCTCGGCCGGATGACGCGGATCGAACGTGCTTTCGACGAACGGGCGATATGACCTTTACGTTCGAGAGCCAGGAGATGGTCGTTGACACCGTTGTTCGATTTGATCCCGAACCGTTGACCGATCTCAGCGATTGTCGGCGGAAAACCGTCCTGAACGATACACTCTTCGATAAAGGCGAGTATATCGCGCTGTCTTTTCGTCAACTCGCGTTTCATACCTCGTACCTCCGTCAGTGCACTGACTATTATACTGGATAAAGGTTCAGATATCAATATCCCCCTTCCAAGAGACTTTCGCATCACGGCGCTTGACCCTTATGTCCGCGCGGTATATACTTGTGCCGGAATCAGGTGATTGCCGTGTTCAAATGAGTTAGTTATTCAGGTGGCGCTCCGTCGTATGTACCAGGACAAGTTTCCTACCCGAAAGGTTGTTGCAACCGTTCTTCTCACGTTCATACTTGTCCACCCATTGTCCATTTGGGCGCAAGAAAAGCCGGCGGCTCAAAGCGTTGCTCCAATCGCACCCAAGGCTATCGAGACCACAGCTGAAGGGATCCAGATCCGGCTCAAACAGGCGGAAGAAGCTAAGGATCTCGATGAAGCCCTCAAGACGCAGATAATCGACCTGTACAAGCAGACGCTTGATGAGCTGGGCCGCGCGCAGGAGTGGAAAACCAAGGCCGACGAGTTCGACCGCGCCAGGCAAGAAGCTCCCGCGTTGCTCGAGTCGGTGAAACTGAAGCTTGCTGCGCCTCCGGAAGAGCCGAAGCCGGATAGCTACAGTGACGTACCTCTTCCCGATCTGGAACAACAGCTTGCCCAAGCTCAGGCCCAGCTGAGCGACGCTCAAAGAGAATACACCGAGCTGGAAGGAGAACCGAAACGGCGAACCGACAGACGAGTCCAAGTGCCGGCGTTGGCTGCCGTTGCTCGCGAGCGCCTCGACAGTGTTAGGAAGGAGTCGGGCGCAACTGCGCCGCCCACGGAGAATCCTCTCCTGACCCCTGCCAAACAGGCTAACCTGGACGCGCGGAAACGGAGCATCGAGTTCGAGCTCAACGCGTATGACAAAGAGATACTGAGTTACGACGCGAGAAGCGACCTCCTGAGGTACCGACGCGATCTGGCGGCTCAACGTGCTGCGCAAGCCCGGAAGGTTGCGGACCGTTTGCAAGAGGTGGTCAACGAGCGTCGCGCCATGGAAGCCGCGCGACAGGCGCGGGAAGCGCGGGTTACCGCTCTGGGTTCCCATCCAGCCTTACGTGAGCAGGCCGAGTATAACCGTGCTCTCGCGGAGCGAAGAACCGGACCTGACGGCCTCGCCGCGAGAATCGAGCAAACCATGAGGGAGCTCGAGGCAATCACCGCAAAACTAGACGCTCTTGAGACTCAGTTCAATAGCATCAGGGGAAAGGTAGACACCGCCGGTCTCACGAACGCGGTCGGCCTCCTTCTGCGCAGACAGCGGGCGGAACTCCCGGATGTCCGCCGTCATCGGCGAAACCTTCGACAGAGACAGAGGCAGATGGCTGACCTCCAACTGGCGCAGCTTGAGGTCGAACACGAGCGCGCGGCGTTGGTGGACATCGGCCCAGAGACGCAGCGGATCATGGACGGTCTTGGGGCGACGCTGGCCGAGACTGACCCGGAGGATGTCAAGAAGGCTCTCAGGGAGCTTCTCGAAACGAGGAAGCTGTATCTGGAGGCTTTGGGCAAAGACTACGTCCAGTACCTTTTGAAACTGGTCGATTTGGACTTAGCGGAGCGTGAGCTGATCAAGCAAGCGCAGTCGTTCGCCGAGTACATCGATGAGAAAGTCCTGTGGATTCGCAGCACGACGCCGTTCCGTGCAAAGGACGTGCGGGAAGGGTGGCGAGCAGTCCTATGGCTGACCCAGGGAGACAACTGGCTGGGTCTGGCAACCATCCTGTGGCGCGAGATTCGCGGCAATCCAGCGATAGTGATATCTGCGGCTGTCCTGTTTGCGATTATCATCATCATGAGACGTCGTCTGGGCAATCGTCTCGAGCTTATCGGCGAGGCGGTTGCTCGCAGTTATGTTGATACGTTCCCAGAGACCCTCGTAGCGTTTCTCTTTACGCTGTTGATCGCTCTGTCCTGGCCTTTGATCATCTGGTTTTTTGCGTGGCGGCTATCCGCATTGGCCGACGGGTCGGAGTTCGTGCAGGCATTCGCCGCCGGCCTTGGCACAACTGGTCTGGTCTTTCTGACGATGGACCTTTTCAGGGAGATCTGCAGGAGCAAAGGTCTCGGAGAGGTCCACTTCCGGTGGCCTCAACTTGGTCTCCAGTACTTACACGGAGCGGTGTCGAAGCTTATGGTCGTCTTGCTGCCCCTGGCGTTGCTCGCCTCGATTCTGGAGCACCAGGATAGCGAGACGATGAAGAACTCTTTGGGGAGGTTCGCCTCGATCGCCGCCCTGGTCGTGCTGGGACTGTCGGTCCGGCGTCTCTTGCACCCGGAGGGGGCGTTGCTGCGCGAGAAAATGAGCCGGCTGCACGAGAGCTGGCTGTACAAGCTGCGGCACACTTGGTATCCTTTAGCGATTGGTACTCCACTGGTTCTGGCGGGGCTTGCTGCTGTGGGATACTACTACACGGCTCTCCAGCTAACGTCGCGGTTAATGGGCACGGCTTTGCTCGTGCTCGGCTTGCTCGTCCTCAACGCTATAGTGATTCGCTGGCTGTGGATTGCACGGTGGAAGCTGGCTGCGGAAGCGGCGCCGAAGGCCAAGGCTGCTGCAGCCGGCGAAGATCAGGGTGATAAGGAACAGCCTCGTTATGAGTCTGCCGAGCAGCCCGAAACGGGCCTGGGTATTCACGCGATGAGCGCGCAGACACAGCAGATTCTGCGGTTTATTATGGCCTTTGCGCTGCTGGTCGGGGTGTACCTGATATGGGTGGATGTATTGCCCGCGTTCAACATGCTTCGCACTATTAAACTGCCCCAGGCTCCCGATATCAGTCTCGGAGACATAGCGCTGGCTCTTATGACCGTCCTGATGACCATCGTGGCTGTCAAGAACATTCCGGGGTTGGTGGAACTGTTGATCCTCAAACGGCTGCCTCTGGGAGCGGGCGAACGGTACGCTGTCACGACGCTGTCGAGATATCTCATTACTATCATTGGCGTTATCGTAGCGTGCGGCGCGGTCGGCATTACCTGGTCCAAAGTGCAATGGTTGCTCGCGGCGATGACGGTCGGGCTGGGGTTCGGTCTACAGGAGATTTTCGGCAACTTCGTGTCCGGGCTCATCATCCTGTTCGAGCGGCCGATACGGGTCGGCGATAAGGTGACCATCGGCGACGTCTCGGGCACCGTTTCGCGGATCCGAATTCGTGCGACCACCGTCACCGACTTCAACAGGAAGGAGCTGATCGTTCCGAACAAGGAATTCGTGACCGCCAAGCTCGTGAACTGGACGTTGTCAGACCAGACGCTGCGTCTGGTCGTACCGGTAGGCGTAGCATACGGGTCGGATACGGACCGTGCGCGTGAGCTGCTCGTAAAGCTGGCCAAAGAACATCCGTCAGTGATGAAAGAACCACCGCCGACGGCTAATTTCTTAGGGTTCGGTGAAAGCTCGCTTCAGCTCGAACTGTGGGCGTTTGTGCCGGACTTCGAGAATCTTATCAAGGCACGCAACGAATTGCATACCGCGGTCGCCAGGACGTTCCGCGAAGCGGGTATCGAGATCGCCTTCCCGCAGCGCGACATACACGTCCGGTCTATCCACCAGGCATTCCCTATAGTCGAGAAACCTGAAGAAAAGTGATGTAACCCGAATCCTCGCCTGCGCGGGAATGACGGCCGGAGACGTGTCTGTACCCTTTTTCTTGATCGTAGGGGCGGTTCGCTCTCCGCGGCGAGTCTGCGACGAACCGCCCGCCTGTGGTTGGGGGAACCCTATTCTAGGCAGAAAGGTTCTCCCCCATACCCCCTTCCAAAGACTTTCGCATCACGAGTCCTCGCCCGGGTCGCAGACTCGCCGTGGCGAGGAGAGGATTAAGGTGAGGGTG
>Ga0180438_10011743_pt1 | contig 10529 bp, 11 predicted proteins | sample SS_ome_12_FD_132455 | JGI IMG/M metagenome (GOLD analysis project Ga0180438, IMG submission 132455) | Hypersaline lake sediment archaeal communities from the Salton Sea, California, USA - SS_3_D_2 metaG | ecosystem: Environmental > Aquatic > Non-marine Saline and Alkaline > Hypersaline >... | reverse complement strand
GATGCTTCGGCATGTGCCGTGCGGCCGGGCCAGCGGCCGTTGAGCAGCGCCCTGAACACCTCGGGCATCGACTTGCCGAACACGGCCGCCAGCGGAATGCCCACCACGCAGGCCAGCATCACCAGTGCTCGAAACATCACGGCGGGCGATGATTGCGTAGCCAATGGCGTCTCCTTTCGCCCCGATTCGCTTCTCGTTCCGCGGCCGTCGGTTCGATCGGCCGGCGCGGAACGCCGCATGATAGCGGCCGGCGGGGATTTCGGGCAACGGCAATTGAGCCCTCCCGTCCCGCGAGGGGATATTGTCCGTCGAGTTTGCGGGGAGATGGCCGCCCCAAGCGCCGTCGTTCGACGCTTCTGCTATCATGGGGTCGATCCATCTTCCCGCCTGAGGACTCGTAATGGAACGACTTCCGGTGTGCGGAAGGGGACAGTCCCATTTTCGCTCCGCGAAAATCGGGACAGCCCCAAGTCGTTGTCCTTACGAGCAATAACGATGCCACCCCGCCTGTCCGAACCCATCAAGGATCTACGATGCTTCCGACCCGGTCGTTGATTGCCTTGGCCTTTCTGCTTCTATGTTCCCCGTGGGCCGCACTGCCGGCGCCGGCCGAGGACTGGCCCGGTTGGCGTGGGCCGCGCGGCGACGGGTCGAGCCTGGAGAAGAACGTGCCCACCCGCTGGAACGGCCCGGAAGGCACCAACATCGCCTGGAAAGTGGAGATTCCCGGCCGGGGCCACGCCTCGCCGATCGTCTCCGGCGAGCGGATCTTCCTGGTCTCCTGCCGCGAAGCGGAGGGAGACCGCGTGCTGTTGTGTCTGGACCGGGCCAACGGCCGCATTCTCTGGGAGCAAGTGGTCGTGAACGCGCCGCTGGAGGGCAAGCACCGGCTCAACAGCCACGCCTCCAGCACGCCGGCCACCGACGGGAAACTGGTCTACGTGAGTTTCCTCGACCGGACCGAGATGCTGGTGGCCGCCTACGATTTCTCCGGCAAGCGGCAATGGCTGGTTCGGCCCGGCGAGTTCTTCAGCCGACACGGCTATTGCAGCCCGCCGCTGTTGTTTAAGGACCTGGTGATCGTCAACGGCGATCACGACGGCGACGGCTATCTGGTCGCGTTGGATCGGACCACCGGGCGGACGGTCTGGAAGCGGCCCCGGGTGAACCATACCCGCAGCTATTGCCCGCCGATCATCCGCCAGATCAACGGCCGCACGCAGATGGTGCTCTCGGGCAGCCTGTGCGTGGCCAGCTACGATCCGCACGACGGGTCGCGCCACTGGATCATCGACGGTCCGACCGAACAGTACGTCGCGTCGCTGGTCTACAACGGCGAGTTGCTGTTCATGACGGCCGGCTTCCCGGAGTTTCACATCATCGCCATCCGCCCCGACGGCCAAGGCAACGTGACCGACTCGCACGTCGTCTGGCACACGACCAAGGGCTGTTCCTACGTGCCCTCGCCAATCATCGGCGGCGGGGGGAAGTACTTCCTGGTGGTTTCCGACACGGGCATCGCCAGTTGCTTCGAGGCGGCCGCCGGCGAGCGCCACTGGATGCAGCGGATCGGGCCGCATTACAGCGCGTCGCTCGTCGAGGCCGAGGGCCTGGTTCACTTCCTCTCCGACGAAGGCGTCACCACGATCGTTCGCCCGGGCCCCGAATTCGACGTGGTCGCCGAAAACCGCCTGGGCGAGAACTGTTACGCCTCGCCGGCGATCAGCCGCGGGCGGATCTACCTGCGGGCGGAAAAGCATTTGTATTGTGTGGCTGGGGAGGGAACCAGGGATGAACGCAGATGAACACGGATGTTTGTCGGGCAGGAGCATCAGCCGTTTATTGATGCTCAGATAGGCAATCCGACATGCCGTTTAGCGGCCGACGGCACGTCGGCCGGGAGAAACGCCCCCGTCGCCGTGCCGGCGACGGCTAAACGATGCGCCGTTAGCTTTCTGAGTGTCAATAGCCGCCACGGCCATGCAGCGAAAACCACGGAAAACGCTGCCGTTGCCATCACCGCGTAGCCGCGGTGGCTAAACTTGCACACAAAACCGCTGATCAATCTGCGCTCATCTGCGTTCATACGTGTTCATCTGTGGTGCCCATTCAAACCGGCTTGACCGGGCGAACGAAGGTTTGTATACTTCGCCAAATGGCGAAATACACAGGTTCTTCCCATGCGCAACTTCATGACCGTCATCAAGGCCCTGGCCGACGAGAACCGTACCCGGATCGTGATGGCGCTGTCCGATCGGGAGCTTTGCGTCTGCCAGATCGTCGAGTTGCTCCAGTTGGCCCCCTCGACGGTCTCGAAGCACATGTCGATCCTCAAGCACGCGCGATTGGTCGACCGCCGCAAGCAGGCCCGGTGGATCTATTATCGACTGGCCGACCGCGACGTGCCGGCCGCAGCCCGGGAGGCCTTGCAGTTGGTGCGCCGATCGCTTGCGGACGATCGTCAAGTGTGCGAGGACGCGAGTCGCTTGCGCCAGATCCTCGAAATCGACCCGGAGGAGCTGTGCCGGCGGAACAAGTGTTGAAGATCCGCGGCGTGGTGCGTTACGAGATTGGCGAACGGACCAGACGAACGTTTATCCAGGAGGACCGTGTGAACATGCCCGCAACGCCGAGAGCCCGACTCTCTTTCCTCGACCGATTCCTGACCCTGTGGATCTTTCTGGCCATGGCGGTCGGCGTGTCGTTGGGACATTTTGTGCCCGGCGTGGAATCGCTGATCAACCGCTTCCGGGTGGGCACCACGAACCTGGCCATCGCCGCGGGCTTGATCCTGATGATGTATCCGCCGCTGGCCAAGGTGAAATATGAAGAGCTGGGCGACGTGTTTCGCAACTGGAAGGTGCTGGGCCTCTCCCTGGTGCAGAACTGGGTGATCGGCCCGGTGCTGATGTTCGTCCTGGCGGTGCTGCTGCTGGGAAACTACCCCGACTACATGACGGGGCTGATCCTGATTGGCCTGGCCCGGTGCATCGCCATGGTGATCGTCTGGAACGAGCTGGCCGAAGGCGATACGGAATACGCGGCCGGCCTGGTGGCCTTCAACAGCATCTTCCAGGTGCTCTTCTACAGCGTCTACGCCTACTTCTTCATCACCCTGTTGCCGCCGCTGTTGCGCCTCAAGGGCAGCGAGGTCGACGTGACGATGGGCGAGATCGCCCAAAGCGTGTTCATCTACCTGGGCATCCCGTTCCTGGCCGGAATGATTACGCGGCTGGCGCTGGTGAAGTGGCAGGGCCGCGACTGGTACCAGCAGCGATTCATCCCCAAGATCAGCCCGATCACGCTGATCTCGCTGCTGTTTACGATCCTGGTGATGTTCAGCCTCAAGGGCGATCAGATCGTGCGCATCCCGTTGGACGTGCTGCTGATCGCGGTGCCGCTGCTGATCTACTTCGTGCTGATGTTTCTGGTCAGCTTCTACATGGGCCGGAAGATCGGGGCCAACTACGCCCAGACGGCGACCCTTTCGTTCACCGCCGCCAGCAACAACTTCGAGCTGGCCATTGCGGTGGCGGTGGCCGTGTTCGGGATCGACTCGGGGGTGGCGTTCGCGGCCGTGATCGGCCCGCTGGTCGAGGTGCCGGTCCTGATCGGCCTGGTCAACGTGGCCTTCTACTTCCGCAGGCGATATTTCGCTTCGCGCTCGTAAGGCGACTACTTGGGGACTGTCCCCCTCCGCGCACCCCGCGGGGGCAGTTGCGGGCTACCGCAGACCGGCTGGCAGCCAGGTTTGTCTCAGATTGGAGTTGCAGCCGGCCGATACAACTGATATATATTCGTTTATCCGGATAAACGGATGCGATAGGAAAGGACTTTCGGGGCGTGATAGCAGAGGGCTTTTTGAATGTCCGATAGTATCCAACTGTTCAAAGCGCTCGCCGACGAAACCAGGCTGCGGATCCTCAACCTGCTCTGTCGGCGGGAGTTGTGCGTTTGTCAAATCGTGGACGTGCTGGCCATCGGCCAGTCGAAGGCGTCGCGGCATCTGGCGTACCTGAAGAACGCGGGCCTGGTGACGGACCGCCGGGAAGGGCCCTGGATGCACTATTCGCTGGCCCAGCCGGCGGGCGGACTTCACCGGCGGATTCTCGAATGGATCGAACGGGCGGAAGACGAAATCCCGTTGGCGGCCGCCGATCTCGAGGCCCTGACCGGTCTGGGGGAATGCGGCGAATTGTGCGCCGGTGGCCCCTCGAGCGGTGCAAACGAGCAGCGGGGGTGCGTTCCTGCGACCGCCTCCTGAGTCACAACTCTCTTGGAAGGACATTGATGATGCAAAAAACTGTCGTACTTGCCGTCGTGCTGGTGCTCGCCGTGGCCGGCGTGACCGCCATTGTGGTTGCCGGCCGATCCAACACGGCGCCCGACGCGAAAGTGTCGCGATCCGAGAAGCCGGGTGCGCGCGAAACGGAGCCACAACAGACGGGCAAGGGGATGGCTGCCGTCGAGCGAGTTGCCGGCGCGGAGAAATACCTGTTCGCCTTTTTCCGCAAGGAGGAGAACGATCGGGCGGCGGCGATGCGGAAGGTGGTGGAAGCGGCGGTGGGCCGAGTGGCCGATCGGGCCGACTGGATTGAAGTCGACGTGACCGACGCGTCGGAAAAGCCCATCGTGGAGAAGTCTGATCTAGACCGTGCTCCGATGCCGCTGGTTTTGGCACTTGCGCCCAACGGCGCCATTATGGGCGGTTTTCCGACGGAGGTCGGCGAGCAAGAGCTTCTCGAGGCGTTTGGCTCCCCTTGCACGGAAGCGTGTATGAAGTGGCTTCAGAAGAACAAGCTCGTTTTCTTGTGCGTTCAGAATGCAGGCACGGGATCGAACGAGGCCGCGGTGCAAGGTGTCCACGATTTCAAGGCGGACACCCGGTTTACCCAGGCCACCGAAATCGTTCGCCTGGACCCGGCAGACGCGGAGGAAGCCGATTTTTTGGAACAGCTTCAGATCGATCCGGGAACCCAGGAAGCCGTGACCGTTTTCCTGGCCCCTCCCGGCGTTCCCATCGCCAAGTATGAAGGCGCGACCGACAAGGACGTACTGGTCGCTGCGCTCGAAAAGGCCAGTTCGGTCTGCGGCCCGGGCGGCTGCGGCCCGAGTGGTTGTTGCCCCAAGTGACCCATGGCAAGCGACCTCATCCCACGGAGGGATGGTTGCTGAAACATCGTAATCAGGAGGAAAGACGATGCGGGGTACGAGGAAATCGACACTTGCGCTGGTGGCGGCGACGGCGCTGCTCGGCGCGTTCCAGGCGGCGCCCCGCCCGGCCTTGGCACAAGCCGTTGCAGCCCCGGTGGAACCGTCCAATGCCAGCCGCGGCGTGGCTGCCGTCGATCGGGCGGCCGAAACCGGCAAGTATCTGTTCATCTTTTTTTGGAAAGCCAACGACGAGCAGAGCAGTACCATGTACGGCGTATTCCGCTCCGCGATGGCGAAGATGGCCCGGTCGGCCGACTCGATCGGCATCCAAACGACCGATCCACGCGAGAAGTCGGTGGTGGAGCGGTTCGGCGTCAGCCGTGCTCCCATGCCGCTGGTCGTGGCACTGGCCCCGAACGGGGCGATCACCAAGGGCTTTCCGGTCAAATTCGACGAGAGCCAGCTCCGGCAAGCCTTTGTCAGCCCCTGCACGGCGAAATGCCTGAAATCGCTTCAAGAGCGGAAGCTCGTGCTGCTGTGCGTCCAGAACCAGCGGACCCAGTTCAGCCAGGCGGCCATGAAGGGCGTGGCGGACTTCAAGGCCGACAAGCGGTTTGCCGCGGCCACGCAGATCGTCACGCTCGACCCGGAAGATCGGGCCGAGACGGCGCTGCTGGGCGAGTTGCAGGTCGATCCGCGGACCCCCACGGCGGTCACGGTTCTCTTGGCCCCGCCGGGCGCGCCGATCGCCAAGTTTGCGGGCGCCGTGACCAAGGACCAGATCGTGGCCAAGGTGGCCTCGGCGAAATCGGGTCCCTGCGCGGACGGGAAATGCGGACCGGGCGGCTGCGGCCCCAAGAAACCATAGGAGCTTCCCTGATGAGACTGCGGACCCTCGTCTGGCGCGAACTGTTCGAACGCAAGAGCCAGATGCTCACCAGCTTCCTGGCCATCTTTCTGGGCATCACGACCGTGGTGGCCATCAAGAACATCAGCTTCTATTCCGAGAAGGCCGTGGCGCGAGAGTTGGACAGTTTGGGCGCGAACGTCCTGGTGTTGCCCAAGTCGGCCACGTTGCAGGACTACTACTCGGCCGACATGCACGACGACGTCATTCCGGAAGAGTACGTCTTGCGATTGGCGATGTCCGACGTGCAGGGCGTCGACAACCTCTCGCCGAAGCTGTGCGTGCCGGTCAACCTGCAAGGCAAGGATTTCGCGCTGACCGGCATCTTGCCCAAGAGCGAATTCCAGGCCAAGGCCGCCTGGGGCGGGGCGGGAATCTTTTCGCGGCCCATCGGATGCGGGGCGATCAGTAGTCTGGGCGATACGCCCCAGGCGGAAGACAAGAAGACCCTCGTCCGCAAGCGCGTGATTGAAACGCTCGAGCCCCACGAGACGCTCGTCGGGGCCGACGTGGCGAGTTCCCTGGGCGTCAAGCAAGGCGATTCGCTGACGTTGCTGGGGGAGCCGTTCGCCGTGGTCGCCGTGCTGCCCCAGACCGGCACGGTCGACGACTCGCGCATCTTCGCCCACCTGCACACCGTGCAACGCCTCGCCGGCAAGGACGAAGTGGTCAACTGCATCGAGATCGTCGGTTGCTGCAAGGAGATCTCGGCCGGCCTGGTCGACAAGGTGAATCGGCTGCTCCCCGACGCCAAGGTCGTGACCGTGACCCAGGTGGTCGCCACGCAGCAGAAAATCAACGGCATGATGGCGCGGCTGTCGCTGATCTTCTTGGCGATCATCGTGGTCGTGGGCGGGGCGGGTATCGCCAACTACATGTACGCCAACGTCTTCGAACGGCGGCGGGAAATCGGCACCCTGATGGCCTTGGGGGCGGAATCCTCCCTGGTGTTGCGCATCTTCCTGCTCAAGGCGCTGCTGCTGGGCGTGGTCGGCGGAATCAGTGGATTTGCCGCCGGAACCGTCCTGGCCGTCGCGCTGGGGCCGCGGCTGGCCGGCGTCCCGGTGCTGCCGATGCCGATCCTGGCCGCATGGGCGGTGGGCATTTCGGCCGGCATCGCACTGGCCGCCAGCTACTTTCCGGCCCGGCGCGCCGCCCGGCTCGATCCGTGTGCCACCTTCCAGGAGGTTTGATCCATGTTGAAAATGGAAGAGGTCAGCAAGAACTATCAGCATCGCGGCCGCATGGTAACGGCCTTGGACGGCGCCACGTTGGAGATTGCCAAGGGCGATTTCGTCTCCGTGGTCGGGCCCAGCGGAAGCGGCAAAAGCACGCTGCTGTTGATGCTCGGCGGCATGCTTTCTCCTTCGTCCGGCCGCGTGCTGCTGGACGACCGGTCGATCTACGACCTCGGTTCCAATGCGCGCGCCCGACTGCGAAGGAAGCACATCGGCTTTGTCTTTCAGACGTTCAACCTGGTGCCGTACCTCACGGCACTGCAGAACGTTCAGGTCCCGCTGTACCTGGCCGGAATGGATCACAACGCGCAAGAGGAGAAGGCGACGGCTCTCCTGGAGCGCGTCGGGCTGGGCGACCGCATGGACCACAAGCCGACCGAGTTGAGCGTCGGCCAGCAGCAGCGCGTCGCCCTGGCCCGGATGCTCGCCAACGATCCGGCCGTGATCCTGGCCGACGAACCCACCGGAAACCTCGACCCGGAGACCAGCCGGCAGATCATCGGTTTCTTCGAGGATTTCAACCGGGAGGGTCGAACCATCGTGATGGTGACCCACGATCCGCAGGCCGCCGAACGGGCCAGGCGGACCTTGAAGCTGGAGGACGGCCGAATCGCGGCCGGGGAGGATGATCGGGACACGTTTCGCGCCGCCTGACGGGCTGCCAACCTGCATTTCTCACCACAGTGTGCCACTGCTTCGCAGAAGCAGTGTCGCAGAAGCAGTGTCTCTGTGAGGACTTGCGGCCAGCACTGCTTCTGCGAAGCAGTGGCACACCGTCAATGACTGTCCCTGGGCGGTGAGACATGCAGGTCAAGGTTTCACCGGCCACGCGACGCCGAACTTCTTGGCGATCCGCCGGATGAACGGCCGATGCTTCTGCGGAGCGTGTTGCCACCAACCCTGCAGGTACTCCTGAAAGCTCCGTGACGGCTGCTTCTCGCCGAGGTTCAGGTACGCCACGGCCTCCCAGCGCCGCGGCCGTTTCTCGAACAGCGGCAGCAGCTCGGCGGCCACCACGCGATTGAGCCGGCGGAGACAGGGGTCGCTGCGCAACTCGGACTCGTGCAGCCGGTACCAGCCGGCCAGCGTCGTGTCTTCCGACAAGTGGACCTCGGCGATCCGCCGGTCGGCATACTTTTGCAGCGCCGGCGCGTAGTCTCTCCAGTTGGGATAAGGCGGGTCGGTCTTCCACGTGGCGGCCATACCCCGCAGCGCGAACAAAGACGCCGTCTCGCAGAGCGACTCTTCGAACCACTTGTTGCCGTCGTCGTGCTCGCGATAGTTGCAGAGGATATGGCCGAACTCGTGCGCGAACTGGAACGCGTATTGCGCCCAATAGAGCTTGCCCGTGTCCAAACGCACCCTGATTTCCTCTTGCGGCCCGCGCCGGTAGAGCACGATGGGTCCGCCTCGGGGCTCGACGAGGATAGGCGGTAAGCTCCGCCCGGGAAAAAACTGCCACAGCTCATGGGCCGCCGAGCAGAGCACCTCTTCGACGTCCGACAGGCTGGCCTCCCAATGCTCCGTCTGGGCGGGATGGATGGCCAACGAGTGGCAGGCGGATGCGGGCTCGATGCGCTTTCTGCCGGCGTCCTCGGCCCATGCGACCCCGGCACATGAGGCGATCAGCAGCAGAAGGGCGACCCACGTCGCGGTGAAGTGTGTTCGCATCCGGAAATCCCGTCCCATGTCCTCTGCCAGGATAACCGAAGCGGCCGAAGACGGCAAATTTCGAGCCGTGTCGCTCGGTCGCGGCCCCCCCCTTTTCCGGTTGTCAGAGAAACCCTTGCGCGACGGCGGGGTTTCATTTTTTGGGTGCGCGACCCGGGAGGCCTTGTCGGGTGGGTGGTCGTTGGCGTCCGGTTGAACTAAACTGAAGACAATTGTCTCGGAAGCTTCCGAGCAGGAGCCTGACCACCACCAACGACGGGGATTGCTTTGGCCGTCAGCGAATCATCCGCCCGACGATACACTCTCGGGGACCCGGACGTGCGACTGATGCTCGAAGTGCGGGAGGACAACGCCGCCGCCTTCGAGGAATTGGTACTGCGTTATCAGGGGCGGTTGCTGACGGTGCTCGAACACCTCGTGGGCAGCCGCGATCTGGCCGAGGACCTTACCCAGGAGGTGTTCCTTCGCGTGTACCGTGCCCGGAAAACCTACGTGGCCAGCGCCAAGTTTTCCACCTGGCTGTTTACCATCGCCAACAACGTGGCCTCCAACGCCCTGCGAAGCCGGTCGCGTCGACCCGAGGTGACGCTGCAGCCGCGCGACAGCGGGCCGCTGGGCCCCCGACCCTTGGACGTGATGCTGCAGGCCAGCAGCGGACAGATGCCCGCCCGACAGCTGGACAAGGCCGAAATGCGGGACGTGGTGCGGATGGCCCTGGGGGTGCTGAACGAACGGCAACGGATGGCCGTGCTGCTGTGCAAGTTCGAAGGCATGAGCTACGCCGACATCGCCCAAACCATGGAACTCAGCCCGCAGGCCGTCAAATCGCTGCTATCGCGGGCAAGAGGGAACCTCCGCGAAGTTTTGGAACCGTATCTGCAACACGGCGACCCGCCCGTAGTGGAAGGTCGCGAACCGAGAACCGAGTGATGTCAGAAGCGCACAACAATGCCGAGGCCTCGATCGAGGAGCAACTGGTGGCGTACCTCGACGGCGAGTTGGACGCCGAGACCGGCCGCCGGATTGAGGGAATGCTGGCTAGCGATGCGCAACTCCGCCGGACGTTGCAGGAGTTGGACCGGAGCTGGGAGTTGCTCGGCGAGTTGGACGCGCCGGAACTTGCCGAGACCTTCACGCAGTCCACGCTGGAGATGGTCACCGTGGCGGCGTCCGAAGACCTCCAGCAGTACCGGGCCGAGGCGCCTCGCCGCCGACGCCGGCAATGGACGATCGTGGGCGGGGGCTTGCTGGCCGCCGGACTGGTCGGATTCCTCGTGGCCGCCTGGTTCAAACCCGATCCCAACCAGCAGTTGATCGAAGATCTGCCGCTGCTGGTCAACGTCGAACAGTATCGTCAAATCGATGACTTCGAGTTCCTGCAAATGCTCAGCCGGGAAGGGCTGTTTGTCGAGGAGGAGGGCGATGAGACGCAGTAAGGATCGAGCGGTTCGGGCCGGCGCGGTCGGCGCCATCAAGCCGCCACCGGCGGTCGCGCCCGAAGCGCGCGTGCCACGTAAGGCGAACTCGTTCGGCGCGACCACCGGTCGCGGCTTTATGCT
>Ga0180438_10011742_pt1 | contig 10530 bp, 7 predicted proteins | sample SS_ome_12_FD_132455 | JGI IMG/M metagenome (GOLD analysis project Ga0180438, IMG submission 132455) | Hypersaline lake sediment archaeal communities from the Salton Sea, California, USA - SS_3_D_2 metaG | ecosystem: Environmental > Aquatic > Non-marine Saline and Alkaline > Hypersaline >... | reverse complement strand
GGTTTTTTAGAAGTGAATCTCCCTCCCGGGGATTCGTAGGGGCGATGCATTCGCTTCTGGTCCTATCGAAATGAGATCTGAAACAGCGAATGCATCGCCCCTACCTTCACACGGACAGCTGGGAACATGACATTTTTGGATCGTTATCGTCCCTAGATACCATAATCACCATCTGTGCATGGGCAATTTGCCAACTTTCTTGAAATACACCCCCACACACTCGTCTACTTCTTGATCTTCTCCGAGTGTGATATATTTAAATTGTTATAGGATTATCCTAAGTACATCGACAAGGGATGGTTCATCGAGCGCCATTACTCAAAGATTAAATCTCAAGTACGAAAACTTGGGATTTTATTTTGAGTACCATCCAATCGTATCGATGCAATGTCTATATAAAAAGGAGAGGACCATGAAAGGGTTTGATGATTTCCATAAGAAAAGAGCAGAAGTTGGGAAAGAGGTAAAGAAGGAACTCAAGAAGGAAGAATCAGGCCTGAAAGTCATCAAGGAACACACCGTCGTTGAAGGGGATACCCTCAGCGGAATCGCCTTGAAATATTACGGGAATGCCAGCCGACGACACTGGATGTATATCTACAATAAAAACAAGGACGTCATTGGCAATGATCCCAACATGATCATGGTCGGCATCAAATTGAAGATCTACGAACTCACTGAAGGTCTGAAGGGTGAGTAAACCATAAGGATCTACGAATAGGTTTTGCCCTGAAATCCAATTATCGATTGGGTCGCATCTCGAACCATAATACTGAAGCGTCCCTTAAACTTCGTGCTTTTATTTGGTTGTTTGCTTTGTTGAGAGGAATCGAGCGCATTTCGAGCAAATCTATACTGGCAAATGATTATTTGATCGGATTTTATAAAATCCAGGAGTCGACATGGGCAATCAATTAGATCTAGCATCCTTGTTTCAATCTGTAACACAGAACCTGATGGGGAAGAAGGATGTTCTCAACCAGGCTGACACGTATAACAACAACCACGGGGACAACATGGTTGAGATATTTCGCGTCATCACGCAAGCCATGGAGCAAAAGCAAGGAGCTGCACCATCTGAACAGCTTGCATATGCCAGCCAGCTTTTAAAACAAAAAGAGAGCGGGTCAGCACAGGTATATTCACAGAACCTTCTGCAAGCCTCAAAAGAATTCAAAGACCAACAAATCACGACTGACAACGCATTCGGATTGTTACAGACTCTCCTTGGAGCGGGTCAGGCACCCACTTCCCCAAAGCCCACCGGATCTGGTGATCTATTCGGCTCGTTACTTTCAGGACTTATAGGTGGAGGGGGAGATTCGGAAGGAGGCGGGTTTGACGCGGCCGATTTACTTTCTGCTGGAATGACCTTCCTTCAATCCAAGCAATCAGGCGATAGCGACCTCGAAGCCCTTGCAGATGCATTTGTTTCAACCAGTGTAATGGGCCAATCCCCTCACCGTTCCCAATCGGGCGCAGTCGTAGCGAATACCATCCTTCAGATCCTTGGGTCGGTAGGTGGAAAATAGATAACCGGGGTTAATTTTCGCTCGATAGGATTTTAAACCGGATGAAGCATTCAAACCAACGTATCATCCATGCTGTATAAAGTCTGAATGCTTCATCTTTAACTTCAGTCTCTACACTTTAAGTTATCTGCGTATCGGCAGGACACCAAAATATTTTCTCAAGATCATCTTATCCACTTCTGAGGATTGGCTACTATCCACATTCATATCACCAGGCATAAGCTTCTGGTGCTTGGCCTCCTGGACCTGGCCAGATCTGGTCAAGTCGTTCCAGTTCTCCCTCAGAGAATTGGATCTCCAGGGCTCTCAAGCTCCCTTCCATCTGCTCCATATTTCTGGGACCAATAATAGGCGAAGTAACAACAGGATTATGTAACAACCAGGCCAGGGCAACGTCCGCTGGACTCTCCCCTAATTCTGAACAGAATGCCTCATACGCCTCAAGCTGTTGGTGGTGTTCTTCGATCCTCTTCTGAACGTTCTCAGATGCCCTCCGACCTTCTTTCACATTTTCAAGTGCCCCACCTAACATGCCCCCTGCCAACGGGCTCCAAGGGATAATCCCCAATCCATAGTACTCACATGCAGGAACCACCTCGAGTTCGATCAGACGAGTGCTCAGGTTGTACAAGCTCTGTTCTGATATTAATCCCATGAAATTCCGCTCCTTCGCTGCTCCTTGTGCTTGTGCAATATGCCATCCAGCAAAGTTGCTGCTTCCCACATAAATGACCTTCCCCTCACGAACCAATTGCTCCATCGCTTGCCAGACCTCCTCCCACGGGGTCTCACGATCGATGTGATGCATCTGATAGAGATCAATATGATCCGTCTGCATTCTCCGCAGGCTTTCTTCGCAAGCCCGTTTGATGTGATAGGCGGACAATCTGCGTTCATTTGGACCGTCACCCATACGTGCAAAAACTTTCGTGGCGAGGACGATCTGCTCTCTCCTCCCACCTCCCTGAGCCAACCAGCGTCCAATGATCTGTTCTGTAACACCCTCGCCCACTTTCCAGCCATATACATTGGCAGTATCAAAGAAGTTAAAACCAAGCTCTAAAGATCGATCCATGATCTTGAAACTATCTTCCTCATTGGTATGTGGGCCAAAATTCATCGTTCCCAAGCATAACCTGCTGACTTTTACGCCAGAACGACCCAGATGTACATACTCCATGAAATTTCCTCCTTGTTCATTGTAACAATTATGGATGATGGTAGCTTGCCCTGTGAAAAAATGAATAGCAAGAACTTTCACTAATAAGGACCTGATCATAAAAGATTCATATGAATGAAAGGATGTGTAACTATTTTTGAAAAGCCTGACAAGATTTTATTTGAGAATCAGCTTCATACCAAAACTCCAGCTAATTCGTTCCGACATTACGGGAGGTGACATACCATGGTGACCTATCGTTTTCTACCTTCCCCCACTGGTAATCGTATGATAAAAACCGTACCTTGACCAGATCGACTTCGCAGATTCACATTACCCCCATGCCTGATTACAATTGAACGAACAAGGGCTAAGCCCAAACCACTGCCCACGACACCACGTGCACCCTTTCCCCGATATAGCTCCTCCCATACGTGAGGCACTTCTTCTTCAGGAATACCCGGACCTGTATCAGCGACCTCAATCACAACCTCCGACCCATCCTCGAATGAACGGATTTCGATTGTGTCTCCAGGAGCAGTAAACTTCAATGCATTCTGAAGTAGATTATGTATAGCCAAGAACAATAAGTCCCAATCCCCTCTTACCTGTGGAAGAGGCCAGGGTGCTTGGGGAATGGAAAGTGTAACGTTTCGATGATTAAAACCTTCCTCCTCTTGAAGGGCCAACAACCCTTTAAGCAGGGTAGCAATATCAACAGCGACCCACTCGATCTGGCGTGTTTCGAGATCCGAAAGCTTCCTTAAATCTGCAACCAAATCTCTCAACCGCTTTACCTGGGCTTCAACGCTTATTAAGGAAGCCCTATGGGGAGGTTCTTTTGCCACCCCCGATAAATTCGCCAGACCTGCAAGGATGGCAGTTAGGGGATTCTTCAATTCATGGTCCAACCGTTTCAAGAATCTGCGTCTGTCTTCAGCAGATTGTTGAGCGCTTTTCTCCTGAATTGAGCGAATTCTGTTCAGCGTATACGTTACAACGATACCGATGAGTGAGACCAAGAGTCCAAAAAGAAAAATAATCGTTCCGACATCCACCCGAATGACCAGGGTTGGAACACTACTCCCACTCGCGTTCCAAATCGCACTAATGGCAGCTCCGATAATTGCCGGTAACAAAAGAAGAAGCCACCACCAATTCATCCGAGAACCTCAACTGAACCTGTAAAGCGATATCCCTGTCCAGGGATGGTTTCGATAAATTGAGGATCTGTTGGATCATCATTTAACGCCCGCCGCAACTCCGCGATGCGGGTATCCACAGCACGTGTCCCCACAGGATAATCCCATCCCCATACCACATCCAATAAACGATCCCGATCAACCAATTCATCGGGGTGCGTCATAAGATATTCAAGCAAGGCCAGGGCTTTCGGAGTGAGTGTCACCTCCTCATTGTTCAAAAAAACCCGCCTGGACCTGCGATCGAATACGAGAGCACCGCAGGTAAGCTTCCAAACCGCTGCCAATGGTGGTTGTCCAGGGCGTGCCCTACGGATGACAGCCTTGATCCTAGCGATCAATTCATGCGGATCAAAAGGTTTATTGAGATAGTCATCCGCACCTTCCTCCAGGGCCATCGCCCTCTCTGTGGCTTCGCCAACCTGTGTAAGGAGGAGAATGGGAGTCCAGTTATCCTCTTTGCGGAGTTTTCTTAATACTTCCCTGCCATCCATGATAGGCATGAGTACATCCAGCACCATCAAATCAGGTTTCTGATCTTCAACCTGCTGTATGGCCTCCACACCATTAGAAGCCACAAGGACTTTGAACCCAGACCTTTCAAGGAAAGGAGCCAAATTCTCCGTGATTGCGCTTTCGTCATCCACCAATAAAATAACCGGCTTCCGCTCCATTGTTCAATCCTTTCTAAAAGACCGATACCATAACCGTGCTAACCTATATGATCCCATTCATCACCAGACCTTGCTTCAACAGCACAAACGAACACGTGTTGAAATGGATCAGGGATTGCGTTTACCTAGATTATATTTGTCGATAGAAATCGCGCTAGAAAGACCTCCTTATCTTCAAGGATCAAAATTCACATTGGACAATGATACAGTTCCTTACCTAAATTAAAATCCATGAAAAGCCTAACCCATGTATTCCAAATTTCATACCCAAGTTGTACAAAAAAAGCCTACGTCATAGCGTAGGCTTTGGCACCTAGTGGAGAACCCCGTATTTATTTTGCTTTCACGGTGATCGTCTTCGGTTTCACTTCCTCAACCTTGGGAAGGGTCAACGTCAGTACCCCATGTTCGAATTCAGCTTTAGCTTCTTCCGCTTTTACCATCGTTGGAAGGGTGATTGTACGGGAGAAACTGCTTGCACGGCGTTCGCGTAGATAATATTGTACGCCCTTATCTTCTATCTCTTGAGTGGTTTCACCCTGAATGGTCAGGGTATCGCCTGTGATGGAGATATCCAAGTCATCTGCCTTGATACCAGGAGCGCTGGCTTTGACGATGATATTCTCATCGGTCTGGTATACATCTAATGGTAAGTAGCTGTAACTTCCCTCCATCTCACCAGTGTAATCTATCAGGCTCCTATCCATCAATTGATCCAGCATGTCGTGCATCCGGCGCATCTCGCGGAAAGGTTCCCAGCGTGTAAGTTTACTCATTGTTCCACCTCCAAATTATGATGAAACTTTCGATTCACTTTCTATCGTATCTTTAATATAGGAAAAAAACGTTAATACAACATCAGAACATGCCGGCCTGCCACGATTGGATCAGCTTCATCAATAGCCCATTAGATACAAGAGGCAGATTTAGGGATAGCACCTTTTCGTCAGCTTACATATACCCGGAAAAATGCACTTCTTTGGGGCTCCTAATACAGATTCTAGGTTGATTGTAAGGTTCAGGGTTCCCTTTTCATGGTAATTTCTTGGCATGCCCTCAAGGGGTAGGAAGCACAGCTTCTTCATCATGGATAGCTTCGTTTCCTAAACTGTGCGGGTGGGTATCACGGATGATGTGAAAGGGTTAAGGTGCAAAATGAATTTCTGGGGTGTTATCGTATGGGGTGCGCAATTTCTATACTGCCTTTTAGCAGCCTGGGCGGTCGTTAAATTCGTAGATCCGTATGTTGTCAGATTCACTGAGTGGTGGGACAAGCAATTCGTTAGGTACGAGTAAACCCTCTCCTTGAGAAAAAGGAACAATCTAATTTTAAGGCAGAATCGGAATCCTCATGGAATGAAAAGTCCATCCCCTCCGCCATTCCAGCATACGATTATGATCCATATCAAGCATGAGCATCAAAGTATTGCCAGGTAAGTGCATTGATCAAATTTATATTTCCACGCCACTACATCCTTGCACAGGAGCTTCTACCAAGAGTGCCTTTCGCAAGTTGTCACAGATTCTGTTCATCTGATTAAGGTTATCCTCTACAATATCCCTTTCTGCAAATGATGTGAATTCAAATACTTCTCGCTATAATCTATAACAACATAGGCGCATTAACCATAAATCACCCTGCATCATAGAAATGATTACAGTATTTATGCATTATTGCAGTAAGGTTTGTTTACCACGCTCCCTGAAGACGACATTTTTCTCAATAGGTTGGGAACTTGACAAAAAAACTAGATGCAGGAGACAAAATCTAGACTCAATCAGAATGAAGATCATCAAGCTGATGAGAGCACAGGACAAGATAATCCATGAGTAGGCTCGAAATTGAAACCCTCCTGGAAAAACGTTACTCCATCAAGTCGGAATTGGGACAAGGTGGCATGGGAAAGGTTTATTTGGCTCGTGACCAACTTTTAGAACGTAATGTCGCTATTAAGGTGCTTTCCCAATCTGAGCTTGGGAAAGAAGGCAGGTCTCGCCTGCTGCATGAAGCTCAAGCGATAGCACAACTGAATCACCCCAATATCGTAACAATTCATGATGCAGGTCAGGTTGATGATATTCCTTATATCGTTATGGAGCATGTTGAAGGAAAAAACCTTCGCGAGATAACCCTTTACGAATTAGAAATAATCATCTCCATCGTATGTCAAATTTGTAATGCACTGGAACATGCCCATAAGCATGGGATCATCCATCGTGATTTAAAACCCGAGAATGTCCTTATCGACAAGGATGGCACAGCCAAATTGATGGATTTTGGCCTGGCGCGTTCCATGGCTTCTCGCTATACCATTGAGGGAACCATCATAGGTACTGTTTTCTACCTAGCACCTGAGTTTGCTCTTGGGAAGGATTTCGATGGTCGAGCAGACTTGTATGCGCTTGGTGTCATGATCTATGAGTTGACAACAGGGGAACTCCCTTTTATGGGCACAGACCCATTAGCGGTGATTTCACAACATTTGTATGCCCCGGTCGTGCCCCCAAGTGTTAAAAATGAAAAAATTCCTCCTTTGCTGGAGGAATTGATCCTCAGACTCCTGCAGAAGGACTCAGTTGATCGCCCTTCTTCGGCATCAGAAGTCCTTGAGTGGCTTAACTCTCCCGGTATCCTTGATCCGAAAGTCTCCGTTGGAATCAAACCAACTATACTGGAACGAATCGCACAGGGCCGACTGATAGGGCGTGAGAAGGAGCTTGAACAAGCCCGAACCTTATGGAGAATGACTCTTTCTGGTCAAGGTCAAATTCTGCTCATAAGTGGGGAGCCGGGGATCGGTAAAACCCGCTTCTTGCGCGAGATGATGACTCATGCTGAGGTCTCTGGTGGTTGGACATTGGTCGGAGAGAGTCATTATGGCGGTGGCGCCCCTTATGAAGCCTTCGCACAAATCGTACATCAAGGAATGGAACGATCAATCGCTGCCGGGATAGAAATCCCCGATTTTATCCTTGCAGATCTGTTGACACTCACACCAGAATTTCGTGGAGTATTTAAGGCTGTCCCTCCTAACCCCTCCCTTGATCCCAAATCGGAACAACGTCGGTTGAAAGAGAATGTCAGTTCCTATTTCCAGTCCCTGTCTGATAAATTCCCTCTCCTCATTGCACTAGACGATGCACATTGGGCAGACAGCGGGACACTTGCCATGCTGCAGAAACTTGCCCGTCGCATTGAACGAAAGAGGATGATGATTTTGACCACTTATCGTGAAGTCGAGTTAGATGAAGCCCTTCCTTTCCACGAAACCATGCTGACTCTCACCCGCGACAGCTCTCCAACCCGGCTTAAGTTATCCAGATTGAATCGCGATCAAACACAGGTGCTTTTACAGACGATTTTCTCAAATGAAATTACTACCGAATTCTTAGATGGGATCTATCGAGAAACGGAAGGAAACCCATTCTTTATCGAAGAGGTCTGTAAAGCGCTTGTAGAGAGTAGATATATCTTCTTTGAAAGTGGTCAATGGCACCAACCAAAGATGGAAGAGTTGGAAATCCCTCAAAGTATCCGAGTTGCGATCCAATCACGTGTAGGCAGGTTATCAGAGCAGGAACAAGATATTTTAAGATTGGCAGCCCTTATTGGTAGAGAATTTGATTTTTCAATACTTGTCGAAGCTTGCAATACAGAGGAAGAGGTACTCATCAGTGCCCTGGAAAATGCAGAGAAAGGGCAGTTGATATACGAAATCCCTCATAAGAAGGACGTCGTATTCAGATTTTCACATGCCCTTTTCTCTACAACACTCACAGAAAGTATCCGCACCTTAAGACGGAGAAAGATGCACAAGCAAGTCGCCCAGGCGATCGAGAAAGTGCAACCACATGACTTTGAAACCCTAGCTTATCACTATGGAGAAGCTGGGAGTCTTGAAAAAGCTTTGAATTATTTCAGTAAAGCCGGTGACCGTGCCTCTGATGCCTTCGCAAACCAGGAGGCTGAAGTTTACTTCATATCAGCATATGACTTGGCGGAAGATGACCTAACACAAGCACATTTACTAAAGAAATTGGGCATTGTACAGGAGAGGATGGCTCAATACCAAAAATCTATACAATCATGGCGTAAAAGTATGGATCATTTCCGATCCTTAGGACATATGGATGAAATCGCCGACCTTTACGCACGTTGCGGAAGAATCTACTGGGAAATGGTCGATTCAGCAGGTAGTCTTAGATATTGCCTACAAGGTTTGAATGAAGTAGGCGATGAAACCGTGGGACCTGGTTTAGCAAAATTGTTAGCAGAAACAGGGAGGGCTTATTACTTCAGTGGTAAGTTAGAAGAAGTAGCCCCCTATTGCAGAAGAGCTCTCGATATGGCACAGAGCTGCCAAGTAACAGATGTTCAAGCTGAGGCGCTCATTACCCTTGGAATTTTACCTAACATTCCAGCAGAAGAAGCCATACCCTCCCTTGAACAGGCAATACAGATTACTGAAAATGCGGGACATTGGGAATCAGCATCGCGGGCGCATAATAATCTCGCGGTACTCCTTGCGTATTCACTGGGCGACATCCATGGAAGCATTGAGCACCAACTTCGAGCTGCAGAAATCGCTCATTTGATTGGAGCCATAAACAACGAGTTGTTTTATCGCAGTTCGATCACCGGGTGGGTTTGCATGATGGGCGACTTTGAACGAACTGAACAAAACATACAAGCACTGCACGATCTCAATAACCTCCTAGAAGGTTGGCATTATGGCGTCTACCTGCTCAAGCTGGTTGAAGCAAGCCTCTTGAGATTTCAAGGCCATCTCGAAAAATCCATCTCTTTGTATGAAGAACTTCAACAAGCTGCGTTGTCAGGTGAGGATCCGCAGGCCAGTGCAGGGATTAAAAATTTCCTATCGGAAGTGCTAATTGAAAATGGCGATTTAGACTTGGCAATACCTCTACTTGAAGAAGCCATTTCATTGGGCGATACCGGTGCACTTTATGGTGGTATATGGCCTCGTGCAATGCTGTCGATTATTCAAGCTGAGAAGGGAAATTTCTTAGCTGCAGATCAACTATTAAAAGATGCACAACACAAGTATATCGAGATGGGTTCACGCGCATTTGATGAACTTTGGTTAAAGACAGGTCAAACTCGCACAGCTTTTCTTGAGAAAGAATGGGAGAAGGCCTGGGAAAGCGCCGAAACCACATTGCTGCTTTTAGAGAAATATTCCTTCCGGTGGTACCGAGCTCGACTCCTATTAGATTGGGGAATAGCCTACCATCAGCGTGGAAGGGAGGGGGATCTTCAGGGAGCAGAAACCAGACTCAAAGAAGCTATTTCAGAATTCAATGAGATGGGAATCCCACGCTATGCAGATGCAGCCCTGGACTATCTTAAAAGGATCCAGACGGATAGGTAACGAATCCCAGCAAGTCGAGAAGACAGCTATTGTCGACTAAATATACTCAGCGGCATATAAGCAGAAACGATCCAATTGGGTGCATCCACAATCTGGCTGATCTTCAAATCACAAGCCGCACTGCACAGGATATAGGCTTGACTGCGCGTTAATCCATGATTTTCTGCAATCCATCCGATCATACCCCGGATTGCATTTTTAGCATTCTCCATCAAATCAGGTCCATGGGACGTCACAGCGTGGTAGCCGGTCGTATCCGTTCTCGAAATTGGACTGGGCGTTTCAAATTGCAACTCCCCAATATGCAAATCCTTCCGCACGCTGATCCTCAATGTTACCTCCATGGGAGTTTCAATACCCGTTCCACAAACCTCACCATCTCCCTGAGCACTGTGACAATCGCCACATGCGAACAGCGCCCCCTCTGCAAAAATAGGCAGCCAAACAGTAGCCCCAACTCCGAGATCACGGATATCCACATTCCCCCCATTAAAACGCGGAGGGATCGTATCCAATCTCCCTGATTCTTGTGGAGCTACACCCATGCTCCCAATCATTGGTTGAAAGGGC
>Ga0180438_10011741_pt1 | contig 10532 bp, 11 predicted proteins | sample SS_ome_12_FD_132455 | JGI IMG/M metagenome (GOLD analysis project Ga0180438, IMG submission 132455) | Hypersaline lake sediment archaeal communities from the Salton Sea, California, USA - SS_3_D_2 metaG | ecosystem: Environmental > Aquatic > Non-marine Saline and Alkaline > Hypersaline >... | reverse complement strand
TGAAAGAATTAATTGATTTTGTTTGTCTTGGTTTCTTAGCAGATAAGCGTTATTTACCAGTATCTTATCACCTGTACTTGCCATTTTAGGACTTGCATCAAAAAAATTAAGAAAATAATAAGACCTATCTTTGGTTTTTAAAGAATATTCTGTAGCCTCTGTTTTATCTTTATAAGTAATTGAAATTATTTCTAAAATACCCTCTATATTATTAATAGGTTTTTCAACAAATTTTTGTATTTGTTTAGGAAGGTTTTTTATTGTGGCAGGGGGTAAAATATATTTATGAGCATCTTGCGGATTTTTTTTTGTTACTTCAAGCAAAATTTTGTGTCTTGCTTTTGCTACTGCAATTAAATTTTCTAATTCAGAGCTAGAGATCTTGCCTTTTGATTTTAATATTCTATTTACATCGTTAAGTTTTTTTGTATGTTGTTCTAAAGAACCTGAGATTTGGCCAAAACAAGCTGTATATAAAAGACTTAATGTAAAAAAGTGAATTATAATAAATATAAAGTTTGAAAACTTAATGTTATTTTTTCATAGCATTCCTTGCATTTGTTAAATATTAATATAGCTCGTTCTGCTGACTATCGCAACTTAACTATTTTTTAAGGCTTGCTAGGAGTATTTTTTGGAACATCATTTATTAGCTTTATAATTTCATCACAATTATTTTCTTTAGCTAAATCAAGAGGAGTCTTACCTTGAACATTTTTAGTTAAATCAGCCTTAGATTCAATTAATAATTTAACTACATTAGTGCGCCCAAGAATTATGGCTTTGTTTAAAACAGGGTTGTTGTCTTTAAAATCTATAGAATTTACATTTGCTTTAAGTTTCACTAATCTCTCAATAAGTTCAAAACTCGCTTTTTCTATAGTATTGCTAAAGAAGATATCAGATTTTAAAGATTTAACCTGGGAATCAGCTTTTGCCTTAAGTAGATATTCTATAACTTCATAATCATGTTGAAAAATTGCATATTTTAATGGTGTAAATTTCATTTTATTAGGAACATCAAAAGGCGAGATCCCTCTAAATAAACTTGAGACACCTGTAACAAACAAGAAGCCTTGCAAAAGAGGTGAATATGCGTGAGCACTGAGAAATAATTTTATAATATCTTTATTTCCCCCCATTACTGCACAATGAAAATCTGTGTTACCATTTTTGTCAATTGTACCAATAGAAGATTTTGCCTCTAATAATAGTTGCACAGTTTTAATGTCGCCACTTTCACCTGCCAAATGTAACAGTGATTTATTTTTTTTAATTTTTAAAGAAGCTTTAGCATCAATTAAAAGCTTCACTACTTCTGATTGACCATGTTTCGCAGCTTCGAAGATTGCAGATAGCGCTTTTGGATTTGTTGAATCACAGGGTACGCGAGCTGATAATAAAAATTTTATAATTTCAATTCGCCCGATTCTTGCAGCTTGCATTAAATATTGGTCATAATATTGAAGTTCTTTGTTTGGTATTGTATCTCCAACTAGTGATTTAATAGCTCTAAGATCGCCGCTTTCAATAGCATGTTTTAAAAATACGTTTTTTTCATTAGGAGATAATTTAGTTTTTGCTTTATGGTTGAAAATCTTATCTATATCTTTTTCTTCACGAAAACTGTCCATTGCAAGTTTAGTTTTTTCGTATCCTACTTTTAAAGTAGTTGCTACCATACTAAAAGTAACTGGATATGATGGTTTATAATAACTAGACGACCCTCCAATGCTAGAATCAAATATAGTACTCAGAAATCTTTCTAGCTCATTTTCATCAACTGATTTAGGACTTGTTGCACCTTTTGGAAATGTTACTTGTAATCCATTTACATCAATTAGATACCATGAGCTTTTTTTTGCATTCCAAATTATCTCTATAGTATGGCCCCGATTACCATCACAAACCCCAAAGCAATGAAACTTAACATTTTCTTTGCTTTCTTTTAGCTTGTTACCCATTAATTCAAAAAATGTTTTAAGTTCATCTTTTTCAAAAATACCAGTAAACTTATCAACTGACTTTATTTTAGGATTTAATTCAACATAACCTCCGCTATCAGTTTTTCTCTCATCAATAAGCGCCATGGGTAACACACGAAGATCTGCATCATCAGATCCAGAGTATTGGTTTTTAGGTTGATTGCCTGTTTCATATAATTCTTGATATTTTGATGAATCACAATAAATAATTAAGCTATCAAAAAATGGCTTAAGTGAAAGTAATATATTCTCTTCTTCGTTCAATAATAAACTTTCGCCTTTTTTAACTTTATTTTCCACTGTCGCAACTTTTCTGCATATTTCCTCTATAGAATATTTATCTATGAGATTTAGCCTCTGTATAAGCGGTTGAACCCCGTCTTTTTCATCTAACAAAAGGGCATTCCCTATAATAGATGATACACCGTTACAGACACCTTTCTCATCTGCTGCATAACCCATTGCTTGCATTAGTTTTTTTATTTTTTCATGTGTAGGCATAATACAGCTCCCAAAGTTAGAAATATGCTCTAATATTAGGTGTATGTACTATCATTATACCATAAATAGATAAAAACTCAGATACAACTTAGTATAAAAGTCTTATTTACTATTTACACCAACAGTAGGTGAAAAGTTATATTGATTTTCAATACCATCACGTGATTGAACTCTATTATATAGAACAGCGTCACTAGGTGGTTTTTTGCCAAAAATAGTAAATATATTTTTAGAAGCTTGAACTATATTCTCTTGAGTTCGTTCTTTAACAGGTAAAAAATTCTCATCTGGCTTATCGTGTGGGTCATAAAAACCATAAGCAACTTTGTTATGTACAACAGCAGGTATTGCACCACTTCTATCTTTAAAAGAGCGAATTACTGTTGGTTTACCTTTATCTAGATCTTTTGCAACGCTATAACCACTTTCTACATTTCCAATAAAAGTTCGATACTTTTCTATCTGGTCTGCTTTAAAATTAGGATCTAATAACATATGTTCGAATGGCTCTGGATTACCAGGCTTTCTTAGTAAAGTTTTTAAAATAACACTTTCATCAGGTGGAAGAACTTCTTCATGCAAAATTTCAAAAATTTTGAGCTGCATTAATCTTCTAATTGCTTTTTCATGTTGCGTTGTATCAAGCGATGAATCTAGAACATGAGGCGCAATAATATTTTTTATTGTATCTTCAAATTGTTTATAACAAGCTAGTTGGCCTGCCTCATCAGAAATACCTAGTTTTGAAAATAATTCTTGATCAAACGCATACATTCTTCGTGTATGATTAACATCATGCAGCACAAATTCGTGTGGAGTAAATGGAAATCGATCAGCAAAAACAGATTTTGTTCCAACACCAAGAAATGCAATTGGCGCAGCACGTGCTAAAATAAGATCTGTAATACTAAGGTCTCGCAATGTCGGAAAAACAAATATATTTTTATCATTTAGTAAAGATCACTTATGATAATAGTATCTATCAATATTATATAAAGGTGTTGGGTTGGTTATTTCCAGTCGTTCCGCAATATCGAAAAACTCTAATGCTTTGAAAATGGATTCAATGGTTGGTCTATACGGATACTTACCATTATATGGAATTTTATATGGATGATCAGCTGGCTCAACTCTAAATTCCAAATTAAGAAAGAAAAGGCACCTTGAAACCATTTCATGTTGTATTTCTAAAGCTGGATGATCAAGGATCAGGTTTTTTATTCGTGGGGATTCTAAATCTTCAGTAAGTTTATTTACAACTGGTGCAAACCCTGGGAATGATGCTAACTCTCCATCTTTTTAATTCTTGATCTAAAATTAACATAAGTATCAAAAGGTTCACGTATTGCATATTCTTCAGTTAATGATTTAAACAATTTAACAGTATTATAGATTAATCTAGGTTGTATTCTATTTTTGAGTGGAACCAAAGATCTTATTATTCTTGTACGCATATTTTCTCTCATCATCATTCAGTAGAGCATAAAGCTCTACTGATTTGGTATTTATATTGTTATATTATATAAACTTATTATTTGGTGTTTGTCTTTCCTCTTGTGAAGCATCATTAGCAGCAAAAACACTCGATGCAACCAAAGGCAACTTTTCAACTTTAGGAGGTTCAATTGGAACTAATTGAAAACTAATTTTTCTTTCATTTCTTCCCGTGACTTCCAATCTATTAGTTATTTGATTATCTTTTACAAGTTGCAAAGGATTCTTGGAAAGAGCTCTTGCTATAGAGTCACACCCTGCTACAAATAGTTTATTAGAGCTGTCATTACCAATTAAATCACGGGTAATTTTAAAAGCATGAGCTAAATATTTTAATCCAATATATAAACCTTCATGATTTACTACTCTACCATGCAGTCTTTTAAGTGAAACTTGTGGATTCACTAGCATTGCAACACCATAACCTACAAAAATAGCTCTTTCACCTTTAGCGCCATGTATATTTAATTCTTTAGTTAAAATCTTCTTTTCATCACTGGTAAGTTTATTCCATGCAGTATATAAGTATTCACCATGCTCTTTAGTTGCAAGTCTTGCTAAACCAGCAATTCTAATAAGAGCCGCATTTTCTGGGTTTGAATTACTTACTCCAATACAAGACCCTCTATAATCCAAATAATCTTGATATATACTTTCAATAGAGGCAGATTGTTTATCATGTAGTGCAAGTAAGTTCTTTCTTAAATTAATAAAGAAAGACCATGTTTCTTCGTGCATTGTTAAAGAGCCGTTAGCTTTAAATCCAGCAGCAGCTCCAGATACATCATAAATTGTATGTAATATATAATGCTCTAATTTTTCTTTATCAAGTTTTTCTAAAGACCTTAATGCAACTGTTGGAAGTTCCAATTGCTCTAACATTGATATATCACAACCAGAGGCATAGCCATTTATAATTTGCATTTGATGTTTCTTAGGAAGTGAGTTAAAAGCTGGAAACAATCCCGGCTTATTTTTAAGCATTTCAGCCAGAATCATATCGTGCCCGGTGAGACTTTTTCTGATATTTTTTGGTACTCATCAACAATTGAGTGAACCTTACCAAGGTCATTACATAATATTGACCATACTTGTGCTGCAAAATCTTCTGGGGTTTTTAAAACTTGTAATATATGTATTTTCATTTCATCAAATGAATTATTTTTCAATACTGGTTTTTTTAATTCGACCTGACAGTTGAGCGAAAAGGATATAACAAAAGTTGTTGGTCTTTTCTTAGATGATGTAATAAATGAAATTACTAAAGCAAAAAATAAAACATTTGTTGAAAACAAAGATGCAGGTTCTTCAACTTTTTATTATCAACGTTGCCTTTTTAAAAGCAAAGTTAGCCCTGTGAATAATTGTGATAGCCAAAAGAGTTTAATGCCAGAAACTTCTAAACCAAAAGCTTTTATGTTAAATTAAGCCTACGATAAGTAAAAAAAAAATAGGAAAAATCATGCCAAGAAAACATGTTCGAGTACATCGAGGTCCTCGTCACATTCATCGGCATCATAGACACGGAGCTCCAATTGTACCCCCCCTACTTGGTGGGTTAGTTTTAGGTGCAGCTTTATCAAGCGCAGTTGCACCAAGGAGAGAAACCCGTGTGGTACACATTTACTCTCCAGAAGAACGCGCTCTTATAACTGCAAGAAGACAACAAGAAGCTGAAGAAAGAAGACTAAGAATGGAGCAACAACAAGCTGAACTTAGGCAAAGACAGTTAGAGTTAAAACAAAGAGAAGATTTAAATGAGCAAAAAAGATGTCAAGACTATAAAATTCACATTGAACTTGCTAACAAAGCTCAAACTTTACAATATGACTCTCTTAAAGCTGAAATTAATAAATTACCAGCTATAGCAGAACCAATTGCACGATTTAGACCTTCAGATTTTTCTGGAATACCAGAAACTAAATTTCAACAAAACAATTTATTCAATGCAATTTTATATCATCCGCACTTATACATTAACGCTAAAAATGATCTACTAAAGTGTTTAATTTACAATCAAAATTATATTCAATTTTATTTTAGATTATTTCAAAACAGATCATTTAACATGATGATTATAGAGCCAGCATATTCCGAAATATTAATAAATTTATATCTAAACCAATATGTTAATTCTAATAATAATTTCATAAGCCCTGAGAATGAAAGACAAATCTGGCAAAAAATATTTCAACTTGAAAATGCTCAAGTCATAAATTTATATAATCAATTACCTGTTGAAACAAAAAAACTGCAATTAACTTTAGACTGGCTAAAATCAAAAAATAGCCCTGATGAAATTATTGATGTTTATACTATGATAGAAAATAACTACAATCTTAATAGATCCAACTTAATGCAATTTTATAAAATTGCAAAACAACGAATCATAGAAATTGAACTAAATCAAAAATCTCAACCAGGTTCAGTTCCTGTCATTAACCAAAATAATAAACAAAGAATTGATGGCTTTTTAGAAACTCATCGTGGAATGTTATCTGGTTTTTATTCATGCTTTTTTAGCCCTAAATCATTCCAAATTCATAAAATGATTGAGAATAATAATTTACAAGAAGCTTCCAATTTATTTAAACGTGAACACGTAAAAGAAGACAACTTTTGCTTGAGTCACGGATTAAAAGCTTAACATTATTAGAGAATATATATTAAAATATGGATACATATATTCAACAATTAACTCTAGGAATAGAAATAATAAAACAAAATCTTCCATTTGTCTTAATGCTCATGTTTATATTGTGGGCTATTCATTTGGTTAATTGGCTATTAGGTAACCGTTTAAAAGTTCTTGGTATTTATCCTCGTAAATGGTATTCACTACCTGGTATATTCTTATATCCTTTTATCCATTCAAACTTCAACCATCTTTTTTTTAATTCTATTCCATTATTTATACTTATAAATTTTATACTACTATCAGGTTATCAAACCTTTTATTATGTAAGCTTTATTATCATAACTCTTAGTGGTTTAGGTATATGGCTTTTTGCTAGAAAAGGTTATCACATTGGTGCTAGTGGATTAATAATGGGGTATTGGTCATACCTATTAATCAGCGCTTACTATGACCATACAAGTGTTTTTACAATAGCCCCAGCAATAGTCTGCTTGTATTATTTTGGTGGGTTTTTATTTCAATTATTCCCAACAGATATTAAAACCTCTTTTGAGGCACATTTTTTTGGTTTTGTAGCAGGGATTGCAGCATACTACATTTAAATTTTTAACATTAAAACGCCATGTTCAACGATTTTATTTCCATATACTCTTCCAAACCCCAGTGCCCACCTTCTCGACCCATACCTGAAGATTTAACACCACCGAATGGAGCCAATTCATTAGAAAGCAGCCCTGTGTTAATCCCTATCATGCCGTAATCTAGTTGCTCGGCTACAAGAAAACTTCGACCAATGTCTCGAGTATAAAAGTATGCAGCAAGACCGAACTCACTATCATTAGCCTTAGCAATAACTTCATTTTCATCTTTAAAACTTAGCACAGGAAGAACTGGGCCGAATGTTTCTTGATGGGCTATAAGCATATCGTGTGTTACTGACGTTAGAAGGGTAGGTTGAAAAAATTGTTTACCCATATCTTCAGCTCTTTTACCGCCAATTAAACATTTTGCGCCAAGTTTTTCAGCATCTGCAATTTGAGCTTCAATTTTCTGTAGAGCTTTTTCATTAATAAGTGGTCCAAGATCAATATCTGCATCAAGACCATTACCTAATTTTATTTTACCGATTGCTGTCACTAACTTTTGCTGGCATTCTTCTAATATGTCTTCATGAATGTAAATCCGATTGGCGCTAACGCAAGCCTGCCCGCCATTACGAAACTTACACCCCATCAAACCTGCCACAGCTTCATCAATATCAGCATCAGGAAAAATAATGAAAGGTGCATGACCGCCGAGTTCCAAGCTTAATTTTTTAAGTGTATTAGCAGACTGTGACATAAGTAGCTTGCCCACAGGTGTGGAACCTGTAAAAGACAATTTTTTAACTCGTGGATCACTTGTTAGAACACCACCAATATCTTTGGCTTCTCCGGTGAGACAATTGAGTGTCCCAGCTGGAAAACCAGCTTCTGAGGCTAAAGCCATCATTGCAAATGCACTAAATGGTGTTAACTCAGAGGGCTTTAGTACAGAAGTACAACCTGCAGCTAGTGCCGGAGCGCATTTGCGGGTTATCATTGCCGCGGGGAAGTTCCATGGGGTAATCAAACCAACTACGCCAATCCCTTGTTGAATAACCAAATGGCGCGTTGAGCTTTGTTTTGGGGTGAGAATGTCACCTTTTACACGCTTTGCTTCTTCAGAGTACCAGCGTACAAAACTATTTGCGTATTTAATTTCTCCTTTCGATTGTGGCAAAGGCTTACCATTTTCTAAAGTCATGAGAAGAGCCAATTGATCTGTGTGCTCATCAATAAGATCAGCCCATTTACTTAGTAAAGCAGCTCGCTCGTGAGCGCTAGTTGCTCGCCAAGCTGGTAAAGCTGTTTGTGCGCAATCAACAGCCTCTTTTGTTTCCTTGGCACCGCAATTTGGAACAGCACCTAAAACTGTTTGGTCATAAGGATTGATAACTTTGATCATCTGATCGTTACAACGCTTCATTTCACCATTTAAAAAAATGCGCTCTGTTAGTTTTTCTACACTTAGATCAATCATTTCGGACTCCATTAAACAGCTAATGCGTGTAAGATGATTACGACATAAAGGAAATTTCAGATGATAAGTTAAGCCGCTAAGTTATGATAACTTAATGAGTTAACTATTAAAAGATACAGGTACACCCATAAGATAGACTAATTTTAGTGAAACTTACTAGTATAATAATAGTTGTAAATTAAAAGGTCAGCATCTCGACCTTGAGTTTCAATATAAAACAATGTAGCATTAGCTGATATATAATTAGACGGCGAGGGTCTGCTTCATGTTTCATAATGGCATTTTTAAAAATTATAGAGATTTAATTAACCAGGGTTCAGGTAAAAAACCACCCACTAAAGAACAAAAGCCACAGTTTAATCCTCAAGATTTGTCTTCATACGCAGGACGTATATATTCTATAACATTAATAAGTAAACCTTTGGTTGGATTTGTTGGTAATGAAACAACTAACTATGTTAGTTCTTTTTTACCATCATTTATAAGTAATATTACATCTTCTGGTTACATTGAAATGAACTATACATCAAAAGGTTTTGCAAAAGTATATGCAGTAGATGGTAGCAAAGATCAGGTAGAAGTTAGAGGCATCTTAATTCCTCAAAACCCTCCAACACTTGGTATTCAAGATCCAATCTATATTCGCGGAGCTGGATACGTTAATCCTACAGGAAACATTTACGCATATGGAGCTGGAAATACTAGCTTCCAAAAATTCCCAATAAATATAGCTCGAACTAAAGAAGTTAACTTAAAAAAAATTCTTAAAATTAAAGACCAAAGGTCTTCACTAGAAGTATTAGCTGAGTTAGCAGAAGCAAAAGAACGAACAAGTTACTTTAAAATTCGTGATTTAGTAGTCTTAGGAATAGGTGCGAGAAGAAATGATTGCACTACAGAAATTAAACTTTGCAAGCCATCGCCAGAATATAAAGACATTGAAAGGCAGCTTGATATAGAAGTTCCTATGCGAGTTAAGCTGGGTGAAAACGAACTAAAGCTGTATAAAAACACAAAGAAAAAAGATGATTTGCAAATCAAAGATAAGTCTTTACGTAAATCAATGAGACCTAGCTAAAGATTTTGTGCGTATCTAAGGCGTTATTAAGCAGGGCAAATTTAAAATTTTAATATGAATAAATCCACGGGATTATTAAGCACAAATTTAGAAGCATTCATGGCAGTAGCGAAGCACAAGTCAGTTCATGCTGGTGCGCGGGCTTCAAATATATCTCAAACTGCGATGACTCAAAGAATTCACTCACTAGAGCGAATGCTAAAAATCACTTTATTTATACGAACAAGACAAGGTATGCATTTGACTTCGGAGGGAGAAGAAATTTTACGTTATTGCAATGTTGTGTCGGATTATAGTAATGAAACACTAGACAATATTGCAAATTCAGGAATAGAAAGAATTCAAAGAGTGAAAATATCGGGCCCCTCTAGCATTATGATTTCACGCATCATCCCCAAATGCTTACCACTGATGAATAAATTTCCTATGCTATATATTAACTTTGATATCAATGACACAGATGAAATTGTTACTCAATTACGTACTGGCACAATTCAATTTGCTATTTTAAATCCTGATAAAATTACAGGTGATATGATATTTAAAACAATCAAACCTGAGGAATATTTACTAGTATGCACCAGCCAATGGACAGACAGAAAGCTACTGGATATTGTCAAAACAGAACGTATTATAGATTTTGATGAGCCTGACAGAACAACTCTAAATTATCTCAAACAATTTGATCTTTTAAAATATTCACAAACTGACAGTGGAGTGGCAACACTTTTCCGAACAAATTTTTAATTAATTTTTACATGCATCTCATATTCTT
>Ga0180438_10011740_pt1 | contig 10532 bp, 3 predicted proteins | sample SS_ome_12_FD_132455 | JGI IMG/M metagenome (GOLD analysis project Ga0180438, IMG submission 132455) | Hypersaline lake sediment archaeal communities from the Salton Sea, California, USA - SS_3_D_2 metaG | ecosystem: Environmental > Aquatic > Non-marine Saline and Alkaline > Hypersaline >... | reverse complement strand
CCGCTTGGGTTCTGCCGCCGGCCGCTCTCGATCTGAGCTATATACGGCCTCGAAACGCCGGACAACTCCCCCAAGCGAGCCACACTCAGGCTCTTCTCCTTCCTCAGGTTTTTCAACCGATCGCCAACGGCCATGTTTAACGCCCTCTTCCCATGCAATAGTAACATTTTCTGATGCACTTGACAAAACATGAAGAGCGTGCGATAATATCACTAGAAGGTGCTATAGCATCCTTTTGAAAGGAGACCCACAATGGACTTTCTACAGGAAACCTACTACCAGAAACCGGGATTGTGGAATGTCGTCATAGGAGTGCTGATATTCGGCGGGCTCGGCCGGATTGCCTTCTGGCGGCGTGACGAGGGCCTGCGCGTCGGCGCGCCCCTGGCCATAGGCCTGGCAGGGCTCCTGACGATAGCCATTATTGTCTGGGCTTACGAGAACGGGCGTACCATCCAGGAATTCGGGCCGTGGGCTGTTGGCCTGATAGTCCTGGCGCTCATCGCGCTCGGGGTGCACGCGTTTCGGAAAGCCGGCCACGAATAGTCGCTCCTGACGGGTAGTTACGGACAGAAAAGCTTATAAATGCGTGCGCGTTTCTCTGGTCCATGACAGACCCAATAGAACTCCGCAAATGCATACGGGCAAGGAAACGGATCGAGCACAAACTGGATGATCTGGGCCGGAAACTCGACCATCTCATCTTCCGCCTGCGAAAGGAGGACCCGCGCGTTTACTCCGACAAAGATGATATCGATGAGCAGATGCGCGCGGGAGGGTGGTAACTGGACGTGTTGAAATCTATCGGACCCTAGCTTCTGCAATTCGCAATGCCTGGCACGGCAAGGACGAGACAAGGTCCCCATTGTCGCACTGTGCAAGGAACCGCGGTTGATTCGCAAAGAAGCCGGTCTTGACCACGACATGTGCAACTGCGAGCCATGAAGGTATTCTAGTTTTACGGCGACAACTCCCGGAATCCACCGCTAGTTCCGTAAAGGAGATGCTCCCTACCTTGCATGCACTACGATGTTTCCGCCCTCCAGGACGCCACTGGCTCGCTCTGTTGGGTCACCATCAGGATCGACGCCGGGACCCCAAATCTTGATCTCGAAAGTGTCATTGCCGGTACCGGGTTCGTCGTTGTCGATGGCTTTTGCGAAAAACCAGTGGCCTTCTGTCTTGTTGACGGTGGCCCGGCCTTTGAATTGGGCAATTCTGCCTCCGGTGATCACCAACTGCTCGATTGACGAACTCTTGAGATCAACGTATCCGTCCTGGTAACGGAACTCCATGTGTCCGGTTGGCAATCCACTCTTGTACTTGGCATTGAAGCCGAAGTTGGCGCGCATCCAGGGATAGGTGTTGATCCCGTCGTCGAGAGGCAGAATCCAGCCGCCACCCGTCGCGAATCCGCCCTCGGGGTTGTAGACAACAAGAAAAGCGTTTGCAGCTACGGGAAGACCCGATACGGTGATCTCAATCGCGTAGATAGCCGGTTCAAGCACACTATTCGCGGTTGCCACACCTCCCACGGTGAAGGCGCTTGTTTGGATGGTGCCTATGCCCTCCGCCCTGAGTGTGAAGGTCATTTCAAGCCCCTCAGTCGAGATTTCGCCTCCGAACTCGTCGCGTAGTGAAGCTGCCAGAGTGGCGGCTGCTGTCGATTCTCCCTCAGTTGAGACGAGCGTATCCCCGTCGTACGTGAGGGCGGCCACGTCTGGGGGAGTGTCTGCCTCGTTGGATGGGTCCGTGCCGGTCGCTACTTCGTAGCCGTCCGGGGCGCCGTCATCGTCTGTGTCGGCATCATACGGGTCTGCTCCAAAGGCTGTTTCCTCATTGTCTGCCAACGCGTCGCCATCGCTATCCAAATCGAGCGAATTGGGTATGGCATCCCCATCCGGATCACCAATACCTTCATCAACGTCCAATAGCCCATCGCCATCCGAATCCGTGTCTGGCCATACCTCCTCCGCGATGACTAAATTGTCTATCACGGCATGAGCTTGCTCGGCCGTTCCTGGAAGCAACACAAAGCAGAGTTGCACTGTTTGGCCAGCTAATTGGCTGATATCAATCCAGCCACTATCCTGCATTGTGCCCTCGGCAAGTGTCGTCGCCGGCAACATGCAAAGGACCGAATCGTTGGCATACAGCACCAGTGTGTCTCCCTCATGAGACTCCTCGAACCTGAACTCGAAACGAAGTACGGTAGCAGTCTCTGGCATGACAAGCGTCTTGTACACAACCGTGGGCGACTGCGTCAGCAGATGCATTTCACCCTCGGAGAGATAGGCATTACCGCGTGGTTCCCATGTGCCTATGCTACTGAAGTCTTCGGTATATGCTGTGTCATACGTGGGGTTGATAAGAGGCTGCTGCCCCTCGAATGGCTGCAATTCAAACGGGTAGAATCCGGAGCTCTCACCATAGGGCTTGGGGTAGAGGAGTGACCAGCAACACCACGACATGCGATAGCCGGCAGAACCAACACCGCTCCAAAATTCTTGCGGAGTGGCAACATAATGGAAATAGTCGCACAGAAGTTCACCTTCCTCGGTCGTCGGCCACTCATAGTAAGGTGGAGGGCTGATCGTGCTTCCGTACCAGGCGTGCGCCAATGAGTGATCTCCAAAAGAACCACATTGCCGGCAGCCGGCCACATCGGCGGCGCTTTTCAGCCAAACGTTCATGCTACTGGGATAGCCATTCTTGGGACCCACCTCGCTTATGTAAGTTTCAATGTCGGTGTTCTCGGTAACAGAAAGCGCTTCAATCAACTCCTCTTGGTTCAAAGGACCACTCCCAATCCATCGCCAGATGGGACTTTCCATGACATCCTCGGGGGGGTCCAACAGCGTCAACCGCGTGCGGACCATCACGCCGCGATCTCTGAGAACTTTGGCCGCGTGCGTAGAAACGCCGGCACCAAGACTGTGCCCCAAGAAATGGACAAGCGTCTTTTCCTCAATGTCACCATCGTCGGGGAAGTACAGTGCGCTGGCAAGCCTGTAGGCCTCGCCGACGACGTAACGAGTTGGTGGTATCGGACTTGTGGCATGTTCTAGCCAGTTCCACCGAAGGACCTCACCGTATGGATCGGCTTCCTCCAGAGCTTCAGCCATCTCCCTCATCCATGAAGGATCCAAGGAGACGGGATACCATCCGTGCACAATGACGTACAGGGAAGACGTGCCTGTCAGGGAAAGACTTCCCGGAACAAAGTCGCTGCCGTCCCACATTTCTATGTGTGATTCGACACAACCAGGAAAGTCGGTTACGTCGAGCGGGTCTGTTCCTGCTTCATCCTCCGTCCAGTCGTCAACGCCATCACCATCCGTATCCAGGTTGTTGGCATTCAAATCACCACCTGGAGGCCAGGGATCGTAAGAAGAACAATCTCCATCGTAGCAGACCTCAAAGCCATCGAGCAGACCATCTCCGTCCGTGTCCTCATTGTCGGGCAGTGTGCCAATGGAGATTTCGAATTCGTCTGAGAGACCATCGCCGTCGGAATCGACTGGAGGGACAGGCGCGGATGTTGAGAAAAGATAGACGCCTAGGTTCCCGCCTACAACAATCTCCTTCCATCCGTCGCTGTTAAGATCATCTGCATAGATCGCATTTGGAAATCCGAGCAACGCCTCGCCCTGTATGTCTTGACTCCAAAGCTCGATCCCCGAATTCTGCAGGATATAAACTGTTGAGCCAGCACAAACGACTACCTCCCGAGTACCGTCCCCATTCAGGTCGCTAACCAAAGGCGCATGCGGTTCTGCAGGGAATTGTGTGCTCCATTTCACCGCTTCTGTGTGGGCATCAAAACAGTACAACGTATCGGGATACGTGGTCGTGACCACATCCACTACCTCATCACCATCGACGTCCCCGACCCAATTGTCGGTCGTCCACCCCGAAAAGCTATAGGTATGGATCTTCGATCCGGCAGCAGTGAATCCGTACAGATCCCAAGAGCCTGAAAACACTTCTTGCTGTCCGTCACCATCGATGTCGCAAGACCACACGCCCCGCGTATCGCCATTGTCTTGATAGCGCCAGATTTCCGAGCCCAAATGGCTGTAAACATAGAGTAGATTTGCGTCCCATTCCGCGATGAGTATCTCCGGCAAGGTATCCTGGTTTATATCAGCGATATGTATGTATCGACCTAATGAAGAAATGGGCAATCCCCATTTGCTTCCATCCAGTTCGACCACAGTTCCATTGGCACAAACTACTTCCTCTTGCCCATCGCCGTCTATGTCATATATCTCAAAGGCACCGACCGCGCCGGCGCCTTCTGTGCACCACAGTACCTGCCCGGTCAAATCACGACACTCGACAGTTGAACTGTCACTAGGCGGATTCGATTCATACTTGACAATAATCTCCTGCCCCCCGTCCCCCGTGCAATCTAGCATGCCCACATCCCAGGAACGCCCCGGAGTTGGACACGTCTTGATTAGTGTGTAGCCACTGAAGTGAGCGCCGAGGGGATCGGTACCGGAATCGATCTCCTCTTTGTCGCTCACTCCATCGCCATCTGTATCTGCTAGCAACGCATTAAGATCGAGACCGCCCGGCCACGGGTCGTAGGAATAGCAATCCCCGTCGTAGCAGACTTCAAAACCATCGGTCAGCCCATCTCCGTCCGTGTCCGGATTGTTCGGGTCGGTGCCAATACTATTCTCCTCCTCATCCGTCAATCCGTCCCCGTCTCGGTCTTCCTGCACTCCTTCTGCAACAACGCGAATGTCGTCTACCCAGCCAACCCCGTCTCCTGATTGAAGCGATAGATCTTTGAAATCCGGTATGTTCGCAGGTATAGGTAAGGAGCCTCTCCCTTGCCCATCCACCCAGAACTCAACGTATCCCGAGGAATAGTCCAGTACGAACTCGATCTCGTACCACTGACCTGAAACCGCTGAGTAATCGGGCACCAACGTAAGGTACCCACCCCCGTATACGCTGCCAATGATTCCAGAGCCAACTGTACTCTCATCTGTCCTAACGGCTATTCCGGCGATCGATGTCCCCCAAGTACCGCTCCTGAGGTCAGATAGATAGACGGTCACGTCCCTACCGTGGCATCCACTTGCCGCCCCCGCGGAGTAGATGGCGGCGGAGACCCTGACACGTGAACGAGTTGGTATGGCGTAACTCAGATATCCTTCCCAACACGAGCCAAGAGTTCCATACATGCGCGCCGAACACGGTGCGGACACCTGCACCTGATCCGAGACATACCACTCGCTTGGACGGTTGTTGGCGTTGTACCACGAAGTCCATCCCGGTAAATCCCCCAAGTACGTTCCTGGGGGATATGAATCGAAGTCTTCCTCAAGAAGCACTTCAAGAAGGCCGGGCGGGGGAACATCGGTTGGGTCAAGAGGATCGGTACGCGCCGCAACTTCGTGCCCGTCCCCGGCGCCGTCGCCATCTGTATCCGGATTAGTCGGATCTAGGTCGCCTCCTGGAGGGTACGGCGTGTATGAGGTGGGATCGCCGTCATAGCCCACTTCCTCGCCATCTGACAAGCCATCTCCGTCCGTGTCCGAGTTGTTCGGGTCGGTGCCAATGGAGATTTCGAATTCGTCTGAGAGACCATCACCATCTGTATCCAACTCAGGTGCGCTGGTCAAGTTAAGCAGGATGTTCGTCGCCGACATCATTTCATCAATTCCCGCCCAGTTCCCGACTTCCAGCACGTACGAATAGACTGGGAATCCGGCCTGAACGGCTCCCAATGCATAGCTGCGCAAGTTGGGATGACTACCGATAGCACGTATTGGGGAGTTGTATTCCTCGCCTCGGGACAGTGTTGCCGTGTTGTCCGGAATATCGTCGTAATTGCTATCGACCGCAATCAGGTTATTGTCTCTAGTTGAGACAAGGCTCCCCCCCACGGTGCATTCCCGGCCAAGTTGCCCCGCGGAAGGTAAGGCCATCATGGACGTGTAGTGCCGGAACGAAGATGTCCACGGGTCTCGGGCGTAGACGTCAATCACGTAGTAAGCAACCACCGGATTCGGCGTCGAAAGCACGCTTGAGTTGCTCGGCGCGTCCACCTTTGTGACTAGGCCATCCGATGCTAGCAGAGCTAAGAAGACATCCTCGTACTGCACATTCCTATACAGGAAAATCGGCCGTGCCGGTATCGCGAATTCCGTCCCCGCCTGAGCGGTTGGCGTTAGACTCGTTGCCATTGACTGGTCCTGCGAGGCCTTTTCGTTGCGCACATACACTGCAGCAATGGGCTTGTCCGCCATGATCGCGTCGGCCGCCTGTGGAACGTACGAGTACGTATCACCCAGGTTTAGCGTTATAGTCCCAGAAGGCAACGTAACCGTGCAGTTGTTCTCCGTGGCGGCGACGACAATCTGCCCGCCTCCTAGGGGCGAATGGAATGAGGTCCCGAGCGGGCAGGCCGAGTACATATAGTTGGTTTCATCATAGGTGCTATAGTCTGCAGACATGTACATGTAGAAAGGACTCATAGGCACATCGGCCACAACTTTCAGCGCGCATCCTTCTGGCAAAGACTCAAGATACGGTGCTCCCCAGAAAGTCAGGCCCGCCGCCAGCGGTTCTACTGCAAGGGTGGGCTCCCCTGCGTCCAGACTGCCGTCGTAGTCGAGATCAAGGAAGGCGTTACCCGTCTCGCCGCTTGGCAGATAGATCTTTGAGTGGAACGAATTCACGCTAGGCCCCGGCACGTTGTCGACGTAGGGAAACCAATAGGTGTAGTTCCAGGACGACATGGACACATCGGAACCGGGGGCCACGTCGGTTGCAGCAACCACCTTACACAGAAGCAAACAAGCAAAGATGGTCAGGGCAATACACTTCTTCTCGCCGGTCATTTCACTCTCCTTCCAGTTGACTTTGTGCCCTCGCAGGTGTTTCTTCGGCCCATGGAAAGACATATGCAATGGGGCTGACTTCTCCTTATCAGAGTCTCAACAGATCCAACGTCCTGGCGGTCCTACGCCACAGACGCCAGGATGAGCTTCCAAGATCGCATTTGTGCCCTCTTACATTCGTGGCAGACGCGACAGGGCAGATAGTGATTGGCAGCTAGAAGAACAATGAACTTCCATCCGACGAAGTAACGTGTCATGACCCAGGTCGCCGCCACGTTGCGTCCCCTTTGTTGAGGCCGAGGCTTTTCCGAAAAAGCAGCAGTCTACGCTGACACTAGTAAGCACACATTACATAGGTGAGTTTCGGCCTGAATTGGTCAGGGAGAGGCGAGATAAGCGGTACCCGATTCCGCAGTATTTCTCCGAGAACGACCGAGACAGGTAAGGCATGTTTTCCTCCCACCACCGCACCGAGAAAAGCAAGCAAATTCTGCGCCACGTTCCAGAGTACAGTATAAGTGCCCATACTGTCAACCACTTGCATTGAATAGCTGCGCTTGGCTCTGGATAGACCACACCTTGCTTGAGTCAAAATTGTGTCAGAAATGAGTAATTGTTGACTGTCGATCCACGCCGTACTTTGAATGCATTTCAGTATGCTGTTTGCAGACTATTCATCCGGCCATCCGCACAAGACGACGACCTACTCCTTGGTCACCTTCTTGATACGGGGCGCCAGTATCCAGACGGCGTTGCTGCCCTTTTTCGCCTTGCGGCCTACCTTGTTCCATTGCTTGATTCCTCGAGCGTCGGCCGTGCCGGATAGAGCGACAAGTAGTTGGTTGTGCCACGACCACTTCCGACATGGCACCTCGTCCCGTCTATGGATGAAGATCGGGGCCAATGCTTCGGGCAGCTGCTCCGGATGTTTGAACGCTTCGACTATGCGCTGGGCGACTTCGCGACTGCGATTTCCATAGAGTTTCATCTGCAATTCCTCCTTTGCGTCTATGTTGTTTTGAGGCTTGGTAGCTGTGGCCAATTCAGAGACAGGGAGACAGAAACCGGACACAGAAGTCCGATGTATTCATATTGGGATTTGTGCCAATCCAAATAGCTTGGGCTAAGAAAAAGCCCGGCCCAGCGGACATCGTGAGACATCGCCGGCGGGTGTTGGTTCTTGCGGCGTGGTGTCGCGCACTACATCCGTTGTCCGGGGATGGATGCGTCTCGCGTTAGCGAGTTTGCCGGGTTGAGGTACAGTTCAACCGGGCTTTATAGGTGTATGATTGTTTTGAGCATGATGGGGAATGGATTGACGCAGACAGGGGTGTTCGCTTAGGGCGGCGCGTGTGAGACCGCCTATATTGAGTTCGACTATTCCAGGTTTCTTAAGGATAGCCCCAGGTCCGTGCCGAGCTTGCCGATTGAGTGTCTCTGTCCGTTCATGTTTTGCCGTCAGACTCCGCGCAATACACGCTGTTTCGAATGCACAGGTCGAATCACACAGGCAGTTTACAGACACAGCTTACACAGGCGAGTGTTTGGCCCGATACAGAAGAAGGATCCGGATGAATGAGAAGACGTTGTCTACTTGCTGAATCCCGAGGATACCGCAACGTGCTCCGCTGCGATCTCCGGCTGTTCGTCTGTGCGGAGAATGCGCGAGACAAGGTCTTAGTGGCGAAGAAGATTTGCGTCAGACTCGCCGCGTTTCTGTGGTGAGGGCCTTCCGCAACGTTTTCTCCCAAGCACACCTCTTCATTTTCATTCACGACGGGGCGCCAGGACAGATTATTGGTCCTGACGGGGCAAACCCCGCGATCGATGTGCGAAATCCTGGAAAAGTTGCCGCGTGATATTTGCCCGCCTTTTAATTCCTTGTATTTAATTATGTCAGGATGTAAACTAACTCAAGATGTTGGCTTTCTCCGGAGCTTCCTATTCTGGCTTCTCGGGCTGCTGGGTCGGGCGAATAATGCTGTAGGTCTTTGGTGCCATGATGGGATGCAGGAGTGGGAACTCGCGCTGACGAAGCGCGTGTAAGGCCAGCGGGGCAAACCAAAGGGTTTTCTACTAACGACGCGCATTTGTTTCCATCGCTGTACGGAGATAGCTTCTGGTCTTGTTGTCCGAGGAATTGGGCAATACAAGAAAAGCAGTGGGAGGCGTTCACGATGAGACACGTATCTTTCCTCTTCATTCTTACGACATTCTCCTCGGCGGCTTTTGGCGCCACCTGGTACGTTGAGAACAGCGAAACCGGGGCTGGATTCGGCGGCTCGGTATCGGCGCTCTCGGACGTAAACGGGGACGGTGTCGCGGATCTGGCGGTGGGAGCACCGTCCGAGGACGGGCCAGGCGTTGTAGATTCAGGCCGTGTCCATATCCTGGACGGGGCGACGGGAAACCTGCTTTCCGTACTCGATTCGCCCAACCCAGAGACGGCGGGTTTCTTCGGGGGCTCTGTTGCTCGCGTGGCGGACATGACGGGCGACGGAATAGACGACCTAGTCGTCGGGGCTTGCCAGGAGGACGGCGGTGGTATGGCAGACGCAGGTCGCGCCTACCTTTACGACCCCGCGACCGGCCAACTACTCCGCACTATCGAGTCGCCTTCTCCAGAACTCGGCGGCCGTTTCGGCTACTCGGTGGCAGGTCTTGAGGATGTGACGGGCGACGGGCTTGGCGACGTATTGATAGGTGCGCCGGACGAGGATGGGGGCGGTCTCGCAGACGCCGGACGGGCATATGTGTTCAGCGGCGCCACCGGCACCCTCTTGCACACGTTAACGTCGCCCAGTGCCGAGGCCGGCGGCGGCTTCGGGACTTCGTTGGCCGAAACAGCAGATCTTACTGCCGACGGCATCAGTGACGTGCTCATAGGTGCACCGTACGAAGATGGCGCCGCTCTTACGGATGCCGGTCGCGCGCATCTTTTTGACGGTTCGAACGGCAGTTGGGTACGCACACTCGAGTCGCCTAATCCCGAGGTCGGCGGTGCGTTTGGCCTAAGTCTCTCGGATGTTCCCGACCTGAACAACACCGGTGTCGACGACCTCGTTGTAGGTGCTCCCGACGAAGATGGCGCTGGCGTTAGTGATTCCGGTCGTGTATATGTGTTCGAGGACGTCACGGGGGCCCTTATCCATACGCTCGTCTCGCAGAATGCCGAAGTGGGTGGCGCGTTCGGGTCCTCTGTTTTCGGTATCGCGGACATGAACGCCGACACACTCGGCGAAGTGATCGTAGGCGCCCGTGCCGAGGATGCGGGAGGTGTGGCAGACTCTGGGCAAGTGTACATTCTCGACGGCGTCGACGGGCATGCGCTTCGCGCGGTGTCTTCAACGCATAAAGGGGCTAACGGTTTCTTCGGGAGTTCGGTCTCTTTTTCTCCGGACACGGACGATGACGGCGTGGCTGTGATGCTTGTGGGCGCGCCAGGTGGCGCCCAGGCACACGCAATGGAGTTTACACTGCGCAGCCCGATAGAACTCCCGTCCCAAACGCTTGAACCGGAAAGTGGATTCGGCCGAGCCGTTTCTGCGGTCCCCGACGTGAACGGGGACGGCGTGGCGGACCTCGTGGTGGGCGCGTGGCACGCCAACTACGGCGCGGGCGACCCCAACGTCGACGGCACGGGGCGTGCATACGTGTTTGACGGGTTGT
>Ga0180438_10011739_pt1 | contig 10533 bp, 8 predicted proteins | sample SS_ome_12_FD_132455 | JGI IMG/M metagenome (GOLD analysis project Ga0180438, IMG submission 132455) | Hypersaline lake sediment archaeal communities from the Salton Sea, California, USA - SS_3_D_2 metaG | ecosystem: Environmental > Aquatic > Non-marine Saline and Alkaline > Hypersaline >... | reverse complement strand
GTGGCGGCTGACCACGGCGGAGCGAAAGCGGATATTGCTGGCACACATCTACGGCGTGGACATCGACCCGCAGGCGGTGGAGGTAACGAAGCTTTCGCTGCTCTTAAAGGTGCTCGAGGGCGAGAACAAGGAGAGCCTGCAACACCAGCGGCGTCTGTTCCACGAACGGGCCCTGCCCGACCTGGCCGCTAACATCCAATGCGGCAACAGCCTGATCGGCCCCGATTTTTACAAGGGCCGACAACTGAGCCTGCTGGACGAAGAGGAGATGTACCGCATTAACGTCTTCGACTGGCAGGAAGGATTCCCGGAGGTGTTCAAAGGAGACAACCCCGGATTCGACGCGGTGATTGGAAATCCACCTTATCTTTCCTTTTCGGGCAGGCAGGCGGTTGATCTCGATCCGCGAGCAAAGGCGTATCTCGACGAGCGTTATCCAGGCGCTGCGTGGCATACGGCTCATGGCATCTTCATTCTCAAGGCATTGGAACTATCGAAGCGATTCGTTTCCTTCATCGTACCCGACCAGGTCGGGCATCTGGCGGGCTACGAAGGAGTTCGCACCCGCGTCAACGAATTGAGTTCTCTGGCAGAGGTTCGCTACTGGGGGGAACGTGTCTTCAAGGGTGTCGTCACGCCGGCGCTAACATTTGTTGCGGACAAGCACTACGCGGATGGACCGTATTGCGTAACCGATAACGGCATCCGTGCGGCGGTACGAGAAAGCAGCAGTCTGTGGACGCCTGAGTCCCGGCACGACGCTCTCCTAGAAAAGCTGCACAAGCAAGCATCGCTGCTGGCGAGTGCGTTTGCGGATCCTGGGGTACACACCGGGAATTGTTCCAAGAAGCTAATACTCCCGATGTCGGAAACCACGCTGGATTCTGTCCCGGTGCTTGAGGGCAAACAGATCAGCCGATATGGGTGCGAGCAACCAACAAAGGTTGTGCGGCTTGGCTATGAGCCTTCCGGAGGCGAGTACTTCACGATTCGTCCCGAACAGAAGTACACCGCCGCGAAGTTCGTCATACGGCAGACCGCCGCCTACCCCATTGTGGGGCCACGGCGTCATGCAACGTATTTTCGCAATTCGCTTCTGGCGCTTTATGATCCGGACGATGGCCGAGACGTACGCTTTGTCGTCGCGGTATTGAATTCGAAGCTGATGCGGTATGCGTACACCGTGAGCGTGCATGAAGCTGGTCAAAAGGCGTTTCCGCAAGTTAAAGTCCGATCACTCCGAGCACTACCATTACGGAGGATTGACTTTGACTCCTCGTCCGACCACGCCTTGCACCTTCAGTTGACTGAAATGGCCCAGGCAGTCATTGACCTGAATGACCGGTGCTCCGAATCCAGAAATCCCCATGGTCAATTGGCGATGCAAAGGAAGATCGAGGCCCTCGACGCCGAGATCGATGAAATCGTGTTTCGACTCTACCGCCTGAAGGCCAAGGAGGCCGACCAGGTGAACACGTTTTTGGAACACATCAAGGAGTGACAACATGCCCATTATTCCATGCTGGCTCACAAATCAAACCGGCGCCATTATCCGATTTCGGCCGGCTCAATTGGCCGATTTGCCAGACGAAGACGTTGATCTACAGGTGGAGTTGCCCAATGGTCGCGTCGTCGGTGGGCGATTTCACCCGCATCCTGGAAACCCATACGTTGCCGGTGTAGAAGTTTGCCGATTCATTCAAGAACGGGTTCCCGAGCGGTCTCGCGAACCGTTGTTAATTGACGTGACCGGGAGCTATTGGCGACTCTACGAAATCGAAGACACGGCGGTCGAGGTGCGTCGACACCGCGTGAGTTCGGTACGCGCTACCTCGGGCGACCTCAGGGAAACCGATTTGGGCCGAATCCTGCGGAACCTGGATGACTTTCGCGGCCGCACTTCCCGCCGTTCCGCATATCAACGGTTGTTGCGGCCTCCTGGCTTACGAAGGATGATCTTGGAGTTGTTTGGGGCGGTGTGCCAGATTGAAGGGTGTACTTCCGCACGACATTGTCGCTGCCTGGGCCGACGAAAGCGCGGGAGTATCGATCGTCGAAGTCCATCATGTTGAAGAAGTTGCGCGTCGCGAAGACCATCACCCACAAAACCTGTGCGTCCTTTGCGCCAACCATCATCGCCTCGTTCATGGCTTTGGTCCCTGGACAGTTTTGCACGAGGGTGACGATGTGATCCTTGACAAAAGCGGAAGAGAACTTCGAATCGTGCGTGACCTTTCCATGTTTCGCTAGCCGAAGTGTCAAATCGCCGCCACGGATCGGGAGATTGACCGGTTGGTGTACGAGCTCTACGAACTGACGGATGAGGAAATCCGCATCGTCGAGGAGGCGACGCGGCGGGAGGGGTAGCGTGGCCCTCACCCCCGGCCCCTCTCCCAAAGGGAGAGGGGAGAATCGCCCAAAGGCATCGGGCAAGCCCCGTGAACGGGGCTGGAGTGGGTTCGTGTCGGCCCTCACGCCCCGGCATGAATGCCGGGGCTGGGACCGCCTCGCGGGAAAGGCTCGTGAACGAGCCTACCGTCCGATTGCCCGTTGCCCAACGCCGCGGAACGTGGGATAAATGCGGGGGGCCGCCGGTCCGGGCATTTCGTCCGGGGCCGTCCTGTTCACCGTTCCTCCCTGGCCGCGCTTTTCGCCGGCTGAGCGACAATCGCCGATGACCCGCCGCTGCGACCTGGTAATCACTGGAATGGGCGTGATTTGCCCGATCGGGGTGGGCGTCGATGCGGTGCGGCAGTCGCTCAAGGATTGCGCCAGCGGGGTCGCCCGGGTCCGCCGTTTCGACCCCAGCGGGCTGGAAATCCAGATCGGGGCGGAGATTCCGGGCTTCGACGCCAAGCAGTACGTCCGCCCCCGCAAAAGCCTGAAGGTGATGGCCCACGACATCCAGGTCGCCTTCTCGGCGGCGACGATGGCCGTGGATCAGGCGGGCCTGGGGCCGGGAAAGCTTCCGCCCGAGCGGTGGGGAGTCGTGCAGGGGTGCGAACTGATCTCGGGTGATTACAACGACACCATCGATGTCTACCGCAACTGCACCGACGAGGCGGGGGAGTTCGTGTACGAGCGGTGGGGCAAGCGGGCGATGAGCGACATCTATCCGCTGTGGATGCTCAAGTATCTGCCGAACATGCCGGCCTGCCACGTCGGCATTGCCAACGACGCCCGCGGCCCCAACAACAGCCTGGCGGTGGGCGAGGTCTCCGGCGTGCTCGCCTTTGCGGAAGGGGCCAGCGTCATCGAGCGCGGCCACGCGGACGCGATGATCGTGGGTTCCGGCGGCAACCGGCTTACGCTGACGAAGATATTGTGGGAGACGAATGATGACCTTTCCCACGACCAGGAAGACCCGACCCAAACCCCACGACCGTTCGATGCCCGCCGCGATGGCACGGTCAACGGGGAAGGCGCGGCGTCGTTCGTGCTCGAAAAGGCCGAGCAGGCCCAGGCCCGCGGGGCGGCGCCACTTGCACGGGCGCTGGGATTCTCCTCGTGCTTCGGCGCCGCCGGGCCCGGGGTCTCGCCCGGCCCCGCGGTCGAAACGATGGTCCGCGCCATGCGGCAGGCCCTCGCCCGGTCGGAACTGTCGGCCGAGGAAATCGGCTTCATCTCTGCCCACGGCCTGGCGACGAAAGAAGGGGACGCCCGCGAGGCCGCCGCCATCCGGGAGGTGTTCGGCGATACGCCCGTCTATGCCGGCAAGGGGGCCTTTGGCAGTTTGGGGGCGGGGGGCAGCGCGGTGGAAACGGCCGCCGCGCTGATCGGACTGCTGGAAGGATGGATTCCCCCGACCCGCAACTTCGAACAGCCCGACCCGGAGTGCCCGATACACGTGGTCGCCGGCGAGCCACAGCCGCTGGCCAGGCCCACGTTTCTCAAGCTGAGCTATGACCTGGAAGGACAGGCGGCGGCGCTGGTGATTTCCAAGGCGTAAACGCGACCCGCGACAACTTCCGTATGGATCGCCCGCGGCAGGGGCCGGGCCGGCGCTGACGCTGCCGGCGCTGCTCCGGGCGCCTCGGGGCCGTTGACCCTTGGCGGCGCCCATCTTAGAGTATCCCTTTTCGCGGCTGCGGAACGACGCGGTTTTTCTGCGCTGTCTTCTGGTTGCTTTGGAAAGCCTCGCCGATGCTGGCCAAGCGTGTCATACCGTGCCTCGACGTGGACCACGGCCGCGTCGTAAAGGGGACGAATTTTCTGAATCTTCGCGACGCCGGCGACCCCGTATTGGTGGCCGCTCGCTACGAAGAGGAATTGGCCGACGAACTCGTTTTTCTCGACATCACGGCCAGCCACGAAGGCCGGGACATCATGCTCGACGTGGTCCGCCGCACGGCGGAGCAGGTCTTCATGCCGCTGACGGTCGGTGGGGGCATTCGCACGCTCGAGGACATTCGGGCCTTGCTCAGCGCCGGCAGCGACAAGGTGTCGATCAACTCGGCGGCCTGCCGCGATCCCGACCTCGTCCGGGCCGCCGCCCGCCGTTTCGGCAGCCAGTGCATCGTGGTCAACATCGACCCGAAGCGAGTGCAAAAGGACGGCCGCAAGGTGTGGGAGGTCCACATCAACGGCGGCCGCGTGCCGACGGGGCTGGAAGCGGTCCCCTGGGCCCGGCGGGTCGAAGCGCTCGGCGCCGGGGAAATCGTGCTCACCAGCATGGACGCCGACGGAACCAAAGACGGCTATGATATCGAGATCACGCGGGCCGTGGCCGAGGCGGTCGGCATTCCGGTGGTCGCCAGCGGAGGCGCCGGTCGGCCGGAGCACCTGGCCGAGGCGGTGCTGGACGGCAAAGCGGACGCGGCCCTGGCGGCCAGCATTTTTCACTTCGGGGAATACACGATCGAACAGACGAAACGGGTCATGCGGGAGATGGGGGTGGAGGTGAGGGTGTAAATTCTAGATCCTAAATCCGAATATCGAAATCCGAAACAATTTCGAAGCACGAATGTTTCAATGTCCAAAACCTCGGGCACAACGCGTTATGACTTGGAGGACCGGACGTTCGATTTTGCCCGCGCGGTTCGTGTGTTCGTCAAGCGGTTGCCTCGAACGGTTTGCAATACAGAAGACGTCAAGCAAGTGGTGCGATCGTCCGGCTCGGTGGGCGCCAATTACATTGAGGCGAACGAAGCGTTAGGCAAGAAGGACTTCCTGTTTCACATTCGAGTGTCGCGAAAGGAGGCGAAAGAATCGCGGTATTGGCTACGGCTATTGGACACCGCCGACGATGCGGCGATTGAAGGAGCCCGGGATGAATTAGTGAAGGAAAGCGTAGAGCTAACCAACATCTTCGGCGCCATCCTAAGAAAGTCAGAATAGAAGGTTTCGAACATTAGCATTTCGAATTTCGAATTTGTTTCGGATTTCGACATTCGGATTTCGGAGTTTTTAAGGAGACCGACATTGTCCGCTACCGTCAAACTCGAGGCCGTCAAGAAGCGTTTTCTCGGCGAACCGGAGGAGTTGGAAGTCGATAAGCTCTTCCGGGCGGCGATTAAGTTCGACGCCAGCGACCTGCACTTGAAGGTCGGCCAGCCGCCGATGGTGCGGGTCAAGGGGCAGCTTCGTCCGCTCAACCGCGGCCCCGTCGACGACGCCGAGATGGTCCGCCTGCTCACGCCGCTTTTGAACGAGCGGACCAGGGAGGTATTCGAACAGGATGGCGGCGCCGATTTCGCCTATGTCGTCGCCACGGACGAGGAACCCTGGCGGTTCCGCATCAACCTCTTGCTGCAGATGGGCCACATGGGCCTGGTGGCCCGCAAGGTGAACAATTTCATTCCCGACTTCGAGGGGCTCAACCTGCCGCCGATCGTCGAGAGCCTCTGCAAATTCGACCAGGGCATGGTCCTCTTGGCCGGGCCGACCGGCAGCGGCAAGACGACGACCATCGCCTCGATGCTCAACTGGATCAACCGCCACTACCGCAAGCACATCCTCACGCTCGAGGACCCCATCGAGTTCGTCTACACCGAGGACAAGTGCCTGATCAACCAGCGGGAGATCGGGCAGGACGTGCAGAATTTCGAGATCGCGATGAAGCACGCCGTCCGCGAGGACCCGGACGTGATGCTGCTGGGCGAGATGCGGGACCGCGAGACGTTCATGACGGCGATCCAGGCGGCGGAGACAGGCCACCTGGTGTTTGGTACCATTCACGCATCGACGGCGGCGTCCACCATCGGGCGGATTCTCGACCTGTTTCCCGAGGACATGCACAGTTCGCTCCGCAGCGCCATTGCGTTTAACATGAAGGCCGTGCTGGCCCAGAAGTTGCTCCCCAGCATCGCGGAGGGGGTGGGCCGCGTGCCGGCGGTCGAGGTGATGACCATGAACCCCACGGTGCGCAAGCTGATTCTCGACGAGGAGGACTCGAAGCTGCCCGACGCAATCCGAATCGGCGTGGCCGACGGCATGCAGGACTTCACCGTGAGCCTGAAGAAATTAGTGGACGCCGACCTGATTGACCGGGCGACCGCCCTGGAGGTCGCTCCCAACGTGGAAGCGCTGAAGATGGCGCTAAAGGGAATCGACGTGACCCAGCCGGGAATCCTGTGATGAATCACCATGCTTCAAAACCGCCGGCTGTCGTTGTGTGGCGGCTGTTTCGGCCGCTGCTCGGCGTCGCCTCTCTGGTGATGGCGGCCGTCCTGTTGATCGCGCAGCCGGGCGCCGCCCAGGACACCGTGGCAGACGACGCCGGCGCCGCCGCGGCCGCCTACGACGTCTGGCCGCTGCACCCGGAGGTGAACGCCGCGGGCGAGCACGACGTCATCCGCGGCCCCGGCGGATATCTGAGTCTCACAAAGATCATCCTCCTGTGGCTGCTCATTCCCGCCTTCGCCTATTCCACGACGTGGGTCAACCAGGATGTTCGCGTGGCGAAGATGCCGTATGAGATGTGGATTCCCATCGTCACCTTCCCGTTCGTCTTCGGGTTCTTTCTGTTCGGGCTGCTCGTTCCGTTCTTCTTCATCGGCTATTTACTGACCCTGGCGTGTTACGTGGCGCCGCTGGCCACCTACATCGTGCTTCGCAATCAGAAGATGGCGCCGCACGAGCGGGTGCTCACGCCGGATCATCTGCGGCACGTTCTGGCCGAGCGGTTGGGCAAAGCCGGCGTGAAGATTTCGGCAGAGAAGAAGTTCGAGTATGAAAAGGGCGCCCCGGTCGAGATCAAGGCGACCGCCGCCCCGAGCGATCAGCAAAATCAGGCCAATCTCATTCAAGCGCGGCAGAGCGAAGGCTTCGTCTTCGCCAAGAACGCGCTGGCGGAAGCGCTCGCCCGGCGGGCCAGCCGCATCATGTTCGACTTTACCCAGACGGCCGCGGGCCTGAAATACATGATCGACGGCGTCTGGCATGACCTGCCGCCGCTGGACCGGCCCACCGGCGACCCGCTGCTGGCGGTCCTGAAGAAGGTGTGCGATCTCAACCCGGCCGACCGCCGCAGCCGGCAAACCGGCGCCTTCGCCCTCGACTATGCCGGCGCGTCCTACAACGCCACGCTCGCCAGCCAGGGAACGCCGTCGGGCGAGCGGGCGGTCGTCGAATTCCATTTCCCAGGAGTAACGCTGCACACCCTTGAAGAAATCGGCCTGCGCGACAAAGTGCAGGAGAAGTGGAAAGAACTGCTCGGCGAATCGAGCGGTTTGTTGCTCGTCTCCGCGATGCCGGGCGGCGGTCTTTCGACCACGCTGCACGCCACGTTGCGGGCCACCGACCGCCTGATGCGCGACTTCATATCCCTTCAGCCCGTCGGCGCCGGCGAGACGGAAGTTGAAAACGTGGTGGTGACGCCCTATGACCTGTCCAAGGGTGAGAGCCCCGCCACCATTTTGCCGAAGCTGCTGCGGAAGGAGCCCGACGTGCTGGTGGCGCCGAAGCTGCCGGACGCCGACTCCATCACCGCGCTGGCCGAAACGGCCGAGAACAAGTTGGTTGTTGCCGCTGTGCCCGCCAAGGAGGCGTGCGAGGCCCCGATCCGGCTGATCGCCCAGCAGGCGGACCAGGCCGCCATCGCCGCGAATCTCAAGGCAGTCCTCTATGTGCGGCTCGTCCGGCGACTGTGCGACGCCTGCAAGCAGGCCTATCAGCCGCAGCCGGAGGCGCTTAGAAAACTCGGCCTGCCGCCCGACAAAATCCGGGCACTGTACCGTCCCCCGCAGCCGAACCCGGCCGAAGAGAAGCCCGAGATTTGCGAGAAGTGCGACGGCCTGGGCTATTACGGCCGCACCGGCGTGTTTGAATTGGTCGTGGTGAACGACAAACTGCGGCAGGTTCTGCAGCAAAAGCCGCAGCTCGAACTGATGCGGAAAGTCTCCCGCGCCGCCGGCAACCGCTCCCTGCAAGACGAAGGCATCCTGCTGGCGGCCCGCGGAGTGACCTCGATCCAGGAGGTGATGCGGGCGCTGAAGGGGTAGACCAGGCGCACTGACTTGTGGTGAAAATCCTAAATACTACATGCTAAATACTAAACAAATTACAATGATCGAACTGTGGAATGACCGAAACCTTTCGCGCAGGCCTTTCCCGCACATGACCGCCGGCCCGCGCGGTCCCGACGCGGGTGTTTCTGCCATTAAGACATTAGCATTTCGGTCATTGTTTAGGATTTAGTATTTAGAAATTAGGATTTGCACGACGTCAGTCGGTTCCCCTGCCGAGAATCAACAATGCTCACCCTCCTCCTCTTCGTCGTTTTCATCGCCTGCGTCGCCATGATGTGGAATGAGGGGTTGTGGGGCAACGCCCTGACGCTCCTGAACGTGACCGTGGCGGGGCTGATCGCGACGAATTACTTCGAGCCGCTGGCCTACTTCTTCGAAGGGAACATCCCCAGCTACACGTATTTTTGCGATTTCCTCGCGCTATGGGCCCTGTTTGTGTTCGTCTACGGCGTTCTCCGCACGGTGACCGATCTGGTGGCTCGGCGGAAGGTGCGGTTTCGGATGCCGGTGGAGCAAGGGGGGCGGGTCTTCTTCGCGTTATGGGCCGGGTGGATCATGGTCGGCTTCACCGCGATGAGCCTGCATCTGGCGCCGCTGCCGGCGGCGCCGTTTGGCGGCAGCTTCTACCCGTCGAACCAGCCGCCGGGCGAATCGACCACGTTCTTGGGCCTGGCGCCCGACCGGCAGTGGCTGGCCTTCGTGCAAACGGTTTCGCGGGGCTCGCTGGCCCGCGGTTACGACAAGGGGTCGGCCGGTGGCCGCTGGAAATACGATCCGCATCCGAACGACGAGCGATTCAACCTTCTGGCCTTCGATTCGCGAAGCGAATGGATCCTGAAGTACCGCGACCGCCGCCGAACCTTGGAAAAATACAACGAGGCGAACCAGGCGTTCCGCGTGGATCCCAATCGATCGGCCAGCCCGTAGATGCGTTTAGCCCCGAGCCGCAGCGATGGCGCGCGGTCGGGGCGAGTCGCGGCGCCTGTGGCTTGCGGCTAAACAAATGCAGGACTTACCCGAGACCGACGCCAACATCGAATCCCAAACGCTCGCCGCGGGCGACGCCGCCGAGGCTGGCCTGGCGTCGTATCGGCCCATCAGCCCGCTCTCGCTGGTGGCGGTGATCATGGCGGTCGCATCGCCCTTGGCCCTGATCACGCCGCTGCTGTTGTTCGTTCCCGTGGTAGCGCTGGTATGCGCGGGGCTGGGCCTCCGCGAGATTCGCGCCAGCGGAGAGGCGATGCTGGGGCGAACGCTGGCGTACGTGGCCCTCGCCGTCGCCGGTGCGATGCTGACGGCCGGACCCGCCTGGTGGATCAGCCGCGACGCCGTGCTGGCCGCGCGTGGCCGGGCCTTTGCCGAGGCCTGGGTCGAGCGGCTCGCCCAGGGGGACCAGGTGGGGGCCCACCACCTGCATCTACGCCCCCAGGACCGGGCCGGCCCGATGGCTTCCCTGCAAGACCACTACGCCGAGCAGCCGGAACTGCGGCGGGAAATGCGGGAGTTCTTCGAGCAACCCGCGGTCATGCGATTGGCGGCGGCGGCGGTCGAGGGCAAGGCCGACCTCGTGGGGGTCCGCGTTGTTAGCGGCGAGCGCGGCGTGGTGGTGTTGGACTACGCCATCCTCCCGGCGGTCGGCAAGGACGACGCCCTCGCCGACGATTACCGCCAGGATGTGGTGCATGTGGCGGTCGGTCGCGTGGACGAAGAAGACATCCGCGGCCACTGGCGGGTACTGTGGGTCAAGCCGGTGGAGCGGTAGGCGAAAAGGGGAAATTCTACCTATTGCCGCCGCCTGCCGATGAGCAGCAGCCCGGCGAGCCCGAACAACGCCAGCGCGGCGGGTTCGGGGACGACGGGCGCGCCGCTGATGGCGAAGATGTACGGATTGCCGCTCCCATCGTCGTCAAAGGTGATCTGTCCTGGTTCACCCGGAATTGGGATTTGTCTTGGCTGGCGTTCGTCAGTGGTGGAGGGCATCCTGCCGGGTTGGTCGCGGCATCCTTGCCACGAAGGTTTAGCGCTTGTTGGCCAATCCCGAAGGGGGTTCGGAAGCGGCCGCTCT
>Ga0180438_10011738_pt1 | contig 10537 bp, 10 predicted proteins | sample SS_ome_12_FD_132455 | JGI IMG/M metagenome (GOLD analysis project Ga0180438, IMG submission 132455) | Hypersaline lake sediment archaeal communities from the Salton Sea, California, USA - SS_3_D_2 metaG | ecosystem: Environmental > Aquatic > Non-marine Saline and Alkaline > Hypersaline >... | reverse complement strand
GGCAAGGATCAGTACGATATTCGGTGCCTTGTCATTTCCAGGCTCTGCCTCGCATTCTCCGGCGTCCACTGAGAGAAATGCGACGAGGCCGGAAAGGACCAGTGCCGCCATTTTGCGTGGCAGCGAACCCTTGAAATGAAAGGGGGCATGCTTTCCCCTGCCGGATCTGAGTTGCATCGGGAGACCTCCGTCAAACTTGGTGGCTTTCTGATTGTCGCACGGGCACGGCCGTACCAGGGCTCCAGTATCGATGGCCGGCGACCGCCGGTTAACGCGCCCGGCGGTTCGAGCCTGAAAAGGGAGGTCCGCCTTTGACGAGCTGCGGAGACTTGCCCAGGCGATGGCCCCGGCCGGCCGGGAATGTTATACTCCGCGTGGTTGATTTCCACAGTTTCTCGTTTAGCCGCAAGCCGAAGGCGTGCGCGGGGCATAAGTGGGCAATCTGGCTCGCAGACGCGTTTGGCTTGCGGTTGAACTGCGGGATTTCAGGAGGCATATGCCGTGTTTCTGGCGTTCGGCGAGATCATGATGCGAATCGGGCCGGGAGGGTTTCTGCGGTTTCGGCAGGTGCTTCCGGGGAAGGTGGTCGTCACGTTCGGCGGCGGCGAGGCGAACGTCTGCGCGTCGCTGGCCATGCTCGGCCGGCCTGCCCGCTACCTCACCGCCCTGCCCAGACACGCCGTGGCCCAGTCGCTGGTCGACTGCCTGCGAGGATTGGGCATCGACACCGGCACGATCCTCCGCCGTGAGGGGCGGCTGGGGATTTACTTCGTCGAGACGGGCGCGAACCAGCGGGCCTCGCAGGTGATCTACGACCGCTTGGCAAGCGCGATCAGCCTGGCCGCGCCGGAGGAGTACGACTTTGACGCCGCCCTGGAGGGCGTCACCCGACTGCACGTCACCGGCATCACCCCGTCGATTTCGGAAAACGCCTTCCGCTCGAACCTGGCACTGGTCGAGCTGGCCAAGAGCCGGGGCGTGACGGTCTCCTGCGACTTGAACTTCCGCAAGAAGCTCTGGCGGTGGCAGCCCGGCACCGAACCGGCGGCCCTGGCCCGCCAGTGCATGTCCAGAATCCTGCCCCACGTGGATCTGGTGATCGGCAATGAGGAGGACGCCGAGAAGGTGCTCGGCATTCGCGCCCAACAGACGTCGGTCGAGGAGGGCAAGATCCACGCGGCCGCCTACGTCGAGGTCGCCCGCCAGATCCGCCGGCAGTTTGAAAACGTCTCGCTCGTGGCGATCACGCTCCGCGAAAGCGTTTCGGCGAGCCACAACGACTGGGGCGCGATGCTCTACGACGTCACGCAGGACGCCGCGTTTTTCGCTCCGCTCGACGAGGGGGGAGAGTACCGGCCGTACGAAATCCGCAGCATTGTGGACCGGGTGGGGGCGGGTGATTCGTTTGCGGCCGGGTTGATTTACGCCCTCGACTCGGACCACTACGCCCGGCCCGCAGACGCCCTCCGCTTCGCCGTCGCCGCCAGTTGCCTGAAGCACTCGATCGCCGGCGACTTCAATTACGTCACGCTCGATGAGATCGAGGCCCTGGCCGCCGGCCAGGCGTCGGGCAGGGTGCAGCGGTAGCAGGCCGACCCCCTCGATAGAGGCATTCGGGTCCTGCCCTCGCGGCGACCACTGGCCGGAGTTTTCTGTATTCGCCGGCTCGGCATGGATTGGCAGTCCTTTCCCATAGTGCATCACCATGGCCCGCCGTCCCAGCCGCACCAGAACCCGCGGCAGTCGGCGGGGTTTCATTGTCTGAGGGCCTGAGCGGCGGGTGATCGAGCGGCTAGCCACGGGAACGTGGTTGGCTTAGACTAAATGAGGTCCGATGGACCGAGTAGGGCGAAAGTCACCATTCCGCGAGGAAATCCTCCTTGGTCAGCGAGTCTTCCGCGCGGCGGCAGGCGCTGCGGGATCCTGACGTACGGCTAATGCTCGAGGTCCGCGAAGACAACGCGGGGGCCTTCGAGGAGTTGATGCTGCGCTACCAGAACCGCCTGGTGACGGTGATCGAGCACCTGGTCGGCGACCGCGATCAGGCCGAGGACCTGGCCCAGGAGGTGTTTTTGCGGGTGTATCGTTCCCGCAAGAGCTACACGCCGGGGGCGAAGTTTTCCACGTGGCTGTTCACGATTGCCAACAACGCGGCCTCCAACGCGCTGCGGTCGCGGAACCGCCGCCGCGAGGTGAGCCTCGCCGGCCGCGAGAGCGGCCCGCTGGGGGCGAGTCCGCTGGAGGCGATCGTCCAGGCCTCCAGCGGCCAGATGCCCGCCCGCCAGTTGGACAAAGCCGAGATGCGGGACATCGTGCATCTGGCGCTGGGGTCGCTGGGCGAGCGGCAGCGGCTGGCGGTGCTGTTGAGCAAGTTTGAAGAGATGAGTTATGCCGATATCGCGGAGGCAATGGAGCTGTCGCCCCAGGCAATCAAATCGCTGCTGAGCCGGGCGAGAGTGAATTTGCGGGACGTGCTCGCGCCGTACCTGGAAAGAGGGGAGATGCCCTCCCGCGCGAGCGAAGAGTAGGCGAGAGTCCGATGTCCAACGAGTCCGACGATCCCGATCCCAACGCCGAGGACGCCCGCGCCGAGCGGCTGGTCGCCTACCTCGACGGCGAGATGGATGACGAGTCGAGCCGCCGCATCGAGGCGGAGCTTGCCTCCGACGCCGGGCTCCGGCAGCAATTGGGCGCGCTGGAGCAGACGTGGGAGGCCCTCGACGAGCTCGACCGCTGCGAGGTTGACGAACGTTTTACGCAGACCACGTTGGAGATGGTCGCCCTGGCGGCCGAAGAGGACGTCGAGCGGGTCGTTAAGGAGTCGCCCCGCCGCAGCCGCCGCAGATGGCTGCTCGGCGGCATCGGGCTGGCGGCGGCCGCCGTGGCCGGATTCACGGCAGCCCTGCTGCTCTGGCCGAACCCCAATCGTCAGCTTCTCAAAGATCTGCCCGTGCTGGAGCACTTCGAACATTACCGCCTGATCGATGACGTCGACTTCCTCAAAGAGCTCCAGCAGCAGGAGCTTTTCCCGGAGAAGACCGATGGCCAGTGAACAGCCTCCGGCCAGGGAGAGCCGCGGCCCGGCCAGGCCGGTCGGCGGCGCGGCCCGACTCCAGCCCCCGGCCGCGGTTTTGTCTCTGGGTGCGCTGGCGGGGCTTGCCGGGATCGTCGGCCTCTTGCTCGTTGTCAGGGCGGTGTGGGCTGGCGAGCCGCTGGACGAGCGGCGGGTGGAAATCCAATCCCTCGATACGGCTGATCAAGAACGCCTCCGTCGCAACTACGAGCGGTTTCTGGGTCTCGATGCCGCTGAGCAGGACCGCATCCGCCAACTGCACCAGGCCATCAAGAGCGAGCCGAACGCGGACGAGCTGCTCGCCGTGATGGAGCGATATTCCGAGTGGCTGAAGACACTGACGCCGTTCGTGCGGGCGGAGTTGAAAGACCTGCCGCCGGACAAGCGGATTGAGCGGATCCGCGAGATCACGGAAGAGCAGAAACAGCGCGAGACGGAACGGGCGCGGTACATGAACGCGCCGCGAGCGGAAGCATTCAAGCAGGCGATGAAAGATCCGGGAAGCCGCCTGCTGACGGCGGACGACGTGGAGGGCCTCTTCCGCTGGATTGAAGAGGTCGCGCCCAAATACAAGGCCCGCTTCCTGGAGAGCCTCCCCGAGGACCGCCGCCAGCAGATCGGCGAAGAATTGGAAAAAGCGCAGGATCCCGCCCGGGAACGGGACTTCCTGGGGGCGATGTGGCTCCGCTGGCAAGCGGACCACCCGGGCGAGTTGCCGCCGGTGACCGAAGAGGAGCTTGCCAGCCTGCGAGCGAAGCTTTCCGAAGAGACCCGCAAGCGTCTGGAGGGGATGTCCGACGACGAGCAGCGCAGCGCGCTGACCCGCTGGATTCGCTTCCTCGTGATGCAGGAGTACGCACTGCGTCGCAGTGGACCACGGTTCCCCGTGGCCAGCGAGGAAGAGCTGGCCGAGTTCCTCGAGTCGCTCGACAGCGGGGAGCGGAGCTTTTTGATGAGCCTGCCGGGCGACGAGATGCGGCGTCGACTGACGTGGCGGTACATGCAGTCGAAGATGCCGGACGTGCCGTTTTACCACCCCGAGATGGGCAGACGCGGCTGGGGAAGCGGCTTCGGCCCGGGGCGTGGCGGCCCTTCTGGAGCGGGAAGAAGGCCCCCGGGAGGCTTTCCGCCCGGCGGCCGCGACGGGGAGCGACCTGGACGCGACCAGGAGGACGGCCGCCCTCGGTTCGGCCCGCCGCCAGGTGGCCCCAACGGCGGGGGGCCACCGCCCGGCAGACCTGATCCCGGCGAGCCTCCACCCGAAGAGCCCTCCGCCGAGCCATCCGAGGAACCCCTGCCCGAGTCGCCCTGATTGCCCCTAGCGGCTGCTGCGCACGAGCGGCGGGATTCTCGTCCAGAGGTAGTATGCCCGGGGCGTGCCCAGGTCCAGGATCGCCGAGAGGTCCAGGGCGTGGCTCTTCATGCCGCCGCCGAGCAGCACGTCGGCGAGCGTCGGCTCAGGCTTGTACTTGACCACGCGGACCTCGCCGGGGCTCAGCCCGGCCAGCTCGATCGCCCGGTCGATCGCCTTCTCGATGAAGCCGATCTCGTCAATCAGGCCGGCTTCGAGGGCCTGGTCGGCGGTGAAGACCTGGCCGGTGGCCAGCTTGTCAAGGGCGTCGGCATCCTTGCCAAGCTCGGGGCGGCCGCTTCGGACGACTTTTTTGAACCGCTCGAAGCTCTCGTCGACCAGTTGCTGGAAGATTACCCGCTCCTCTTCCGTAAGCGGCTTCGAGAAGCTGCCCATGTCTTTGAGCGGGTGGCTGACGACGGAGTTTTCCTCGATGCCCAGCTTTTGCATCAGCTCGGACGCCTGGAACAAGGGGATGATCACGCCGATCGAGCCCGTCCAAGTGGTCGGCTCGGCAAAGATGCTGCCGGGCGTGTCGCCGACAGCCATCGAGACGTAGTATCCGCCGCTGGCCGCCAGGCTTCCCATGCTCACTACCAGCGGCTTGTTCGTCTCGTCGCTGAGGCGGCGAAGGTGATGGTGGATGAAGTCGCTGCCGGTGATCGTCCCGCCGGGCGAATCCACCCGCAGGACCACGGCTTTGACGTCGTCGTCCTTGCTGGCCCGCTCGATCTGCTGCCGGATGAAGCCCTCGCCTTCGATGATTACTCCCTCGACGGAAAGAATGGCGATCTTCTGCCGGGCGGACGGATTGTGGGAGAAGTACTTCTCTTGCACGCGGCTCTGCAGATCGCGCGAGCCGCCGAGCAAAAACGCGTTGGCCAGCAGCAATCCGCCCACGGCCAGGGCGAGGATGACCGCCGGCACGACGATCGCCACCAGCAGGATCGTCAGCACGGCCCTGAGCGGCCGCGACGGCCGCGCGGCGAAAGCGGCACGCTGCGGTCCGACGATCTCGGCCTGGAGGGGCTGGTGGGGCGAGGCGGGATGTGGATCCGGGTCCATGGGGTTGGCTCCTCGACTTGCAATGGGTGGAAGAAGGCGGCGAGCCGGCCTGGAAGCCGCCGGCCCCATGCCACGCCGCCGGCCGGCGAGACCCCCTCGAACTGGCGGGCGATGCGGGCTATCTTGATTATTCTACTCTACTTCATGCCGCCGACAACGCGTCAAAAAGCACGCCGTGGATGGTGTTGCCACAAAGGGGCTTCCGGCGGTAAGCTACCGGCCAAACCACGCCGTTCTCGCGTCCTCAGGAGTCAAGCCGTGTTCGTCGCCGCTTCGACCAATTGTTTTCCCAACCTGCCGCTGGACGCCGCACTGGGACGGCTGGTCGATTTGGAGTATACCTGCGTGGAGATCGTCGTCCACGAGTCGCAAGGGCACCTGAAGCCGTCGGAAGTCTACGCCGACCAGGAACGCGCCGTGCAGATCTGCCGCGCAACCCAGCGGCTGACGCCGATCGCCTACAGCGTCGACATCGAGGCCCCCGAGCCCGAATACTACCAGCAGTTTGCCGCTTGCTGCCGGCTGGCCAAGGCCACCAAGGTCGTCACCATCTGCGTCCGCTCCGGCGAGCTGGGAACGCCCTTCAACGCCGAGGTGGAGCGGCTCCGCGAAATGGTGCGGATCGCGACCGCCGACGGCGTCCGGGTGGGGATGGTCACCGAGGTCGGCCGGATGACGCAGGACCCCGACACGGCCGTCGTGCTCTGCGACAACGTGAAGGGGCTCTGCCTGACGCTCGACCCCAGCCACTACATCTGCGGCCCCCACGGCGGCGCCGGCTTCGAGCAGGTGATGAAGTACGTCTGCCACGTGCGGCTCCGCGACACCAGCAAAGAGAAGATGCAGGTCCGCGTCGGCCAGGGGCAAGTCGAGTACGGACGCCTCGTCACCCAGTTGAACAGGTTCCACTACGGCCGGGCGCTCTCCGTCGATATCACGCCCGTGGAAGGCGTCGACCACAGCGCCGAGCTGCGAAAACTGCGGCTTCTGCTGGAAAGCCTGCTCTAGCCGACTACTTGCTCGACACTTCGAAATCGAAGACGTTTTCCTTCTCGCCGGGAATAACGGTGACCGGCAGCTCGATGTTCCACTGCCGTACGTCGTCGATCGACGGGGTGGTGAGAAACTCCGTGGCCACCTGGCGGATCTCCACGCGGTGAGGCCCCGGGCAAGGGCCGTGCTCGGCGTCGATCGCGTAGCGGCCCTCTGCCCGGTGGGTGATATAGGCGCTGGCGATCGGCTTGGCGTCCGAATCGGCGGGAACCAGCGTGAGCCAGCCGCGGTTGAGCGGCCGGCTGTCGATCGTCACGCAGCCCGAAACCGCGACCCTGGGCTCGCCGGTGAGCAAGCCGCCGGAGCGCATCCAGTTGGCGGCCAGGTGCGGCCAGGCGCCGGTGGCCGGGTCGCCGGGCACGAGCCCGAGGCCGTGGGAGCCGTGGCGGAAAACATGCAGCTCGGCCGGCACACCCGCCGCCTTCAAAGCCAGGAAGAACCGCACGCTGTGCTCGGGCGTGACGCCGGTGTCCTCGTTCGTATGGAACAGGAACGCCGGCGGCGTGTCGGCGGTGACCAGCTCGTCGGTCGAGGCGTAGCTGCCTCCCTTGCGAAGCTCGGCCGAGATCACCGGATAGGCCAGCACGAGGAAGTCGGGCCGGCAGCTCTGGCGGTCGACGGGGTCCTCGGCAGCCGGGTTGCCGCGATCGAACCGCGTGCCGGCGGCTGACGTCAGGTGTCCGCCCGCCGAAAAACCGAGGATTCCGATCCGGTCCGCGGCGACACCCAGCTCTTCGGCATGATGGCGGACGTAGCGGATCGCCCGCTGGGCGTCGGCCAGGGCGTCGTCGGGCTGGTAGCGGGGTTTCAGCCGGTACTTGAGCACGAACCCGGCCACACCGAACGAGTTGAGCCACTGGGCCACCTGAAGGCCCTCATGGTCGATGGCCAACACGCTGTACCCTCCGCCGGGGCATACGATCATCCCCGCTCCCGTCGCCCGATCGGCCGGCGGCAGGTGGACGGCAAGCCGCGGGCGGTCCAATTCCTCTTTGCCGACCGCCCCGGGCGCGCCGTCCGGCCAAAGCAGCACGCCGTTCTTGTCCGGGTCCTCGGCTGCGCGGAGTGAGCCGGGCGTGAATGAAAGCGTTGCAAGCAACACGGTGCCAACGGCAACGGGCAGACGAACGGACATGGCCGGGTCTCCTTTTCTGAAGCGTCGCAGTGGAAGTCTAATCAGGGTGTCTTCTCGCCGCCAGATCCCGGCAAAACTCCCCAGTCGAACCCTATTCTTCGCTCGCCCCTTTGCTGAAGGCTATTCCTGCGGGGCGGTCTGGGCAAGGTCCGGCACCAGCACCGTGGGTTTCTTGCGGGAGTCGCCGGGCAGCACGCTCCAAACCAGCACGACGCCCTCCTCCCGAGCGACCTCGTACGGTTGGCCGCTGAGCGGATTGACCGCAGCGGCCGATTGCTGCTTTCCCATGGCCAAGGCCAGCCCCAGCGCCCAGCTCTCGCAGGCGGCGCGGTCCTGGGCCTGGATTCCCTGGCCGTTTTCAATGGCCACCAGCAGCAAGCGAGCGGCCACGACCGGGAATTCCGGCGAACTGCGTTTTTCTTGCAGGTCCTGGCGGATGGCCGCGAATGCCTCGGCACGGGCGTAAAAGGGGCGGCTACAGCCGTCGATGATCTCGCGCATCGTGCGAAGATAGTAGAGCTCGTCCTGGTTGACCGTCCGCTGGGCGGCCGCCGGCAGGTCCCGAAGAATCCCCTCACGCTTGAACTGTTCGATTTCGGCGGGCATGAGCAGATCGACGAGCCGTCCCGCCCGGACCACCTCGTAGGCGTGCATCCCCAGCGCCCGATCGCCGATCCAGGCGTCGGCGTCCGGCGGCCAGCGGCTGAGCTGCTCGTCGAGGCGAGCGGAGAGTGTGGCGAGGTGCTCGCGGGCAAGATCGGGGTGTTCCACGATCGCCGCCAGCACGGCCAAGGCTTCGGCCCTCAGGAAGGCCCCCTCCAGCCGGCAATCAACGTGCTTCTCGGCGGCCAGGCACGCGGCCAGCCGGAGCATGTATCCAAACGCCTCGATCGCCGAGACCGGGTCGTCTTGTTCGAGCGCCTCGGCCGCCCGAAACGCCTCCAGCCGGCCGCAAGTCCGCACCACGTCGACGAAGCCCAAGTCGGCCTCGAAGCCGTCTTGGAAGCGGATGGCGAAGGAGCACTCGCCGCGGGCGAGCGCTTTGCGGGCGTGCTGTTGCTGCGAATCGTACTTCTTGCGGAACTCGATCGCCCGCTGTAGCCGAACGGGGTTGAAGGCAAACTGCCCCTGGGGATAGATTTCGCTCGACTCTTCGAACGTGGCGGCCACGCGGCTGGGCAGGAAGAGCCGCTGGAGCCCCACCGCCACGTTCTTTTCAAGTGGGATGTTGCTCTGGGCGAGCTGCTCGGGCGTGCCCTGCTCGTCGACGATCCTGGCGAGTTCCGCTTGCAGCTCGCGGTCGGGAGTTTCCCGCAGGCCGGGCAGGCTGCCGAAGCTTTCAGCCGTAGGAGTGCCCGGCGGTTGAGACGATCCACCGTCGCGGCAGCCGGCGAGGCCCGCGGCAAACACGGCCAGGATGATCGCCGCCGGTTTCATGCTGCGGGCAATCCCCGAGCGCGGCCTTCGGCCACAGCCAAACAGCGGACAAGCCATTGGAGTGATGGAATGATGGAATGATGGAGGACATCGCTGCCGAATCCCGTCATTCCAATATTCCATCACCCCAACACTCCACAACACGCGCGCACGGCGCACGGACGCAACGGAGGAAGACCCTATTTTCTCTTGCTCTTCTTCGGCGGGGAGAGGTCGAGGCGCTCCAGCTCGACCAGCTCGGCCAGGCCCTCGGCGGCAAGTTGACGGCCCGACACGTAGCGGCCGGGGTGGTTCCACTGCCTCAGCTTCTCTTGCGGCATGCCGAACAGCTCGGCCAGGAGCCGGTCCATGTCGGTCTCGAGCTGGCCGAAGTGCCGGGCCCATTCGGTGGCCTCCAGCGGGGCCACGTTCTCTTCGCTCTGCCACTTGATGCCGTGAAACAAAAGCACGCTGTAAGGCGTCACCAGCCGCCGCCGGCAGGCCGCAAACGGCCATACCGCCGCCGACGAACACTCCCCGGCGACCACCCCGACCGCTTCGAGATCGCGGAGCATGATCAGCGAGGTCAGCGCCATCGCGGCATAGGGGCTCCCCCCCGGCGAATCGAACCAGAGGATGCACTGCCCGCCCGGCTCGACCTCCAACAGCTTCTCGCAAAGCTCCGCCTGGCGGTCGGTCAGGTCGCCGACGAGGGCGATTTCCGGCGGGCCTTCCGGCTCGTGGTCTTCCAACGCTTGGATCTCCTGGCACGAGAACTGCCGCGATCGAGGGAAGTTATACGCCGAATCAGGTAAGCCGGGCAACCGCAGTCGCCCGCCACCACAAGCCAAGAAAAGCAGAAGGCCGCAGCGTGTGCGGCCTGCCGCCCAGCGGTCGCTCCGCCGCTGGCGTCACTCCAAGGTAATCGCTTCGGTCGGGCAAACGTCCACACAGGAGCCGCAGTCGCTGCACTCCTCCTCGTTGATCACGGCCACGTCGTCCTTGAGCGTGATGGCGTCCAACGGGCAGACTTCCACGCATTCGCCGCATCCCGTGCATTTCTCACGATCCACAATCGCTGCCATGAAAAATCCCCTCTGGAAAAAAGCGATTTGGCAGCCAGCCGAGATTCTCCGGCTGCGCTGTTTTCGACGTGCGGATGCCGCACGAGCAAAAGGGGAAAGATAGCAGGCGGCGGTCCGTTTGGGAAGGGAATGTCCAGGCAGCGGATGCGCGAAAGCCGGCAGCAGCCGCCACGGGGGACTCGCGTGACGGATCAGACCGCAAAAAGGTCCCTAAGTCCATCATCTTACAGCGGTTTCTGCCCGGCCCGCCGCGCGACTGATCCGGTCGGCCCAGTAGAGCGGCTCCGGCAGCCGCCGGCCGAACAACAGCCGCCGGACCAGCCGTTCGGCAAAGCCCACGTCCACGCGGTGGCCGGGCG
>Ga0180438_10011737_pt1 | contig 10537 bp, 6 predicted proteins | sample SS_ome_12_FD_132455 | JGI IMG/M metagenome (GOLD analysis project Ga0180438, IMG submission 132455) | Hypersaline lake sediment archaeal communities from the Salton Sea, California, USA - SS_3_D_2 metaG | ecosystem: Environmental > Aquatic > Non-marine Saline and Alkaline > Hypersaline >... | reverse complement strand
TGCTCCTTGAATAGATTACCAGCTTCATGGAAGCTTTTTAGTAATATTCCTTCCCCTGACAGGAGAAAACCTTTTGAAAATCTTCCCCCTGAAAACATCATTCTCATTGAAAAAGATCGTAATGAAGGTATTAACAGTGTGGAAAACCTTCTCAGGAAAAAGTACAAGAAAATCAGAAGAAAAGATGGAAACAGCATTACTTTTTTTTATGGAGAAAAAGGTGCGTATTCTAATTTTGGTGTGTATATTATACATTTAAGTATCCTGATAATCATTACAGGTGCAATAATAGGGTCTTTGTTAGGATTTGAAGCCTTTGTAAATATACCTGAAGGGGAATCTACCAATACTGTCTATCTGAGAAGACAAAAGGTGGTTAAGAAATTAGATTTTACTGTCAGATGTGACAATTTTACTATTGCTTTCTATGATAATGGAATGCCTAAAGAGTATCGATCGAATTTAAGCTTTCTTAAAGATAATAATGTTATTCTTCAAGGGCCCTTACTGGTTAATCATCCAATAACGTTTAATGGATTCAGGTTTTACCAGGCAAGTTATGGAACGACCCCCGGTGGCCAGGCACATATAACTGTCATGAGAGAAAATAAAGAAGAAACTGCTATAAAGGTTAAACAAAAGGATTCATTTTTTCTGAAAGAAACAAATGCAAAGGTGAATATTGTAAAGATAGAAAAAAATTTTATGTCTATGGGTCCAGCTGTTCTTATGCATATCCAAAACCCTGAAGGAACTATGCGCGTATGGGTATTCAAACGCATAGAACAAATGAGAGACAAGATTCCTGAGCTATTTAAAAAAGTCCCAGTATTTAATCCCGGCCGCTATAAGCCATACTCTTTCAAGCTTAACAGAATAGAGAGTAACTATTATACAGGTCTCCAATTAAGCCACGACCCAGGTGTTGTAATTGTGGCAATTGGATCATTTTTTGTTATACTTGGTTTATTTATCACCTTTTTCTCCTCCCATAAAAGGCTGTGGGTAAGAGTGGATGATCAAGAAGGGAAGGCGAGAATATCTGTAGGAGCCACAAGTAATAAAGACCCTGTTGGTCTAAAGCGGGAGATAGAATATCTCCTCAGGCATTTTTCCTCGATGGGATGATAATATGATTATCAATACTACAATACTTAGTTGGGTAACCTTTATTTATTTTGTTTCAGCCATATTTTATATCTTTAAAATGGTCACAGGCAAAGAATTCTGGGGATCGCTTGCCTCAATTATTGCCTTTATCGGGCTTATTATGCAGACCGTGGGGTTAATCCTGAGGTGGTTTGAGTCCTACAAGATGGGAATTGGACATGCACCACTTTCCAATCTCTATGAATCTCTCATCTTTTTTTCGTGGACTATAGTACTCCTCTATCTGATTATAGAGTGGCGAATCAAGAGCAGGAATCTTGGCGCCTTTGTGATTCCCTTTGCCTTCTTTTCAATGGCCTTTGCCTCTTTTTCTCCAAATATTAACGCCAGGATACAGCCATTGATTCCCGCCCTGCAAAGTAACTGGTTGATAAGCCATGTTATTACGTGCTTTTTTGGATATGCTGCACTTACCATAGCATGTGGCCTTGGATTCATGTACCTCTTAAAAGGATTAGAGAAAGGGGAAAGGCCGCGTCTTTTTTTTAGACTTTTACCGGGTAGAGAAACAGTAGATGAGCTTACCTACCATAGTGTTGCTATTGGCTTTATCTTTTTAACTTTGGGGATTATTACTGGTTCAGTATGGGCTTACTCTGCCTGGGGATCATACTGGAGCTGGGACCCAAAAGAGACATGGTCTTTGATAACATGGCTTATCTATGCGGCAATGCTTCACTCCAGATTCGTCCATGGCTGGAGAGGGAAAAGGATGGCCATAATGAGCATAATTGGCTTTGCATCTGTGCTTTTCACCTATTTCGGTGTTAATTTTCTCCCCGGACTACATAGCTATTTTTAAATACTTAAAAAGTCACGTGTCATCTTTTACTGGTTATTAGTTTACTTTGAAGTTCCCTAACCATTTCTATTAACCACAAATCACTAATGACTATTGATATGCATACTATGATCAGATCTCTTTTTATCTGGACATTCATTGGGGTAATAAATACCCTTATTTGGGCACTGATTGGGATCTTCTTATCCCTCTTTTCCGCTAGTGGTAAGATAGTGCATTTCTATTGTGCTGTCCCCTGGTCAAAGATTATTCTTTGGGGTACAGGAGTGAGGGTAGAAATAAATGGGCTTGATGCAATAGATAAAGAAAAAACCTATATCTATATTCCAAATCACCTGAGTTTTTTTGATATATTCGCCCTGTTGGCCTATCTTCCGGTTGATTTTAAATTCATTCTTAAAGAGTCACTGATGCGGATACCAATCTTTGGCTGGTCAATGAGGAGAGCAAAATATATAAGCATTGACCGCTCCTCTGCGGCAAAGGCAAAAAGCACCTTTCAACAGGCAGTAGATAGGATTAAGAGCGGGGCTTCAATAGTAATATTTGCCGAAGGCACTCGTAGTAAGAATGGACATTTGCAACCATTAAAGCGAGGTGCCTTTTACCTTGCCATAGAATCAGGCATTCCCATTGTTCCGATAGCTATCAAAGGAACCAACAATATTATGCCAAAGGGGAGCTTCACGTTAAAGAAAGGATCAATAACAATTCAACTTGGCGCCCCTATTGAAACAATCCATTACAAAAGACACAATATGCCTGATCTTATAGAAAAGGTTACTGTGTCTTTGAAGTCAATGTTAGAAGAATAGGGCAGATTTCCCCTCCTTATGTAATAAATTGATCATCATCCTGGCATTGGTAATAGCCTGGGCGTTTTTATGATTATTAAAGAATATAAACACCTTCTCCGTTTGTTCTGCTAATGTATAAATTTTAGGAAGCCACGTTGTAAGTTCGTCTTCACTATACAGATAATCGTATCTTTCTTTCGAATCCCCTGTATACCATTTTGAGCGATTCCGACCATGAAACCGAATATAACCTATATCAGAAGTCGCCACTGCAACTGGGGGAAGAAGACCCCTCAGAGGAGGTTCATCCACACAAACAAAACCAGCGCTCAACTCCTTTAAGGTAGTATAAACCGAATCTTTTAACCATTCCCGTTGTCTGAACTCAACACACACTGGCATTGGGTTAAATCCCTTGATAAGTGATTGCAGGTAGACCCGTGAACTGGGAGTATAATGAAAACTTTGAGGGAATTGCACAAGTACGGCACCGAGTGTGTTGCTTTGCGAAAAAGGTGTTATGGATTCCTTAAACTGAGGTAATACCTCAGGTATTGATTGATCTGTAATTTCATGGGTAAGGCCTTTAAAGGCCTTGATGACAAATTCAACTCTATGGCCTGATTTTTCTAACATCTGCCTGCATTGAGAGAGTATTGGTATTCTGTAATATGAAAAATTGAGCTCAACTGTATTAAATTCCTGGCAGTAGAAGGACAAAAAATCAGATTGAGGGAGATGAATGGGATAAAAATTATCCTTCCACTCATTATAAGAAAAGCCGGATGTGCCAATCAAAATCTTTGCCATTTTTCAAATAGTGGAAATGTACGTTTCGATGGTGCCAGTTGATCGTTGGTAGTTAAGGATCACTTATAAGATTGTGCCTTTGATAGGATAGTTCTAATGTCGTGCGGTATATCAATTGCCTGGAATTTCAAAGGATCGGAAACATCTAAACAGATCCTTTTTTCAAATCCCTTTACCATTAGGGCCCTGTCCGGGAGACGGGAGATATCATGCCGTAACAACACTGCCTTATCTGAAATATCATCAATATATGTGACAATTTCAATCCATTCATTGTATCTCCCTGGCAGATGATATTCACATCCAGTCTCTAAAAGACCAAATATAATTCCCCTTTCCTTCCATAGGTTCCCTAAAGCAAGGTTGAGAGATTGAAAAAACATATGGCCACTTGCATCGATCCACTTATAGTAGTGAGGATAAAAGACAATTCCAAGAGAGTCAAGGTCTCCCCATACTATCTGTCTTTTCACTGTAGTTTTTTTCATACAGGTACCATTCAATCAAAGATGGCTTCAACAAATTCTTGTGGATTAAATATCTCAAAATCCTCAAGCCCTTCGCCAGTACATATGAATGAGATAGGAATGCGGAGCTTCTGAGAAATACCAACGACAGCACCACCTTTGGCTGTTCCATCCAATTTAGTCAGGATAATATCTGTCACTCCGAGTGACTCTGCAAATACCTGGGCTTGGGCAATTGCATTTTGTCCAGTAGTAGCATCGATGATAAGGGTCACTTGTTGGGGAGCTCCGGAAACCTGCTGACTCGCAACTTTTTGAATTTTCTTTAGCTCTTCTATTAAGTTTGATTTAGTATGAAGTCTTCCAGCAGTATCAATAAAAACCCTCTCTATTTTTCTGGACTTAGCAGCAGAAAGGGCATCGAAAACAACCGCTGCCGGATCTGCTCCTCTTTTTTGATTGATTACCTCTGCACCTATACGCTCTCCCCAAATCTGTAGTTGCTCTATGGCAGCAGCCCTGAAGGTATCTGCCGCCACCAGCATTACCCTTTGCTTCCGAGCTTGAAAATAATGAGCCATTTTAGCAATAGTCGTTGTCTTTCCCACCCCGTTAACACCGACAAACATGACTACATGTAACATGGTAGGGGGTGTATTGTGTATAGTAAAGGTAGAAAGGTTGTGGTCAGCCTCTAACAAAGAAACCATTTTTTCTTTTAAAATGGCTTTTAACTGTTCTAGTTTGCTGAGAGATTTCTTTTCTACCCTCTGTGTTAGTCCCTCAATTAACTGCTGTGTTACCTCTACACCAATGTCAGAGGTAAAAAGAATCTCCTCGAGATCTTCTAACAGGGGTGGGTCAATTACATTTTTGCCAGTTACTAATGTGTTGAGCCTGTCTGTTAATTTCCTTCTCGTGTTAGATAGCTTATTCCAGAGTCTTCCTGCAGAGGCACTACCATGAGCACGTTTTGGTTTATCCAAAGAGGTATTTGCCTCCTTTCATTCGTAAGTGAGCTAAAGTGCCTAAAATTCCACGTGCCTAAATTTTATTAGAAAGAAATTCAGTATAGCAAATTCTTTATTAACTATCATATCTTTTGAACTTTAAGCGCTTTAGATCACGTTAGGTACTCTCTGCTGATAATCCTCCAAATTTACAGAAACAATTTTAGAAGTGTTGCTTTTATCCATGGTCACCCCATACAACCGAGCAGCCATTTCCATTGTATTCCGATTATGGGTAACCATTATTACTTGGGATGATTTTTCAATCTCCCTCAAAAGAACATTAAATCGATCTGTATTGGCCTCATCCAAGGGGGCATCCACCTCATCCATTATAATAAATGGACTTGGTTTAATAAGGTAGATAGCAAACAGCAACGCCATCGCTGCGAGGGCCTTTTCCCCACCTGACAAGAGCCCCATATGAACCAGTCTCTTTCCCGGAGGCTGTACTTCAACTAATACACCACTTTCTAATGGAAGACTTTCATCAACCAACCTCAGTCTTGCCTTGCCGCCATTAAACAGGATCGGAAAGACCTTCTTCAATTTCTCATCAACCTTGCCAAATGTAGCAAGAAATTTCTCCTTAGAAATCCTGTTAATTTTTCTAATAGCCCTAGAAAGAGACTCAATCGAGGAAAGGAGGTCCTGTTGCTGTGACGTTATAAATTTATATCTCTCTTCCAGTTTCTCATATTCATTAATAGCCAGAAGATTCACCTCTCCAATTCTCTCTTTAATACGTAAACAATCTCTGAGCTTTAGTTCATATTGAGCCTCTGAAAAATCTTCCTCCAAATATTTTTTGTAATCCCTTTGGAGGTTAATTCCTGTCTCTTCCCCAACCTGAGATAAAATACTCCCACACCTAAAATCTATCTCTGCCTCTTTTATTCGCGCCTCATTAACTTCTTCCCGTATCTTACTCATCTTCTCCCTTGAAAGAGCAGCCTTTTGCTCTTCTTCTCTTAATTCTTCCCTCAAAATCTCAAATCTATTTTCAGAATCATTGACCTCTTTTTCAAGGTCCCTCTGCCTTTGATAAATGACGGCTAATCCTTTTTTTAATCCCTCCTCTGTAATCAAAGAATTTTTGTATTGATCACTCGCCGACTGTATCTGGTTGTCTATCCTACCAATTCTTGCCTCTATATCACTTATGAATTGATCAATCCTCTCTTTCTCCCGCGCGAGACTCCTCTCTTCCTCTTTATATTGGTTATGCCTGAGAAGCAACTGTGAGAGATTTTCTTTCGAATCATCAAGGGTGTTTTCCAATTCTTCAATATGAATCTCCCTCTCTGTAACTATACGCTGAATCCTTTCCTTCTCCTTAAAGCATGTTGATAGTTTTTCTTCAATAGTAGCAAGATGAGACCTTTTTTCATCGCTGTCTTTGCCTAAAGATACTAACTGGCTTACTACATATTGAGATTGCTTTATGAGTTGTTCTGACTCATTTTCAAGGAGGAATATGTCTTTGTCCATTTTTTCAATCTGTTGGCCATACGATGTCTTATCTCTTTCTAATCGACCAATCAGACTATGTATACCCTTCACTTGTAGATACAATTGATCAAGATCTGATTGCAATACAGAAATTAGTTTCTCCTTATCCTTTATCTTACGTGATAATTCTTTCTCCTTTCGTCTCCTCCCAAGCAAGCCTAATGAATCTTTTCCCAGTCTCCCGCCAATTATGACACCCCTATTATCCACGAGATCACCTTCTGGAGTAACCAGGGTTTGTTTACCTTTTCCATTGTTCCAGGCCAATAGAGCCTGAGAGAGGTTATCTACCAGTGCTGAATTACCCAAGAAGGATTCTACCAACGGCTTTATCTTTTGTGCCACAGAAACATGATTTCTTAAAAGCTTAAAACCATTAAGCTTAACACTCACATTATCATACGTTTTTTCTTCTTTAAACTCTCCGATAGGGAGAAAATAACTTCTGCCCATATCTTTTGATCTTAAATATTCAACAGCCTCCCTGCCATCCTCCTGCCGAGCAACAATGACATATTGTAATCTTTCTGCTAAAACTGCCTCAACAGCTAACTCAAATTCCGGTTCAACTCGAATAAAATCTGCCACAACACCTAAAATATTACCTCCTTTGATACCCTTTTGCCCATAAGAATTCATAATTGTCTGAACGCCTGATTTATACCCTTCATAGTTTTCAATAAGGCTTCTAATGGTCTTTAATTGGGAACGAAAGAGATTTAGTTCTAACTCGGTTCCTGAGCATTCAGATTCTTTCTTGCCTCTCACCTCTTCAAGTCTTGTTAGTTTTATTCTCTGTGCTTGTATATTTTTCTCGATAGAGCCTATCTGGTTTACTGCCTTCTCTCTTTTTTCCCTTTCTTCGTCTAACAGAAAAGATGGCTTTTGAAGATTTTTTGCTATCTCTCTAGAGTTCTCCTTAAGCCCATTCTTTCTGATCTCTAACTGGCTAATCATCTCTGTGAGATTGTTCTTTTCACCTCTCAGGCTCGCCTCATTAGTAGCTAACTCAATTAAATAAGATTTTTCCTTTTTCAACTCATCTTTCAATCTGATCAATGTCTGCCTTTCATCTTTAAAAGCAGAATCATGTTGAAATTGAAGGGTTGAGATTTCCTGGATCGATTCTTTTAGTTCTTTAATCCTGGAGTTAATTTTTTCAACTTCAGACTGAAATCCCATTAATTTTTCACTGATTTCCTTTTTCTCTTCATTCAATCTGGCAGAGGTAATGTTAAATCTTTCCTGGTCGGCCGACAAATGTCCGAGTGTATCCTCATTTTTTCTGCGCTCTTCCCTAAGAGTAAAAACTGATTCCCTCAGAACAGATAAGGACTTCTCCTTCTCTATTATCTCCAAATTCTTAGTTTCAATAACCTTCTCAGATTCAGAAAAAAGTGCCTCTAATCCTTTTTCTTTATCTATCAACTCATCAATAATTTTTGCTCTCTTTACCTTCTCTGTCTGCAATTCACTATATTTATTGGCGTGCAAAACGAGCTTTATGCGGTGAATGTCAGCATTTATCTCTTTGAATCTTATGGCCTTCCTAGCCTGTCTCTTGAGAGAATTCATCTCTCTTTTAATTTCAACGAGAAGGTCTTCTACCCTCCTAAGGTTTTCTTTTGTTAATGACACCTTTCGTAAAGATTCTTCTCTCCTAACCTTGTACTTAGTAATGCCAGCTGCTTCCTCCAAAAGAAATCTTGTTTCTTCTGGTTTTTGCTCTATGATTAAACCTATCTCCCCTTGTGCAATAATAGCATATGATCGATTACCTAATCCGGTGCCCATAAATAAATCGTGGATATCCTTTAATCTGCATGTTGAATTATTGATTAGATACTCGCTTTCACCAGATCTATAAAGCCGTCTAGAAATGGACATCTCGGTGGTATCATGGAATTCCTCAGCATCTTCAAATGTCAGGGCTACCTCTGCCATACTCAAGGCCTTTAGAGGACCTGTCCCTGAAAAGATCAAATCTTCCATCTGGCGACCACGGAGCTGCTTGGGGCTTTGTTCACCCATAACCCACCGTATGGCATCAACTATATTGCTCTTACCACAACCATTAGGGCCAACAAATGCACTGATTCCAGGAGAAATCTGAATGTCTAATTTATCCATAAATGACTTAAAACCCTGAATAGAAAGCTTTTTTATTTTCATCGTTATTTATCTCCCTAACCACTTAGAATATAATTAATAACAGATATTAGAATAAATGTAAAGATAAAAATACTACATAATGTATATTTATTGTTGACTGGCTCAATATATTGTGTATAATTATAATAGGTGAAAAATCTTGACATAATCTTATTTAACTATTTAATATAACAGTAATTATTTCTATCAGTGATAAGACCAAGGGGGAATATCACGAACTTTTCAATGCGTATCAAAACTCAAGCAAGAAAAATTGTCATTTACCTCACAATCCTGATTGCTTTTCCATCCTTATATGCATCTTTGGTTCAAGGAAAAGAGAAAGACACATTCTCTATCTCTTTGGTTCAACAGGCCACGGTTAAAAAGATTGAAGGAAGAGAGGTTGTGTGTGAGACCTATACGGTAAAAGACGGCGATTACATCTGGAAACTCCTACGACAGAGAGGACTACTCAAAAGACCAAATCTTACCGAGCTTATTTCCTTACTAAAAAGCATGAATAAATCTTTAACAAATCTCGATCTTATTCATCCGGGACAAACAATATCAATTCCACTCAACATAACACCAATTAGAGGAGCTACGGAAAAAGAAAAATTTGTCCAGAAATCAATAATGGGTATTTCCTCGTTGAAAGATGTAGATTTCGATAATTATGTGGTTAAATCTGGTGATAGCTTAACAATGGTCGTCTATGGAAAGTATAAAATACAGCCCAAATACCTTTATGACGAATATCTGAATCTGGTTCAGAAATTTAATCCTACCTTAAAAAATCTTGATATCATCCATCCAAATCAGGTTATCAGACTTCCTATCTTTTCTCCAGAGATAGTCAGAATGCCTGTTAAGGTTCCAAAAGAAAAGAGAGCTCTAAAGAAGAGCAAAATCATCCCGTCTGAAGACACCGAACAAACTATTTCTTTAAGAAAAAAACTCAGGGATATCTTTAATCAGATGGACGAGGAATGGGTCGATACTGGTAAGCAATTTATTCCACTGAAGTCAGGTGGCCAGATACAACTAAAGGCCGAGTCTTTCCCTGTTTTAAATTTACAGAGTGGCATGCGATTGATTATTGACCTAAAAAATGAGCTTCCAGTAGACATCAGTCAGTTAATCCTGGCCGATTGGGAGGATTACGGAATTGTTCATCTGACCACAGACGATACCCTTAAAACTGCTATGGATAAGATTCTTGCAGCCAGTAATTATTATAAGATTCTTAAACCTGGGGAACAATTTAGGATAAGAAGTGGGGATATAGATATCTCCATAGCTGCTGACTGGGTGATTATTCCACAAAGAGGCGAGGAAAATATTACGGAGAAAATAGCAGCAATCAGCTTCATTAATCATCCTTCCGAACAGACACCAGAATTAATAAGGGCATATCTTAAGAAGTTAGGGATACGGGTAATTGATTATCCTGGTCTCCCTGTCCCGAAAGACATAACAGATGATGTAGCGCGTGCAAAGGAAATAAGCATTGAAAAAAATATAGATTTCCCTTTACCCGCTCTTCTGTTAAACCTTGCTGGACAGCCTTTCTCTAATAAGGTAAAAATTCCAGTTTATCAAGGAAAGGGCTCCGCATTTAATTTGATTATACAGGCTGACCTATTTTTTAATCGGCACGGGAAAGATTGTATCATAAACACAACTGATCTATCGCCTGCTATTGTTTCTTTACTTAAAAAGCATCAATTTCTGGTTCTCTCCCTTGCTGGTGAGAAAGATCTAAACAAAATGACAGAGCTAACACTTAATTTTCTTGGGCTTTCATACGACTCT
>Ga0180438_10011736_pt1 | contig 10537 bp, 9 predicted proteins | sample SS_ome_12_FD_132455 | JGI IMG/M metagenome (GOLD analysis project Ga0180438, IMG submission 132455) | Hypersaline lake sediment archaeal communities from the Salton Sea, California, USA - SS_3_D_2 metaG | ecosystem: Environmental > Aquatic > Non-marine Saline and Alkaline > Hypersaline >... | reverse complement strand
CGCAATCGCAACAAGGCATGCCCCATCGCGCAAGGACTTACGACAAGAATCCCCACCTCTGAGCGGCTATCGAATACGCCAAGAAACCCGCTGGCGCGACCCCAACTGGCGAAGTTGGGCTAAGGCCCAAATGCGTTCGGTGGGGGCGGACCTCCGCACAAAAATGCAGTTTGCCAACGTCCGGCGGCGTGCGGCACGTCCTCGCCTTGCTTCAGGGCCAGTGTGCGAGCTATGGTGCCCGCCAAAGGGTCTGGCAGCTCCCTACACGTTGCCGCAACCGCCGGGACGTTGTTCTGGCTGGCCGAGCGCCGACACAAGGGCGTTGCGTGAGCCCCCTGCCGGAAGCGTGCCATTGATTGGGTGAGGTGAGGGGTGCATACTAATTTGGAATCAACCGGGGGGCGGGCTTGCTCCCGTCCCCGTTCAAGCAGCTTGCTTGAGGAGGGGCGGACGGTGAGAAATCTCAGTGTTCTCGCAGTTATGCTAGTGGCAAAGTCTGCAATCGCTGGAGACTTGGGAATCATTGGCGACAATCTAACATGGGCGTCGCCGACGGACCCTTCGCCGCAGTTTCTGTTTCGCATCTACAATGAAACAGGGACGGCTGACGAGCTGTTCGGGTGGCAACTGTCGATCGAGGTGATTCCTTCGGTTACGGCGACGGGCACCGTACAGATCCATTCCGCGGTGGCACCGGACGACTATATCCTGGCGGCTGGGTCGACCGGCATTTGGCCACCTTCATTCCCGCCGGCCACACGTGTCGATTGGATCAACGATCTCTCGCTGTTCGGCGCGGGGGTGCCCCCGGCGCCCGGCGCGAATCTTCTCAAGATCGACTTCCTGGCTTTCCCGGACGCTGCCGGGCGTTTCGATGTCGCCGTGATACCAGGCGAATTCAGTAGCAATTGGCTATCTGCGGGTTTTTTTCCTACTCGGGATTTCGTGAACGTGCCCTTCGATGGGCAAGATCCGGTCACAGTCGGCTCCGTGACGATCGGGGGCACTGCCGTGATCCCGGAGCCTTCCTCACTGGCCGTGATCGGGGGGCTTTTCGGCGTCGCATTTGGCTTGCGCACCCTGGCGCGCCGAAGAGATTGTCAACGCCGGGGAGATGCATGACCCATTCGGCCCGGCCGCGCCGGAAGACGGCGAGCGCGGGGGCGTTTGCCTACTGGCTGTCGCGGCCACGTAGGGTTTCATCGCCGCGTTCCCTGCACGAGGGGGAAGTCAACTGCGTTAAGCGCTCCGTCCGGCAACTGCACTAATTTTCGACACGTGCGAATGAGAAGTGCGGGCGGCACGTCTCGGCAGTACCCTTGGGGAACGCGGTAAGACTGATCCGTAGCCTCTCCGTGGACAATCTGCGGAAGGCCGAAGCAGCGAACCGCGCGGTGGAAACTGGAACGCCCGAGCACGAACCAACCCTCGCATGTTCCGGCCAACCGGTACGGAGACAGTAAGGTCTGGCCGAGTTTTTCGGACGCGTTTGAGGGCCGATACCTGATGCGAACCCGACGTCTGCGGGCAAGGGCTTCCACAACAAGAGGCAGTACATTGGACGTCCCGTATCCACTTTCGAGAGGCGAAAAGTCAACCACGCACGAACGTATCAGACGGGTCGCTCGCTCTCTAGCGCGATCGGACAAGGAACTCAAGATTCCGTACGCGCATCGGCTGATGACAGGCCCCCACTTCGGTGACTTCGCGAGCGGGGAAATGTGAGCTGCCACGACAAGCCAGGTGAGTTCGTCTTCTGACGGCGCCGAAGCCGAGTGTCGCCGATTCCACGTTATGACATGGCCCCCCTTGTCGGGATCGTACACGATGGGGACTCCCGCATCCCGCAATCGCCGGAGTTCACGGTACACGGTACGTTTGCTTACTCCCAGTTCTTCAGCCACTTGGTAGGTAGTACGTCCTACTCGCGACTGAAGGAGGTCGATCAGTCGAAGGAACCGGGACAAACGATCCGTGTTCATACCGAAGTCACTTAGCCCGACGGACGGCCAGCTACGCCATGCATCCGCCGGTGGGAACTGAATAGGGACCTGTGGCGAAGGGCAGTAAGCCGACCGGTGGCCGCGGAGGACACGAGTCCATTTCGAGAGTCCTTCGATTCGTGCTCAGTTACGCGTCGTGCGACGCCGTCAACCCAGTCCCAGCAAAGTCGTGGCCTCTTTGGCCGCGCCGTCGACAGCGTTATGTTCTCGGTAGACACGAGTTGCGGCCGGATTCAGGGTATCGCGAGTCCTTCCTGAAACGCGACACGGACTAGATCCGTCACTTTGCGGACTCCCAGACGTTTCATCAAACGTGCCTTGTGGTTGTCGACCGTGGGAGGAGCCAAGCCGAGCTCCTCGGCGCACTGTTTTACGCTGAGGCCTCGGGCCAACAACAGCAGCACGTCCATCTGCCGCTGTGTTATCCTGTTGATCGCGGAGCCTTCGGCCGGTGGATCGTACTGCACGCTCTTGCCCTGACACGAGATGTACGGTTCCGCGGACGGAGAGAACGCGTTCTCACCCGCAGCAACCCGTTCCAGTGCTTCTGCGAGAAGCTCAAACGAATCGGCAACGGTCCAATATCCGGATGCGCCGGCCTGAACCGCTTCACGCAAATGCGCGGGTAAGAATCGCTCGTCGAGCGCTACGGCTGGAACCCCCGGTCGCAGAGCACAGATACGCCGCACGGCCTCCTCGACTGTCAGGCCTGGCTCGGCGACGTCGATCAACATTACCTCCGGCGAACGAACGCGACGCGAACGCGACCGTCGGACCGCGCCAGTTGCTGCCACCCGGACGTTACCCCGATTTTCGAAGAGCCCGGCGAGGCCATCCCGGAGCAGTACTCGGCGACTGACGATCAGCAAGCGGAACCCGTGTTTCTTGTCTATGCGGCGAAGCTCGGGCATGTCCACACCGATTCGAACCTGCCTCGAGGTCCCCCCAATCGTGCTACCCATTAGGAGGGCATCCGGATGCCACCATCACTGCACTTCTCGGCCCACTTTCCTGCCGGGCGAGCCTCGCAAACAACCCACAACCAGGGACAAATCGCTTTACTATCCGCCCTCGGTCAGCCAGAATGGTGCACGTGTGTGGGTGCGCACACGCGGGGGGCGAGACTCGGCCGGCCACGTGGGCTTTCGACTCGTCCTGGACCCGCCGCCTTCGAGGGCACGTGTCCCACCGAGGGCGCCCACCCCTGGTTGTTGAGGGGAATTGCGATTCGGCCGCGGTTTTTCGCGCGTCTCTCGGAAAAGATGCCAAACCACTCCGTTACAGACCGATCCGAGCCAAAGGCCAGGGGACGCCCGGACGACGAGGAGTTTCTCGCACTGATTCGCAAGATCCGTGCGGGGTCGGAGGACGCTGCATGGGAGCTGGTCGATCGCTACGGTGCCGCCGTGCGACGCACCGTGCGGCGGGTCCTTAACAAGAGGCTGCGGTCTCGATTCGACTCGCTGGATTTCGTCCAGCTTGTCTGGTCTTCCTTCTTTCGCAACCCCGAGCGACTCGCCCGGTTTCAGCGGCCAGAGGATCTTGCTGCATTCCTGGTGGTGATGGCCCAGAACAAGGTGGGCCTGGAGGTTCGACGCCATCTTCGCACCCAGAAGAGGGATCTGGCGCGCGAGCTTCCGATCACTCCGACAGTCCTGGCCCGTGGGTCGGATATGGCAAGCCACGAACCCGATCCCGCTGATGTCGCCGTTGCCCGCGAGCAATGGGACCGCATGATGCGTGGTGCACCTGAGCACTACCGTCGGGTCGTGGAGTTGAGGCTCCAGGGCGCGAAGCTTCGGGAGATCGCCGACTCGCTGGGGCTAGCCGTCAGTACGGTACACGGCATCCTCAACAAGTTGGCGGGTAAGCTCAGTTGATGGACGACGAAATCGCCCAAAGCGCAGCGTCCACGATTCGGTTGAGCGAGGACAGCGGGGTGCGCCGCGCCGGTCGCGTTGCCGCGGCCGTCCGGGAGCGATGGAGCCGCGGAGAGGAGCCGGACGTGGCCGCCGTCTTGGCGGAGCACCCCGAGCTGAAACGCTACCGTTCCGTTGTGCTGGACCTCGCCCACGACGAGTACTGCTTGCGGGTGCGGCGCGGCGAGTCTCTGGATGTCGAGCAGTTTTCGCGGCGTTTCCCTAGCTTCCAGCGCTCGCTGTGCCTGTTCATCGAAGTGCACCGGTTGATCGAGGAGAACCCGCACCTGGAAGGGTTCTCAACCGAAGCCTTCTGGCCCTCGGAGGGCGAGCAACTGCTCGGCTTCTCGATCATCGCCGAGTTGGGTCGCGGGACCTTTGCTCGCGTCTACCTGGCCTCCGAACCCGCCCTGGGAAACCGTCTGGTCGCAGTGAAGATGGCATGTCGCGGCGCCGAGGAGGCTGAGATGCTCGGCAGGCTGCGACATCCCAACATCGTGCCCGTCCACTCCGTGCGCGAGGACCCTGATAGCGGGCTGACGGTAGTATGCATGCCGTATCTCGGCCGGGCCACGTTGTGCGACGTGCTCGATCGGGCGTTCGAAAACGCGGCGGTCCCCTCGCGTTCACGACTCATCCTCGACATGGTCCGAGAACAGAACGACAACACGGATCTGGCCGGGGAATCGGCCCCCGATCCGTTTCTGATACGGGGCTCGTACGTCGACGGAGTCATCCATCTGGCCGTCCAGCTTGCCGACGCGTTGGTCTACACTCACACGCGGGGGATTTGCCACCGGGACCTCAAGCCCTCGAACGTGCTCCTTTCGCCGGAAGGCCGGCCGTTCCTGTTAGACTTTAACCTCTCGGTCGATCGGCAACTCAACGCCACGCGCGTGGGCGGCACGCTCCCCTATATGGCTCCCGAACAAATTCGGTCCGTCGTGCTGGGGGAGTCCGGGCCCGCCGGTCACCTCGATCCCCGCGCCGACCTGTTCTCGTTGGGAGTCATCGTCTATGAGCTGCTCACCGGCCAGCTTCCGTTCGGTGAGATTCCCTGGCAGCGTTCGGTTGCGGAGGTAGCCGGGGCCCTGCTGGACCGGCACGCCCGAGGCCCTGAGCCGATTCGGCGGAAGAACCCTCGAGTCGACAAGCCGCTGGCGCGGGTGATCGAGCGTTGCCTGGCCTTCGACCCTGATGAACGCCCCCAGACGGCCGCCGATCTGCTCGCTGCACTCCGCCGCCAGTTGACCCCGGTGCGTCGGGCCCGGCGCTGGGCCGGCAATCACCCGAAACGCGTAACGGCCTTCGCCACGCTGCTGCTCGCCGCCGTGTTGGCGGTGGCCGGTTACCTCGCCCTGCGCGACCCCTACAGCGTCCGGCAGTTCAAACAGGCCCAGGCCTACGCAGCGCAAGGCGACTATGATGGCGCCGTCAAGCACCTAAACCAGGCTATCCGCGTGGAGCCGAACAATCCTGAATTCCTTCTGGCGCGAGCCAAAGCTTACCAGGAGCTCGGTGAATTTGGGCTCGCGCTGGACGATCTGCGTTCTCTTGCGGAGGTAACTCCAGACCCCGCTCTTGCGGCCGGCATAGGTTACTGCTTTGCCAGACTCGGTCACCACAAGTATGCGATCCAATACTACAGCACAGCAGCCGCAAACGATCTTGTGTCGCCAACTCTTCTGAACAACACGGCATTTAGTTGTCTTCGAATGAACGAATTGGATCGCGCAGAGGGACTTTTGATTCGCGCGATTCAACTCGATCCGAACCTCGGGCCGGCCTACCACAATCTCGTCATGGTTGCGGCCAACCGGGCGCAAGGCGGCCAACCGGTTTCGCAGGTCTCGTTGAAATACGCAAAGAAGGCACTTGAAAACTGCCGACCCAGCGCGGACCTTTACCGAGATGTGGCGAGACTGTTTTCTCTGGCATCGTCTCACAACCCGGATCTTCTTGTTTCGGCCACCGAGTGTCTTCGCAAGGCCGTAGCTCTGGGACTGGACCCAGCCTCGTTCAGTTCTACCCCGGAGTTCCTACCACTGAAGGACCGCCCCGAGTTTCAGGCGCTCCTGACCCTGAAGCCGGGTCGCGCGCAGCCGGTCCCGGCCGATAGGTTGATCGATCCGCTCGATGAGCTGCCCGCTTTGCCGTGACACGCTGTACGACATGTTGCCCGGCGGCGACATGATGCGAATTCTCAACCCGAGTCAGGCATCACGCGGAACGCGCTGGACTTGACGCACTCGCCGTAACCCATTGCAGCCGTGTGCCTTGCACGCGGCCTTCCCGCCCGTCGTCGGGTCCGGCACACGGTTTGCCCAGTGACCGTCGTCGATCCGGCGCCCCCTATCTTAGCTGACGTTGTGAACATGGGCGGACCACAAGTGCGCGAAATTCTCCGCACGGTCTGCAATTCCTCCTAGTGCCGGGCGAAACACGGTGGCCACCATCGGTTGGCCCCTCAGCGCCACCACGCCGTCCGGTGCGGAATCTGCCTCTTCTCTGATTTCCTCCTTGCATTGGAGCTACCCGATGAAGCTGCGCGCCCCACGAGCACGACCTCTTCTCGGCAGTTCCCGCCGGCCGCTCCGGCTCGAAATGCTCGAAGACCGCTCCATGCTCTCCCTCCCCACGGTTACCGACGTCAACGTGGCCGACACCGATTGGACTGCCGACTTCGTCGACTACCTGGAAACCTCCGAGTTGGGCACCGACGGCTACTCGATTCCCGTTGGCTCCTCGGAACAAACCAAGACGCTGCCGTGGCTGGGCATCGACCAGGTCCGAATCAAGTTCAGCGAAGACGTCGACGTGCAACAGAGCGATCTATCGCTAAGCGGCGTGAACACCACGGCCTACGAGTTCGCCAGCTTCTCCTACGACTCTTCCTCATACACCGCCGTCTGGACGTTGACCAACAATATCACCAACGACAATCTGCTGTTGGACCTGGACGGCGACGGCCTGGACCCAGTCAAGGACCTCGACGAGAGCAACACGCTCGACGGGGAATGGACCGACGAGAGCAGCACCTATCCCTCGGGCAACGGGACCGCCGGCGGGGACTTCGAGTTCCGCTTCAGCGTCGTGGGCGGCGACGTTGACGGCAACGGGGGTGTGAACGTCTCCGACGCCGGGCAGGTCCTGGCCAACGTGGGCAAACAGGCGGGGGACACCGGCTACAACATCCGGCACGACGTCGACGGTGACGCCGCGATCACCTATGCCGACTTCACGTCCGTGCGCGCCGTCATTGGCCGTATCCAGCCCAGCGGCGATCCTGCGGGGGTGAACAACGACGCGCCCACCACGTCGGGCATCGCCGACGTCACGGTCGACGAAGACGCGGACAACGTGACCCGTGACGTGTACGCTGCCTTCGACGACGCCGAGGACGAGGATAACGAGCTGACCTACGAAGTGGACGAAAACACGGACCCCGACTTGTTCGATTCGCTGTACTTCGACGGCTACGGTGGACTCGTGCTCGACTTTGCAGACGACGCCTTCGGCGACGCGGAGATCACCGTTAAGGTCACCGACACCGGGGGGCTCTTCGTCACCACCACTTTCGACGTGACCGTCAACCCGGTCAACGACGCCCCGGTCATCACCGACTTCGTCGGCGTCCAGGTGGAAGGTGACTTTTGGAGTTGGAGCGGGGTCGTGACCGACGTGGACGACGACGTCGAAGGGCTGATCGTCGTGTTGGGAGGCATACTCGAGCCTTACAACGTTACGGCCACGGTCCTGGCCGACGGGACCTTCTCGCTGACCGACGATTTCCCTGATCTCCCGACGGGCACCGCCACCGCCCAGACCGAAGACTGTCACGGGGCTTTGTCGAATATCGCCTGGTACGCGATTTAGCGCGGCGTTTTCGGCCGGGACGCAACGTGCTGGAGCCGTGGCGTGTGCGGCGGCTAGAAAGCGTGTTGCCTGAAAGGCGAGGGGGGTCCGCGCAGACTTTACGGGATGCCATAATGGCATCCCATGGAACCCATCAATCCTCCCCCCCAAGGGGACGGGAATCCGGTCGAGGTCGTGATCGTCTACCCGACCAGCGGGCGGAGGTTGCGAATGGTCTGCCCGGCGACGCCGAAGCTGTTCGCGTGGGTCGATGAGATGGCCGCGTGCGAGGACGTGTTCGTCTCGATTGGTCCGGTTTCGGGGGATTCGTTCGCCCCCCTTCAGACGCGCACGGAGACCCATCTGCCCGAGCGGACGCCTCCGGATGGCCGGGGACCCGCACCCAACGATCCCCAAGACGAACACGACACGCACTGATGGCCAACGTCCTGCTCACCTGGGAGCTTGGCGGCGGGCGGGGCCACTTGTACTGCCTGCTGCCGCTCGCCCGCGCACTGGCAAGTGCCGGACACAGCGTCTTCCTGGCCCTTCGCGACCTATCGCGAGCGCATCGGATTTATGCAAGCGTCAGGGCGCAGTGTTTTCAGGCCCCCTTCAAGGCGAAGCGAGCCGCGAGCCCCATCGAGCCGTCCCGATCGTTCGCTCACCTGCTACACAACACCGGCTTTGACGACGCCGACGACTTGACAAGGAGAGTCAAGGATTGGCGAAGTCTCTACGACCGCATTCGCCCGGCGCTGATCATCTTTGACCACAGCCCGACGGCGCTGTTGGCCGCCCGGGGAGTGCCGGCGAAACGGGCCATCGTCGGCGTCGGGTTCACCTGCCCCACGGACGAATATCCGCTGCGCGACCTTCAGTCGTGGCTGCCCGGCGAGCCCGACAAGATGCGTCGCGACGAAGACCGCGTGCTCGCCAACGTCAACCGGGTCCTTGCTGCCTGGGGCCAGCCGCCCCTTGAGCGACTGGCGGAGCTGTATGCCGATGTTGAAGACACCTTTGTCTGCACGTTTGAGGAACTCGATCCCTATGCGAGCCGGCGCGAAACGGAGTACTATGGCGTCTGTTCCGAAACCCGTGGCAAAGCGCCCGTCTGGCCCGATGCCGGCGGGAAACTGGTCTTCGCCTATCTCAAGCCCTTTCCGGGCCTCCCCAAAGTCCTGGCGACACTCCAGCGCCTGAGCTGCTCGACTTTGGTGGTAGGCGACGGACTCGACGCCGACCTGCAACAACGATTCCAGTCAAGAAATCTCCATTTCGAGCACGACATGGTCGACCTGCTCCAAGCTGCCAAGATATGTGATCTCGCGGTGCTCAACGGCGGCCATGGCACCACCGCAACCATGCTGCTGGCCGGCAAACCAATACTCCAGCTCCCCCTTGTCTTGGAGCAAGTGCTCAACAGCAGGGCCGTCGCACGCCTCGGGGCAGGGCTAGCGGTCCCTGTGGCAAGGCTCGACCAGATTCCGCAGCAATTCCACACACTCCTCTCGTCGAACACCTTCGGCAAAGCTGCCGCCCGGTTCGCCAAGAAATACGCCCACGTCGACCCGAAGATACAGATCGCGCGCTTACTCGACCGCATTTTGCAAGTGCTCTGACGTCTGACCGATAGAGCTGAGCCAGCCGGGCGTCTCGCGTTCGGCTCAAACCTGTCTTCGCAACGGGTGCGGCCTTCTTGAGCCGGCTTGTCGTCATTAGCCCAGACGCCTCTCTCACGGCAATATTTCCGCTTGAAACAAGGCGGTTTGGATCTCTGGGTCGCCAAAGGCTGCCACAAAATGGCGATCATCAAGATGACGCCGGGGTGAAGCGATGGGCGGACTGATATTCAGGCCGGATGGCCAAGCATTCTCCGTGAGCCCGACGAATCACCGTCTCGGGTGAAAACGTCGGCCGGATCCGAAACCGGGCCAACCCTGCCCATTTGGGGGGCGAACCAACGGCGCTCGAAGTCGGCGCAAAGCGCCGAGGTCGCCCCCGCCGCCGCGCTTTACGGTCGACGTTAGAGTGCGGTTGGTGAAGCGGAGCTTACCACAAGTGGGTTACCTCAATCCGAGGCCAGAAGCCCGTTTGCGTGGGGGGACTTTACTGCCCCCGAAGTGCGCCCTAGTCCGGAATGGGATCATTGAACCTCCCAAGGCGCCGACGAGGGCCGCATCGAATCCCCAACACGGTCTACTGGCACGCTCTGTTTGCAGGCGGTATCTTGGTGCTAGGCCCGTCGGTGAGAAGTGGGACATGTAACCTCTCAGTGTCTGTGGAGCCGGCAGGAAGAAGATGGGCAGTTCGGACGAATCGCGTGACCGGCTGATCGAGGGCGAGCAGCATCAATCTGCCGTTCGGAAGCCAACGGAGATGGATGTCGACAAGGCAAACCAGCTCCTGCGAGATCATGAAGGACGCTTGCGGCGCGTCGTTGAAGACATGCCGGTCTTGATGGATGCATTCGATGCGGAAGGTAACATTCTTCTTTGGAACAAGGAATGTGAGCGGCTAACCGGGTTTTCCGCCGACGAAATCGTGGGCAATCCCAGAGCGATGGAGCTTTTGTATCCGGATGCGGACTACCGTCGACGTATGCTGGCGGAATGGATCGAGCGAGGTGACAACTATCGACTGTGCTTCACTTTTTCTGTAAACGACAGCATTGCTAGCTGCTAGCAGGGTTGAAAGAGGGGGGCCAAACTTGGTTTCCTTAATGGTTGTAACCCAATCGATTTAAGGAGGCCCAGGAAT
>Ga0180438_10011733_pt1 | contig 10539 bp, 6 predicted proteins | sample SS_ome_12_FD_132455 | JGI IMG/M metagenome (GOLD analysis project Ga0180438, IMG submission 132455) | Hypersaline lake sediment archaeal communities from the Salton Sea, California, USA - SS_3_D_2 metaG | ecosystem: Environmental > Aquatic > Non-marine Saline and Alkaline > Hypersaline >... | reverse complement strand
TTGCTTGAAGCGGCCATTACCCCGCGAACTGGGGCTATCATTGCAGTGCATCTGTACGGCAACCTATGCGCTATGGATGAGTTGCTTGCCATCGGAGAAAGGCACGGGATTCCGGTCGTTGAGGATGCCGCTGAAGCCATTGGATCGGTTTATCACGGCAAACGTGCCGGCAGTATGGGCAAATTCGGCACATTCTCCTTCCATGGCACAAAAACCCTCACCACGGGCGAGGGCGGGATGTTTGTTACCAATGATGCCGACCTTTACGAAACGGTGCTGACCCTTTCTAACCACGGACGCGTCCGTAGCCAAGCAAAGCAGTTCTGGCCTGACATGATCGGGTTCAAGTACAAGATGTCCAATGTGCAGGCGGCCATTGGCTGTGCCCAGATGGAGCGGATTGACGAACTGATTTCCGGAAAACGGCGGATTTTCGCGTACTATGCTGAGCAGTTTCGTGATCTACCGTTGCAAATGAATCCGGAACCTCCGGGCACCAAAAATGGCTTCTGGATGCCTACCATTGTAATCGATGAAGGCGTGTTTTTTGACCGAAATGCACTGTTGGATGCATTCAAGGCCGACAATATTGATGGACGCGTGTTTTTTTGGCCCCTGAGTATGCTGCCGATGTTCGAGATGAAGCACGAGACCGCCGTGAGCTATGGGCTCTATAAACGTGCCATCAATTTGCCTACGTATCATGACCTATCCGACACAGAGATGGCTCGTGTGGCCTTGCATGTGCGTAAACACTTAAGGGCGTGATTTATGCGTGATCTGTTGTTTTGGGGAGCGACGGGGCAAGCAAAGGTATTACACGAGCTAATTCATGGCACAGATATGCGTCTGGTAGCCTTGGTTGATAACCGCGACATCCCTTCCCCCATACCCGACGTGCCGCTGCTAAATGGAGAGGAAGGGCTTGATACCTGGCTTGAACGGCGTGGCGGCTCTGAGAATCTTTACTGCGCAGTGGCTGTCGGAGGTGGGCGCGGCCGAGACCGAATCATGTTGATGGATTTGTTGCAGGCCCGAGGGTTAGCGCCTATCACTTTGGTGCATCGTACAGCTTTTGTGGCACATGGTGTAAACATCGCCGAGGGGTGCCAGATTCTGTGCCAATCAGCAGTCTGCACCCATACAAGACTTGGGCGCGGTGTGATTGTCAATACCGCTGCATCGGTGGATCACGATGGTGAGATTGGTGAGGGAGTCCATTTGGGACCGGGAGCCAGGATCGCCGGTGAAGTGACGGTGGAGGCACGAGCATTTATTGGCGTTGGTGCTGTGGTTTTGCCACGAATAACGATCGGCAAAGATGCCGTTGTAGGGGCAGGAGCTGTTGTAACAAAAGACGTGGCTGCCGGTATGACAGTAGCTGGAAATCCAGCGCGTCCCATGCCATGACAATTGTTGAGGACTATCACATGGAATCTCCAGAGCAGTTTGTTGAGCAAGTCAAACATAACATTGATGCTCTCGGCCAAGATCGAGACATGCGAGACTTAACGCGCATTTGGCTGCGCGATACTGTCAAGCACAGTTATTCGTACAACTTCACTTGGCTCGGACGTCCCATCATTCAGTATCCTCAAGACATCCTTGCCATGCAAGAAATCATCTGGGGGGTTCAGCCTGACCTGATCATTGAGACCGGTATCGCCCACGGTGGATCATTGGTTTTCTCAGCCTCTATGCTGGAGTTGAATGCTGCTTGCGGTGGCCCGCAAAATGCCGAGGTACTGGGGATCGACATCGACATCCGCCCACATAATCGCGCAGCCATCGAAGCGCATCCCATATTCAAACGCATTTCACTCATTGAAGGCTCCAGCATTGCTCCGGAAGTCATTTCACAGGTGCACGAAAAGGCCCTTGATAAAAAACGCGTTCTTGTTTGCCTGGATTCGATGCATACGCACGACCATGTGCTCGCCGAGCTGAAGGGCTATGCACCGTTGGTAACAGTGGGCAGCTACTGTGTGGTCTTCGACACCATTATTGAAGACTTGCCCCCGGATCTATTCCCTGATCGTCCCTGGAGCAGGGGCGACAACCCCAAGACTGCTGTTCACGAATGGCTCAGCTCGAACACAGGATTTGAGATTGACAAAACCATCGAACACAAACTCCTCATCACCGTCGCACCGGATGGGTATTTGAAGCGAGTTCGCGAATGAGAAAGACGACGGGAACAAGTCGTTGGCAAAAATCCCTGAGCGAGTTAAATACGTGCATGGTGTGGTCAGGCGCAGCAATTTGACTGAACAACGGCCGAACAGGGTAAAAGCCAACTTCGTTGCCAATCTCTTGGGTCGAGGTGGGCTTGCCCTGATCCATCTCGTTACCATTCCGGTTCTGCTACGTTTTTTTACCACCGAAGAATATGGAATGATCGGGCTCTATCTCTCTTTTTTCCCGGCGTTCCTCGCGATCAGTATGGGGCTAAACGCCGCTTACAATAGGGTGACTGCCCAGTGGCAGGCTGGTTCTTTTAATGACCAGGACTATCACGATCTGTCACTGACGCTTGAGATAGTGTGCTGGGGATCCGGTCTTGTACTATTCGGCATCTGCATTCTGATGTCAGGACCCATTTCCCTGCGCTGGCTGCAGGCAGTTCAGATTCCCCCTGAGACTATCCAGAGGCTGCTTATGCTGATGGCGGCCGCACTTTGCTTCCAGGTGCCGCTTTCCTTATATATAGCCGGTCTCAATGGGTTGCAGATACACATTGTTCCCAATATCGTTTTGTTTGTATCCTTCCTCTTGCAGGGAGTCGGAGGCATCGTCATTGTCGGCTTGATATCACAGACATTAGATGCATACTTTTCCTGGCTAGTAATTGTAAATGGGATAACGGTGCTGACAGCAAAAGTTGTTTTTTGGCGCTGCGCCCCCCCGGGTGTCCGCCGGCACGTGCGCTGGGTCATGCTGAAAGTGATATCTGGAATGACAATGGGAACGGGTGGCGGTGTTATACTGGGCGTTTGCCTGGTGCACACGGATAAGGTGATACTGAGCGGATTGCTGGACCTCAACACCTACGGCGTATACACCCTGGCCTGGTTTGTAGCGGCGGCCATCTATCTTGTTGCCAACCCCATGTTCACGACGGTATTCCCTCGCATGACAGAGCTGCTGTCCCAAAACGCAGGAGCACCATTGATACGTTTATACCACAGCGCACATAGGTATATGGGCTGCCTGGTGTTTGTCCCGGCCTTCGTTGTCGTTTTTTTCCCGACTGAAGTACTGCTCGCCTGGACTGGGGAGGCATATTTTGCCGCGTCTGCTTCTGTGGTGTTGCCTTTGCTGATGATTGGATGTCTTTTCAATACCCTTGGATACGTGCCTTATGCTGCACAATTAGCCCATGGCTGGGCCAGTCTGGCTCTTTATATGAATGCCGCGGCTCTCATACTATATATACCCAGCGTCATTATCCTGACGCACACATATGGGGCCACTGGGGCCGCAGCGGCCTGGGCTGGCCTCTATATTTTGTTCTTTCCTATCAGCCTATTTCTTATGCACAGACGAATACTGCAAACGGAATTCGTGAAGGTCTTTACTCGCGATTTGATTCCTATAGCTTTTCTTGTTATAGGCTTGCTTTCCCTGTGGAAACTCGCGATTCCACCGAATTCAGACCGGCTCGAAGTGATTTTCTGGCTCGTGACGGCAGGGTTTTCCAGCATGCTGCTTGCCCTATTGTCCACCCGAAGTTTCCGGCAATGGATTGTCTCCAAACTGATTAACCAACGTAAACAGATCAAAAATACATGAAACAACCTGTTATTACTACCGTCATTCCAACGTACCGACGTCCCCAGTTTCTTAAACGGGCTGTGGAAAGCGTTCTTGCTCAAACCTATCCCCATTTCAGAGTCTGTGTGTACGACAATTGTTCTCAAGATGAAACAAGAACAGTCGTACGCGACCTCATGGGCAAAGATTCACGCGTGCAATACCATTGCCATGAAAAAAACATCGGGGCCGTAGCGAATTTTCATTATGCCTTGGAGCGTATCTCGTCCGATTATTTTACGATCCTTTCGGACGATGATTGGTTGCTGCCCGCCTTTTTTGAAAACGCTTTACGTCTTGTTGACCAGTATCCCGAGGCAAGTTTTGCCGCCTTAAGCTGCCGGATCGAGCGTGACGGCCGAGTGGTCCGTTTTCCCTTGATCAACCAAAGAATTAAGGGCTTTCATATGCCCCCTAAAGGTTTTCTCCTTATGCTCAACAACTGGGCCGTTCTCACCTGGACAAGTATTTTGTTTCAAAGGGGGGTCCTCGATGAGATTGGCTATCCTCTGCAGGAGCCTTGCATGCCCAATGATTTGGAATTTCTTCTCCGCATTGCTGCGCATAACGCCGTTGTCATTTCTGATATTGAAGGGGCTGTTTTCACCGATCATCCCGATAGCGCAAGTTCCAAATCGGACCTGCACTGGATTTGGCCATGTTATCTGCATGTGATTGAATATGTCATGAAGACGTACAAACTCGACACACAGAGCTTGCGAGAAGCCAAGGGCTTGCTCTATACCCGATTTCAAAAACGGCTAGCCTATTGCGTGATTTCGTCACTTCACCAGAAGAATTGGGCTCAAGCTGAAAAGGCCCTTTTGGTGTTCAGTCAATATGACCAACGAAAAAGCTTCTGTATCTTGAAGACGTTAATGCGATTAACCCAACAATCCCCGAGGTTGGTCCACCCGTTGCTTACCCGATTCATCCAGAATAAACACACTGTCGTGTATCTCCTGGACTGGGTAAGAAGCCGCGCTCACAGTAACCACTCCAAAGGGACAGGGCATCCGGGTCTTCCCCGGTGAGTGTTTGTTTGACATCGGGAACCTTCTGGATAACCCTATTAATTGCACAACAATAGAACCATATGATTTCCATGAAAGCTAAGAGGGATATGGGCACAGGGGGCACCAAGGTCGGACAAGAGCATGAGACGTTTGTGGGCCCAAGCCGTAGATGTCATTTGATTAGTTTCTTTGTTATTTCCGTCTTTTGCTTCATTTGTTACTCTAACATATTGGAATCTCCTTTTGTCTTTGACGATTACGTCCACATTAAGAACAACCCCCACGTTCGGCTCAAGCAACTCGATTTCGGCAGTCTGTACGACGCGGCTTTTGAGGGCCTCTCCCCTTACCGGCCAATAGCCGCAGTCAGTTTCGCCCTTAACTACTATATTGGCCAATATGACCCCAGGGGCTATCACATCGTGAATATCTTAGTGCATCTCACGTGTGGCATTTTTGTTTACTTCCTGGGACTAATCATATTCCAACAGTCCACCAAGTCTCTTAACTCCTCGCTCCCCCGGTCGTTCAATTCTTCCGCGGAAATGATGTCACTGCTTGCAGCCCTTATCTTCACAGTTCATCCCATACAAACCCAATCGGTCACATACACTATTCAGAGGATGAACAGCATGGCTGCCATGTTCTATATCCTTTCTCTTTTTCTTTACGTAAAAGGAAGGCTTGGCCAGGAACAAAGAGCACTTTTTTTTCGGTACAATGGACAGCCGGGGAGGGCAGATGAACAACCAAGTGTCAAATTGCTCTATAACAGCCGACGCCACTATCTATGGTTCGCGGGATCGGTTCTGGCGTGGATGTTTGCCCTAGGTTCAAAAGAGATAGCTGTAACCCTTCCGTTTTTCGTTTTGCTCTATGAATGGTACTTCTTTCAAGATCTCAAAAAAGCCTGGTTGAAGCGTCACTTGGGTTTCTTGGTGGCAACCTTAGTGATTCTTTCTTCCATCTGTCTTTTGTTCCTAGGCTCAAGTCCTCTAGAAAGACTTCGGTCGATTGGGGACTATTCCATGAATGAATTCACCTTTTGGGAGAGAGTGGTGACACAGCCTAGAGTAGTCATCTATTATCTGACCCTCTTTCTCTACCCCCACCCCACCAGGCTGAATCTGGACTATGATTTTCCGCTTTCCTCTTCATTCATTCATCCTCCAACTACCTTGCTTTCTGTCGCAGCTATTGTGGGGATGATGGCATTGGCTTGTTGCCTGGCAAAAAGAGAGCGATTGATTTCTTTTGCTATCCTCTGGTTTTTCGGAAACCTTGTTGTAGAGTCTTCCGTTATACCTCTGGCCATCATATTCGAACACCGAACCTATCTGCCTTCCATGTTTGTACCCTTCATAATAGTAACGTTAATTCATCGTTACGTGAAACCAAAATGGGTGGGAGTCGCGGCATTGTGTGCTGTGGTGGCCACCCTATCGGCATGGACATATGAACGAAACAGTGTGTGGAGTGATGGCGTCAAGCTATGGGAAGATTGCGTTTCTAAATCTCCGAACAAGGCGCGACCGCACTATAACCTGGGAAGGACGCTGGCACCTGAGGGACAGCTCGACGAAGCGATTTCTCAGTTTCGCAAGGCCATTAAGATACGACCGGACTTTGTGGAGGCTCACACCGATCTGGGCGCGGCCTTCATGGACAAGGGTAACCTTAATAAGGCCCTTTCTCATTTCTACACCTCTCTCCAGCTTAAGAAAACACATTCCAATACCCACTATAACTTGGGACGGGCCCTGTCCCGCCAGGGACGTCTCAACGACGCCATCAGCCACCTTTCCACGGCCTTGAAGCTAGAACCCCTTGACGTGGACATATACAATGAGTTGGGCAATGCCCTGGTCAGACTGGGACACTACGATGAGGGGGCCGACCTTTATCTAGAAGCCCTTCGAATCGAACCAGACGATGTGAAGGCCCACGGCAACCTGGGGGTCGTTATGATGGGCCAAGGACGTTTGAACGAGGCGATTACCCATTTTTCTAAAGCCTTGCAGATCAAGCCAGACGATCCACGAATACACAGTAACCTTGGAGTTGCCTTGGTCCGCCAGGAACGACTGGGAGAAGCCGTTGGCCATTTCTCTGAAGCACTCAGGCTCAATCCGAACGATGAAAATGCTCGGCACAATCTGGGATTTGTCAGGAGACTCATGGGCCCGGCTGCCAGTCCATAGACCCCGCTCAAAACCCATGAATTGGATATGTCTGGGCAGACGATATGACTGATAGTGCGCCATCTTCGGTGAACAGACCCTGGAAGAAGGAAGATGCCAAAACGAGATTCCTCCTGTTTCAATTGGTGATCTCTCTGCTATTGGCAACGACTTGCTTCTTCGCCATTAGAATCATTCTATTTCAGTTGAATGAAGAGTACCGCAACCTTTCCCTTCCCCTGATCATCTCAATATTCATTCTCAATTTCATATTTACCTTTCTCTTCTCTGCAAAGAAGGACTGCAATAGGATAGCATGGGGTGTCTATTTCATCCTTTCCGTCATTCTTTCTTTCTTCACTCAGGGCTTTCTGCTGATACTGCCCTTACTCGCCCTTTTTTCATGGAGTTCTTTTTTGCTGGCAGGCAATGGAAGTACGCTATTTCGTTATGCCTCTTATCTTTGCTTTCAGTTATTCTATCTGGTGGCCTTCTGGACCAAGATCTCCTTTTCTTCAGACGAGGGCTTTATGATACTGCAGTTCGCCTTGTTTATCATCTATGCCACGTTCACCTTTGCCCAGTTCACCCTTTTGCACAGAATACGGCCTTTTGGTCCCCCTCAGGTCCACCATACGCCCTTGGTGGGTCTTGTGAAAATCGGAACGCTCTTGCTTGTCGTTTCTGCGCTGTTCTGGGGCTCCTATTGGAACTCTTTAAACCTCTTCTCCCGAGATATTTCCATGGAAGACTTAAACGAAAGCGCTGTCTTCTCCGAACTCGATTTTGACCCAAGCGTTGCTCGATACGACCATAGACGTTTATCAAAGCAGGACCTCATTGATTTTCTACTGACCCAAAAGGGAGGGATAGGACGGGCGGGTAGCCTCTTTTGTCTGACCCAAGACCATGCCTGGGGTTCAAGCTTCAAAAAGCAACTGATGGGGGAGGCAAAAAGGGGGAAATTTCTAAATGCCGGCGGGTCTGTGAAATTCTGGCAATTCAATGTCACCGAAAGAGCCTACTTCTACGACAGAATCAGGGCCATAGACGATTCCATATTCTCCAAACAGGACAGTGAAATCATCGAAGGCTGGTTTGAAAGAATCAATCTCTACGCCTACAAGATAACGTTGGCAGACGTGGCCTATGCCCTCCTATTCAAGCAAAAACCCCTTGGCTTCTATTACAATCAGGATATTGGGTTTGCCATGCTGGCCGTGCTATCCAACATTCTTGAAACTAGAAACAGAGTCCTCGTTGAAAGGAATCAAAGGATACTTAGCGAACACAAAGCAGGCTGGGCAAACAACTTCAGAAATACGGACGACGGCATCGTGTACCACCACGACGTATGGGTCCAAAACGCTTACCTGCTCTATGAATATGCCCAATGTGGAAACCTAGAAAACGCCAAGCTCTCCGTAGACTGGATAAAGCATCAGTCTCCATATCAGACAGGCGTTCACCCGGCCTATAACAACCATTCCGCCAACCCGGCACCTGCCCTTGGCCCCCTGCTCATTGGCATCGCATTGACCAATGACCCGACCTATCGATATCTTGCGGACAATTACTTGAGATACATGATTGAAAACAATTGCTACCCTGCTTCTTACATCGGCATCGATCTGTGGAGAGACGATGTCCCTTCAAGGCAGCCCGAGCATCGGAGCGTGCTCATTAAAGGGACAACAGGAACAAATAGGCAGGTCAAGGAACTGAGGCCAGACAAGTTGGCCTTGCGGAAAATAGTTGGCAATAAAGAACTCTTCATCCTCATCAATCTTCGCTCCGCTGGATGGCACCGTTACAACGGGGCGGGCAGTATCATTCTTGCCCAGCATGGTGGCGCAGTGATGTTGAAGGATCACTATGAAGGGAAGAAACATAACTGGCTACCTAAGGCAAAAAGGGTGCACAGCGACAAGAAGATTACCAGTCGAGAGCTGAACATAGTGCAAAAGGAATCCTCGGGTATAGAAAGACTATTTTTCCACCTCTGCTCCTTTGATTCCAATTTGGAGTATAGTAATTTTGGCCCTTTCATCAACGAGTTGGTCATCAATCAAAACAAGGCAAGCGTCCAATTGGACACGGACAGTGAGCTTTCCATGAAGATAGAAGACAGCCGGCTTCTGATAGACTACTTCGTTGAAAACAAGAGGACAAACATGATAGACACTCTCTTATGAAACAGGCACAAGAGAGGCTATTTTCTAGGACGAGATGGGTTTGGCAAGACTAGACAGGAAAACAGGCATTGACAGGGGCTCCAAGAGCTGCCATCTTCTGGCGATCCTTGTCATATGTCTCTGTTGCGCAGTCGTTTATGCGAACACTTTGGATTCACCCTTTGTTCTTGATGACATTGTCCATATCAGCAGAAATCCTCATATCCGACTCACCCATCTTGATCTAGGTACACTGCGTGATGCAGCCTTTAAGAGTCCCCTCTCTAGTCGCCCCGTAGCCAACGCAAGTTTAGCCCTCAACTACTATCTTGGAAAATATGATCTCAGGGGCTATCACATCTTCAACATCGCCGTTCATCTGATCAACGGGGTTCTCGTCTATCTGCTGGCATCCATTATATTCAGACACCTGTCCGGCATTCGCACGCGAAAACTCACCCGACCGCCCGATTCGACCATTGCCAGCCCGCGGGATCCTTCAATTACACTCATGCCCTTATTTGCGGCCCTCATCTTCCTTGCCCATCCTCTACAGACCCAATCGGTCACCTACACCATCCAGCGAATGAATTCCATGGCCGCAATGTTCTATCTGCTGTCGCTTTTTCTTTACATTCATGGACGCCTGGCCCGGAGGGGATGGAAAACGTGGTCTTTTTTCTCCCTGTCTTTGCTATCCTGGAGTTTGGCCCTGGGATCAAAGCAGATCGCGGCTACCCTGCCCTTTATCATCATCATCTATGAATGGTATTTTTTCCAAGACCTTAGCATTCCTTGGTTAAGAAAAAATATCATGTACCTGCTTCTGCCCTTTGCTATCTTCATCTTGGTTGCTCTTGTCTTCTTGGGGTCTCATCCCTTTGAACGGATTGCAGCCGTCTATTCATACCGGGACTTTACCCTGTTGGAACGACTCCTGACGCAGTTTCGGGTGGTGGTGTTCTATATCAGCCTGATGCTCTATCCCCATCCGTCCAGGCTGAATCTGCTTCACCATTTTACCACTTCTCACTCTTTGTGGGAGCCAATCACCACGGCCATATCATTGGTCTTGGTTGGCGCTCTCATCGGCACTGCACTCCGGCTCGCTAGAAGGAACCGCCTCATCTCCTTTTGCATCCTTTGGTTTTTTGGAAACCTGGTCATAGAATCCTCGGTTATCGGAGCCGAGATGCTGTGGGAATATCGCCTGTACCTTCCCATGTTTGGTTTCGCCCTTGTTCTCAGTTACCTGCTATTCAGTGCCCTATGGCGCAAACGGCTGTGGGCTGTCATGATCGCCTCTTTCATTATCTTATCCTTGGGAACGGTCACGTATCTGAAAAACAAGATCTG
>Ga0180438_10011732_pt1 | contig 10540 bp, 8 predicted proteins | sample SS_ome_12_FD_132455 | JGI IMG/M metagenome (GOLD analysis project Ga0180438, IMG submission 132455) | Hypersaline lake sediment archaeal communities from the Salton Sea, California, USA - SS_3_D_2 metaG | ecosystem: Environmental > Aquatic > Non-marine Saline and Alkaline > Hypersaline >... | reverse complement strand
TTTGTAGCTTGGCTATATTACCGCAGCCGCGTCGCGGATTCAGGTGCGGGCTGGTGTATTGGAGCGAAGGGGGGTGATTCAAGTCATAGTTGGTTGTACCATCCTCAGCTCACAGACTCAAGGGAGGTGAATTGGGAGTATGCACGACATAAGCAGGAGACAGTTCCTGAAGGGGTCAGGAGCGAGCGCAGGTGCTCTTCTTCTACCTCCGCTCGTGCCCGGGCGTCAGGGAGCACCGACCTTTCCGCTGCACAAGAAGCTGGGCGAATCGCGCACGATTTGCCCATATTGCTCTTGCGGGTGTGGTTTGGTCGTGGCCACGGACAGTTCAGGGCACATCATAAACTCCGAAGGTGATCCGGATCATCCCAACAACCGGGGTGCTCTTGATCCAAAGTCGATATCCGTGCGGCAGTTATCGACCAGTCCCCATCGGCAGAGCAAGGTTCTACACCGTGCTCCGGGGGCGTCGGAGTGGGAGGAGAAGACCTGGGAGGAGATTATCCCCCTCGTCGCTCGCAGGGTCAAAGACACACGCGATGCCACGTTCCAGACCACCGATGAGAATGGGGTCACTGTCAATCGAACGAACGGCATTGCCTTCATTGGCGGTGCGGCCAACAACGACGAGGACTGCTATATCGCAGTCAAGTTGGCTCGCGCCCTCGGCATGGTCTACGTCGAACATCAGGCGCGTATATGACACTCCGCGACGGTGGCCGGTCTCGGCCCCACATATGGACGCGGAGCGATGACCAACCAGTGGAGGGATCTCAAGAACACCGACGCTGTGCTGGTGTGTGGCGCTAACCCCGCGGAAAACCATCCAGCCTCGATGTTCCACGTGAACAAGGCGCGAGATGAGCGCGGGGCGAAGTTGATCGTGGTGGACCCGCGTTTCACGCGTACGGCATCCACGGCCGATATCTACGCCCCCATAAGAAGCGGTAGCGACATCGCTTTCTGGGGCGGGCTGATGAGCTACTTCCTGGAGAACAACCTCTATCACGAGGAGTATGTGGTCAACTACACCAACGCATCCTTCCTGATCGATGAGGGATTCCAGGGACCAGCCGACCTGGATGGCTTCTTCTCTGGCTTCGATGCCGAGACGCAAAGCTATGCCACGGACACCTGGGCGTACCAGACGGACGATGATGGGAACGTCCTGCGCGACGAGACTCTTCAGGATCCTCAGTGCGTGTTCCAGTTGTTGAAGAAACACTATGCCCGGTACACCGTGGACATGGTGGAGCAGGTCTGTGGCATGCCCAAGGATGCGTTCCTGGAGGTGGCGCAGGCCTTTGCCGCGACTGGTGCCCCAGAGAAAACCGGCACTATCATGTATGCCATGGGACAGACGCAGCACACCGTCGGAACGCAGAACGTGCGCTGCATGGCCATGGTACAGTTGTTGCTAGGTAACACCGGGCGGCCAGGCGGTGGTGTGAACGCGTTGAGAGGCGAGTCCAACGTACAGGGCTCCACCGATATGGCTTTGCTGTTCCACATCATCCCGGCGTACATGGCTACACCCAATGCGGCCAAGCACAAAGACCTGGCGGAGTATCTGGAGAAGGAAACGCCGTCTGGCGGATACTGGGTGAACAAGCCTAAGTTCCTCGTCAGCCTGTTGAAGGCCTGGTGGGGAGAGAACGCCACTTCTCGAAACGACTTCCACTTCGACTACCTGCCGAAGATCAGTGGCGGGATCAACACCTACTCCTGGATCTCGATGTTCCACGCCATCAACGATGGGACGGTCAAGGGCATGTGGGTCCTGGGGCAGAACCCGGCGGTGGGTGGTCCCAACGCGCGCTTCGAGCGCAAGGCGCTGGAGAAGCTGGAGTGGATGGTAGTGCAGGAGATCGCACCCACGGCAACCACCGACTTCTGGCGAGCGCCGGACGTCGATCCCGCATCAGTCCAGACCGAGGTCTTCCTGCTACCGGCAGCGGATGCCATGGAGAAGGAAGGCACTATCGTCACCAGCGGCCGTCTCATTCAGTACCGGCCCAAGGTGGCCGAGCCCCCAGGAGTGGCCTGGGGCGACATCGAGATCATGGACGCGGTCTACCAGGAGCTCAGGCGGCTGTACGAAGCTGAGGGCGGACCGGTGTCCGAAGCCGTGCTGGAGCTGAACTGGTCTCACGGGGCGGACTTCGAGAGGATCTGCCAGGAGATCAACGGTTACTGGACCAAGGACGTCAGCGACGAAGAAGGCAACGTCGTGGGCAAGGGCGGGGAGTTGGTCGCCAACTTCACGAAGCTGAAGGACGACGGCTCGACGGCCTGCGGCAACTGGATATACTCAGGCTACTGGGTTCCGGCGGACGACGGCGACGGCAACATGGTTATCGCTTGCAAGAGGCGAGGCCAGAAGGATCCGGGTGGCCTGGGAATGAACCCCTACTGGGGCTTCTCCTGGCCGGTCAACCGCCGCATTATCTACAACCGCTGCTCCGCTGACAGCAACGGGAATCCGTGGTCAGAGGACAAAGCGCTCATCTGGTGGGACAAGGAGCAAGGCAAGTGGACAGGGTACGATGTTCCGGACTTCGCAGGTACTAAGGGCCCTGACGCCGCCGGCTTCAACGATCCCTATATCATGCTGCCCGAGGGCAAGGGCCGTCTCTTCGCTGTGAGGAACGAGGGACCTTTCCCCGAGCACTACGAACCGCTGGAGTCGCCGGTGACCAACCTGCTGTCATCGGTAGATTTCAACCCGGTGGTCAAGCGCTGGGACGTGGACGCTGGCCAGGACGTGGGAGACAATATCGGTACATCAGATGAGTTCCCTATCGTCTGCTCTACCTACCGTTTGGTCGAGCACTGGCAGGCAGGCGGGATGTCCGTGTGGCTGCCCTGGTTGGCGGAGGCTCAGCCAGAGCCCTTCGTGGAGATGAGTCTGGAGCTGGCCGCGGAGAAAGGTATCGCCAATGGTGACCGGGTCGTCGTGAGCTCGGCAAGGGGCGAGATCGAGATGGTGGCCATTGTCACCCCGCGGGTCAAGCCGTTTGCCATGAACGGCAAGACAGTGCATCAGGTGGGTATGCCCTGGCACTTCAGCTGGCAGGGGCTGGCCAAAGGAGCTACCGCGAACTTCCTGACCCCGCACGTCGGAGATGGGAACACCATGATCCCCGAATACAAAGCCTTCCTGGTTGACGTTAGAAAGGCGGTGTGATGATGGCCAATGCGATACTCATAGATGAATCAAGATGCATGGGCTGCCGCGGGTGCCAGGTGGCATGTAAGCAATGGAATGACAATCCAGCAGAGGAAACCGAGAACTGGGGCAGCTATGAGAACCCTCCCGAGTTGTCCGGCATAACCTGGACGAAGATCAAGTTCACCGAAAAGGCGGAGGGTGACCAGGTCAGGTGGCTCTTCCTCAATCAAGGTTGCATGCATTGCACCGAGGCGAGTTGCGAAGCCGTCTGCCCCACCGGGGCGATCCGACATCAGGGCCAATACGTGCTCGTGGATCAGGAGTGGTGTATTGGCTGCGGCTACTGCGTGGCTGCTTGTCCCTTCGACGCCGTCCACTCCGTTTTCGAGACGGCGGGCGGAGCAGAAGAGAAGGCCACCGCCAGGAAATGCGTCCTCTGTGTTGATCGGACGACCAACGGCCTGCAGCCGGCTTGCGTGCAGACTTGCCCGGCGAACGCTCTCGACTGGGGCGATCGCAACCAGATGATCGCCAAGGGTAAGGAACGGGTTGCCTCTCTACAATCCGCCGGGTGGTCGAAGGCTAGCCTGTACGGGGAGTACGAACTCGGTGGTCTGCACCGTCTCTACGTGCTCACAGATGAACCTTCTGCGTACGGGCTACCTGACGCGCCAAGGAATGCAACGTCCAACGTGGGCGCCCAATGGCTGAGCGGTATCGCCACCGCTGGCATAGTGGCTGCGTTGCCCTTCTGGTTGCTGTACAAGCGCCAGAGTGCAGGGGAGGCCACGGGAGGAGGTGATTAGCGATGATCTTGACCTGGAAATGGGAGTTGGTGATCTACCTCTGGATAGCCGGGGTCGCTGGAGGTCTCTTCTTCTCGGCTTTCCTGATCAACCTCTTCACTCGGGGCAAGTACCCCCACCTGCCGAAGATAGCCACATTTCTGGGTGTGCCCCTCGTCTTGCTGGGCTCGCTGTTGCTGGTCCTGGATCTCGGTGAGCAGCTAAGAGCCTGGCATCTGTTCACGAGATTCAGACTGGCATCGCCGATGTCGATGGGGAGCTGGATCCTCCTGCTCTATGCCCTGATAGGCGTGGTGTTGATCGCGCTCTGGTGGTCGAAGAGCTTCGAGCCTGGGGAGGTAAGACTCACTGTGCTTTCCGGGCTTGCCAGCTTGATTCGTCCCGCGGCAGGCCTGGTCGGGGTTCTCTCGTGGATCGAAATGGTGTTGGCGGTGCTGCTGATCGCCTACACGGGAGTGCTCCTGAGTGCCACCAATCAGCCGCTCTGGGCAGGAGTCCTGCTGTTGCCTGCCCTGTTCGTGGCTTCGGCTATCTCCACAGGGATGGCATTGCTGGTGCTCAGTCTCAGGACCGGGTTGGGCAGACTGCTGGATACCCTGTTTGGCGGGGAAGGCGAGGCTGTGGCCAGCTCGACGATGCACCAGATGGGCATGACCAGCCTGATCCTCGGCCTGATCGAAATCGTGGTGTTGGTGGGCTATCTCGTCTGGCTGGGCTTCTTTTCCGGTGCAACCGGAGCCAGCGCAGTCGCGGTCTTGCTCACCGGCCCTATGAGCCTGATCTTCTGGGGTGGAGTAGTGCTGGTGGGGTTGCTCGTTCCGCTGGTACTGGAGTTCGCCTCAGTGCGGGGCAGAGAGGCCGTGGTCGGCTCGGTCCTGGCGTCCGCCTCTCTGGTGCTGCTGGGCGGGCTGTTCCTGCGGGCAGCCGTGCTGCTGGGCGGTCAGATGCTGTGATGTGGATTCGCCTGTAGTTATCGGGGCGACTTCACTGGTAAGTAAGACGAACACAGGCCAGGGGCGAAGGTCTCTGGCCTGTCTCTCTTGTCAGGTGGCAAAGGGCGTCATGAGGAAGTGGCAGTGAGGACGACTACGGGTTCGGGTTCCAGCGGCACAAGGTCTTTCCACTCACGGCACTGCTTCTCTGCGCGTTCCTCGCCCCATTCCTCCAGGACGCGCTCGCTGGAGCATATGGAGTCTACCAAGGCGCGATACCGCTGCGTTCTTCCCCCACCGGCGACGACGTAGTCCAGGGTGGCCATGGTCAGTAGACAGTTGGCGAAACTCGGGCCAAAGGAGTCGGTGAGGGCGGGCGAGATCCTCTGATCGATGGCGGTCTCCACATCCACGTTGACACCCTCCTATCAAGCCGGAATCTCGGCGATCACTGTCGTTCCCAAACCTGGTTCCGAGCGTACTTTGACCGTTCCGCCCGCCAGGTGCGCCCGCGCGTACATGCCGGTCAGGCCGAGCTTGCCGGTCTCGACCAGATCTCCCGTCCACTCAGGAACCTCGAAGCCGCTACCGTTGTCTTCAACCGCCACGCGCACTACGCCTTCGCCAAACTCCACAGTGGTCAAAACCTCTGTCGCATCGGAGTGTTTCCGCACGTTGGTCAGCGCCTCTTGCGCTATGCGGAAGAGGACAAGCTCCTGCTCTGGCAACAGACGTCGTTGCTCTCCAATGACCTCCAGTTGGGCGTTGATGTCGTCCTCTGTCGACATTCTGGTGGTCATTGCCTCCAGCGTGGGGAGAAGACCTAGATCATCGAGGGTGGATGGGCGGAGATCCTGACTGAAGCGACGCACGTCTCGCGATATCTGTGCGGTGAGCTGACGAAGTTCCCGGAGTCGGTGCTTGACACTCTCCGGGTCTCCACGATCTGCACCTAGCAGTGTGTCCAGTTGCCGCGACAGGGCCACCAACCCCTGAGCTGTGTCATCGTGAAGCTCGCGAGCTATTCTCTTGCGTTCCTCCTCTTGCGCGGACAGGATTTGTCTGGTGAAAGAACGCATCGCTTCGTAGAGGCGGGCATTTTCTATGGCGACCGCTGCTTGTCTGGCCACTCCGGAGAGCACGGCCACGTCACGGTCGGAGAAGTCTCTCCTGTCCTCCAGGGTCATGATCCCTAGAGCACCGAACACTCTGCCGGCAGTCACGATGGGGACCGCCAACACGCTCTTCACCCCGCCCTCAACGAAGGCCTCGACCCTGGCGGGATAGGCCGGATAGTTGTCGATCACGGCGGCAGAGCCGGTCCGTATCACCTGTCCGGCCAGACCCTCACCCACCGTCACCGTCACGTCCATCAGTTCCTCGGGCAGGTTGTGCAGATATGGATAGGTTATCAGACCCTTCTTCTCGTCCAGGAGGGCGATGACGCCGGCATCGGCATCCCCCAACTGCTCCGCGATCTTCACTACCTTGGGCATGACCTTGTCGAGTTCGATCTCGGAGGTGATCCCTTCCGCCACCTCGCCCAGACGCCTCTCCCGTTCTAGCTGCCGTGTGACGTTGCGGTGCAGCCGCGCATTCTCCGCGGCGACGCCGATCTCGGAGGCGATGGCGGCGAGCAGCTCCACCTCTTCCGGGGCAAAGCGGTGTTCCCGGCTATTGCCCACCACAATAGCGCCGAGGGGAAAACCCTTAGACCTTAGCGGCAGGGCGATCTGGCTCCGCAGGGCGGGATCAACGACCAGTTCTCTGGCCAGCTTGAGGCCATGTTGGCCTTCGGTCAGTCCCGGGGGCAATCCGCGATCCGCGGCCAGGATCAGATTGTCGTGTCTGTCGTCCAGGACGAAAATGGCGCCTGCCTCAAACCCCGTGACTTCCAGGACAGTGTCCAGCGCCTCGCCCAGCATCCGTCTGAGTTCCAGAGATCCGGACAGCACGACGGAGACGGCGTTGAGGGCCTGGAGCCGGGTTGTGGCTTTCTCACGCAATATCTCCTGGCTGCGTCTGATCCACGCCAGCCAGATGGTGAGACCTCCCACCAGTGTGACGGCGATCGTTTCCAGAAGCGCATCGGCCGGATTGGGGCTGAGCAGCAGCACTCGGGGCAGCATGATCAAGAAGGCCATCACCAACACACTCAGGCCAGCTATGGGACCCAAGGCGAAGGCTGCGTATCCGATGGGCAGAATCAGCAGGACCCGTTCGGTGGCATGGCGGGCGAGATCAACCTCGCCGCGTATGGGGAAGGGGAGTGTGCGCAGCTGCGCGCTGTAATGGAGTAGGACGCCGCTGGCGAGCATGGCTATGACCAGCCACAGGCTGGGGCTGAAGATGATTCTCTGTAGTTTGTTCATGGAGACTGTTGGGCTGGATGCCATAGCCTGATTCCTGAGGAGATCAGCCTGGTGCGAAGGAAATGCTCAAGGGATCCGCGGGGAGGCGGGGCTCATTGGATGTCCTCAAGGCCGAACCACCCTTTGCGCAGAGCCTGTATCACCGCTTCCGTGCGAGATCCCACCTGCATCTTGCTGAAGATGTTGCTCAGGTGGCCCTGGATGGTTCGTACACTGAGGGCGAGCTCGTTGGCGATCTCCATGTTCGTCATGCCCTCGGCTGCCAGCTTGAGCACCTCCATCTCTCGTTCGCTGAGTTGATCCGATTCAACACCGGCCGCGCCCGTATCCCGAGGGGAGGCGAAACGATTGACGATCTTGCGAGCGATGGCGGGGTGCAGAATCGACTCGCCAGCATGCACGGCCCGGATGGCGTCGACCAGTTCCTCAGAGGGGACGTCCTTCAGCAGGTAGCCCGCAGCGCCCGCTTCCAGGATGGCGAACACGTACTGGTCGTCGTCGTAGGCGCTGAGGATGAGGACTGCGCTATCGGGGTAGATCTCCTTGATCTTCTTGGTGGCCTCGATGCCGTTCATCTTGGGCATCGCGATGTCCATGATCACGACGTGGGGGTGGAGGTCGGCGGTCAAGCGGGCGGCTTCCTCACCATCTCCAGCCTCACCCACGACTTCCATGTCATCCTCGCGCTCCAGAAGCTGTCGAGTTCCCTGTCGCAGGAGTACATGATCATCGGCCAGCAGAATGGTGATCTTGTCCAAGATTCCGTCTCCTTTGCCAGTCTATCAGAGAGAAGCCATCAAGAAACCAGTGCCAGCGCCCGACAAACTTGGCAGAGAGGAGGACGCAGCCTCTGCCCGGTTTCGATTATATGCCGTTGCCCGACAGAGATCAAATGGTCGTGCCACTCGCGGGGGAGGTCGCGGAGGTGGTATACTTGGCTCAGTTGAAAATGCAACCGAGGGGACTATGCCAAGAGAGAAGAATCTCACCATAGATGAACGCAGGGACTATCTGAAAGCGATCCAGAAGCGCTATGTGGGAGCCAGCAAGGCGGAGCGCGGGCGGATGCTGGATGACATGGAGGCCGTAACCGGCCTGCATCGTAAGAGTCTGATCCGCCTGCTGGCAGGCGACCTGGAGCGCAAGCCGCGCCCCCGGCGGGGGAAACGCAGTTGATGGGCCATAGGCGCCAGCGCCCGTGCCGATTCCCGTGACCATCTCCACCACCAGGAGAAACAGGGCGAGGGGAAGTAGACGTTTGGTGGGCATGACCGCTTTGGAGAGGCAGCGCGCGTGGACAACCAGCCCGGTAGATGCTATACTTTGTTTCGTTTTCTTTGCGGCTCCTCTTGGCGCTTGTCGCCAGGGGCGTATCGATGGGGGGAGAGTGTGGGATACCAGGAAGCGTTTGAGGAATCGCTGGCCAGCCCCGAGTCTTTCTGGGGCCGCGCGGCGGAAGAGATCACGTGGTACAAGAAGTGGGACCAGGTTCTGGATGTCTCGAATCTGCCATTTGCGAGGTGGTTTGCAGGCGGCTTGATTAACACCTGCCATAACGCAGTGGATCGGCACGTAGAGGGCGGGCGCGGAGAACAGCCCGCCCTCATCTATGATAGCCCTGTCACCGATACTATCCGGACCTACACCTACTCCGAACTTCAGCATCGAGTGTCCAGGATAGCGGGCCTGCTGGCCTCCTATGGCGTCACGAAAGGGGATCGGGTGCTGATCTACATGCCCATGATCCCCGAGGCGGCGATGGCCATGCTGGCCTGCGCTCGCATCGGCGCGATCCACTCCGTGGTCTTCGGAGGTTTCGCGCCGAGGGAGCTGGCCATCCGCATAGACGACGCCAAACCCAAGGTGATCCTGTCCGCCTCGTGTGGCATCGAAGTGAAGAAGATACTGCCCTACAAGCCCCTTCTGGACGAGGCCATCAAGGTCGCCGAGCATGAGCCCGAGAAGTGTATCATCTGGAAGAGACCGCAGGTCAGGCCAGACCTCTTTGCCCCCAGAGATGTCGACTGGGCGGAGCTGGAGGAGGTGGCGCAGCCGGTCGCCTGCGTGCCTGTGGAGGCCACAGACCCCCTCTACATCCTCTACACCTCGGGCACCACCGGAGTCCCCAAGGGTGTGGTGCGGGATAACGGCGGCCACGCCGTGGCGGTGAACTGGACGATGAAACACGTCTACGGCATCGATCCAGGAGACGTCTTCTGGGCGGCCTCCGACGTGGGCTGGGTGGTGGGCCATTCCTACATCGTCTACGGACCTCTGCTGAAGGGCGCGACCACGGTGATGTACGAGGGCAAGCCGGTGGGCACGCCCGACCCAGGGGCGTTCTGGAGGGTCATCTCCCAGCACAAGGTCAAGGCCCTCTTCACCGCACCGACGGCCTTCAGGGCCATCAAACGAGAGGACCCGGAGGGCGAGTACTTGCAGGGACACGATCTGTCTCACTTCGATACCTTGTTCCTGGCCGGGGAGCGGACGGATCCCGACACCTACCACTGGGCCACAGACCTGCTACAGAGGCCGGTCATCGACCATTGGTGGCAGACGGAGACCGGCTGGGCCATCACCGGCAACTTCCGCGGCCTGGAGTACTTCCCACCCAAGCCAGGATCGGCCTCCCTGCCTATGCCCGGGTACGACGTGAGGGTTCTTGACGGCCGGACCGGAGAAGAGGTGGGACCTGACACCGATGGTGTCATCGTGGTGAAGCTGCCCCTCCCGCCTGGCAATCTGACCACGTTGTGGCAGAGCGACGATGGGTTCGAGAAGTCGTACACCGATCCCTTCCCGGGGTACTACCTCACCGGCGATGCGGGTTACGTGGACGAGGATGGCTACGTGTGGGTCATGGGGCGTACCGACGACATCATCAACGTGGCGGGACACCGGCTCTCCACAGGGGGGATGGAGGAGATCCTGTCCGAGCATCCCGACGTGGCGGAGTGCGCCGTCCTGGGAGTCCAGGACCAACTGAAGGGGCAGGTCCCCGTGGGCTTCGTGGTGCTGAAGTCCGGCGTTAAGCGCGACCGGGACGAACTGGTGGCCGAACTGGTGCAAATGGTGAGGGGGCAGCTGGGCGCTGTCGCCTCCTTCAAGAAGGCGGTGGTACTGAACCGCCTGCCCAAGACCCGGTCGGGAAAGATCCTGCGCGGCACGATGCGCAGAATCGCCGACGGGGTGAGCTACAAGGTTCCCTCCACTATAGACGACCCCGCTATCCTCCCCGAGGTCGAGGCGGCCGTG
>Ga0180438_10011731_pt1 | contig 10540 bp, 7 predicted proteins | sample SS_ome_12_FD_132455 | JGI IMG/M metagenome (GOLD analysis project Ga0180438, IMG submission 132455) | Hypersaline lake sediment archaeal communities from the Salton Sea, California, USA - SS_3_D_2 metaG | ecosystem: Environmental > Aquatic > Non-marine Saline and Alkaline > Hypersaline >... | reverse complement strand
GTCCGTTAAAAATTAAATATTCCAGTTTCACTCATCTAAGATAATGTTTTTAAAATCTTTTAGTTTATTTTTTTCTTCATGATTTAAATTAGCGTTCAATTCGAGGAATTCAATAACATTAATCATTAGCGCCAGTGAATAATCCTCATAATGTTCCGGCAGTAAATGCACAATCCGTTCGAAATGTTGCTGTGCCTGATCCTGGCGTTTGAAAAAGAATGGGAGGTGGTAACAGGTGGAGCTGTGAATAAACAGGGCCTCAATATCGTTGGGACTTTCCTCAATGCCCTGATCCATTATTTCCAAGCCCTTTAATACGCCCTTCAGTTTAGAATGTGGCCAGGTGGCGTGTTTCCCTTTTAACGCTTCCAGGGCACCCAGATAGACCTGCACTCGGCCGGGATTAATTTTGACTTCAGTCTGTAATTTTTCAAAACATTCAATAGCAGGTTTGATCTGCTTCTCATCCTCGATGGCCGCATAAAAACGGGATCTGGCCTCACTTAATTCACAATCAGCCAGCAGCATTTCAGGAAAAACAACGATTCCAGAAATAAAAAGCATTAAAATAAACATCAGAAAAACGGATTTAGCTCTCGACATTTTAACAACACCTACTTTCAAAAACAGTAAAAGATATGACAATCAATTCAAATGAGCGATTTAGCCGAAAACAATATAATAAATTCAAAACAGGAAGTCAATAAAAAAGTTTAAAACGCTCGAAATTTCTTGACAATTACATTGGAATCGTGTATATTTTATACACTCATAAGTTTGAACCAGAAAGTCTTGGATGAATCGCTTATAATAAATTTACCTGAGTTGATTCAATTGAAGGAACCAGATAAATATCCCAATTTCAAATATAAAAATCAAGGGAAAACAGTTTGACTTTACGATTTATACAAGCAGAGATATAATATCAAATAGAACGTTAAATTTAAATGCAATATTAAGAGAGGCAAGGAATGAAAACACCAACGCATTATTTCAACAGTGAAGAAGCAGCCAAAATATTAGGTGTCAACGTCTCAACGATTAAACGCTGGACTGATCTGGGAGAATTGAAATGTATTAAAACGAAAGGTGGCCATCGAAAATTTTTTATTGAACATTTAGCCGAATTTTTGAAAGAAAATAAAAGACAAACCAGCCGGGTGAATCTGTTTCCGGTTGAAAATGAACGCGATTTAGAAATCAGCTATCAAATATTAAAAGCTGACTTTGATTATCTGATTGAGTTTGTACTACAAGAGGCCATTGCCTGTTACCGCGACCGGGTTTTGCAGGTATTAAATGGACTTTATCTGGGCGACCATGCGTTAGATGTAATTTATGATAAATTACTAACACCGGTTTTTCATAAGATTGGTGATTTATGGGAACAGCAGCAACTGACGATTATTGAAGAACATCTGGCCTCCCAAACCATTCGTGATTGCATTATTCGCTTACAGGGAATCATCCGACTACCCACTGAAAAAGTTGGCACGGTGTTGTGCTTAAATCCAGCCACTGAATTGCACGATTCCGCCTTAAAAATGGTGGATCACCTGCTCGAATTGCGCGGATTCCACGTGCTTTACAGCGGACAAATTACACCGGTTTTACGCGTCGAAAAATTATTTGAACGCGTCAAGCCAGCGCGGGTTTATATTTCAAGTACCTACGTGACTGATGTCAAAGCCGCCCAGGAAGAATTTGACCGGCTGTGTGAATTGTGCACGCTTCATCATACGAAATTATTTATTGGGGGAGGCGGATTTGATTTGCTCAAAGTGAATTATCCTCAAATTGTCATGCGATTGTATAATTTTAAAGATGTTTTTGCCGTCTGAATTCATCTTTGCTCTCCGGAAATGGTACCAGCTCCTTTTCAAACAAATTATCGATATGAACGACATTATAAAATTGATAGCAATTTAAATCCTTTAATATTTAAATATTAATATCGTTCAATTCGATTTATTTTTCAAAATTTTTGCACTCATTTTACTGTTCAAAGAATCTTTCTCTTTCATCTTTCATCAAAACTTAGGGGTGGACTTTGAAGGAACCGATAACTTGAATTGAATACGAGTAAAAGGAGCGCAATAAAATGTTGAAAAAAATGCTGCCACTGATTTTAATCGGCCTGCTCAATACAATCGGATTGACACAGACCACCGGTGAAATTACGGGAACGGTGCTGGATGAGCGAACGAAAGAGCCGCTGGTGGGGGTAAATGTAATTCTGCTGGACACGCAATTGGGTTCTTCAACCGATTTGAATGGGACTTATTTAATTCGGAGGGTGCCAGTGGGGACCTATCGCCTGCGGTTCGATTACATTGGTTACAATTCGATAATCAAAACCGATGTGGTCGTGAAAAGTGCCAAACCAACGACCTTAAATGCTGAGCTGTTGCAAACTTACCTTGAGGGCGAAGCGGTTACCGTCACCGCCGGCTATTTTGTGGAAGAAGAAAAAATTCAGCCCAGTACGATTGGCCTGACGCGGGAAGAAATTCGCCGTTTCCCTGGCGGTTTTGAAGATGTGGTACGCACCGTTTCGACGTTGCCCGGTGTGGCCATTAACGCCAGTGGCGGACGAAATGATTTATTAGTGCGGGGTGGTGGGCCGTCAGAAAATTTGTACATCATCAATAATATTGAAGTGCCGAATATTAATCACTTTGGCTCGCAGGGAAATAGCTCGGGCAGTTTGAGCTTTGTTAATCTGGATTTTGTCGACGATGTTACTTTTTCGACCGGTGGTTTCGGGGCGCAATACGGAGATAAAATGTCCTCGGTGCTGTCCTTAACCATGCTCGACGAACAGCTCCGCCAGTTCGAAAGCAAGTGGACGATTTCGGCAACCCAATACGGCGTTAATTTTGAAAGTCCGCTTAAGGAAAAAGGGAGTCTGATTTTTTCGGCCCGCCGGAGTTATTTAGACCTGGTTTTCAAAGCGGCGGGATTGCCATTTGTGCCGGTTTACACGGATTTTAATATTTTAGGGAATTACCAGATTTCTCCGAAGGATAAAATCTTTGTACTGGGTCTTTCGGCAATTAATAATGTTGACCGCGATCAGAATACCTTAGAAAATCGAATCCGGAATGCCGGATTATTGGACAACTCGCAATATCAGGGGATTGCCGGCATGAACTACCGGCGGTTGCTGGGTCATGGTTACGTGGATTTAACCTTTAGTCACCATTTGTTCCGGTACCGTTTCAGCCAGATTGACGCACAGGAAATCGAATATTTTAAGAGTCGCGCCGACGAACGGGAATACATTCTGAAAGCGGAACACTACTGGGTGGTTTCCAATACGTTGGGGATTCGAAGTGGTCTCTCTTCCAAAACCGGCCTGAACGAAAATACAACGACCTTTGCGGATACTATTTACGACCGTAGCGGGAATCGTGTGCCGGTGGCCGCAATTGGCGTTCCGCCTGAAACAACAACAAAAGCCTCGGCCCAGAAATTCGCCACTTTCACGTCAATTGACTGGCTGATTCACCCCCGCTTCAATCTGAATCTGGGACTGCGACTGGATTATTACGATTTCCTGAATCAATCCACTTATCTGGCGCCGCGTTTTTCAGCCAAATATAAATTACTTGAAAAATTGAGCCTGCGGTTGAGCGGCGGGATTTATTATCAATCACCGGCTTATGTTTGGGTCGCGAATCCGCTTAATAAACAATTAAAAGCCTTAAAGAACCAAATGGGCGTTGTTGGTTGGGATTATTTAATCCGAGACGACCTGCGGTTGTCGGTGGAAGGATTTTATAAAAACTACCGCGACTTGCCCACAGGAGTCATTCCTGGTGTGACCGATTATATTGTTTTAACCAATACGGGCACCGGTTTTGGCGGACGGCAAGATGACTTTCAATCATTTGGATATTACCAGCTCGTCTCGGAAGCGACCGGTCAGGCTTACGGGCTTGAATTTCTGCTTCAGAAAAAGTTTTCTTCAATTCCGTTGTATGGTCTGTTCAGTGTTTCTTATAGTAAATCGGAAGTAACGGCCCGGAACGGGAGAACCTATCCCGGCCAATATGATCAACGATTTATTTTGAATTTATCAGGCGGGTATATTTTCAATTCAAAATGGGAAATCGCCGGCAAGTTCAGATATTTTAGTGGAGTCCCTCATACTCCGATTTATCGGCCGTCGGAAAATCCTTTAAATCCCGGTTCGATTGAAAATTTACCGGTTGAATATTTAGCGGCACGAACCCGGGCTGGTCACCATCTGGACATAAGGATTGACCGCTATTTTAATTTTCGCGGACAGACATTAATCGTTTATCTGGATATTCAAAATATTTATGCTTTTAAAATTCCCCAACGTCCCAGCTATGATTTCTGGGAAGACCGTATTTCGGATTCCAGTGATATAACCATTTTACCATCGATTGGGATTAGTTTGGAGCTGTAAGATAATCGGTAACCGTCGAGAATAAGAACATTCCTGGCTTTACTCCACCTCCCGATTGAACGGAAAAAGGTTTAAGGCCATTGCGACGAAAGCAGTCACACTAGCGGAGATTAGAATGGGTAAGTCCACCGGTTGTTGAAAGTGGAGCACCGAAACTCCCTGAACAATTAATAGCGGTGAAATTGTCAAAAATATTCCCCGCAACATTCGGCTCCGGTTGAAATAGACTGAATCCTGAGACAGCCATCCCAGCGGAAAAAGGAGTAAAAAACAAAAACATATTTTCCCAACAGTACCATTCCCAAAGCCAGTGAGAGCAGGAATATAGTTGCTAATACCGTGCACGCTTGCTGCTAGTAATTGACCATTTAAATAAATCTGAGCGGCGCCACGATTGAAAGTACCCACCACGTGCTGGATTTTGGTGGTCAGCACCGGTAGCTCGGTGAACAAATCAACAGTTGAACCGTTGGGTCCGGTCAGTGGGGTGCGGATTCTAAAATTTAATTTATCAGTTGCCTGACCCAGAGTAAAATTCCGTTGATCAGGACTAGCGGAAAGTGAGACAATGCGTGCCGGACCGGTTTGGGTAAGATTTGCTGGTTTAAAGCGAACAACCAGCGAAAATTGGTGGGTTTGCTTAAGCCGTTGGCTGAGCGCGCTCGCCGGAATTTTGCTTTTTAACAATCCCCCTTCCGAAATCGTTAATCCGGGCGGATTCTGTTCCCACTGCACTTTTTGACTGTCCTGAATCATCAGGTGAAAATCAGAAAAAATACCGGCCTGGTCAGGGACAAATGAGCCGCTACTGGTATTGAAGCGATATGACACCAGCAAATTTGCTTTCACCGAAATCGGCGGACGCTGATAGTGGCATTGCAAGATTTCCTCACTTGTAAGTACCCGGTCGTAGATCGCCAATTCATAGACTGTTCCGGCCCAGGGGCGATCGCCGGTGGCTTCGTTGCCCACCAGCAAATAAAATTGATCGTCCCAATTGTCAAAGCCATTCAACCAGATCGGCAGACTGAAAACCAGGATTAACATCAATAAATAAAACCGGCGAACTAATTTAACCAGTACGGTTTGGCGATTCATAATAAATGGTTCGATTGTTTTTTGCGTCATAGCCTGCAGCCGGAGGGCCAACAGCGCTCCCAAAAAGCCACCCAGCGTATTTGTCGCCACATCAACGACCGAGGCGGTGCGGATTAAGAACAGTTGTGATAACTCAGCGAAGAGGCTGGTAATAATACTGGCAAGAATGGTCATTTTCATAATCTGTTCTGGCGGATGATTTAAACATTTTAATAACCGTGCCGTCAGAAATCCAAACGGCAGGAACAGCAAAATATTGAGGAAAATATCCATCGGTTTAATACTGGAAAACAGGCCATAAAAAAAACCGTGTTGGAATTTAAGAAAGTGGTCTAAATAATTCACTGAAAATTGATAGGGTTTGAGGGTGAGGATTAAAACGTAACTTAAATAAACCAGCCAGAGAATACCTGTTTTTATTTTCAATCGTCGTCTTTCGAAAGCACGCTGCCACTCGTTGATCATGTTCCGCTTCCTGTTAAATCGGGAATTCCTGCTTATTGGATTAAATGAATATATACCCGATAAAATCATCGTTTGGGGAATAATTTCAGGGTTGTGAAAAAAAATAACACGTTGGCAATCACGCTTGTCCAGAACGCCAACATCCACACCAATCGGTGCGTTGAAACAAAATAGAATTCACCGTGTTTAATGTACGTTATCAGGCAAGGTGATTGAAGGCTGGTTACGTCTCGTCACCAATCAGCACGCATTTACGCCTGGAACGCATTGAAATATGATTTATACTTGACGGAGATAATTATGTCCAGCAATATTCCAAATCCTTTGGAACTACAGAAAGAAATTACTGAGTTTTTGAAAAAGAAGTACGGCGACCGGATTACCGTTCCTGAACCCGATTTAGAGAATCCACCCCCGGATGGTGAAAAAGTAAAACCCGATCAACCCGAAGTTCGATTTGATTTAAAACCGGAAGAACTCGAGCAGTATTTAAATAATTACGTGGTCAATCAGGATGAGGCCATTGAGGTGCTTGCCACGAAAATCTGTACGCATTTCAATCGAATGAATCTGGAAATGCACCCCGGTTCAGAAGGGGACATTGTGGGAAATATTAAAAGTAATATTCTCATGATTGGTCCTACTGGTGTCGGGAAAACGTATTTAATCCGGCTAATTGCCCAAAAAATTGGTGTTCCTTTTGTGAAAGGAGATGCCACCAAATTTAGCGAAACCGGCTATGTGGGCGGAGATGTAGAAGACCTGATTCGTGAATTGGTTCGTGAAGCCGACGGTGATATTAAATTAGCTGAATACGGGATTGTTTATCTGGATGAAATAGATAAAATTGCCTCCTCCGGCAATGCAATTGGACCCGAGGTTTCACGGACCGGGGTCCAACGGAATTTACTAAAATTAATGGAAGAATCCGAAGTCGAATTACGTCCCCCGCACGACCTGGCCTCGCAAATGGAAGCGGTCATGGAAGCCCAACGTAAGGGGAAAATTGAGCGCAAAAAAATCAACACCAAAAATATTCTCTTTGTGGTTAGTGGCGCCTTCGCCGGCCTGGAAGATATTATTAAAAAGCGTTTAAAGCAACAAAAAATAGGGTTTGAAACCAATCAATCGGCTACTTCAAATATAGAAATCGATTTTCTGGCTCAGGCGAAATCAGAGGATTTAATTGAATACGGATTTGAATCTGAATTTGTGGGGCGTTTGCCGGTGATGGTTCACCTCAATGATCTAGACGTGGAAGCGCTTTATCAAATTCTGAAAAATCCCAACAGTGTGGTGGTTCGAAGTAAAAAACGGGATTTTCAGGCGTATGGAATTGAAATTGAGTTTGAGGACGAAGCCTTCCGACTGCTGGCTGAAAAAGCTTACCACGAGCGTACGGGCGCGCGCGGATTGGTGAGTGTGGTGGAAAAAACGCTGTTAAAATATGAAAAAAAATTACCATCCACTCAAATAAATAAATTTGTAATCACTTCACGAATGGTGAAAAATCCGGAGGAAGGGCTGCAACAGTTGCTGCTGAATGATGTCGTAAAACAATTTCAGAAGGTATTTCTGGAAAAGACGGGTATTGTACTCACTTTTACACCCGGCGCCATTCAACGCCTCCAGCAGCAAGCCGAACAGGAGCACAAAGACTTTGTGAAGATCTGCCAGGAATTGTTTGTCAATTATGAATACGGATTGAAATTAATGAAAGTGTCTCAATTTACAATTGATGAAGCGTTGCTGGACGATCCCCAAAATAAACTGGAAAAATTAATAAAAAATAGTTATCAACATTAATTTTTTATTGCCGCAGCAATTAATTTCTTTGCCCTCAGCAATTGGTTTAATTACCCTTAGTGCAGAAACGCCTTCATTTTGCTGGCTGTTCCTAAACAGACCCAATCCATTCTTGATTTTCAATAATTAAATCAAATAAAACACTTGACAAAGAAAATAGATTTAACTATATTTGCGTTTTTAGTAATCCTTTTAAAAATTCAATTTAGGAATGTATTCACGTGAGGGGAGTATTAACTTTATAAAAAAACAGTTAATCAAATCAGATGTAAAAAGAAGAAGGAATAGAACCGATGTTAAAACCGAGAAAGCGCTTGACAAAACGACAGGTGAAGGAAGACAAATTAATCACGATTTATTTTCAAGTGGTGGAGTTTTATAAACAATATCAAAATTATATTCTTGGTGCACTCGGGGTGGTAGTAATTGTCATTTTGCTTTCGGCTTATATTTCAAACACGCGTGCACAGAAAGAGCAAAAGGCTTCGGCAACATTAGCCACGGCGCGCCTGGAGTTGGCCAATATGAACATTGATGTGGCAATTGATTCTCTGGAACGACTGGTGACCGAATATGATGGGACCAAAAGTGCTGGCACTGGCTGTTTTTATCTGGCGAATTCTTATTTTCTAAAAAAGAATTATGATTCCGCTCAAAAGTACTATGAAAAATACCTGTCTTCTTATGAAGATAATTTAATTTTAGCCAGCTCGGCAATGTCCGGAGTGGCCGCCTGTTTTGAAGAAAAAGAAGAATACCGACAGGCCGCCGAAATGTATCAAAAAACCGTCCGGAAATATCCGAATGTTTTTAACGTGGCCGAAAAACTCATGAATGCCGCCCGCTGTTATCGTTTGGCTGGGGTCAAAGAAGAGGCGCGAACCATTTATCAACAGATTATCGATGAGTACCCAAACTCCGGTTTTAAAAATGATGCTGATATTTACTTATCACAATTAAATAGCTAAATAGTTGGTTTAATTTATATTTTTACAAAAAACTACTTGCAAAGTTTAAATTTATTTAGTATATTTTCATTTTGAGTGGGTCAAACTGATCCACTTTTTTATTGTTATAAAATACAATATTTTAAGAATGGAAATCGTTCAAAAAATTCGGACCCTAATTTTACCTGTTCTTGACGAGCTAGGATTCGAGCTTGTCGAGTTGGCATTGCAGGGCTCAGCCCGAAATCAGGTTTTAAGAATATACATTGATACGGAAACCGGCGTTTCCATTGAAGAATGTCAACAAGCCAGTCAGGCGATTTCAGATGTATTAGATACTGAAGATATTATTCCGAATCGTTATCGATTAGAAGTGTCATCGCCGGGAGTCCATCGACCATTAAAATCAGAAAGAGATTTTAAGCGCAATATCAATCGGCAGGTTCGGGTAAACTATCAAACCGCGGGAATAAATCGAAATACAATTCAAGGAATAATTGATTCGGTGGTTGATGGTAAATTAATGCTGAAGGTGGAAAATCAACTCGTTGAAATTCCCATTCATGCAATTGATACAGCGAAAATTGTTTTAAAATGGTAAATAATATAAATAAGCCTTTTTTAACGGCTTGATTTTCCGGTCAAGGAGGAAGGCCACGGCATGAAAAGTGAAATTGCAGAGGCATTTAGTCAGATTATAAAAGAGAAAAATATTGATCAAAATTTGTTGAGTAAGATTATCGAGAATATAATCTTATCGATGATTAAGAAAAAATATGGGACTGTCGATAATTTCGATATTTTTGTTCATCTGGATAAAGGCGAAATAGAAATCTATCAAAATAAAACGATCGTGGAAGATGTCGTTGATGAGAACCTGGAAATCGATCTGGAATCAGCCCAGAAAGTTGAACCGGATCTGGAAATTGGTGACGAATTTGTGGAAATTGTTGATCCGGCTTCATTTGGGCGGCGTTTGATTATCTCCGCGAAACAAAATTTGAATCAAAAGATTCGGGATGCGGAAAAAGAGATCATATTTGATGATTACAAAAATCGAATCGGTGAAATCATAAATGGTGATATTCGTCAAATTAGCCGTGATGAAATTTATGTAAATGTGGATCGTGCCGAATTAATTCTGCCCAAAAAGGAACAAATTCAAAAGGAACGGTATCGTCGGGGTGATAATATTCGGGCGGTAATTAAAGATGTCGTTCGAACCAACCGGGGGCCAGAAATCATTATTTCCCGGGCCGATCCACTTTTTCTGCTGCGTTTGTTTGAAATTGAGGTTCCGGAGATATATGAGGGAATTATCGAGATCAAAGGGATTGCGCGTGAAGCGGGTGACCGCGCAAAAATTGCTGTCTATTCAAACGACAAGCGAATCGATGCCGTGGGAGCCTGTGTCGGAATGAAAGGGATTCGAATCCAATCGATTGTCAAGGAATTAAACAATGAAAAAATCGATATTATTAATTGGAATAATGAACCCGCAATATTTATTGCCCGCGCACTCAGTCCCTCGCGGCCAACGCGAGTAATTATTAATGAAGAAGAAAAAAAAGCCCAGGTTGTCCTTTCAAACGATCAGATTTCGTTGGCCATTGGTAAAGGAGGGCAAAATCGTCGTCTCGCCTCTAAATTAACAGGTTATGAAATTGAAACCATTCGGGAATCAGAATATAAGAAAAAATATGCCAGGGAGGAAAAAAGAATCGAATTAAGTCATGTAGAAGGTTTTAGTGAAGGCATCATCAAGAAATTATTAAATAGTGGACTC
>Ga0180438_10011730_pt1 | contig 10541 bp, 10 predicted proteins | sample SS_ome_12_FD_132455 | JGI IMG/M metagenome (GOLD analysis project Ga0180438, IMG submission 132455) | Hypersaline lake sediment archaeal communities from the Salton Sea, California, USA - SS_3_D_2 metaG | ecosystem: Environmental > Aquatic > Non-marine Saline and Alkaline > Hypersaline >... | reverse complement strand
GCAGCCGTAACCCCACCTGGGCCACAAAGCGCTCGGGCGGCGTCAAATTGGCGGCCGCCGGGTTTTCTTGCAGCAGCGCTGCCAGCGCCCGCAGGCTTTCCAGATCGGCGCGGCACGTCGCGCAGTGTGCCAGGTGAGCCTCTACTTGTCGCAATCGGAGCCCCTGCAACTCGCCGTCGTGGTATGCTCCCAGCCAGGCCGTTACGTGTTGGGTCATAGGGCCTCCAGACGCCGGATTGCAAATCCGGCTAGAGCAGTTGATTGTTGGGTCATAGAACCTCCAAATAGGGGGCCAGCGACTGGCGCAGCCGGTTGCGGGCATAGTTCAGCCGCGACATCACCGTGCCCATGGGGATATCCAGCGTGTCGGCGATCTCCCGATAGGAGAGCCCCTCGTACTCCCGCAACACCAGCACCGCACGGCTGGCCGACGGCAAGGCCAGCACCGCCTGTCGCACGCGCTCGCCCCGCTCTTTGCTCTCCACCGTGGCCTCTGGACCCTCATCTGAAGTAGCCAGTGGCAGCGCGTCTATATCCACCGTCTCCCGTTCGCGCCGCAGCGAATCCAGCGCGACGTTGGTGGCGATGCGATACACCCAGTTGCGGAAAGGGGACCGGGGCCGGTAACTGGGAAGATGCTGCCAGGCGCGGATGAAAGCTTCTTGTGCCGCGTCCTCGGCCAGATTGACGTCCCCACATAACCGGTACACCACGTTGACGACCCCCTCCCGGTGACAGCGGACCAGTTCACCAAAGGCTCGTCTGTCTCCCTGCTGAGCCTGGGTGATCAACTCGAGTTCGGTTTCTGCTGCAGATTGGGCAAGGGTCTCCGACCGAGCCCTGTTCACTCCGCTGACCGTCCTTTCTACCTATTCAACGTTTTGGCTCGCCGTTTTATTCGGAAAAGTGCGGACTGAAAATTGCCATTCGTGTAAGGGGCTGTTCGCTGCGTCTGGCCCGCCAGCGGCGGCGTTGATCAGAGGTGCGAGGGGGGTATGAAAGTGAAGGGTGAGACATCTGTCAATCCAGGGTTTTTCCTGGGGCGTGATCAGCTTGCATCCTGGAACATCCTTGCGAACTGGTCCGGAGTCACCATACGGACATCCCCCACAGTTTCGAGGGTCAAGATGTCTTTGTCTGCGGTGATGACATATTCGGCATTCCCAGCCAGAGCACAGGCGACGAATTTATCATCTTTGGGATCGCGGGTGTATGAAGGCACCGTCCCCATTGGTGGTAGGATCTCTGCCTTATGATAGATGGCATCGAGCAGAATCCCTCCTTCCTCGGACCGGATGAGTGCCCGAATATCGTCCCGTCTCAACACGCCTTCTAGCTCTTCGACCAGCTCAGGCGCCGTCACCATTTGCACTTGGTCAGTGAGCCACCGTATCTCGATCAATTCTTTGATGGCAGCACTGGGCTTGATGAGGTAACGGATCAGGACATTGGTATCTATGACAGCACGGATCATCCTGCAGGCGTCTCCCGATGGACCTCAGTCCTTGCTTGCTCGATCAGATCCTCAACCTCGTCCTCGGTGAGGTGAGCCGCTCGAGCAGAAGCTGCAGCGGAGGCTTGTTGCAACCGGCTGCGCAGCAGTTCTTGCTCAGCCTCGACCAAGCGTCGGTAGCGGTTGTACTCGATGATGGCTACGCGAGGCAACCCATAACGCTCTACAATGACGTCATCCTCCAACAGGGCACGGTCCACGGCTTGACCAAAGTTCTGCTGTACCTGGCTTGATTTCAGTTTCAAAGGCATGACTTCTTCCCTCTGTGTCTATCCATTTTATCTAACTTTTGTATCTTGCATAAGAATACCACAAGAAGGCGTTCTTGTCAAGGCTCACAGCAAGTTTAGGTGAGCATGTCCGAAGTCATTCCCTAAACGTTGCTATATCAGGCTGTCACCCGTCGTCGGGCTAATTCTTCGCGCAGGTGAGCGTGGCGCTCGCGGGTCAGGGGATAGAGGGCAGCCAGGAGGATGCCAGCCATCAGCAGCACGGCCGGGATGGGGCCCACCAGCGAGCGGATGGCCCACAGGGCGCGGGTGCTCTGGGGCTGGTTGGGCACGTAACCCGCCCAGCCCAGCAGCAGCGAGGCGGTCGGCACGGCGATGGACGAACCAACCTTGTTGAGCAGCGAGACCAGGCTGTAGTAGATCCCCTCCCGTCGCTGACCGGTGTGCAGCTCATCCCACTCTATCGTGTCGGGGATGATAGAGACGGGGATGATGTGGGCCGTGGACACCCCCACCCCGGCCAGGACAGCCAGCCCCAATACCGTCCACAGCGCGCTGCCCGGTTGGACAAAGATCAGCACCATTTGCACCAGGGCCCAGAAGCTCATCCCGGCGATGTATGCCTCCCGCTTGCCGAAACGATGGGCAAACCAGTTCCACAGCGGCAAAAAGGCCAGCGCGCTGAGGAACAGCGACAGCATGATCAGGAACAAATCGTCCTCGCTGAAGAGCAGCCAGTATTGCACAAAGAAGGGCAGGATGGCCTGGAGCACGGCCACGGTGGTCCAGGTCAACAGAAAGACGCCCATGGCGTACAGGAAGGGCGGGTTGTAACTGAAGGCGCGGACGATGATGGTGGCCAGGAGGACGAACAGCACCGCGAACAGGGCTCCCTGGCGGATTTCGCTCAGCCCGGCCCAGCCGAGCCACAGCCCAATCCAGGCGGCGATACAAGCCGCCCCGGCCGCCACCAGTGGCCAGCGCTGGCGGGCCGTCCGAATCGCCATCGCCACCAGGTCCCCCATGCCTGAACCTCCCGTGCCCGGCCGGTGCTCCGGTCGTTCGCGGGCCACAGCGTAGACCCCAAACAGCGGCCCCACGCTGATCAGCCCAAAGGTGGCAGCCATGACCATGAACCCCACCTGGGCCGAAGGGAAGCGGTCCAGCACCAGCAGCGGCGCGTAGGCGATCAACCCGGCGACGATGGAAAAGCTCATCCGGTAGGCGTTGAGCGACGTGCGCTCGTCGTAATCGGGGGTCATCTCTGGGGTGAGGGCATAGTAGGGCACGCTGACCAGGGTGGCCATGGCGTCGAATACAAAGTAGGCCAGGCCGTAATACACGGCCAACCCCACCTGGTTGCCGATGGGAGGAATCCACCACAACAGCAGAAACGACAGGGCAAAGGGCACGGTGCCGAACAGGATGAATGGCCGGCGGCGGCCCCAGCGGGTCTGGATGCGGTCGCTGAAAAAGCCCACCAGCGGGTCGTTGATCCAATCCCAGCTACGGCCAGCGAAAATGGCCCCCGCCGCCAGCACCGGGCTCAATTGGACCACGTCCAGGAGGTACTTGAGGAAGAAGAAATCCAGCATGGTGTACAGCAGGCTGAAGCCTGTATCCCCCGCGCCGTAGAAGAACTTGACCCGACGGGGAAGGTGTCCGGTCTGAGCTTGGGTCATGTTTGCCTCCTTAAATTCATTCGAGATTCTTCGCTCGCTCCGCTCGCTCAGAATGACGTAGCCTTGTCGGTTTGAGGCGACGTTTCGCTAGTGTTACGTCTACAGTGCCAACTGGAAAGTGCGGTATCGTTTGTACACCTCGGCCCCGAAGCGGGTGGCTATTCGCGTAGTCATTAGGTTATCCTCACTGGTCAGTGACATGTCCACCCAGCGGTAGCCGTGGGCCAGCGCCTGGCGGGCCATCTGCAGGTAGAAAAGGACATCAATGCCTCGCCCCCGGTATTCCGGCAGGACGGCCAGGATCTTGAAGCTGAGGCAGTCTATGCGGCGGCTGTACCACCACAGCTTGAGCCAGTCCCACGGGTAGCGTCCGCCGTTGGCGTGGCGGATGGCCTGGTTGATGTCGGGCAGGCCCAGGGCAAAGCCCACCGGCTGGCCGTTGACCTCAGCGAACAGCACCAAGTCGGGGTCGAGCAGGGGCTCCAGGGCCCGGGCCTGGCGCTCGAAATCGGCCCGGGTGAGGGGCACGAAGCGGGGCAGGGTGGACAGGGCGCCGTTGTAAATGTGGAAGGCAAGCTCGATCTCTTGGTCCCAGCGATCGAGGCGGCCGTGCCGTAGGGTAAAGCCGCCGCGTCTCTGGATGGCCTCGGCCACCCGCAGCAATTTGGGCGGCAGCCGCCCCGGGTCGCCCTCGTATGGTGCGGTCCAGGCGCGAAAGGCCAGGGAGTCGGCCCCGAATTTGACAAAGCCAAAGCGCTGAATAAAGTTGACATAATAAGGCGGATTGTGGCCCATCAGGATCACTGGCGGGGTGTCACGACCGACGACGAGCAAGCCAGGCTCGTCGCTGGGGGTAAAGTGGAAAGGCCCCCGCAGCGCTTTCATCCCCTTTTGGCGGGCCCAATCGGCCGCTGTGCCGAACAGAGCTTGGGCCACGGCATAGTCCTCAACGACCTCGAAGAAGCCAAAGACGGCCACTTCTTCTCCCAGATAGCGGTTGGCGTGATGGTTAATGGCTGGCACGATGGTGCCCACCAGTTGGCCTTGATGGTAGGCCAGAAAAGGCTGAGCCTCACCGGTCTGGAAGAAGGGATTGCGTTCTGGGTCGAGCCGGGCCAGCCGCTCGGAGATGAGGGGCGGCATCCACAAGGGGTCGTTGCGGTAGATGCGCCAGGGAAAGGTGACGATGGCCCGTCGGTCACGGGCGGTTTGGGCGGGGTGGATGTGGATGTCGTTGGCCATGGCGGTAGCCTTTCATAGCGGGATTCCGCAGGTAGAGCGCTGCCCTGAGCTTGTCGGAGGGTAGCCGGAGGCGTATCGAAATCAAGGACCCGCGCCATAAGTGGGCCAAACGTGGTTTCGATACGCCCCTTCAGGGCTACTCAACCGACGTTTGGCTTACCCCCTGAGCGCTTACTTTTTCAGGCTCAGGGGGCAGGGTGATGATGAAATGGCAATGGGGGTCGCCTTTGCCCTGCCGCATGGGATAGCGGACGGTCACCGGGGTGTCGGGTAGCAGGACCTCGAACCAGGCATCCCACAAGGTTTCACAGGCGACGCAGGCCTGATCCACCCGTTCCAGGCGGGCCATTCTGGCGCCCGCGTAGGCCGCGCAGCGATAAATCAGCACTTGGGCCCGGTTGGGAGTTATGGTCTGGAAATCGGCCCGCAGGATGCCACCCATGAGTACTTGGCCGTAGGTGGAAACCAGACGGATGGCGTCGGCCAGGTCGTCGGCGCGACGTTTGCCCAGGGCGCGCAACAGGACACGCATCTCAATGCGGCCAAAGGCGGTCCGCACTTGGGCATTCAGGCGGATGGCAGCCTCCAGGCCAAATTCGTCCACCGTTTTCAGAAACCACTGGCCGTCCCAGAAGAGGGCCAGCTTGCGCAGCATGTCTGCCTTAATTTCATCGGACAGTGGGTAGGGGTCTGGCATGATGTGCTCCTTTGTTGTGAGATGAATGTGGCCCACTGATGATAACATTGATACCCAGACTTTGTCAAGCCGGGCGGATATGGGATAGCATCAAGTTTGACAGCAAACAATGACCTGTGCTATAATTGTGAAAGCCCGCGCAAATGGCCCGCTGACACCGCTCAACGGCGAGACCGGAACCAGCGCCAAAGGTGGCGGAGGTTGGAGGTTGACGCGGGTTAGAAAATACATTTAAGGAGGTAGGATTGCTATGGATTTCGAGATGAGCCCTGAACAGCAACTCTGGAAGAACACGGTCAGGGAGTTTTCTGAGGGAGAGCTGGAGCCCATCGCCAGGAAGATAGATGAGGAATGGCATGCCATCCCCGAAGAGATCATCCAAAAGATGGCTGATCTGGGTATTTTTGCAGTCACCATTCCAGAAGAGTACGGTGGCATGGCTATGCCCGGCGAGGAAATGCAGTACGCCATGATCACCGTCCACGAACTGGCCCGGGGCGAACTGAGTATGTCTCTGCCCGTCTACACCCTGCTGTGCATCGGCTGGTCCATGCTCATGACCAAATTCGGTACCAAGGAGGCCAAAGAAGAGGTCTTGCCTAAAGTAGCTTCTGGCGAGTGGTTCCTGGGCATCAACACCACCGAGCCCGGTGGCGGTTCCGACCTGGCCAACATCAAGACCGTGGGTGCGAGCAAAGGCGATCATTGGGTGGTCAACGGCGAGAAGGCCTACATCAGCGGTGTGAGGGAGGCTACAGAGAGAGGAGGAGGTCATCTCACTCTCTTCAAGACTGCTCCGGAACTGGGTTACAAGGGCGCTACCTTTGCCTATTTCCCCGCCAACGCGCCGGGGACGACTTATAGCACCTATAGTGACATGGGGCGTATGGGCCTCTCCACCGGCGGGTTCATTTACAAAGACGTAGAAATTCCCAAGAAGTACATCATGGGCGAGGAGAACAAGGGTTTCTACGTCAACATGGAAGGCTTTAACGTGGCCCGCATCGTGGTGGCCGCTGCCTGCCTGGGAGGCGCGGAAAAGTGCCTGGAGATCAGCCGTGACTATGTCAAGCAGAGGGTTCTCTTTGGCCGGCCGCTGGCCAATTTCGAGGCTATTTCCTTCGAGATTGCCGACGATTACGCCAAGTTGGAGATGCTGAAGCTGATGCTCCACAAGGCGGCCTGGATGATTGACCAGTTCAACCAGGGCAACACCAGCATCACTTTTAAGGACATCAACAAAGCCGTGGCCATGTGCAAAGCCCATGGTCCGATGCTGGGTGTGGATGTCGCCAAGCACGGCATGATGTACCACGGTGGCTTTGGCTACACCAAGGACACGCCTCTGGAGATGGCTCTGCGAGGCACCATGTCCTATGTGGTCGGCGCCGAGGGCGGCTATCACGTCATGAAGATCATCATCGCCCGCGACTACATTGGCGATGAGGCTGTACCGTATCGCGGCACGCAGGTAGGACACTAATTCTATCAAGCCAAGCGCCACTATTGCAGCACAGGGAATTGACCCTGGCGCAGAGCTGGCTCCCCAAGAGGGTGCCCGCTTCAGAAGAAGATGGCCTGTCCGTCTTTACCGAATAAGGGGCAGCAAAGGCGCTGCCCCTTAAGTTTGATCAGGGTAGGAGAGAGATCATTTCATGGAGAAAATGGATGTCGTCATCGTAGGGGCTGGTTTGGCCGGACTGGCTGCGGCCTATTGCCTGGCCGACGAGGGCCTGGAGATTTTGGTGGCCGAAAAGGGGGATTTCCCGGGCAGCAAGAACGTGACCGGCGGGAGGATCTATCTGAATCCTGTCAGGGACCTCTTCCCCGATCTCTGGGACGAAGCGCCACTGGAAAGACACGTGGTCAGAGAGAGATTGACCATGATGGCCGAGACCTCGTCCACCTCGGTGGAGCTCATGAGCAACCGGTTCGATCAGGAACCCTATCACAGCTACACCGTCCTGCGGGCCAAATTCGACCGCTGGTTGGGCGACAAGGTGGCTGAGAAGGGGGCCTTTGTCATCCCCAAAAGCAAAGTGGATGATCTGGTATTCCAGGACGGCCGGGTGGCCGGCATCGTGGCCGATGGCGACGAGATCTATGCCGACGTGGTCGTCGCCGCCGATGGTGTCCTTTCGCTGATGGCCGAAAAGGCTGGCCTGCGGAAGGAGCAGGAGCCCAAGCACTATGCCGTCAGCGTCAAAGAGGTCATCGAACTCTCCCGCCAGACCATCGAAGACCGTTTCAACCTGGAGGGCGACCAGGGCCTGGCCCAACTGTTCTTCGGAGCCTTGACTCAGGGGATGATGGGCGGGGGATTTTTATACACCAATCTGGAGAGCGTTTCCCTGGGCTTGGTGGTGGGCATCGAAGCCCTGATGGAGAAAGAGCCCAAGCTTGAAGTGCACCAGATGATGGAGGATTTCAAGCAACGCTCTGAGATACGGCCACTTATCGCAGGGGGGGAAGTCGCAGAGTACTCGGCCCACGTGATCACCGAGGGCGGGCTACACGCCATACCCAAGCTCTTTGGCGACAGCATCCTGGTGGTAGGAGATGCGGCCGGTTTCGGGCTGAACATGCTCATGACCGTAAGGGGGATGGAGTACGCCCTGGCTTCGGGGGCCATGGCTGCCCAGGCTATCAAACGGGCCAGAGAGCAAAACGACTTTTCCGCTGCCAGCCTGTCCTATTACGAACAACTGATCAAGGACAGCTTTATCTACAAAGAACTGCAAACCTTCAGCCATGTCCTCAGCTTTATGGAGAACCCCAGGCTCTTTAACCTGTACCCCCAAGTCTTCTGCGACTTGTTCGAGAAGCTGATGTGGATAGATGAGCAACCCAAACAGAAGATGTCTACCACTGTCTTGCAGGAGCTCAGGGGCAATCTGTTGAATATGGACACCATTAGAGATGGTTTGAATTTCCTGAAAATATAATCATTGTTTTGATGATCAACTAGAAAGAGAGGTGGTTACAAGCATGAACATTATCGTGTGTATGAAGCAGATCCCGGATTTGCAGCAGATCAGGATCAAAGAGCGAAAGCCTGTTCTGGAAGGGGCTCCTCTGATCTTTGGGGACATGGACAAAAACGCCTTGGAAGAAGCGGTCCGCATCAAGGAGAAGGTGGGAGAGGGCAAGATAACCGCCCTGGCCCTGGGTCCGGCCAAGCTGAAAGATGGCATCAAAGAGGCCCTGGCCATCGGAGCGGACGAGGCCGTCCTACTTCTGGATCCTGCCTTTGCCGGTTCGGACTCGGTGGCTACAGCCAACGCGCTGGCCAAAGCCATCCAGAAAGTCGGGGAGTACGACCTCATTCTCTGCGGGGAGGGTTCCACAGACAATTACCCCGGCCAGGTGGGACCGAGGCTGGCCGAAATGCTTGACCCCCCTCAGATCACCTACGTCCGGGAACTGGAAATTGCCGATGGCAAAATAAAAGCCGTCAGGAATATGGAAGAGAGCTTTGAAGTCGTAGAAGCTGATCTGCCGGCCCTGGTCACGGTGGCCAACGAGATCAACGAGCCCCGCCTGGCATCTTTGAGGCAGATCCTTCAGGCTGCCCGCAAGCCGGTGCAGACGTGGACACCGGCCGACCTCGGCCTGGCGGAAGATGAGGTAGGAGGAAAAGGGGTCGCCATTGAGGTCCTCAGCAACCTCGCTCCAGAGGAAGCAAGAAAGCAAGTTGTTTTGACCGGTGAACTGGACGAGATGATTGACAAGCTCGTTGATTCTCTCACCAAGGAAGGAGTCTTAGGGAGGTAATCATGTCAGAGATCCTTGTATTTTGCGAAAAAGATGATGTCGCCTTTGAACTGGTCTCCAAGGGCAAAGAGTTCAAGAGTGCGCTGGGGATGAGCCTGGCTGCTGCCCTCTTGGGCAAAGGCGCTGCCGGGAAAGCGGACGACTATTTCGCCTACGGTGCGGACAAGGTCTATGTGAGTGAGGATGCGGCCCTGGTCGATTTCACCGCCGAAGCCTACGCCGAGGCGCTGTACCAGATTGCCCGGAAGAATGGGGCTGAGGTTTTGCTCCTGGGCTCCACCAAGCGTGGGAAAGAACTGGCCCCCAGGGTGGCTCAGAAGCTGGGCGCTGGCTGCGCCACCGATGCTAACAGCGTCCGGGTGGAGGACGGGAAGCTGGTGGCGGACCGATACGCTCTGGGGGGTAACACAGTCTCCACCGGAGCCATCAAGACCCAGCACAAGGTGATCGCCGTGATGCCCAAGACTTTTGAACTGGGCCCTAAAGAGGCGAGGAAGGGAGAGGTGGTGGATGCTGCCCTGGGTTTGAAAGCGCCTCGGATCCGCGTCGTCGAGAGGAGAGAGAAGGCCGGGGAAGCCGTCAACCTGGAGGAAGCAGAGGCCATCGTCTGCATCGGGAGAGGGCTGGAGAAGAAAGAGGACCTGGGAGTCGTCGAGGACCTGGCCAAGGCTCTCGGTGCGGAGATAGGCTGTACCAAGTCTCTGTGCTCCGATTGGGAGTGGCTCTCCGAAGAGCGGCTGGTGGGGCTCTCGGGGAAGAAAACCAGCCCTCGCCTGTGTGTCTCTGTGGGCATCTCCGGACAGATTCAGTACACGGTGGGTATCCGGGGGGCCAGGATCGCGGTGGCCATCAACAAAGACGAGAACGCGCCTATCTTTACCATGTCTGACTATGGGATCGTGGGGAACCTGTACGAGGTGCTGCCCAGGCTCACGGCCAAGCTCAAGAGCCTTTAATATCCATGGCAGTGGCGGCTTTAGCCGTTTCAGAAGCGACTGAAGTCGTTACTACGAACCAGGAAGCGACTGAGGTCGCTACTACGAACCGTCATTCTGAGGAGCGAAGCGACAAAGAATCTCGTTGTGTGGAAAGAGGCCGATTGACCGAATCGGCCTCTTACTGTTGGAGACATAGAAATGCAAAATCAGAATCATTTGACCTGGGCGGAGGTGGACCTGGATGCCATCGCCCACAACGCCCGTGAGCTCAAGAAGCGCGTAGGCGATAGGACAGAGCTGATGGCCGTGGTCAAGGCCAATGCCTACGGCCACGGTGCAGTGCCGGTGGCCAGGACAGCCCTGGGGAACGGAGCCAGCCGCCTGGCCGTCAATCGCGTTCTTGAGGGAGTGGAGCTTCGCCAGGCAGGCCTCACCGCTCCCATCCTCATCCTGGGCTACAGCCTG